>Ga0209254_10001710_pt1 | contig 19802 bp, 12 predicted proteins | sample FrelakmetDIP11DI_FD_187148 | JGI IMG/M metagenome (GOLD analysis project Ga0209254, IMG submission 187148) | Freshwater lake sediment microbial communities from the University of Notre Dame, USA, for methane emissions studies - DIP11 DI (SPAdes)... | ecosystem: Environmental > Aquatic >...
GCGGTGTCTTGCCTGCCGAGTAGCCCTAGAATGGAGGGGCCAAGCCTGAGCCGCCGAGCGGCTTAGCTCGAAGCCGTTAGCGCCTCATCTCTTCCGCCAGAATCACGCGTTGATTCCCCGCATCGATCCCCGTTGTGCCATTGATGGGCAATCGACCTGCCGGTTCATACAATCCCACGGCAATTCGGTAGTCTCCCGGCGGCACCTCCGTCAAGGGGATGGTCAACGTTTCGGTAACGACCTCATTCGCGATCCAGCGTGAAGTAGGATAGGCATTGGCACGCGGCATGGCATCCCATTGCGCAACGATGGCCTTGGTCGCCGGATCGAAGACGTGCGCGAAGACTTTGTAATTGCGATCGATGTTGCGCAGGGCTTTCCACGCCAGATCGATCTTTAGCACGTTCCCCTCGCGTTTCAGATCGTAACCCAGCAATTGAATCTGATCGTCAAAGACCGCGTCGAGCGAGTGCGGCATCTCCGGCGCAGTAAAGTTGCGCGCGGGCGGTTCGATCGATCGCCAGTCATGCGGCTCGAGCCGCAGGCCATCAATCGTCGTGCGGCCTACTTCCTGCTGTGAAGCGATGCGGTACAGGATCACGTCGAGCGCGTAGACTTGATTGCGCGGCAGATCGGCAGATAGATCGAGGGTGTATGCGTCGTTGAGCGTACCCGGCTGCCATGCACTGGTCGGCTGAAAGCCATAGGCGGGCTGCATGTCAAGCGAAGTCCACATTTTACCGCTCGCGTCGTGCAAGCGCAGCGAGATGCCATAGTTTGCGTCGGTCATGCCAGAGATGGCCCACTGCAACAGCACGTCGAGGCGATTAGGATCGCGCAGCTGCGTTTGCGCGGCGGCAAGTCCGATGGCGGGTGTCAGCGATCCGAATTGGGATGTAGTCGGCTCACCGGAGTTCTGGATCCAGATCGGGCGTAGGAATTGTGTGTCATCGTCCACTTGCACGGTGACGTAGTACATCCCCGTTGGGAGAGTGTAGGGCGAGCGCAGCGTGTAGGTGTTGACACCGCTCTGAATGAGCGCCACCGCCTGCGCGATTGGACTCGGTCCGCCGAAGAGGTGCGTGGCGGGAGCGACGAGCGAGAGCGTAACGCTCATTCCCGGCGAGGCAACGATGTTCCACCACAGGTCAGCTTGAATCGCATTGTTATCAACGTCGAGTCGATATTTTTCCAGGCGCACATCGTCACGAAAATCATAACCATTGGGATTGTGATGCAGCCACGGTTGGCTCTCGAAGTCCATGGTGTGATCATCTGCAGTGGGCACAAGAGTGTCTGCGTTTTGCAAGATGCCGACGAATACCGTGTAACCCATCACCACGCCCAGCACAGCCACCGTAGTGGGCGACTTGATTTGAGACTTGACGCGCCACCACGGCGCGGCGCGCAGCAACGGCACGAGCGCGATGAGTACAACGATCCATGCGATGAGCGAGATGATTTCGCCGCCGGTGCGGATGGGCGTATTGCCTAGCTTGAACTTAACTTGATGCTCGCCGCGCAGGAGATCGATCTGAATGTAGCCCAGATCGGGAGCGGCGCGCGTATCGATCAATTGATCGTTAACCACGGCTTGCCAGCCCGGCCAGTAGGTGATCGGGAAGTTCAACGTGGCTTGATCGGACGTGACACTCACTTGCCATTGCTGCGTGATCGCTCGACGTTCCACTTGAGCGCCGGTTGCTGCGCCGCGAGAGACGATCGGGCGTAAGGGCACTGCCGTCGGATTGATCAACATCGGCCCGGTGTACGGCCGCGGGATTATCGTGCGCGGCAGATACTCGGCGCGAATCGTCGTGCCGATGTTGCCGGTGAACGCTTCGTAGAGTTGCAGCCGAGCGGGCGTGATCTCATCCGCGTGGACGGGCAAGTAGTCGGGACGCAGGGTGAAGAGCACGGAAGCGACCAACGCCAGACCGACAATGGGCGCAAGCGGCAGGCGCTTTGCGGCAAGAGGCAAGTTGCAGGATGCAAGATAGCCGATGGTCAGTGACGTGAAGAGCGCTTGAATCGACAAGAAGCGCCACGGAAATTGCGCATAGGACAGCCAGGGCAGCGTGTCCCACAGCGGTTTGGACAACGGCGTGATCATGAACGTGGACAATGCCAGGCCGATCAGCACGAAGAGGCGGAAGCGCTGATGTGTGTCTTTCTTCCAGGTGGCGATCAAAACGACGAGGCCTGCCACTGTCACAATCGCTTGAACCAGCCCCATCGCGAACGGCGAGTTCGATCCGGGCGCGGTCGCGATAGAGTAGTCAAAGCCGATCGAGTTCTGGACGAGATTCGTCGCGCGGAAATGTTCCGCGTAGTTGAAGTAGCCCGTCGTTTGCACCTCGCTGACTTGTGTGAGGCTTGCTTCTCCCAGTGCCGGCAGCCAGAAGAAGGCCGCCAACGCGAAGGCGAGTGCCAGCCCGGCGATGATGCCAAAAATAGCCGAGCGGATGGCGTAGAGTATCGTGCGCGGCTGATACGCAATACGCAATACGCAATAAATCAGTACGAACGGCGAGAAGATCAACGCCGAGACATTGTGCGTAAGGATCAATCCGCTGAAAGACAAGGCCAGCAGCGGCCAGTTGCGCGCTGAATCAAAGATGCGATCGATCGACCAGAGAATGAGTGGAAAGAAGACAAACGCGTAGAACTCGCTCAGCGAATCACCGCGCACGTAGACGTTGACCAGATGGAACGGCGCAACCACGTAAGCGACCGCGGCGAGCCAGGCAGCCGATCGGGTGGTGAAATGCCGCCGCGCCCAGCCGTACATGGCGAAGCCCGCAAACACGAAGCCCAGCGTCTGCACGATCTTGATCGAGGTGAGCAGATCGAAGCCGATGAAGTTGAAGAGCGCTGCGAAGTAATACGGCAGTGAAGCATAGAAGCTGAAGAAGGGATAGCCTAGACCGTAGGCCGCGTCGGGCATCCAACGCACGGGGAAGACGCCCTCGCGCAGGTTCGCCATGAGTTGATGCAAGCGGAAGAACAGGAAGGGACTGTCACCACCGCCGCGCGTATTGACGATGCCCGGCCCGTTCCACACGGGCAGCGCCGCCAGTAGTGATAACAACAAAAGCGTCAGACCGATCCAATTGATCGATCTGACGCTCATGGTAAAGCCTTGCGAGGGTCGTGTTTGAGAATTGACGCTCGTCACGGGAACCCTTGCTTAGAGACCGGGTTGCTTCATGTCCGCCGAAATTGCAGATCAGCCGTGGAGAGCACCGGTTTCTACTGTTTTCATTCAGGCGCTGCGTGCGCGGCGCAAGATGGTGTAGGCCAGGTAGCCGGCCGCGCCCAGCACGGCCACGCCTAACAGCCCCAGCGCAATTCGTCCGATAGCCGACATGCCACTGCCCGAAGTGCTGCCGGCATTGGCCGGGTTGCTCTCTGGTTGAGCGCCCAGCTGGATGCCGTAAGCAATTCCATACTCTGCGCCACTGGCGAGCGGCACGACCCATTGACCCGGCGTCGTGGCCGTGCCCTTCACCTTTGTAGCATCAGGCCGCGCCTGCACGGTGTATTGTCCCACCGTCAGATCGGCAAAGCAGTAAGCTTCTACTTCTGTGCCGTCTGTTTTGTAACTGCCTAATCGCCCAGTGTCATTGGACAGGATGAAGGTCACAGCGGCGATCAACGGCTCATCTGGCGCTGTGTAAGTGCCGTCGCCATTCACATCGCTAAAGGCCTGCACACAGATCTGACCGGTGCCCTCTTGGGCAGCCGATGCCGCCTGCGCTATCGGCAAACCGATGGCGAGTGGTCCGGCAACAACCAGCAGACTGATCCAGCGTATGAAACGCATAGAGCAACTCCCCTTCGCTTCCCCTTACGCGCGCCGGCGCGCAATGACGAACGCGCCGATGACGCCTGCGGCCAACAGCAGAACCAGGCCGCCAATGCCCGCGATGATCCCGCCGACGTTCGACCCACTTGACGAGCTGCCCGTTGTGCTGTTGTCACCGCTGGCTGCTGTTCCGCCGTCGTTGCTGCGGCTGCCAAAGTTAATGGCGACCGTCGAACCGCTGGTCAACGGCACCCCCCAGCGTTCATCGGACGTGGCGGTGGTGTTCGGCGCCGGCTGCACACTGACACTGTAATTGCCCGGAGTCAGATCGCTAATGCATTGAGGTTCTGTGTCATCGGTTGAAACATACTCCGTCACCGTCGCGCCCTGGCCATCGACCACGATAAACTTGGCGCCAGCCACCGGGCCTTCGCCGGCATCATGCAAAGCATCGGCATTGGCATCTTCATACGCAAAGATACACAAAGTCCCCAGGTTGGACGCCGCGGCCACGGGGGTTGGAACCACTGTCGCTTCGCCGGTGGGTGGCGGTGTTTGCGGCGTGCCTTCTGCGGGCTGTGGCGGAGTGGCCGCAGCCGGCTGAGTTGGCGCGGCTGCCTCAGTTGGCGCTGCGGTCGGCACTGCGGTCGGCTGCTGAGCTGGAGCCTGCGTACCTGTCCCGGCCTTGACGATGATCTGCTGCCCGATCGAAAGGATCGACTGCGAGTTCAACCCGTTCAGCGCATAGATGTCCTCGAGCGGTACGTTGTATTGAAAAGACAATCCAAACAACGTATCGCCAGCCACCACGGTATGCACCACACCACCGCCTGGTTGAGGCTGCGGCTGGGGCTGCGGTTGGGTTTGAGCAGTGGGTTGCGGCTGGGATCCTGCCGGCGCCGTGGGTTGTGGAGGCTGTGCGCCGAGGACCACTAGCTCGGCCTGATCCCACCACGAATCCAGGTGAATCGCAGCAGACCCGCGCCAATCATTCCTGGCAAACACCGTCACTTTTCCGCTGGCCCCTGCGGCGCCTTCCACACAGAGTTGTCCCCATGTGTCGTGGGGATTCCCCGCTCCTGACCATTTAATGTTGGGGTTGTCCCAGGTGGTCTCACCATCGAGAAAAATGCCCACCTGAGAGCGGCCATTCATGCTGGTGACTGACGGCTCACCTTTGCCAAAATCACGGTTCTGAGCGTACAGACGCGAATAGGCACAAAAGCGCACCTGCGATCCGGCGGGAACGTTGCTCACCGCCTGTGACAAACCGCCAATCCACGGATCGAACTGCCGGCCGACGTGGGCCGAGGCGTCACCTTCCAGGACTAGCTGTGGGAAACTGCCGGACGGATTCGTCTCGGCGCTGAAGTTGGGATTAAGTGCGTATTCCAGCGCTGTCGCATCGGAGGGTTTATCAATGATGCGAAACCAGCGTCCCCAGCCAGTAGGCTGCTTGTTGCCATCGCTGTAAGGCAGGTTCATGCCCGGATTTTGCAGCAGGTTACCGGACTGTGCCTGTGTCGCGGCCGGGACCATGGCCAACGCCGCAGCGATCAGCGTCAGCACTCCAGCCCAGATCATTACCTTCTTGACACTCATCGTGTGCTTCTCCTTCTGGAAATTGTCTGTAATTATAAACCATTTTACGCGCACGGCCTGTGCGAGGGCAAACGGATGGAGCAGCGGGGAGAATCAGGCCGGAACTACATCCAGGCATAACGACGACGACGGCGCAGCCAGACGACTGCACCAATCACCACACCCATGGCGAGCAGACCCACCGGGATCGCCGCCAGCTCGATCGGGAAACGATTCTGCGCGGCAGGATCCCGCTGCACGCCAAATTGCACGGCGACGACCGCATCGCTAGGCAGCGAGATCGACCAGCGGCGCTGCAAGGTTGCCAGATAACCCGGCGGCGGATCCGCCATAACCCGATAGGTCGTAGCCGGCAAATCGGTGAAGCAGGTTTCGCTGGCAGCCGTATCCAGCGTCCGATCGCCCACGACCTCGTCCTGTGCGTTCATCACGCTCAGGTGCAGACCGCTAACGGCCAGGGGAAGTTCACCGTCCAGGTGCAGCCCATTGATGTCACTATCCAGAAAGGCTCTCACGCAGACTGTGCCACGCCCTGAGCCGGGGCCGCCTGTCGAGGCGAATGGACTGCTGGTGACTTGATCAGCCGGGGCCGGTGACTTGGGTGCCGGCAGTGCGATGATCAATTCGCGGCCGATCTCGATGCGTGAATCCGGTTTCAATCCGTTCAGCGCCATGATCTGATCCACCGGCACGCCGTATTGCAACGCAAGCGCAAACAAGGTATCGCCCGGCTTCACGATGTGCGAAATGCGCCCGCCGTTGGCCGCTGCCGGTTTGCCTTCCACGGCCACCATGGCCGGTGGCGGGTTCACGGTGACGGGCGCGCTAAATCCGCCGCCGCCCACCGCAGTCAACTCGGCGTCGTCGAGGTAGACGTCATTGTGTTCCATCGGATTCTCAGGGCGGCTATGCGTGAATACCGTGATCTTGTTGGAACGCGCCACGGCCTGCACGTCGTACCGCTCGAACTTGTCGTAGACATCTTTCTCGGGCGACCAGACAACGTCCTTGCTCCAGGGATCAGTGCCGCCGGTGGGATCGATCCCGATCTTCATGTGCATGCCGGTCTGCCCGAACGAAAAATGCGGATTCGGTTCCAGGCCGTGCAATTTGGTGGCCGACCAGGCGTGCATGAAAATGCTGAAGCGCAGCGTCATGCCGGGGCGCACGCCTTCCACCACTTGATACACCCCACCCTCGTGCACACTCCAGAACGTGAAATACTTCTGGGAATTCTCGCCGCTGCGAATGCGCGGCGGATCCTGCAACGCGCTGCGTGTATCCTTATACTCCGGCATGTGCCACGCCACGCAATCATCTGGAGCCTGTCGACCGCAATAGTTGGGATAGGTCGTGTAGAAATCCTTGGCCTGGGGGTCTTCACTCGGCGGCTGCCACCAGGCTGACCAGCCGTCGGCCATCATCACGCTCTGCCACGGGCGCGATGGCACCGGCCCCTCGCACGGCACGGCGATCCACGGCTTGCCGCCGGGAAAACTGCAGCGCACCTCATAATCGCCTTCAAAGCTGGGGTTTTCCAGCAAGTTCACCGCTTGCTGAGCATTGACCTGCGCCAGTGGCAGCCACGCCGCCCCCAGGCCAATGATTAATATTCCGCACAGCATTCTCGCCATCATGCGCTTCATCATCCGCGTCTTTCCTGCTCCCCGATCCCTGATCAACCGATCTCCGCCGTCCCCTTGCGCTGCCGATAGATCATCACGCCGATCCCGCCCAGTACCACGGCGGCCAACGCCAACCCGATCGCACCTTCTGCTCCCGACGACGCGACGTTCTTCGTCGTCAAGCGGCTGCCAAAATTCACCGTCGCCGTTGTGCCTTTATCCAGCACCACACTCCAGCGTTGATCGGACGTGGGCTGCGCCCCGGACGCGGGTTTCACCGACACCAGATATTCCCCCGGAGTCAGGCGCGTGAAGCAATGTGGCTCGCTCATTCCATCGGAGGTGTACGACACGATCGCTTGACCGGACCGATCGGAGACCTGGAACGACGTATCTTTCAGCAGCGCTTCACTGCGGCTCAGCACGCCGTCGGCGTTCTGGTCTTCGAACGCGCGCACGCACAACTGCGTCTTGCCGGACGGCTCCACCATCACCACGGCAGTGGCGGGCAGCGATGTGGCCATCGGCGCGGGCGCAGCGTTTTCCACTGCCGGAGTCGCGGCAGCGGGCGGCGGCGCTGAAATGACCAGCTCTTGTCCCACGCGAATTATCGAGTCCTTGGTCAGGCCGTTGAGCTGCAGAATCTGATCCATCGGCACATCGTACTGGAAAGCCAGAGCGAAAACCGTATCGCCCGCCTTGACCACGTGCAGCATGGCACCGTCGGGACGAGGCAACGCCGTGGGCGCAGGGGCGGCATTGACCACCGATGACGCTGGCACCGAGTTCACCGCTGCCGGCTGCGGTTGGACTGGTGCCGGTTGTACGACTCCTGAGGCATCGATAACCACCAACTCAGCATCGTCCACGTAGACATCATTGTGCTTCATCGCCTTCTCTGGCATGCTGTGCGTAAAGACCGTGACCTTGTCACACTGCGCGGTCGTTCGCACTTCATAGTACCCGAACTGATCGTACGAATCTTGTTCAGGTCCCCACACGACATTGGGGCTCCACGGATTTTCACCGCCACAGGGATCGATGCCCACCTTCATGTGCATGCTGCTTTGCCCGGACGAGAAATACGAATCAGGAAATTCCTCGCGCCCGTCTTGATCGGTTGACCAGGCGTGCATCCACGCGCTGAAGCGCACCGTGCTGCCCGGCGGCACGGCCACAGTCTGCAGCACGCCGGCCTGGTGCACGCTCCAAAAAGTAAAATACTTTTGCGAATTACTGCCGCTGCGAATGCGCGAAGGCCCCAGCGTCACGCCCTTAGTGTCACGATATTCCGGATTGTGCCACGCGATGCAGCCTTCCGGCGCATCGCTGTAGCAGTTGTTAGGGTGATCGGAATAGAAATTGGGATCACCCGCGTGATTTTTGTTGGGCGGATACCACCACCCTTTCCAGCCTACCGGCACTTGCACGGTATTCCACATGAGGTACACGCGCTGACCGTCGATCCTTTCTTTGTAGTTCAGCCCCTCGCACGAAATGTGCTGCCAGGGCACGGTATCGTAGCGGCTGCACGGAATATACAACTTCCCCTCAAAGCTGCCATCGACGAGCAGGTTCTGCCCCAACGCCACGCTTACCGGTGTTGGTGGAGGAGGCGCAGCAGGCAGCGGCGTAGCCGTGGGATATGTGGCCTGCGCCGTGGCGGCTGGATCACCGCTCAACGCTTCCAACACCACATCGTCCCAATACACTTCATTCTTGCGGCGCGCATCATCCGGCGCGGCGTACAAGAACACCGTCACTTGCGAACTCTGCGCGCGCGCGTAAACGCTGAACTGCTGCCACGAGTCCAGCGCGTCCGCCTCTTCCGACCACACAATGCGCGGATCGTACGGATTGGTGCCGCCCAGTGGATCGACGCCCACGCGCAGATGCATGCGCGTGCCTCCGTTGGACACGTTCTGCGGCTGCTCGGTCTGCGACGACCAGCTTTGCCCGAAGGCTGTTGCGCGCACATCGGCGCCCGGTGTCACGTCGACGCGCTGATATAACCCCGCGACATAGGTGCCAAAATACTGGAAGATTCGCTGTGCATTGCTGCCGCTGTGAATGCGATGATCGCACACGCTGCCGCACGGCGTGCTGGCGATGAAATCGGGGTGATTGTAAGACCAATCGGGCTGGCCTTCCGGGCGCGGAATCCACCATGCCGTCCAGCCCTGCCCCACGCTGGTCTTGCCGTCCTGCGCCAAGAAGGCCCCCTCAAATCCGGGGTTCGTGATTAGGTTGCCCGCTAAGAGGGGCGCGGCCTGCGTGTGCCGGGGCATCAGCGCCAGTCCAGCCAGCGCCAACAGGCCCAGCACCATCCATCGTTTCCACTGCATTTTCTACTGACACTCCACGAAGTTTTCCTGCGCTCAAGTATACCCGATCGGGTGTCACACCCTTAAGGGAATTCTACGGCCCGATTGCGCCCGGCCCGCTGTCCGCCGATCCGCCCAGCAAAACGGCCTGATCGATCACGGGCTGCGTCGCCTCGATCACTTTCACGCGCTGATTCGTGACCCGATCGTACACGCCCAGCTCAATCAGCAGCTGCGCCCGATCGGCTTGCGGCGACACATCGACGAGTCGCTCGTCGATGATCACATCGCCCGGCTGCCATAGCCGCAGCGGATAGAAGCCGCCGCCGCTGTCGCCGTCCATGGAACCGATCACTTGATTGATGTCCAGCAGGTGCACGAAGAAGGTCTCATCGCCTGCCAGTGGTCGATCAGTCTGCCACAGGGTGCGCAGCCGCCACTGTTTGTCGTCAACCACCTCAATCGTGTGCCCCAACAGGCTCAGCCCGTTTTCAAAGCGCGCTTCGGGCTGGGCCTGTGCGCCGTCGGTCGGTTCGATCTGCACAGCTAGATAACCCACATGCGGCTGCGCATCCAGATCGCCTTGGGCTAGCGGTCCCGCGCTGACCTTCACGCGCATGGGCGTTGTTAGAGTGGACAAGGCCTGTGCCCAATCCTCATACGGCCATACGAACAACGTCGCCGGCTGCGCCGCGTCGAGTTGGGGCGTAGTCCCATCGGGTATGGAGACGTACCCGCCGCCGATTAGAAAAGGCACGCTGGTCCAATCGCGCGCAAAACGATCGGCTACATAGATCTGGCGACCGGCGCGTCGATCGCTGCGGGCGTCACGCGCCAGCTGCACCCCGGCCGCTTCAAAGGCGTACGCCGTTTCGGGATCGATTGCGTAACCCGAGTAATCGCGGATCGTCCAGGCGGCCGCGGCGATCAACACAGTGGTCAGCGCGGCGTAGCTCAACGCGCGCCGGCCGCGGACTGCCAGCCACTGCGCCAGCGTTTCAAGGCCGACGGCCGGCACGATCATGACTACCGGCAGCACGCCCACCGCGCGCAGAAAGTGCGGCGAATCTTCCGCCAGAATTGTGGGCAGCAGCATCACCGGCAGCCAGATCAACACGAAGAGGCTCGCCAGTTTCGACAGCGGCGGCAAGCGCGGTGAAAAACGCATATCCGATCCGGGTCGCAAAAAATCGGGCAGCGGCTTGTACGGCGGCGGAGTCGGACCCAGCGCGGCAACGATCAACCGGATTAATCCCCACGCAAAGAAGATCACCAGGATCGGATCGAACACCGATCGATAGGGCACGTTGTGCCGTGGGATCCCGTCGCCGCGCCAGAAGAACATGCCCGCGGCATTCGCCGTGCTGCGGATTAACGTTCCGATCGGGTCACCGTGATTGATCGCCGGGTTGAAGATCGACACATCGCCCGGGCGACCCATGACGACATCCCACTGGGTCAACGCCGTGATGATCAATGGTGTCAGCACGATGAGCGTCGTGAATACAAAGAGGATCACGTTGCGCCACAGCGGCTTATGGCGCCGCACGATCAGCACGACGATCAGCATCAATACCAGTACCAGCGGCGTGAAGCGGCTGGCGAGGTAGGTGTAGAAAGACAGTCCGTACAAGACGCCGGCGATGATCCAATGCAGCGAACGGCCCGAGCGGTACGCGTGCACCCCCATCCCGATCGAGAGCGCGATGAACATCGGCAGCAGTCCCGCGCGGAAGCCGATCAAACTCAAATGGATCGGCCACAACGCGATGGTCGTGATCGCGGCGGTGAGCAAGCCCACACGCCGCCCAAACAACTCGCGCGCCATGAAGTAGGTCGCGGGAATCAGCAGCGTGCCGATGACGGCGGCCGGAAAGCGCACAGCGTAAACGCTGCGCCCCAACCAATCGACGCTCAACGACACCAGATAGATGAAGAACGGCTCGCGCCCGTGATTGGCCGCAAAATACAGCGGATATTCACCGCTCAGTACCCGCAGCGCATCCAGCCCGTTGTAGGCTTCATCGTGATACAGTCCGGGCGGCCACGCGCCTAGCTCGTAGAAACGCAAGGCTCCGGCGATGAGCATCAACGCCAGGACCGGAGCCCATTCTTTCAAGATGTTGCGGAAGGTCTTCATGGTAGTAGAGGCGGCTCCCACGCCGCCTGCCATCAGGCGTGAGAGAGCCCGACCCGCTGGCACATTGACGTGTCTCTGTTCTCTTGTCAAAGCGGGAAAAGTATAACACAATGGGCCTCATCCTCACCCTCCCCCAACCCCTCCTGTGCTGCAGGAGAGGGAAGGGGAGGACGGGTGGGGGTGGGTGAGGTTTGCGGCTCTATGCACGTCGTCATGATCTCCAAAGCGCTGGTCATCGGCGCTTATCATAGCAAACTCAAATATCTGGCCTTGCAGCCGCAGGTGCAGCTGACCGCCATCGTGCCGGCCAGCTGGCGCGATGAACGCGGTGAGTTGAAATTGGAGCGCACCACGGGCGAGGGCTACAACTTGATCGTGACGCCGCTGCGCTTCAACGGCAATTTTCATCTGCACTATTATCCCCAGCTCGATCGTTTGCTGAAGCAACTCAGACCCGATCTGGTGCACATCGATGAAGAGCCGTACAACCTGGCGACATTCCTCGCCCTGCGATCGGCTCACCGCCTCCACGCGCGCACCGTGTTCTTCAGCTGGCAAAACCTAAAGCGTTCGTATCCACCGCCGTTTCGCTGGTTTGAACGCTATACGCTGCAGCACGCCGCGGCCGGTATTGTGGGCAATCGTGATTCGGAACAGGTGTGGCGCGCCAAAGGCTATCGCGGCCCGCTGACGGTAATTCCGCAAGTGGGCATTGAGCCGGACATCTTCAAGCCGCTTGGGATCGCTACACCAACGACTGATCGTTTTCGCGTGGGTTACGCCGGTCGCTTGGTGGAAGAGAAAGGGATCGATGTGCTGCTGCACGCGCTGCACGATCTGGGTGGCACATGGCAGGCCGATCTGGTAGGCAGCGGCCCAGATCAAACCCGATTAGCTGAGCTGACTCAACAGCTGCGGATCGCCGATCGGGTGCGCTTCCAGCCGTGGATGCCGTCCGCGCAGACCGTCGATTACTATCGATCGTTGGACGTGTTGGTGCTGCCGTCGCGCAGCCGATCGAACTGGATGGAACAATTCGGGCGCGTGCTGGTGGATGCCATGGCGTGCGGTGTGCCCGTCGTCGGCTCCACGTGCGGCGAGATTCCCAACGTCATCGGCGACGCCGGACTGATCTTTCCCGAAGGCGATGTGGCAGCCTTGCGCGATCGCTTGCGCGACCTGCAGAACGATTTATCGCTGCGCCGCGATCTCGCACAACGCGGACGCCAGCGCGTGTTGGACCGCTTCACGCAGGAGCGTATTGCGCGCCAGACGTTTGAAGTGTATTGCGACGTCATGCGTAACGAGTAATGCGTAAAGGCAAATTACCTATTTACGGATTACACATGACGTTGTACGTTCTTGGTATAATCGCCGCATGGCTCGTTCGACGCCGCACATTGCCATCAGCGCGCCGCTGCTCGCGCCGGAAGGCAGCTATCGCAGCGCGGGCATTCATACCTACATTCAACACTCGCTGCAGCATTTGCCCGAGGCCGATCCGGCTTTGCGTTTGACGCTGTTTACGGCGCACCCGCCGGCGGAGCTGCCTGCTTCGATCGAAGTGCAGCAGCCGCGCTGGAATACTGATCGGCCGGCGGGGCGCATCCTGTGGGAACAGCTGGTGCTGCCCGTGGCTGTACGGCGCGCCCAGGCCGATGTCCTGCACGCCACGGCCTTTGTGGCGCCGATTGTGCGTCCCAGCCCCACGGTCATTACGATCTACGATGTGAGTTTTGCGCTGTTCCCGCAGTTCTTTCGTGGCTTCAACCAGGCCTATTTGCGCGCGGCGACGCGTTGGTCGGCGCGTCACGCGCAGCGCCTCATCGCCATTTCCGATTGTGCGCGGCGTGACATACACCGGCTGTACGGTGTTCCGCTCGACCGGATCGACGTGGCCTATCCGGGCGTGGCTGAAACGCTGCAGCGCGCGGATCCCGATCGGGTGACGGAATTTCGCCGCGCGAAAAATCTGCCGGACAAGTTCTTGTTGTATCTCGGCACGCTGGAGCCGCGCAAGAATCTGACGATGTTGGTGCAGGCTTTCGCTCACTTGAAGCGCGAGTGTCCCGATGCACTGTTGGTATTAGCAGGCGGCGTGGGCTGGTTGGCGGGCGAGCTGCGAGCGGCCATTGAAACCCGCGGCGTGAAAGACGGCATCGTGCTGCCGGGTTACGTGGCAGAGGAAGAAAAAGCGTTGTGGTATGCGGCGGCCACGGCGTTTGTGTTTCCCTCGCTCTACGAGGGCTTCGGCCTGCCGCCGTTGGAGGCCATGGCGTGCGGCACGCCGGTGGTCACATCGAATGCGGCGTCACTGCCCGAGGTGGTGGGCGGCGCCGGGTTGACGATTGCGCCGGATGATATCGGTGGCTGGGCGGCGGCGCTCCGGCGCGTGTGGACGGATGCCGCTTATCGGGCCGAGTTAGCCGATCGGGGCGTGAGACAGGCGCGGCAGTTTACGTGGCAGGCCACTTCACGCCAGATCGCTCAAGCCTATCATCACTTGATCATTGATCACGAAGTCCCCGCAGCGTAGCGGAGCGGGATTGATCATTGCTCATGAGTTGTCGCTCATTTCTCAGCGCCTATGCAATCACGTTTTCCTCGTTGGCTTATTCCGGCGGTTGTGCTCAGCGATATCGTGCTGATCAATGCCGCGTTCCTGCTGGCCTACGCTGCGCGCTATCGCTTGCAGTTGTTCCGCCCGGTCGAGCCGGAATTTGACAACCCCATTGACGTATATTTCCCGTTCATGCTGGTGTTGACGATCTTGTTGATCGCCGCGTACCGGATCGACAACGTCTACGTGCCGCGGCGGCTGGGCATGTGGCTCGATCAAATGTCGCGCATTGTGCGCAGCACGATGATCGCCATGTTGATCATGATCGGCATCACTTTCATCTATCAGCCGTTCTTCTATTCGCGCTTGATTTACTTGTACGCGACGATCTCGATTGTGCTGCTGCTGGCCCTGGGCCGTTTTTTGTGGGGTATTGTGCTGGGGTTGCTGCGCAAGCGGGGCATCGGCGTGTCACGCGTGTTGATTGTCGGCGCCGGTGATGTGGGCCGCACGGTCATCCGCACGGTAATGGCGCAGCCCGAGTTTGGTTACCGCATCGTCGCGCTGGTGGACGATCACGTGGACCGCAGCGCGCTGTCGATCGGCCCGGTGCCGGCCATCGAAGGCACACAGCGCCTGCCGCAGATCATCGCCGAAAAAAGCATCGACGAAGTGATCGTGGCCCTGCCGTGGTCTGATCATCAGCGCACGCTGGGCATCTTTCAGGTGTGCGAGCGCCTGGGCGTGAGGGCGCGCACGGTGCCGGATCTTTTTCAATTGAGTTTGAATCGCGTCGATGTGGAAGACCTGGGCGGCGTGCCCGTCATCGGCTTGAAAGCTGCTTCGATCAAGGGCGCCAGCTTCATCGTGAAACGGGCGATGGATGTGGTGCTGGGCAGCCTGATGCTGCTGATCGCTGCGCCGCTGATGATCGGCTTTGCGCTGGCGATCAAAGTGGATTCGCCGGGGTCGGTGATATTCCGGCAGAAGCGCGTGGGCGTGCGCGGGCAGGAATTTGTGGTGTTCAAGTTCCGTTCCATGCGGGAAGGCGCAGACGAGGAGAAGGAGCAGCTGCTGGAGTTGAACGAGACGAACGGCCCCTTGTTCAAGATGCGTGAAGACCCGCGCACCACGCGGGTGGGTCGCTTGCTGCGCCGCTTGAGTCTGGACGAACTGCCGCAGTTGTTCAACGTGCTGCGCGGCGAGATGAGCCTGGTGGGGCCGCGGCCGCACACGTCGGCGGAAGTGGCGCAGTATCAGAACTGGCAGCAGCAGGTGCTGGAAGCGCCGCCCGGTATGACGGGACTGGCGCAGGTCTCGGGGCGCAGCCAGTTGAGCTTTGACGAGCAGTGCCTGTTGGATATTTATTACATCGAGAATTGGTCGCCTGCCCTGGATGTGAAGATCCTGCTGCGCACAGTACCGAAGATGCTATCGGGAGAAGGCGCATATTGAGTCACTCTGGATCGTAGAATAACTCTGATGGGAGGCAAGATGACTGCTATCAAGACACACCTGATCGAGTTTACCATTAACGCCCATTCCGCACCCGGATATTTGGGGCAGCCGGCGGATGGACAGGCGCATCCAGGCGTCGTGGTGATTCAAGAATGGTGGGGCCTGGTGCCGCACATCAAAGACGTGGCCGAGCGATTTGCGCGCGAAGGTTTTGTAGCGCTGGCTCCCGATCTCTATCACGGTCAGGTGGCGGATGAGCCGGATGAGGCGCGCAAGCTGGCGATGGCGCTGGATGCACAGCGTGCCGTACAGGAAATTGCGGCAGCGGCGCGCCACCTCAAGAAGCTCGATCAAGTTGTTCCGCAGAAAGTGGGCGTAGTCGGTTGGTGCATGGGCGGCGGATTGGCGTTATCCACGGCGGCGCATCACGCCGATCTGATTGGGGCGGCCGTGGCGTTCTACGGGCGTCCGCTGACGGCTAGTGACACGGCCAGGCTGGAAGCGCCCGTGCTGGGCCTGTATGCCGAACACGATCACGGCATTCCGGTGGAAGCGGTGCGCGCTTTTGAGGCGGAACTAAAAAGGCGGAATGTGCCGCATGAAGTGCGCGTGTACCCAGACACCTCACATGCCTTCTTCAACGACACGCGCCCGCAGATCTATCAGGCTGCGGCTGCGCAGGATGCCTGGGAGAGGACGCTGGCCTGGTTCAGAAAGTATTTGGTCGAAGGCTGAGGCGTGGATCAAAAAGCCGGTCTTTCTTCAAATGCAGAAAGACCGGCTGCATTACGCAGATAGGCGTGCTACCCTTGACCCGTCTCCAAGCGATAGCCGTAATTGCGCACCGTGCGAATCAACTGCGGATGAGCCGCATCGGTTTCCAGTTTACGACGCAGGAACCAGATGTAACGGCGCACATAGCCGCTGTCGATGCCGCGCAGCGCGCCCCACACGGTTTCACGCAGCCGTGTTTCTGACACCGCCGTGTTGGCGTTCTCCACCAGACACTGCAGCAGCCGGAATTCAGTGGGCGTGAGATCGATCGGCCGATCGCCGCGCATGACCTGCCGTCGATCGAGATCGACGATGAGCTCGCCAAACACATAGTGCCGCTGTGTGCTGGACTGACGTGCCTTCTCCGCCCGATTGAGCACGGCCTCGATGCGGGCATTCAATTCCATCAGACTGAAGGGCTTGGTCACGTAGTCGTCAATGCCCAGATTAAAGCCGCGCAGCTTATCCACTTCACTGTCTTTGGCCGTGACCATGATCAGCGGCACATCGGACAGTTCGCGCACGCGCGCCGCCATTTCCCAGCCATCCATGCCGGGCATCATCACGTCGAGCAAGATCAAATTGGGGCGCTCGTTGAAGAGCGTGCGCAGACCCTCGATCGCCGAGGCGGCGGCCAGTGGGGTATAGCCTGCTTCGCGCACAGCTGTGGCCAGCAGCCGCACGATGTCGGGGTCATCATCAACGATCAGAATCTTCTTCATGGGCGGCGGCTCCCGTTTCACATGCCGAGGGTACGAAGCGTGCTACAGACTGAAACAAGATTTTGACCGACCTCTCGAAAAAAAGGCCGCACGATAATGAGCGGCTATTTGGATTCCGGCGTCTGACTGGAGCATCGCACTCAATTATAGTCGTGACGGCGTTTCTGAGCAACTATTCAAGCGATTCTGGCACGGTTTCTCTACCTGGCCAGGAGAGTTTGTCACCTCAGCTGCGCCTGATAATCGGCATGTACACCTTGAAGGCCGAGACCTCGGGAACGACGATGACCCAGCGATTCAATGTGCCGGTCGAACTTCCCGAGTTGCAAATCTCAAGTTTCCAGGTCCCCTTGATGTTGGCGCCGCGAAACTGGAGCAGCGGCGTCGCCGGCTGATAGTCGTAGTTGTAGAACGGAAAGCCGGGATCTTGATCACCGGCCAGTACGCCTGTCGCTGCGCTGTCGTCAAACAGCGTATCAAGGTTCTGTCCGGCGTTGGCGGCAGGTCCGAGCAGACGAACTCTGTTGGAGCCGGGTGACAGCAAGCGAATGGCTAGCTCCGCCCGATTGGCGTAGTTGAGATTGACACCCGCCAACATAAGCCCCACGGCGAATTGTTCATTGACGGTCAAGGTGCTGGTGACGCAGCCGGAGGCAGGAATGGGCAGAGGCGTGGAGTTGGTATATCCTACCACTTCAGAGGCGCCGCGATCGCAAGCATTGGATTGCGGACGAGTGACGCCGCGCTGATCGGTCGCGGGGACGGGGGGACAGGTGGCGGCAGCTGAATCAACCGCGGCACTGGCAAAGGCGATGGCACGTGTGAGTGAGTTTCCACCGTTGTCGCGCAAAGGACCCAGCTGCGGATTGGTGCTGGACAAGTCATGCACTTGATTGAACCCGCAGGAGACGCCGCTATCGATGTTGTAATCCGCGGAGTTGATGGTTCCGCCGCAGGCATTGCCCGTGCTCTGTGCCAGAATCGAGTTGCCCACCGTGACACTGCCGCCGGCATTGTTGAGCGAAAGCGCGGTGTTGCTGATGGTGCTAAACTGGATCGAGAGGATGCCGCCGGTATTTTGAATTCCGCCGGCAGATGCGGCGGTGTTGTCGCTCACGGTGACATTCATCAGCTGAGCTGTGCCGGCATTGCGCAAGCCTCCACCCTGCGACACAGTAGCGGCGTTGTAAACCAGGGCACTTCTGGTCAGAGTTAACGTGCCTTGATTATTAATTCCGCCGCCGGGCTGGCCCACCGCCGTGTTGCTGGAAATTGCGTTGGTATCAATGGACAGGCTCCCGGTATTTTCGACCCCGCCGCCGCTGGTGCTGGCCCGGTTGTTTGTCACGACTGCGCCGGTCAAATACGCCGTGCCGGCATTGAAGAATGCACCCCCCGCACTAGCGTCGGATCTATTGGCATGTAAGCTACCTCCAATGACGGTGACCTGGCCGGATGCTGCGTTGTACATGCCGCCGCCCTGCTCGGTTGCCAGGTTCCCCGAAATCACTGTGCCGCTGCTGATCAGGATACTGTCGTTGTAAATCCCGCCCCCGCGAGCAACCGTGGCCCGATTGCCGCTGATAATGCTGTTGATCAAAGTTACCCGGCTGCCAGTCCCCAGATTGGCGATACCCCCACCTTCGCCCGCATTGCTGCGATTATTGAGACCGATCAGACTGTTGGTAATGGTCATCAGGTTGGTGTTTCGAATCCCACCGCCGCCGGAGACCGCCGTATTGTTGGTGATCGTGGTATTGTTCAAATCGGCTTCACCCAGGTTGTAGATGCCGCCACCATAACCGTTGCTTGCGCTCGCCGTGTTTTCGCGAATGACGACGTTGATCAGATTCAGGAGGCCTTGATTGTAAATGCCGCCCCCTCCCGCCGTGGTGGCCGTGCTGTTGGCAATCTCGCTGTTGATGATGGTCAGATAAACCGTGGCAGTTTCATTGTTGACTGCGCCGCCCAAATCGGACCTGCCATTCCGCAGGCTCAAGCCAGACACAACAACAGACATAGGGGTAGCCGCATTATCGTCGCTCAGAAACAGTACCCGATCCTGGTTACTGCCGTCGACGATGGTTGTGGCAAATCCCTGGCCTTGCAGCGTCACGCTCTTGTCGGTTATCTCCAGGTTTTCCAGATAGATCCCGGGGGCAATGTTGATCGTATCGCCGGAGTCCGATTTGTCGATGGCGGCCTGAATGTGTTCGCACGCGCTGGCGGGTGTCAGACAGTCGTTGCCGTCAGCCCCGCCCGGCACAACGTAGCGTGTTATTGCTTCGGGAGCCGAATAGCCCAAACGCGGGAGTGCGGCCAATACGGCCAATGAAAGCCCGATCGCGATCAGGCGTAGAAGCCGAGCGGCACGGTGTTGAGAGGAAGCAGGATTCATACTGGAAGCCTCGTTTAGTGATTTGGCCGGGCAGGCGACCTAGTTGCGTGCGATCAGCGGCAGGAAAATGAAAGCATCCCACCGAATGATCGATCCTGCCAGCTTGAGATTGTTGTTCTCATCAGATTCCACGTTCAAGCCTTGACTACCGCCCAGGGCGTCTATATACAGATAGATGTCGTGTGTGCCGCTGAATGGAGAGAGGTCGAACTCGGCGTTGAAGAACTCAGCCTGCGCGGGCAGAATGATCGGGAGTGGATTGCCCGTGCCCTTGCACGGCCGGAACGGCATCTGGCTGCACCAGCCGTTTGCCAGGTCCAGCGGGCCCGTGGGCGGCACGGAGGGTGCCAGACGATCGTACAGATTCAAGTAAGCGGGCGCCCCGGCGGTC
>Ga0209254_10001711_pt1 | contig 19796 bp, 16 predicted proteins | sample FrelakmetDIP11DI_FD_187148 | JGI IMG/M metagenome (GOLD analysis project Ga0209254, IMG submission 187148) | Freshwater lake sediment microbial communities from the University of Notre Dame, USA, for methane emissions studies - DIP11 DI (SPAdes)... | ecosystem: Environmental > Aquatic >...
GAGAACCGACCGGTAATCGGTCGCCAGGAGGGCGGTCTGATGCCCCCGGTCGGTGAGCTTGCGGATCTCCCGCACCCACAGGCCGTTGCTCAGGCAGGTGCCGCGTTCGGCCAGCGTCATCTGCGCCACTTGGCCGGTCGGCTGGGTGACGGTGTGCGAACGAAACTCTGCCACCGGCCAGTCGGCGCCGGGATACTTGTGATAGGTCAGACAGGCCACCCGCTGCTCCTTCATCCGCCGCAGCAAGTCCGGGCTGTAGCCCTCGCGGTCGAATACCAGGGTGAAACGGTGGCGCAACGGATCGGCCTGCAAGTCCTCAGCGCTGGGTTGCCCCGGTACGGTCTCGTTGAGGCAAGGCAGAATCTCCTGCTCGATGACTTTGATCAGCCCCGGATCGATGGCCTGGTGAACGACCAGGAACGGCTGACCGTCCAGGGCATTGACCCAGTAGTCGGTGGTCGCCCGCAGACACAGCCGCTGACGGGCCACGTAGTGGCGCGGCAGCTTCGTCTGCTGGCCGTGATAGACCCGTACGTGGCCATCGATGTACAGCGTTGCCGCCTGTTCCGGCGCCGCCTCCATCCATTGCCGACACAGTTCGGCGCTCCATTCGCTGGGCTTGTCATCACCGGCCAGCAGGCGAACCTTCTGCCGCAGCGTGCGGACTTCCGGAACCCGATCCAGCCCGAGCAGCTTGCCCCATTCGCCCGGTGCGCAATAGCGCAGCGACTCCAGCGAAGGTCGGCGGGCCAGGGCCAGGAACGCCAACAGCAGAAACAGGCTATCCAGCCCGTAGTAGCCTTTGGGCAGGGTAAAATACCGCTCACTCGCCTGCAGCAGGCCCATCGCCAACAACGCCGGCAGGGCGAACAACACCCCACCGTTAGGCACATCCAACGCCGGCTGGAAATCCGGTGCCACCGCTTCCAAGGCGCCGAAACTGGCGGCGATCCGGGCCGCCACCTGGCACGCCCCCCGGCCCATCGGTGCCGCGCTGTCCGCGGCACTGCGGGCGCTCTTGCTGCTTAGCTCAGCGGTCGGGTCTTTTTTTTAGCCCGCACCGCCAAGCGGCCTGCGCGCACCGCTTTCGACAAGGTATCCCGTTTGATCCCCAGGCGATCCGCGACGACGCTGGTCGCCAGACCCTCGTCCAACCCCTGCTGCGCCTCCACCAACACCGCGGCGGTCAATACCGCCGCACCGCGGGTCTTCCGCTGCTGATAAAACCCTTTCGGTCCCGCTTCCCGGTACACCTTCACCGCGCGCTTCACGGTGACCTTCGGAATCCCGAAGGCGCGGGCGATCTCCGACTGCTTGGCATTGCCGTTGACGCAGAACTGCGCCGTGATCATGCGGAACGAAGCCAGATCCGTCTGTTCATGGACGAACACCGGCAGCGTGCTATGGAAGTAAGTGACGCGGCCCTCTTCCACCCCGAAGGCCAACACCGCGGTGATCTCCGTCACCCCGGCCGGAAAGAAAGGCAATTGCAGTTGCGACATGGTAGCGAACCCCTCGGTGATGCCGGATCGGAAGGTCGAACAGCCCGAAAAACCGGGATATTCGCAAAATCCGAAGACCGCGCAAACCTTTCCGCGCGCCTGCCCCGGCCAAAGCTTGACGGATCAAGCGGTTCGCGAAATTTCCCCAACACCGAGCCAAGTCGTGAGATCAGGTCATCTGGACTTGAGTTTGACTTGACTCAAGAGGCGAGCTGTTTTCACAGCTGTCCCCTTGTCCCCTTACGCAGCGCGTTAACGTTTACAGCTTGTTCTTGACGTCCAGGAAAATCTGTTCCGTTGCCGATTCGCACTCGGCCAGCAGTTGGTCGAGTTCGCAGACTCGGGTCTTGACGAAGGGCTCGTCCTTGATACTGCCGGCATTGATGTAGACGTTCAAGGCTGCACTTCTTAGCGCCCCGTAGGCCGCCATAACGGCCGCCCCGGCATCGCTGACCGCGTTGTGATTGCCCCGATCCGTCGCTACGCGGCACAGGCGAATGACGTCCGCACACAGCCGGGCGCACGCGAGAGGCACTTCAGTGGCTGCCTTGAGCGCCTCCTGAATCGCCGCACTGCGGGCCTGTCTTTGTTCATCCGTATCCTTGGGTAAACCGTAGGCACCCATTACCTGATCGAACACGGCGATATCTGCTTGAACCATGTCGGCTAGCTGGGAGCGAAGCTGTTCCGCCTCCGCCAGTACCGACTTCATCTCATCTTGGACCGCTTCGTAGTTCTTTTTCCCGATCGTCAAGTTGCAGACCATGCTCACCAAGGCGGCGCCCATGGCTCCCATGACCGCCGCTGCGCTGCCGCCACCGGGGGTCGGTGACTTGCTGGCGAGTTCGTTCAAGAATTGGGTGACGGGCTTGTCGATCATGGTGGTTCTCCGCGGCGTTGGCATGTCGAGGCAGTGCAGAGGCGGCATTATATAAAGCGGCGCCGGAATTCCTTATGAATATTCCTTATTCCCCAGATAGAGGCCCCGCCGCGGTATCATGCAGCCCACGCACCAGTTGACGGCCAACGCAACCGGCTAGATCCAAATCTCAGAGGAAGGTTGGGAAGAATGAAAAAGCTCTTGTTTCAGTTTGACACGGACCCGTACCCATCGGTCTTCGACACCGTGGTTGCTTACGACGGCGGCGCCGACCACGTGATTGGACACGGCGGATTGACTCCCGGGAATGTCGGCCCGCTTGTGGAAGGCACGATTTTTACCCGCGCCCCAAAGGATAAGAAGAACACGGCGATCTTTATCGGCGGCAGCAACCTGGGCGCCGGACAGGATCTGCTGAGAGCAGTGAGAAAAAAATTCTTCGCCGATTTCCGGGTATCAGTCATGCTGGATAGTAACGGCGGCAATACCACCGCCGCAGCCGGTGTTGCCAAACTGGCCTCCAGCGGCACACTCGCCGGCAAGAAAGCGGTGGTCGTGGCGGGCACCGGGCCGGTGGGGCAGCGGGCGGCAGTGATGTTGGCCAAGGAAGGTGCCGATGTCTCGATCACTTCGCGAACCCTTGCCCGGGCCGAACAAGCCTGTCACGACATGAAGGATCGCTACGCGGTCGAGCTGAAACCTATGAGGGCTGCCGATAACGATGCTCGCGGTACAGCCCTGGTGGGGGCACACATCGTTTTCGCCACCGGTGCCGCGGGCGTGCAGTTGCTCGAGCCGCAACACTGGCAGAACAATCCAACAGTCGAGCTGATGGCCGATGCCAATGCCACGCCTCCCATCGGCATCGGGGGAACGGACATCATGGATAGGGGTAAGGATTACGCCGGCAAGATCGTGTGGGGCGCGATCGGCTTTGGGCCACTGAAGCTGGCGCTGCACCGGGCCTGCATCGCCAAGCTATTCGAGCGCAACGACCAGATTCTTGACGCCGAGGAAATTTTTGCCCTGGCGAAGACGATGGCGTAATCTCCGGAGAGCAGCGGCAAATCTCCCACTTTCCCGATTCCCCTCTATCGCCATGTGCCAATTGCTCGGCATGAACTGCAATGTCCCGACGGACATCTGTTTCTCGTTCGAGGGTTTTCACGTTCGTGGCGGCCTGACCGACCATCACAAGGATGGTTGGGGCATCGCCTTCTTCGAAGGTCGAGGCTGCCGGGTTTTTCTCGATGCCAAAGCGACGATCGACTCACCGATCGCCGATTTGGTTCGCCGTTACCCAATCCATTCCAAGAATGTCATCGCGCACATCCGGAAAGCAACCCAGGGGGTCGTCGCCTTGGAAAACTGCCACCCCTTTAAGCGCGAATTGTGGGGTCGCTACTGGGCCTTCGCACACAATGGCAACCTGGAGCACTTCCATCCTAACTTACATGGCACGCTGCGACCCGTGGGCGACACGGACAGCGAGCGTGCGTTCTGCTGCATCCTCGATCGGCTGCGAGAGGCCTTTCCGGCAGGCGCGTCCTGTTCTGAAGACCTCGTCATGCGACTCCGCGAGATTGCCGCCGACATCGGCCAGCACGGCATCTTCAACTTCCTGTTGTCGAATGGCGAGGTCATGTTCGCCCACTGCTCCGACAGGCTTTACTACCTGACGCGCAAATCACCCTTCGGGCATGCCCATCTCATCGACCAGGACGTTACGGTCGATTTCACTGCACTGACTCGCGCGGACGACAAGGTGAGCGTCATCGCTTCATTGCCACTGACGGACAACGAGACGTGGACGGCGATGCAGCCCGGGCAACTGCTGCTATTTCAAGAAGGCGAGCCGACCTACGGTTCTTGACGAATCGGCGGCAGGAGGACCTCCCTGTACCTTCGCGCCGATTATCAGCGCCTCGAAGTTGGCATCGCCGGCTTCGCGGGCGGCGGCGACCAGATCGGGGCGGGAGACGGTGCCGAACTCGGGGCTGATGAAGACAGCGGTGCGCTTCTCAGTGCCGGTATCCAAGCTGCCTTCCAGAAATCGCCCTCCGGCGCAGATCAGATCCCCCGGGGCCAGGGCGTGAGTGAGTTGAAGACGATCTTGTGTCCCTGTGGCCTGCTGCACACCGGCCGCCTTGATATTCTCCAGGATCATCTGGACGAAACCCCGTTCCTCGCTGTAGCCGCCTTGGGCTTCGCCGACGCCGTCGATCGTTCGTCGTTCTCGTCGACCGCCAGACGTGGTGGGTGACAGGCTCTCGACGGTGAACGGCCCGGCCACCTTCTTCTTGGCCTGTAGGGTTTGTCGTACAGGCATTCGAACTCGGGTTTGGCGGCGATGGAGGCGTCAATGGCTTTCTGGTTTTCCTCCACTCGGCGTGGGCCTTTTTGCGGCTTTCGGCCATTGTCCGTCGGCAACACGAGGAATTTCCCATTCCTCGAAAGGTTTGAAGTTGTACGATGGGCTGAGTGAGCGGTGTCCATCGTTGGTCGGGGCGGACGATTGATTGATGGGCTTCACTCCGTTCAGCCCATCCTACGAGAAGCCGGTTGAGCTGATGGCGCTGCGGGTTCGAGGGTCTGCTGCCATTTGTCCCAGATCACGTGGATCTCGCCGTTGTTGGCGATGGATTTCAGCGCATGCCAACTCGCCGAATATAAGCGGATGCAACCGCGCCGCGGCCATCGTCGTCGATGCCGAGGTAGTCGTGAATCAGGCGGTTCCGTCGCTATATTCTATATTCGAGGCTGAATCGCTCCCCCTTCGACTCCATTCATCCCTCGGGACATGGGGATGAAACAGTCCTTGGGTATGGGGACGCCGCTATTGGACCATCAAACCAAAAAAGCCCGAACAAGGCGGGCTCTCATTCTGATCTCAACAGGAAACCCAGTGGCGCCGTTTCAAAACGGGATGTCGTCGTCGAACTCCGGTTCCAGATCGGTTCCCGTGGTGCTGGGAGGCGCTTTTGGTGTTTGCTGCTGGCTGCTGTTGCTGGAGGAGGGGGAGGTGTAGCCTTCTGCGACCCCTGGGCCTTCGTCCCAGGGCGGCGTCGCAGGACCCGCGCCGGAACTCATTCCCCCCGCGCCAACTCGGTCCAGCATCTGCATTTCGTTGGCAATGATCTCGGTGGTGTAGCGGTCCTGGCCATTCTTGTCCTGCCACTTGCGGGTACGCAGGCTGCCCTCGATGTAGACCTTGCTGCCCTTCTTCAGATACTCTCCGGCGATTTCCGCCAGCCTTCGGAAGAATACGACCTGATGCCACTCGGTCCGCTCTTGCTGCTGTCCCGTCTGCTGGTCCTTCCAGCTCTCCGAGGTCGCGAGGCGCAGGGTTGTGACCGCGCCGCCGCTGGGCATATACCGGACTTCGGGGTCTGCGCCGAGATTGCCGATCAAGATGACTTTATTGACGCCACGTGTGGCCATGAACGATCTCCGTGGTTGGTGGGTGAATGGCTTGTCCAGGGCACCGAACCCGTGACCGGGGTGCCTGGCGGAACCCCGGCTTTGTGCCGTGCGTCTAGTGCTTGGCAGATCCGGCTGCAAGCAAATTCTGCAGCATGTCGCGATCGAGCTTCTCGCGCTCGATCTTGAGGTAGGCCACGCCGTCCTCGGGGAGTACTACCGCTTCGGCGACGCCCGGTACGCCGAGTAAGCGGCGCGACAGCAGCGAGGCTTCTCCACGCGGCAGGCTCCCGACCCTGATCATCAGGCTGCTCACATAACGGGGCGGTTTCATACTCAACGCGACCATCCACCAAGCAAGTGCCACCGCAGCGCAGAAAGCGAAGACGTACTCGGCCCCGAAACGACCATAAATCCATCCGCCGCTCACCCCGCCGACAAAAGAGCCGAGAAATTGGGATGTCGAGTACAGGCCCATTGCAGTTCCCTTGAGGTCCGGCGGTGATGCTTTGGACACCATGGACGGCAGCGTCGCCTCCAATAGATTAAAGGCAGTGAAGAATAACGCGAGCAGCCCGCCAATGGCGAGCAGGTTGTCGTTGATCCAAAACAATCCGGCGTCGGCAGCAGCGATGAGAGCGATGAAGCTCACGAACACTGGCTTCATCTTGCGCCTTTTCTCGGCCAGGATCACGAACGGCACCATGGCCACCAGAGAGATCGCGAACACCGGCAGGTAAACCTGCCAGTGCTTGGCCGTATCGAGTTGTGTATGGTCACGCAGGATCAGCGGTAACGCAATGAACGTCGCCGTCAGGATCAGATGGAGGACGAAGATGCCGAGGTCCAGCCGGAGCAGTTCGCCGTCGGTCAGCACAGTCTTGAATTGCGCCGGCTGCGCTTCGGCGTCCCGGTGAAATCGGGAGACCGCGGGCGTGGGGACGGCGGTAAACAGCAGTAAGAGGCTCAAGACCGCGAGCCCGGCGATGATCCAGAACAGCCCCGGAACGCCGACCCAGCCGGACAGGAGGGGACCGGCAACCATGGAGACAGCAAATGACAAGCCAATGCTAATACCGATCAGAGCCATCGCCTTGGTGCGATGCTCTTCGCGGGTCAGGTCCGCTACCAGAGCCATGACGACGCCCGCGACGGCTCCGGTACCCTGCACGGCGCGCCCGGCGAGGATGCCATAGATTGAGTGGCTCATCGCGGCGAGCACGCTGCCGGCGGCAAACAGCAGCAGACCGATGGTGATCAGCGGCTTACGACCATAGCGGTCGGACCAGAGCCCGAAAGGAATTTGCAGCAGCGCTTGGGTGAGTCCGTAGGCACTGATGGTGAGGCCGATCAGGAACGGAGTGGCGTCCGGCAAGTCTCGCGCATACACGGAAAAAACCGGCAGGATCATGAAAAGCCCGAGCATCCGGCACATATAGATGCCCGCAAGGGATACACTCGCTCGCAACTCCTCGCGGGTCATGGGCGTATCGAGTTCCAGCTTTGGCTTCACGCGATGGACTTTTTGCGTTGCTCTCCGGTGTCTGCGTATAGTAGCAGGTTCTCCACAGCGCTTGTATTTTGCATGGATACCATCCAGATCCGGGGCGCCCGCACCCACAATCTCAAGAATATCGACCTGGATCTGCCTCGCAACACCCTGATGGTGATCACCGGGTTGTCCGGTTCCGGGAAGTCGTCGCTGGCCTTCGACACGATCTACGCGGAGGGCCAACGGCGCTATGTCGAGTCGCTTTCGGCGTATGCGCGGCAGTTTCTCTCGATCATGGAAAAACCCGACGTCGACCATATCGAAGGTCTGTCCCCTGCTATCTCCATCGAACAGAAGTCGACTTCGCACAATCCACGGTCGACCGTCGGTACCATCACCGAGATCTACGATTACCTCCGTCTTCTGTTCGCCCGCGCCGGCATCCCGCAGTGTCCGGATCACCGCCTGTCCTTGGAGGCCCAGACCATCAGTCAGATGGTGGATCACCTGCTCGACCAACCGGAGGACAGCCGATGGATGCTGCTGGCGCCGGTGGTCAACGCCCGCAAGGGCGAGCATGTGCAGGTGCTCGAGGACCTCCGCGCGCAGGGCTTCATCCGCGCTCGCATCGATGGGGAGGTGTTCGAACTGGACGAGCCGCCGAAACTCGATCTGCGGCGCAAGCACACGATCGAGGTCATTGTCGATCGCTTCAAGATCCGCACCGGGCTGAGTCAACGGCTGGCGGAATCCTTCGAGACCGCTCTGCGGCTGGCGGATGGGATCGCTCTCGCAGCGTCCCTGGATGAACCCCGGACGGAATGGGTTTATTCGGACAAGTACGCCTGTCCGCACTGCGGCTATTCGTTGACCGAACTGGAGCCGCGCATCTTCTCGTTCAACAATCCGCGGGGCGCGTGTGCGAAGTGTGACGGCTTGGGTGTGATGCAGTTCTTCGATCCGAGCTTGGTCGTCCACAACGCGCAGTTGAGTCTCGCGGGAGGCGCGGTGCGCGGGTGGGATCGCCGCAATGCCTACTATTTCCAGATGATCCGCTCTTTGGGCGAGCACTACGGGTTCGATCCCGAGCAGCCGTTCGATGCCCTCCCGGAACCGATCCGAAACGTGATCCTTTACGGCAGCGCTGCCGAAGCGATTGCGTTCAGAGTCCTGACCGCTCGCGGCGACAGCCTGATCCATCGCCAGCCGTTCGAGGGCATCATCCACAACATGGAGCGGCGATACCGGGAGACCGACTCGGCGCTGGTTCGCGAGGAACTGGCGAAGTATCTCTCCAGCAAGCCCTGCCCCGAATGCGAAGGGACGCGACTCAATCGGTCGGCGCGGCATGTGTACATTGCCGAGCGAACTTTGCCGGAGTTGACGGAGCTGCCGATCCGCCGGACCGCCGCCTTCTTCGAGGAGCTGAGCTTGCCCGGACGCCGGGGTGACGTGGCCGGCAAGATCGTCAAGGAGATCCGGGCGCGGCTGCAGTTTCTGATCAATGTCGGCCTGGACTATCTGAGCCTGGATCGGAGTGCCGACACGCTGTCCGGCGGGGAGGCGCAGCGCATTCGCTTGGCCAGTCAAATCGGGGCCGGTCTTGTCGGGGTGATGTATGTGCTGGATGAGCCATCGATCGGACTGCATCAGCGCGACAACCAGCGCCTGCTGAATACGCTGACGCATCTGCGCGATTTGGGCAACACCGTGATCGTGGTGGAGCATGATGAAGACGCGATCCGTCTCGCTGACCATGTCGTCGATATCGGCCCGGGGGCGGGGGTGCACGGGGGCACCATCGTCGCCCAGGGAACCCCCGCAGCCATCATGCAGCACCCCGATTCGTTGACAGGGCGCTACCTCTCGGGGAGATTGGGCATTCCCGTCCCGGTGCAGCGTGTTGCCGCCGATCCGAATCGTGCGCTGCGGATACGGAACGCGCGCGGCAACAACCTCAAGGGTATCGATGTCGAATTACCGGCGGGTCTGTTCTCGTGTGTGACGGGTGTGTCCGGTTCCGGCAAGTCTACCTTGATCAACGATACCCTCTATCAGTGGGTGGCCCGCGAGCTGAACGGTGCCTCGACGCATCCCGCGCCCTGTGACGGTATCGATGGCCTGGAGTTGTTCGACAAGGTGGTCGATATCGACCAGAGTCCCATCGGCCGCACACCGCGTTCCAACCCGGCCACTTACACCGGCTTGTTCACGCCGATACGCGAGCTGTTCGCTGCGACTCCGGAGGCCCGCGCTCGCGGTTACTCCCCGGGCCGGTTCAGCTTCAATGTCAAGGGCGGACGCTGTGAGTCCTGCGCGGGAGACGGCGTGATCAAGGTCGAGATGCACTTCCTGCCCGATATCTACGTGCATTGCGATGTCTGCAAGGGCCAACGCTACAATCGCGAGACGCTGGACATTCGTTACAAGGGCAAGACGATCCACGAAGTGCTGGCGATGACGGTGGAGGAGGCCAACCATTTCTTCGCCGCCATTCCCGTGGTTTCGCGCAAACTGCAAACCCTGATGGAGGTGGGGCTGAGTTACGTGACCCTGGGCCAGAACGCGGTCACCCTCTCGGGGGGCGAGGCGCAGCGGGTGAAGCTGGCGCGGGAGCTATCCAAGCGCGATACGGGCAAGACGCTCTACATCCTGGACGAACCCACCACCGGCTTGCATTTTCACGACATTCAGCAGCTGCTCAATGTGTTGCATCAGTTGCGCGATCATGGCAACACTGTCGTCGTGATCGAACACAATCTGGATGTCATCAAGACCGCTGATTGGATCATCGACCTCGGCCCGGAAGGCGGGGAGGGCGGGGGGTTGCTCGTGGCAGCCGGGACGCCGGAAACCGTGGCCGAACACCCTGGCTCACACACCGGACGGTTCTTGAAGCCGGTGCTGGCCCGTCGCCTCGATACGGAGGCTCCGAGCGTTCGAGACTCGACGAATGAGCGGGCAAGCGCGCATGCCGATTGATGATGCCCCGATTTTCCGCCCGGCCTGGTGGTTGCCCGGCGCGCACTTACAGACCCTATGGCCGGCCATGTTTCGTTGCGGGCCACGCTTCTCGCGGCGACGGGAGCGCATCGCGACGCCGGATGGCGACTTCCTGGATCTCGATTGGAGCGGGGAGGAGGAGTCGCCGCTGGTGATCCTGATTCATGGCCTCTCGGGTTCGTCCGCGTCGCCCTACATTCTAGGATTGCAGAACGCTTTGGGGAGGCGCGGTTTCCGCACCGCCGCGCTGAATTTCCGGGGCTGCAGCGGGCCGATGAACGATACTTCGCGCTGCTATCACTCGGGCGAGACCGGCGACATCGAGTACGTGTATCGATGGGTGCGGGCAAGAGAGCCGAGAACGCCTATTGCGGCGGTTGGTTTCTCGCTGGGCGGGAACGTGCTGCTGAAATGGCTAGGAGAAGCGGGAGAACGCACGCAGCTATTTGCGGCGGTCGCCGTGTCGGTGCCGCTGCTGTTGCATCTCTGTGCCACGCGGATGGATCGGGGCTTTTCGCGCTTGTACCGAAATCGGATGCTGCACGAACTCAAGCACTACATGACGGCAAAGCAAGCCCATCTGCGCCGCATCGGCCGCGGGGAAGAAGCGGGTAAAGTGGAGCGTCTCGGCGACTTGTCGACGATTCGGTCGTTTTGGGACTACGATGAGCGGGTCGTCGCGGGGCTCTATCCTTTCGCAGGAGCCCATGACTATTACCGCAGATCGAGCTCACGGCAGTTTCTGCGCTCGATTGGCACGCCCACGCTGATCATTCAGGCGCGCGACGATCCGTTTATGACGCCGGACGTGATTCCCGAGCCACAGGAACTCTCCAAGTCGGTGCAACTCGAGGTGACGCCCGGTGGCGGCCACGTTGGCTTCATCGCGGGAAACTGGCCGGGCCGGGCTCGATACTGGTTGGAGGAGCGCATTCCCGAGTATCTTTGCGAGCGCCTCCGGCGCTCGAACCCGGTGTTGCCTGAATCCGGGACAGGTAGATAGCCCCCCTTGCGTCTCGAAATTGTCGCCGACTGCCAATTATAAGGACATCCACGCGCCGCATTGGAAAGCTTCGCCGAAGAAATGGGTCGTGATGGTAATCCGACGTGAATGAGGCGGACGCCTGCCTGATCGCTAATACCTCGCTTCGTGGCCGAAGCAGGGCTTTTGCAACCATTGCGGGCCAGGACGCAGCTGCCTTTACGGGACATCCTTGACTTGACGAAGCGAGTCGCTAGACTCCCCCGCGAAGCGTGGAAGGGGGCACCCGATGCAGTCTTGGAATATGCCGGCCAGGGGGGGGTTGGGCTTTTCTCCCGAAGTCGACCACGCGCTATCTCGATTCACCGAGCGCCGTGCTTTATGAAGCAGTTGGGGCGATGCTGGTGGCGGGCGGCAGGGGTCCTGATCTATATCGGATTCAAACCTTCGCTGGCAGGGCGGGGCATTGCTCCGGCCCTGGCGACCGGTTTTCTAGGCGTCACCGGCCCAGCATTATCCACTTTCTGATGGGTTCAAGACCATGGATGCCCACGCAATCCCCCCGGTTAAAGCTAGCCTTTGCTCTAGTTTCGCAGGAAGTGCGGTTACCTTGCCGGATTACCAGGGTGGAAGCATCGTCAATCTGATGATGTCTGTGATCGGCGCCGCCGGCGGGGCGCTACCCTCGCCTCTCTATCCGGTTTTGCCCGGCCTCGACGTTGAGGCAATGTCTGGCCATCGCAACGTTGTGCTGATAGTGATCGACGGTATGGGGTACGATTTCCTCTGCCGCCGCGCAGCAGGTGGAGAGCTGCATCGTCGTGTGCGCGGGCACATAACCTCGGTGCTTCCTTCCACCACCGCTTCCGCGATTACGACTTTCCTTACGGCTCAAGCGCCCCAGCAGCACGGATTGACTGGATGGTTCATGTATTTTCGCGAGCTGGCGGGGGTTTTTGCGGTGCTGCCGGGAAAGCCTCGTTGCGGCGGTGTGAGCTTCAGCCGCAGCGGCATCGATCCGCGGATTCTGTTCGACGCCACGCCCGTGTTCAATCAGATAGCCAGGCGAAGCATCATCGTGACTCCGCGGCGCATCTCCCGATCCGACTACAATCTGGCCCATTGCGGCAGGGCGGACATCCGTTGCTACGATACGCTGGATGAATTCTTCCTAACCACTGTCCAGGCATCCCGGAATGGCGGGAAGGCCCGCCAGTTCATCTACGCCTATTGGCCCGACCTCGATTCCCTGGGACACGAATGCGGTATCGACAGCGTCGAGGCGGCCTCGCATCTCGCGCAAATCGACGAGCGGTTCGGCCGGTTGTGTCGTCAGTTGGCGGGCAGCGACACGTTCATCATCGCGACCGCCGACCACGGCATGATAGACACCGATGACCATTCCAACATCGAGCTCGCCGATCATCCGGACCTCATCGATACCTTGCTTCTGCCGCTGTGCGGCGAACGTCGAGTGGCCTACTGCTACGTGAGGCAGGGTCGGGCGGAAGCCTTCGAACGGTATGTTCAAAGCGAACTGCGCCATTGTACCAGTCTGGTGCGAAGCGAAGACTTGATCGCTGCGGGGGGGTTCGGCTGCGGTGAAGCGCATCCGAGACTGACCGAACGCGTTGGCGATTATGTACTGCTAATGAAGGAGAACTACGTACTGAAGGATTGGCTGCCTGGTGAGAAGCGTTATCAGCAGATAGGGGTGCACGGAGGCGTCAGTGACGGGGAAATGTTAGTCCCGTTGGTGACGGCGTCTCTTTGAATCCCCGGGTTCTTGCTGCGCGCGGCTGGCACCGCCAACGCGCCGGTGTGCCCGCTGCTAACCATCCGGGGATGAATCCTGCGCGGGGTGCACCCGGAGCAGGGACGCCGGCTTCCGGTTTGACTTCTCCGCCCCACCGCCGCGTCCGATGCTGCTGACTCCGCGCGACGGCTCGGGTGGGAGAGCCGAGAGTCGGGAACAAGGGGCTCGCTCAGTCCTCAAGTCCGGCCAAGCCCCTCTATCGGCTGGTATTACCAGGAACGAACGTCCCCAGTATCGAGGTGGACGAAATTGGCCGACGGGTAATAACCCACGCCGCCTCTTTGCAGCGCCAAGCCGACCTTTCGGATCGTTCTGATGTTGGTGTCGCTCATGCGGATGTCGATGGCTTTGCCTTCCATGTGGAGGCTATGTTGGGCAACCCGATGACTCATCCTGCGGAGCATGTAGTTCGTTTCGGGCGCGCGGTAGCCGGAAACCACTTCGAACGTGCCCTGGCTCTTCGTCAACACCGACATGGCGTAGAGCAGATCCAAGAGCGCCGGATCGATGTAATGGACCTTGTTGGTGTGATGGTCTCTCATGAACTGACTGAAGCGCCGCATGAGTCGTGCATCGTACTGACTGTCGGGACAGCACGCGATGGCCAGTTCTTCTTCCGTGTTCTTGTTGTAGAAGTTCAGAATCCTTTCGCGGCTCAAGCTGCGCGTAAAGGCTTCGGCCGACGGTATGAGCAGAGCGCCTGCCGCAGCGGCGCCGGCTCTCATCAGGAAAGATCTTCTGGAGATTTCGCCCCCCTTCTTTGGGACGAATGCGCGCGCAGATCGGTCGAAAGTCATAAACCCTCCCGTTGCTAAGAGTCAGCAGTGTGGCAGGGTGCTGAAAAAAATCCCCTCGGATTATCCGACATCTGGTCGGATAGGCTGGTTGCTGCAGCCGGGGTGTTTTTCGGCAGCCTGTCGTGTCAAAAGGAGCCGCCATGCGACTCCGTCACGCCAGGGTCGCACTATAGCCGTAAGCTCTCGCTAAAATCAACCCAGGTTACGTAATTTGTTGCCAGGGCAGGATTCGGTGCCCATTAGCTGCCAAGCGATGCCATGAGCGGGGCGTCTCGTGCCACCGGGGGACGTTTGCACCCAGCGCTGAAGTCAACAATGGATGGCATCGAAGCTGCTCACCTGAGGATGACCGCTCGGCGGGAGGCCGGCGTCGCGAAGCAATTTCAAAGTCGCGAGTCCGGCGGCTCGAGCGGCGTCCAGTTCCGCCTCGATGTCAGACAAGAACAGAACCTCGCTGGCCTCCAGGCCGATCATCGCCACGATTTTCCGATAGGAATCAGGTTCCTGTTTTGCGCCTATGACCGTATCGAAATAGCCGGAAAATAACGAGGTTAGGTCACCGAATTGAGTATGACCAAACAACAGCTTCTGCGCATACACGGAGCCGGATGAGAACACGTAGAGACGCAAGCCTTGATTTTTCCATTCCCGTAACCGGCGGGCCGCGTCTTCGTAGATGTGGCCATGGAAATCACCGTGCTGATAACCGTGTTCCCAGATCAGGCCCTGCAGCGACTTGAGTGGTGTAGTCTTCCGGTCCTCGTCGATCCAGCGGACCAAGGTCTCGATGAGGCCCGCTTCGTCGAGCCCGCCGCCGGCGATTGCCCGGGCTTCATCCAATAATTTCCTGACGTCACGATCCCCGCCTTGCATCTTAACGAACTCGGCGATGTGTTCGCGCGCGTACGGGAACAGCACATCCTTGACGAAGGAAATCGACGAGGTTGTTCCTTCGATGTCGGTCAGAATGGCTTGGGTCATACGTACAACGCCAGATAGTTGTCGAATTGCGGAAAGCGCAAGGAGATTGCGTTGCCGGTGAATTCCGCAAGCCATCCTTCCGGCGTGGTGAACAGACGGATGCACTTGAGATGGGGGCTTTCTCCCATATCGAACCAATGCTTGACGTTGGCCGGTACGCTGATCAGATCCCCTCGCTCGCACAGGACCACATAAACGCGGTCGTCGGGATGCAGATAGAACAGGCCTCGGCCGGCAACGAAAAAACGCACCTCGAAGTCGGAGTGGGTGTGCTCGCTGAGGAATTTCTGCCGCAGTTCAGCTTTCTGGGGATGGCTCGGTTCGACGCTGATCACGTCGGCCGATTGAAAACCATGGGTCGACTTCAGGCGGTCGATGGAGGACCGATACGCATCGAGGATCGTCTCCTGATCGGCGTCCGCGGCAAATTCCCGTTCCGCTCGCCAGCGTTCGAAGGTCACTCCTATCTTGGAGAGAGCCGCAGCGACCGCCGCGTGATCTTTGAGAACCTGGGCCTCCCCAGGTCGGTCTTCGGGGTGAATCGTCAAGAGACTCATGTTCGTCGTACTCCGTGCAAACGAATTTCGAGATCGAAGAGGAATTCCAGCGCCTCGACGTGTCGCAAGGCGTCAGCGACGCTGGTTCCCCAGGTATAGAAGCCGTGTCCGGCGATGATATAGGCTCGGATATCGCCGTGGAGCGCGATGTACTCGTCCACCCGAAGCGACAGATGCGGAATGTTTTGATCATTGGGGAAGATCGGAACGACGACCCGGCTAGCGTGCGTCGTGATTCCGTCCAGGGCCTTGAGGAGCTCGTAATTCTCCAGAACCAACTCATTCTGAAACAGCCGCGAGGCCAGGGTCGAATTTGACGAATGGGGATGAAGGACGGCGCCTACCGCAGGGTATCGGCGGTAGAGCAAGATGTGTAGCAGCGTTTCCGCCGAGGGTTTCCGCTGGTCCAGGGGCTGGCCATCGGCGTCGACCAGCATGATGTCATCTATGCTCAGGTGCCCTTTGTGCTTGCCCGACACGGTCATCGCAATGCGGCCGTCAGGCAGTCGTGCCGAAAAGTTGCCGCTGGTAGCCGGCGCCCATCCGTGGGCGTGGATGTAGCGGCCGGCTTCGACCAACTCCCGAGCCGCTTGTGCAAAATCTCGATCACTCACTGCGGTCGATGCCTCTGTGGCTTAACAGTTCCAGTGGAATTGTAGTGGCATCGACACTAACGCTCAATCGCGACTGATTTCGCGGCCGATTCGCGGCTTGGCGACTGCCGGCACGGATCGCATGAAACGAGAGATCATGGTAAGCGAGCCTCCAGCATGTTTCGCGTGTTGCTTGGCAGCATTCGTACGGCTCGAGGTCCTGGCGAGCTGTGTCGCTGGATTGCGGGGTCGTGGGTGCTGAATGCGACGGTGCCGTCGTGTCGACTTCTTTCCCAGCGACTTTGCTAGCCTGGATCCGGGTTATCGTTATCATTGCACCATCCATCCAAACACCCGGAAGAGAGCGACTTTGCAACCGATTCCTGCGCCTTGGTACCGTATCCTTCTGTCTCGGGGCGAATATGAGGCTGGAGAGTCGGACCTCGTGCGGGCGGTGTTCCAGGAGACCTTCATCGCCCGCAACGGGCCAGCGGGCGCTGCGCTCTTCGGCGGCTGGGCCGAGGACGGCAAGTCCTTCTTGTTGTATTTCACGCCCTCTGCGCGTGCCTGCGCCAGGGCTTTATTCCAGGCCTATTGTGCCGAGCCGTGCGGGCCTCCGGCCATGCTAAGCGTGAATTGGATGGCCGGCGACCAAGGTCGCGTTTCCGGGCAGGGGTTCGAGTTCTAGAGAGCGGGCAGCGAGGCTAACCGGTATTGCGCATGCCTGCGGCAATAGCGTTGATCGAGCGCAGTAGTGGGGCGAGCCAGCGGCTCTCACGTGGGTCTCCACCTTCCTCCCCGCGCAGACGGCGCAGCAGCGGGACCTGAATAGAGTTTAAGGTATCCAGGTAGAGATTACGGCGGTGCAGGGAGATCGCGAGTCCGGGATTTTCTTCGAGCAGCACGTTGATGTTCGCCACGTTGAGTATCTGCCTGGAGGCGCGGCGATATTCCTCGCTGATCAGGCCGAAAACCTCCCGTCCGACTGCCGGCCTGTTGCACAGCGCGGCGTATTCGCGGGCGATGTTCATGTCGGATTTCGAGAGCGCCATTTGGGCGTTGCTCAGCAGGGTACGGAAGAATGGCCACTCCTGATACATTTTCTGCAGCTTGGACAATCGCGCTGGATCGTTCTGCCGCCAGGTTTCGAGGGCTGTGCCTATCCCGTACCAGGCCGGCAAGGTTTGACGGGATTGCGCCCAGGCGAAGACCCAGGCAATGGCTCGAACCGATGCTTTTGAGCGATCTTGCTGATTGCGATGCGATGGACGGGAGCCGATGTTGAGTAAGGCGATCTCTCGCACCGGAGTGGCTTCATAGAAATAGTCGAGAAAGGCTTCTGTCTGTTCAGTGAGCTCGCGATAACACCGTTCGCCGATTACCGCGATCTCATCCATGATCCCTAGGTAATCCCGGCGATCCTCGGCAGGTGGCCGAATCAGGTTGGCGCTGGATTTGAGCAGACCGGTCAATCCCATGGTCAGTTCGTAAGTTGCGGTCTCGAGATTGTTGTACTTATAAAACAGCACCTCGCCCTGTTCCGTGAACTTGATCTGTCCTCGCACCGTTCCCGGCGGCTGAGCGAGAATCGCCTCATGCGTCGGTCCGCCGCCTCGCCCCACAGTGCCGCCGCGGCCATGGAAAAGGCGGCAACGAATGCCGTGCGATTCGGATATCGCCATGATTTTCTTCTGTGCGTCGTAAAGCTTCCACGCCGCCGCCAGAATGCCGCCGTCCTTGCACGAGTCGGAATACCCCAGCATGACTTCTTGGCCCTCGCCCGATGCCCGCAACAGCATCCGGTAGACAGGTAACTGATAGAGCGCCGACATCACGTTTTCCACCCGCTCCAGATCCTGAATCGTCTCGAACAGCGGGCTGATGCCGATGTGGCAATACCAGTTGCCTGCCAGTCTTCCTGCGAGCCCCGATTGTGCGGCTAGGAACATGACCTCCATGACGTTGCTGGCCGTGTGGGTCATGGAGATGACATACTTGCCGAAACAGGCGGCTCCGAGTGCCCGGCGCATGTGCGCGATGACCTGAAATATGCGCAGTGTCTGCTGGGTTCGGTCGGAAAGGCCCGCCATATCGTAAAGCAACGCAACCGGGTTGCTGATGGACTCGCTCAGAAGGTTGAGCCGCTCCTGCTCATGCATGCCGGGGTAATCGATACCCAGGGCTGACTGGAGCACCTCCGCGACGGCCTCACTGTGCCTACCCGATTCCTGACGCACGTCGAGTTGCAGAAGGTGGAAGCCGTAGGTCTCCACCAATCGGATGACATCGAGCAAATCGCTGTTGGCGATTTCGCTGTCGCCGTGTGCGACCAACGACTCCCGAATCAAGCACAGGTCATTCAAGAAGGCTTGGGCGCTTGCATAGCCGGGTTCCTCGTGCCCGATTTCGGCGCCTTGGATCGCGCGATCGGTCAGCTCCAGATTCCGCCGGATACGATGGCGGATGAATTCGATTTTTCGGCGGTATGGCTCCTGGTGATAACGGTCGGCGCGCTCTCCGAAGACCGTGTCCGAGTAACGCTGGTCATCGGCTCTTAGATTTTCCAGGAATGCAGCGGAAGGTTCGCAAAGCGACATCGAGTAGGACAGTTGACTGCTCAGTCGGTCCAATTGCCGCAAGTATTCCTCGAGAACCGTTCTGGCCTGCAGCCTCCACGCCAAGGCGGTCGTTTCCGGGGTAACGAAAGGGTTTCCGTCGCGGTCGCCGCCGATCCACGATCCGAATCGGAGGAAGGAAGGGATACGGACCGAGTCGGCTACCTCGGGACCGTAGATGTCCCGAACGGCTCTGGCGAAATTCCGATAGACGTTGGTCGTAGCTTGGAACAGCGAGATCGGAAAATAAAATAGCCCTGCCCGAACCTCGTCACGCACGTCGGGTTTGTAATCACGGACTTCGTCCGTTTTCCACAGGACCTGAATGCGATTCCGCAGCACCTCGATGGCCTCGTCGCGGAAGCGACCTTTGATGCGCGGATCGTTCAAGTGCTCAATGCTGAGAAAGATATTTCTCAATGCCCCCTTGACGGTGCGGCGTTTGGCTTCGGTCGGGTGGGCAGTAATGACCGGCATGTAGCAGAGGTTGTCCAGCAGTCTTTGTAGCTCGTCGGGACGTACTTGCTGCTCCTGCAAGGTCAACAGCGTGTCATGAAACGAGCCCTTCCATAGATGGCTGCTCGGGTTGATCTCGCGCCGTCGCCCCTGGAGATTGAATGACTCCTCGGCCACATGGAGCAAGCTAAAGTAGATGTTAAAAGCGCGGATGATCTGGCTGAGTGCATCTGGCTCCAATTGCTCGATGAGGTGGGTAAGACGCCGGCGCTTGGCGGGATCCTCCTGGTCCCTGAGGCTGATGAATCCTTGGCGCAGCTCGCGGATCGCTTCGTAAACCGGTCGATCCAGTTGCTGTTTCAGTATCCTGCTTAGTAACAGGGTCAGTAGCCGGATGTGGCTGCGCAGTTCTCTTTCGTGAAGCAAAGTGAGCATGAGCGTCCTAGTCGCCGGGGTTGGAGTTATTTCTTCGCTAGAAAAAAACGTGCCAGCCGCGCTCGCGCCGGGCGCTGCTGTCCTCATTCGCGAAGCAAACCTCTCGTCGTTCTGCAGGAGCGACTCAGCGGAGCTTCGCTTTCTGAAGGGTCGGGCCTATTCCCGGAGCGTGCGACGCCCTTGGCCGGGTTCCTCGGCTCTGCGACCTGTGCCCGTCAGGAACGGCAGGGCTACCCCGCAAGCGAGGACCAACAGGCAACCCAGCAG
>Ga0209254_10001712_pt1 | contig 19793 bp, 16 predicted proteins | sample FrelakmetDIP11DI_FD_187148 | JGI IMG/M metagenome (GOLD analysis project Ga0209254, IMG submission 187148) | Freshwater lake sediment microbial communities from the University of Notre Dame, USA, for methane emissions studies - DIP11 DI (SPAdes)... | ecosystem: Environmental > Aquatic >...
CGGGGGTTGCGTCGCGGGTGATTTCGAGTACAATACCGATCCCCGCGTCCGCGCGGGGGAACAACTCCTTGCCCCGGACTGAAGATTCGGGGCCACAGGGCCACGAGGAGGACACATGCCGCTGTACGAGTTGGGGGTCATCATCGACCCCGAGGTCGACCCAGAGAGCGAGACCGCCGCGCTCGAGCGCCTTCAGGCGATCATCACCGACGCCGGGGGCTCGCTGGTCGAGCAGAACGCCTGGGGCCGCCGCCAGCTTGCCTACCCGATCCGCAAGAAGAACTTCGGGGTCTACCACTTCTGGAAGTTCGAGGTCGGGGGCGAGATCATCGACAAGCTCATCTTCGAGCTGCGGACCAACGACGCCGTGATGCGCTCGCTGGTCCTCAATCTCGACACCGAGCTTCGTCGCAAGCGCAAGATGGACGCCAAGCAGGTGGCGCGGGCCGCCGCCAAGGCGGCCAAGCGGGCGGCCGCCGCCGAGGCGGAGGAGGGCTGAGTCATGGCGAGCAATCGACCGAAGCGGCGCTTCCGCCGTCGCGTCAAGGTGTGCCGGTTCACCGTCGAGAAGATCAACTACATCGATTACAAGGATGTGGAGCTTCTCCGCGAGTACACCCCCACCAACGGCAAGATCCTGCCGCGGCGGGTGACCGGCACCCGGCCGGCGTTCCAGCACAAGCTGACCCGGGCCATCAAGCGCGCGCGCTACATGGCGCTGCTGCCCTACGTCGGACAGTAGCCATCCCCCGATGAGCGCCGGCTCCCTGGGGCCGAGTGGACCGGCGACAGGGGTCGCCCGGATGGAGAGCCCGTGACCGCGGACGCAGCCGCCGACCGGCCACCCTTCGACATCATGCCACCGGTGCGCCAGCCGCGGCTCGGCGTCGCGGCCTCGGCGGCGGTGTCGCTGCTGCTGTCGGCGAGCCTGGTGGTGGTGGCGCCGATCGGTCTGCTGGTCGCCCCGCTCGCGGTCGTGCCGGTCGCCCAGTGGGTGGCGGCGGAGCCTCGGCGCGGCCGTCCGGCGTGGGCGGTGGTCGTGGCCGCGCTGGCGGCGCTCGCCGCCGCCGGGGTCGAGCTGCTCGGCTCGCCGGCGTGGACCTACCTGGCGGCCTACCTGCTGGTGGTTGCGCTGCCGGCTGCCGGCCTCGATCTCTGGCGGCACAGCTCGTGGCGAGAGGGACGCTGGGTGGCGGTGACGACTCTGGCCGGCGCGGCGGCCATCCTGGGCGCGGTGGTGGCGGCAGCCTGGCCGATCCCGCCGGTGGACGCGATCGCCGGCTGGTTCCGCGAGGCCGCGTCCCAGGTCGAGGCCGCCTACCGCGAGATGGGCATCGGCACCGGCGAGCTCGAGCTCGCGTTCGACGCAGTCGACTCGGTGGTGCCGTGGATCGCGCCGAGCCTGCCGGTGGTCTACCTGGTGGTGCTGCTGTTTTGGATCCGACCCCGGCTGCCGATCCTCGGTTTTGCGATGCCGGTCGAACCGTTCGAGCGCTACCGCGGCGAGGAGTGGCTGGCGGCGGGGTTTGCGGTGTTCGGGCTCGCCACACTGCTGCTCGGGGGTACCGCGCGCTGGCTGGCGGTGAACCTGTTGATCGTGGTGCTCGTGTTGTATTTCGTGCAGGGTTTGGCTATGATCCGGGCCCACGTTGCCCGCTGGATCGGGCGCGGGTGGCTGGTTCGCTGGGCCGTCGCGTTGCTCTGTCTGCAGGGGCCGCTGCCGTTGGTGGTGGCGGCGCTCGGAATCGCGGACGGCTTCTACTCGTTGCGGCCCCGGACCGTCGAGGACGGAGGACAGACATGAAAGTGATCTTGACCGACCACGTCGAGCATCTCGGCGAGCGTGGCGACTCGGTGTCGGTGAAACCCGGCTACGCCCGGAACTACCTGCTCCCCAAGGGGCTCGCCTATCTCGACTCGCCCGGCAACCGGAAGCTGTTCCAGCAGCAGCAGTCGGGCTGGGAGGTGATGGACCTCGAGCGGCGGTCGACGGCCGAGAAGATCGCGGCCGAGATGGCGAAGGTCGAGCTCCACTTCGAGCGCCGCGCCGGCGAGCGGGACGTGCTCTTCGGGTCGGTGACGGTGGTCGACATCGCGCGCGAGCTCGAGCAGCGAGGCTTCGGGCTCGAGCGGCGGCGGATCCGGCTCGACCAGCCGATCAAGACCCTCGGCACGTCAATGGTCGAGGTCGCCATCCACCGCGACATCGCGGTGACGATCCCGGTCCACGTGGTGCGGCCGGGTGACCAGGCCGAGCCCGGGCAGGAGCCGGCCGGCGACAGCCCGGCGGCGGAGCCGACCGCCGCTTCGGCCGTCCCCTCCGGTTCGGACCTGGCGGCCGGCTGACCATGGCCGGCGCGAGCCGGGAAGGGTCCAAGGCCGACGCCGCGGGCGGTCGCCCGGGCTGGGCCAGGACGCTGTACCGTCTCACGCCGTGGGGTCTGCGCCGTGTCGTGGACGGGCAGACCGAGGCGATCGCGGCCCTGGCGGCGCGGCTGGACGGTGCCGCGGAACGGTTCCTCGCCGTCGAGCGGCGGCTCGACTCCGTGGAGGAGGCGATCCGCGGCCTCCAGCGCGAGCTGGCAGCGCTCCGCGACGACCGCCTGGTCCAGGTCGACATCCGCTTCGACGGCCTCGAGGCGTCGCTTCGCGAGACCCAGAGCGCCCTGACCGAGGTCAGTGCCACTGGCGCACGGGTCCGGGATGAGCTCGTCCCGGCGGTGGTCGACCGCGGCAATCTGCTGATCGACCGGCTGGCGGGCGAGCTCGACGAGCTGGCGTCGCTGGTCGAGCGGATGCTGCTCGACGAGCCGCTGCCGGTGCCGGCGGGCAGCGAGGCGGAGCGCGAGATCGCGGCCGCCCTGCGCGAGGTCCAGCCGCGGCTCCTTGAGGCGTTTCGCGGCGGCGAGGCCGAGATCCGGCACCGCCTCGACGTTCATCTGCCGGTCCTTCGAGACGCCGCGCCGGTGCTTGACCTCGGCTGCGGCCGCGGCGAGCTACTGCTGCTGCTGCGCGAAGCGGCCATTGCGGCGACCGGCGTCGACAGCGATCCGGCGCTGGTCCAGGCGGCGCGCCGGCGCGGCCTCGAGGTCTCCGATGGAGACGCGCTCGACGCGCTGCGGGGTCTGCCCGCCGGCAGCGTCGGCGCGGTCACCGCCATCCACCTGCTCGAGCACCTCGCAGCGGACGCCCTCCTGCGCCTGCTCGGCGAGGTGCGGCGGGTGCTGCGGCCGGGCGGAATCCTGCTCGCCGAGTGCCCCAACCCACACACCCTGCGGGTCGGCAGCGGCGAGTTCTGGATCGACCCGACGCACCACCGCCCGCTGCCGCCGGAGACCCTGCGGCTGCTCGCCACCGCGAGCGGGCTCGCGGTCGAGCGCGTCGAGTACCTGCATCCCTTCCCGGCGGAGCAGCGGCTCGCCGAGGCGGCGCCCGGCCGAGCCGGTGCGACATCGCCGGAGGTGGCCGCCCTGTCCGACCGGATCGACCGCCTCACCGGTCGGCTCGACGAGCTGCTGAACGGCCCGCGCGACTTCGTGCTGGTCGCGCGCCGGCCGACGGCCGGCTGAACCCGGAGGTTCCCATGAAGTGGTGGTTGCTGGTCCTGGTCGCCGTGGCGATGGCTGTCGGCTGCGCCCGCCCCGAGGCCCCCGACACGAGCGGGGGAGCCGCCCTGTGGGTGGCGCCGGACATCGCGGCCCGCCGCGCCCAGTTCGTGCCCGAGACCCTGACCGCCGGCGTCGGCCACCTCTCCGAGGGCGACCGGCAGGCGCTGCGCCACCTGGTGGCCGCGGCCCGGGCAATCGACGAGATCTTCACCCTCCAGGCGTGGACCGGCAATCCGGAGTTTGCGCCGCGGGTGGCCGCGCTCGACGGCCCTGACGCCGGCGCCGCCCGCGACTACTACCGGATCATGGCCGGGCCGTGGGACCGGGTGGCCGACCACCAGCCGTTCCTCGGCGACCGGCCGCGGCCGGACGGGGCGGGCTTCTACCCCGACGACCTGACGAAGGAAGAGTTTGAGGCGTGGCTCGCTGGCCACCCCGAGGACGCCGAGAGCTTCCGCGGACTGCACACCGTGATTCGCCGCGACGGCGACCGGCTGGTGGCGGTGCCGTACTCGCAGGCCTACCGAGAGCCGCTCGAGCGGGCCGCGGCCGAGCTGCGGGCCGCCGCTGCGGCCACCGACAACGCGAGCCTCAAGCGGTTCCTCGAGCTGCGCGCCGCGGCCTTCTCAAGCGACGACTACTACGAGTCCGACCTGGCGTGGATGGACCTCGACTCGGCGATCGAGGTCGTGATCGGCCCCTACGAGACCTACGAGGACACGCTGTTCGGCTACAAGGCGGCCTTCGAGGCCTTCCTGTGCGTGACCGATGGCGAGGACTCGGCCCGCCTCGAGCGCTTCAAGGGCGAGCTGCCCTGGCTCGAGCGCAACCTGCCGATCCCGGACGAGCACAAGAACCCCGACCGCGGAGCGGAGTCCCCGATCCGGGTCGCCGACGAGCTCTACACGGCGGGCGACACCCGCGCCGGGGTCCAGACCCTGGCCTTCAACCTGCCCAACGACGAGCGGGTGCGCCAGGCCAAGGGGTCGAAGAAGGTCATGCTCAAGAACGTGCTCCGGGCCAAGTACGACGGCATCCTCAGGCCGATCGCCGAGCGGGTGCTGCCGGCGGACGACGCGGCGCGGCTCGACGACGAGGCCTTCTTCCAGTTCACGCTCCACCACGAGCTGGCGCACGGCCTGGGGCCGGGCCTGATCGAGGTCGACGGGCGCTCGACCGAGGTCCGGCTCGAGCTTCGCGACCTCTCCTCGGCCCTCGAGGAGGCCAAGGGCGACGTGCTGGCCGTTTACAACATCTACGCCCTGGTCGAGCGCGGCGTCATGGAGCCGGAGATCCTCGAGCACCTGCCGACGACCGTCACCGCGGGGATGTTCCGGTCGACCCGCTTCGGGGTGGCCGAAGCGCACGGCCTCGGGGTGGTCATCCAGACCAACTACCTGCTCGAGCGGGGGGCGATCGAGATCACTGATGACGGGCGGTTCCGGCCGGTGCCGGGCCCATTCCTGGACGCGTTCCGGGAGCTCGCGACCGAGATCCTCATGATCCAGGCGCGCGGCGACTACCCGGGTGCGCAGCGGCTGGTCGAGCGCTACGGCACCGTCCATCCCGCGATGCGGGCCGCCCTCGACTCGCTGACCGACATCCCGGTCGACATCGACCCCGTGTACCCGCTGGAGGGGCTCCAGTGAGGCTCGGCCTCGACGGCCGGGTGGCGGTGGTCGGCGGCGCCTCCGCCGGCCTCGGCTACGCGGTCGCGGAGACGCTCGCCGCCGAGGGCGCGCGCCTGCTCATCGTGTCGCGCTCCAAGGCGCGGATCGACCAGGCGGTGGCGCGGCTGCGCGAGCGAGCGGGCGACGGTGTGGCCGGGCTGGCCGCCGACCTCACCGACCCCGCGACGCCCGAGTTGGTGGTGGCCACGGCGCGGCGGCTGTTCGGTCCGCCGGCCATTCTGGTCGCCAACGGCGGCGGGCCGCCTGCGATGCCGGCTGTCGAGGCCGGCGCCGACGACCTCGAGGCGGCCTGCCGGCTGCTGCTGCTGCCAGTGCAGCGCTTGGTTGCGGCAGTGCTGCCGGGCATGCGCGAGGCGGGGTGGGGCCGGATCGTGGCCATCACGTCGATCGCCGTGCTCGAGCCGCAGCCCGGGCTGGTCCTGTCGAACTCGCTGCGGGCCGCGGTCACCGGCTACCTCAAGAGCGTCGCCGACGAGGTGGCCTCCGCCGGCATCACCGTCAACTCGGTCTGCCCCGGGTTCACCGCCACCGAGCGCCTCGACGAGCTGGCCAGCACCATGGCGCAGCGGCAGGGCGTGTCGCCGGCGGCCGTCATGTCCGGCTGGGCCGAGCGGGCGCCGGTGGCGCGGCTGCTCGAGCCGGCGGAGGTTGCGGCGGCGGTGGCCTTCCTGTGCTCGGTCCCGGCTTCCGGGATCACCGGCTCCGCCCTGCCGGTGGACGGTGGTTTCCACCGCGGGCTTGTGTGAAGTTGAAAGGCGGGGCTCGCACGCCGGGGCGCGATGGCTCGTCGTGGCGTGGGCTCGTGGCGTGATCGTGGTGGAGCTTCACCGCGGAGGACGCTGAGAACGCGGAGAAAGGCCATCTGACCTATTCCCCGAGATGCCTCTGCGCTCTCGGCGCGCTCTGCGGTTCCATCCGGACGCTGCAGGGGGGACGGTCACCCTCTCCCTGCTCAGCCCCACCGGATTTCGAGCTGGGCACGGCCACTCGCCGAAGCGCTAGCCGTGCCATCAGCGCGAAATGAGGAGAGTGGACATTTGAAATGAAGACGCTCACAATCCCGCGGTGACGGCGTCCGCCGTCGAGGAGGCTCCAGGGATGCCGACACAGGATCTGACGATTGCCATTGTGGGGTCGGGCGGCGACGGTGTCGTGACCGTCGGCGATTTCATGGCCCAGGCGGCGGCGCGCGAGGGCCTCCACTGCATGAAGGTCGAGGCCTACGGCCCGCAGATCCGGGGCGGAGAGTCGTCGTGCACTGTCCGGATCAGCGCCGTTCCGATCTTCGCCCAGGGCGATCGCGTGGACGTCATGATCGCGTTCAACTGGGCCGACTTCGGACGCTTCCGCGGCGAGATCCTGGCGTCGGCCAACGCCGTCGTGCTCTACGAGGCCGACGACCAGACCCCGCGCGAGGAGGTGGAGCCCCACCTCGGCACCTCCGAGGGATCGCGCTGGATCCCGGTGCCGTTCACGAGGCTCGCCAAGGAGACCGCCGGCACGGCCCTCGCCAAGAACATCGTCACCCTCGGAGTCACAGCCGAGCTGTTCGGGCTGGCCCGCGAGGGGCTGCTCCAGGCCGTGACCAAGAAGTTCTCGCTCAAGAAGGCCGGGGTGTTGGAGGCCAACCTGCGGGGCTTCGAGGCCGGCGAGGCGTGGGCCAAGGAGTACGCGGCCCAGGTCGCCGACAAGCACCTCGAGTACACCCGTGGCGAGCCGATGCTGCTGATGTCGGGCAACGAGCTCTCCGCGGTGGCGGCGCTGCACGCGGGGTGCCGGTTCTTCGCCGGCTATCCGATCACCCCGTCGTCGGAGGTCCTCCAGTTCCTGTCGGAGTGGATGCCGCGGGTCGGCGGCCACCTGGTGCAGACCGAGGACGAGCTGGCGGCGATCGGTGCAGTGATCGGCGCTTCGTTCGCCGGAGTCAAGGCGATGACCGCGACCTCGGGCCCGGGCCTCGCCTTGATGACCGAGATGCTCGGCCTCGCCGCCATGGCCGAGGTGCCGGCCGTGATCATCGACGTCCAGCGCGGCGGCCCGTCGACCGGGCTGCCGACGAAGAGTGAGCAATCCGACCTCTGGCAGGCGCTGTTCGGCTCCCACGGCGACGCGCCACGAGTGGTGCTCGCGCCGGCCGACGTCGAGGACTGCTTCCACGCCACCGTGGAAGCCTTCAACATCGCCGAGGAGACGCAGCTGCCGGTGATCGTGCTGTCGGACCAGTTCATCGCACAGCGGCGGGAGACCCTGTCGATTCAGACCCTCGACCACGAGGTGATCGGCCGCCAGGTGCCGACCGCCGGCGAGCTTGCGGACTACAAGCGCTACCGCGACACCAAGACCGGTATCTCGCCGATGACCTGGCCGGGCATGAAGGGCGGTGAGTACCAGACCAACGGTCTCGAGCACGACGAGGCCGGACGGCCGAGCTCGATGCACGTCGTGCACGAGAAGATGAACGCGAAGCGCTACCGCAAGCTCCGCCAGGTGCGCGACAGGTACAGCTTCTTCCGAACCTACGGGCCGGAGAATGCGGACCTCGGCATCCTGTGCTGGGGCTCCGCCAAGGGTCCGGTCAAGGAGGCGGTGCTGCGCGCCAACGGCCGCGGCGAGAAGGTCTCCGCCTTCGTGCCGCAGATGCTTTACCCCTTCCCGAATCACGACCTCCGGCACTACCTGCGCGGGGTCCGCGACATCATCATCTTCGAGCTGAGCTACTCGGCGCAGTTCTACAAGTACCTGCGCACCTTCGAAGAGCTGCCTGACGGCCACACCTACCTCTTCAAGCGGTCCGGCGGCAAGAACCTCACCGTCGGCGAGGTCGAGGACAAGATCCAGAAAGTGTTGGAGATAGGTGCCCTGCGGCGGGAGGTGCTGGTATGAGCGCGACTGTTGGCAACGTCAAGTTCAAGCCGGGCGACTACAAGTCCACCCTCAACCCGGTGTGGTGCCCAGGTTGCGGGGACTTCGGGGTGCTCAACGCGCTCTACCGGGCGATGGCCCAGCTCGAGATCGAGCCCTGGAACACGGTCATCCTGTCCGGCATCGGCTGCTCATCGCGGCTGCCCGGCTACGTGAACACGTACGGCTTCAACGGCGTCCACGGTCGCGCCCTGACCCTGGCGACCGGCGTCAAGGTCGCCCGCCCCGAGCTCACCGTGATCGCGGTCGGCGGTGACGGCGACGGGCTCGCGATCGGGGGCAACCACCTGATCCACACCGCGCGCCGCAACCTCGACGTGACCTACATCCTGATGGATAACGAGATCTACGGCCTCACCAAGGGCCAGGTCGCCCCGACCACGCCGACCGGCGACAAGACCAAGTCGACGTTCTGGGGTAACCCCGAGCCGGCCGTCGATCCCTGCGAGCTCGCGATCTCGACCGGCGCGACCTGGGTCGGCCGTGGCTTCTCCGGCGACATCAAGCTCACCACCCAGCTCATCGTCGACGCCATCAGCCACAACGGCTTCTCGTTCCTCAACGTGATGTCGCCGTGCGTGACCTGGCGCGGCGATGACCAGTTCAAGGCCCTCAAGGAGATCCTGGCCTACGTCCCCGAGGATCACGACCGTACCGACCGGCGGGAGGCCATGAAGTACACCCGCGAGAAGGGCGTGCTGACCACGGGCGTGCTCTACGAGGTCAAGGGGCCGTCGTTCAACGACCGCCTCGAGGAGATGAAGCAGCAGGCGATGGCGGGGCGCAGCGAGCCGACGACCCAGGAGATCCTCGCGACGTTCTTCCCCAAGTTCTGAGACCCGGGCGCGAGCCGGCGCGGAATCTGGGGTAGGTCGGGCGCGGATCCGGCTTCGTCCTTCGGACTACGCCGTGACAAGTCCGGCTTCCGGCTTCGTGCTTCGCACTCCGCCGTGACACGTCGCCTGTGGCTTCGCCGTGACGAGAGCGGAAGCGGGCGCGGCCCTCGCCCCTAACCCCCGCCCATTCCGGCTATAGTGTCTGCCGCCATGGACGTTGCGCCCATCCCGAAGGCCCCGCTCTCGGCGGTGCTCATCACCCGCGACGCGGAGCGCCACCTCGAGCGCGCGCTCGCGCCGCTTTCCTTCTGCTCCGAGATCCTGATCCTGGACTCCGGATCGCGCGACCGCACGCGGGCGATCGCCGCGGCGCACGGCGCGGTCTGGCACGAGCACGCCTTCGAGGGCTACGGCCCGGCGAAGCGGCGGGCGGTGGCGCTGGCGAGCTGCGACTGGGTGCTCTCGCTCGACGCCGACGAGGTGCTGGACGAACAGGCGACCGCGGCGCTGGCGGGCATCGACTGGGCGGCGGCGGACCCGCGCATGTGCTGGAGCCTGCGCCGCCGGCCCTTCGTCGGGAGCCGCGAGATCCGGCACGGCGACTGGGCGCCGGACTGGGTCGTGCGGGTCTTCAACCGGCAGCACCACACGGTGTCTGCGAATATCGTGCACGAGTCGGTGACGCCGACCGGACCGGTGCGCCGGCTCGACGGCAGCCTGCTTCACTTCACGGCGGTGGACCTCGCCGCGGTGTTCCGGCCCGACTACTACCGCCTCAAGGCCGAGGTGTACCGTAGGCGCGGCCGGCGCGCCGAGGCGCCGATGCTGGTCCTGTGGGCGGCGGTTGCGTTTCTGCGCAGCTACCTGCTGAGGGCCGGCTTCCTCGACGGCAGCGCCGGAGTGGTGGTGGCAGTCGCGGCGGCAGCCAACGCGGTCACCGGGCTTGCGCTGGCCGCAACCGAGCCTGCGTCGGTTCCGGCGCCGGCCGGTGGCGGCCATGGGCCTTCGCCGGAGGGCGGCCGCGACCCCCGGTGAGCGATCGCGGGACGCCTCGCGGTGGCTCGCGACGGCGTCTCAATCCGCTCTGGTATCATGATTCACCCGGAGGGCTGCATGTCTGACAACCTGGGGTCCGGCCTCGGCATCGTCGGCTACGACAGCTACGAGTTCGTGGTGACCGACATCGAGCGCAGCCGGCGGTTCTACGCGCAGATGATGGATGCCGCAGAGATCGCCGAGCTGTCCGAGCGCGAGTCGGCCCGCCGCGGCGAGCACGCGTTCTTTTTCGAGGCCGGCAAGGCGAGGTGGTCGTGCGTGACGCCGAGCGCGCAGGGCTCGGCCGCTGACCGCTGGCTGCGGCGTCACCCCGACGGCGTCCGCACGGTGGCCTTCCGGGTCTGCGACACCGCCCACGCGCGCCGGGTGCTCGGCGAGCGCGGCGCGACCACGTGCAGCGAGCTGGAGACCGACGAGGATCAGGAGGGCAGGCCCTACCGCTGGTTCGACATCGCGACGCCGATCGGCGACGTCCGCTTCCGCTTCGTCGAGCGGGCGAACGACGCGCTGCCGCCCGGCTTCGAACCGCTTGCCGGCGCCGCCGCAGCTAACCGCCACGCCTTCCAGGTGATCGACCACATTACGTCCAACTTCCTCACCATCGAGCCGCACGTGACCTGGCTGCGCGACGTGATGGGATTTTCCGAGTACTGGCGGGTCCACTTCCACACCGCCGACATCAACTCCTCGACCGGTGGCTCGGGCCTCGCCTCGATCGTGATGTGGGATGAGGAGTCCGGCATCAAGCTCGCCAACAACGAGCCGGTGACCCCCAACTACGAGCAGAGCCAGATCTACACCTTCGTCGAGGCCAACAACGGCCCCGGGGTGCAGCACGTCGCCTTCCATGTGCCGGCGATCGCGCCGGCGGTGGATGGGCTGCGCCGGGCCGGCATCCAGTTTCTCGACACGCCGGCCACCTACTACGACATGCTGCCGGCGCGGCTGGCTGCGCAGCGCGTCGACCGCTTCACCGAGAAGCTCGACGAGCTCAAGCGCCTCGGCGTGCTGGTCGACGGCGAGGACGGACGCTACCTGCTCCAGATCTTCATGGTCGAGGGCGGGCTGCTCTACAGCGACGAGCGCGCAGGGCCGTTCTTCTACGAGGTCATCCAACGCCGGGGGGCACGCGGCTTCGGCGAGGGCAACTTCCGCGCGCTGTTCGAGGCGATCGAGCGCGACCAGCAGCAGCGCGACGCCGTGCGCCGCCAGCTCGACGCCGGCGCCGGCTCGTAGGATGCGCCAATGCGGGTGACCGGCAGGGGAGGCGAGAGATGATCCATCGCCTGCAGCGAGGTCTCGTTCCGGACAAGCCCCACACCGCGTTCGAGGTCGACGGACGGCTCACCTACGAGCACTGCGTGACCCGCAAGGGCTTCGACGGGATCTTCACCATCCAGTACCACCGCCGGCCGCCGCACTGGGTGCAGTCCGCGGAGGCGCTCGGCCGTCACCCCGGGTGGGCCGGGCCGGGGCTTCAAGAACCGCTGCGCCGCAGCCACTACCTGACCGGGAAGCTGGCCGGCGGGGAGTCCGCGTTCCTGGCGCGGCGCCTGCTGCTCGCCAACGCCGACATCGGGGTCTGGGTCGGCCGGCCGTCGAGCGGCGATCCCACCCTGGTCGCCAACGCCGACGGCGACGAGCTGACCTTTGTGCACGCCGGGTCGGGCCGGGTCGAGTGCCCGCTCGGAGTGCTCCGTTTCAACGCGCACGACTACCTGTACGTGCCGCAGGGCATGCCCCACCGGTTTGTGCTCGACGGCCCGGCCCATCTGCTCACCATCGAGGCGCGCAGCCCGTTGCGCATCCCGGGCCAGTACCGCAGCGACGAGGGCCAGCTGAGCATGTACGCGCCGTACACCCACCGCGACTTCCGCGAGCCGGAGTGGCCGGAAGGTGGACTGGAGGCGCTCGGCGCCCCGCGCCGGCTGGTCGTGCAGAGCGGCGGCGCGCTCACCGCCTTCGAGCTCTCCCACGACCCGTTCGACGTCGTCGGCTGGGACGGGCAGCTGTGGCCGTTCGCCTTCCCGATCCTCGCCTTTCAGCCAAAGACCGGGCTCGTGCACCTGCCGCCGACCATCCACACCACCTTCGCCGGCGCGGGCTACGTGGTGTGCTCCTTCGTGCCGCGGGCCCTCGACTTCCACGAGCGTGCGATCCCCTGCCCCTACCCGCACTCCTCGCCCGACTGCGATGAGATCCTGTTCTACGTCAGCGGCAACTTCATCAGCCGTAAGGGCGTGGGTCCGGCGTCGATCTCGCTGCACCCGCGCGGCCTGCCGCACGGCCCACACCCGGGAACGTACGAGGCCTCGATCGGTGCCACCCGGACCGAGGAGCTGGCGGTGATGGTGGACACCTTCAAGCCGCTGCTGCCGACCGCCCATGCCGCGGCGATCGAGGACAAGGGCTACAACCTGAGCTGGGTGAGGTAGCTCGGCGTGCGCAGGGCCGAGGCCCCTGCGCACATTACTGGTGCCCGTTTGGCCGGCTGGCCTCTGCCCTGCGCGCGCCGAGATGGATGCGCTGCGCGCATCCTGAGATGAGGACTTGACGCCGCAGCCAGACGGCCATCCCGCCACTCGCAATTGCTTCGAGCGCCGATTGGGCTTGAACTCTCAGCCGATCGGGCCGGCCGCCGGGTCGCCGGCGAGGCGCACCATGTCCGCCCGGCGCGGCCAGCCGAGCAGCATGGCGAGCAGCGCCGCGGCCGACAGGGCCAGGCACCACCGCACGTCGCCGGTGAGGAAGGTGACGGCGAGACCGATGACGGCTGCGCTTTCCCGCAGCGCGAAGCTGACGACCGCGGCGCTGCGGTACGAGGCGAGGCGCTCAGCCGGCGTCGGTTTCGCGGCCGCTCCCCGTTTCATGGCGCCCCACACCGCCTGAGCGATGGCCAGCACCGCGATGCCGGCAGCCGCAAGCGCCCCGGTGAGGACCGGCGGCAGACCGTCGGCGAGCCTGCCGGCACCCTGGTCGACGACGATCCATGCGATCGCCACGTACAAGGGGATTGAAGCCAGGATGGCGATGCAGATGACGGTCGTGACGCGGGCCGTCGCGTCCACGAGCAGCGGAGGTGCAGTGTCCATCGAGGCCTCCCGGGGTGCGGTTGCCGCATCCTAGCACGGGGCTCCGGGCACCGCGTGCGGCCAGAGTTGGGCGAAATGCGCCCCGATCCGCCGACCTTCCGCCGGCGAAGCCATGAGTCGCCCACGACCGGCCCAGCCGGGCGCCGGGTGGGGAGCCGCACCGCGTCTGGCATCGTATGATGTGTCCGATGTTTCGCATCCAGCGCCGGACCGCAGTCCTGCTGATCCCCGGCCTGGTGGCGTTCCTGATCGCCGCCCTGTCGGTGGCCGACATGTTCCTGCCGCGGCCGTACGACGGGGTGGTGCTCGAATCGGACTCGCCCCAGGCGCGGGTGGTCCGGCAGGTGGTGCCGGGGTCGGGTGCGGATCGCGCCGGCATCCGCCCCGGAGACGTCATTGTCGGCGTCGATCGCACCTTTCTCGATGACAAGATCAATGCGCAGGAGCTCCTCAACCGCCACCACTTCGGCGAGCGCGTGGCCTATCTCATCCGATCGGCCGGGCACATCTTCGAGGTCGAGGTGGAGCTGGGCCGGCGCACCGTGGGCGACGCCTCCTACTTGCTCGCCTGTCTGCTCGCACTCACGTTCTTCCTGGTCGGCTCGTTCGTCGTGGTGCGGCAGCCGAGGCTGCCGGCGGCGCGGGTCTTCGCCACCATGTGCAGCCTGTTCATGCTGTTCCTGGTCTGCCGCCTGCGCCCGGCGTCCTACTCGTGGGTCGACTCCCTGGTCCTGACCACCGGCACGGTGGCGCTGCTCTTCCTGCCGGCCGCGTTCCTGCACTTCTTCCTGATCTTCCCGCGCCCGATCTGGGAGTGGCGCCGCGACCCGATTGCGAGGTTCCTCGGCTGGATCAACGGCTGGAGCCGGCGGATGGTGCCGATCTACCTCCTGCCGCCGGCGGTCTACGTGGCGACCGTCGCGTGGTCGACGCGGAGCGATCGGGACCTCGCCCTGATCAGCGGCGCGCCCGCCGCCAACTGGTGGGTGATGGTCGGCTACATGATGCTCGGGCTGGGCGCCCTCTTCCTGGCCTCGCGCCACCTGCCCGAGGTCCAGCTGCGCCGTGGCGCGGGCCTGGTGTTCCTGGGGACCCTGTTCGGCGTGGTGCCGTTCTTCGTCCTCGCGGTGGCCTTTCCGTCGTTCCTCCACACCGAGCGTTTCCTGTTTTACGGCGTGGTGCCGCTGATCCTGGTGCCGATCACCTTTGCCTACGCGATCATCCGGTTCCAGCTCCTCGACATCCGGGTGATCCTCCGCAAGAGCCTCCTGTACACCGTGTCGACCGCGCTGGTGACCGCGGTCTACGCGCTCGGCATCGCCTCCTTCAACGTCCTGTTCCGGGGCACGCAGCTGGCGGCGTCGCCGTTCTTCCCGGTGGTCTTCGCGCTGGCGATCGTGCTGCTCTTCGAGCCGCTGCGGCACCGCGTGCAGGGCCCGGTCGATCGGTTCTTTTTCGCCGAGCGCCTCCACCTCCAGCGCGCGATGGTGGAGATGGGCGAGGCGTTCACCAGCGAGTTCGAGATCGAGCCGGTGGTCAGCCAGCTCGTGGAGCGGCTGCCGGCGCTGCTCGGCGTCCGCTTTGCCGGCCTCTACCTGATCGACCGCAACCGCTTGGTCCGAGCCGCCGGGCCCGCCGACCTGCCGCCGGAGCTGCCGAGCCTGGACATCCTCTACGACCACCTCAAGCGGCAGGGCTCGCTGGTCCGACTGGACGCGCTGGCGCCCCTGCGCCTGCTGTCGCGGGAGGTCCACGAGATCGGCTCGCGGCTCGCCGCCGCCGCCGTCGAGGTGGTCGGCCTGCTGGCGTCCACCCGGCGGACCGTGGGCCTCATGGTCCTGTCGGGCACCAGCGGGCAGACCACCCTCGAGCAGGAGGAGATCGACCTGCTGCGCGGGCTCCTCAACCAGGCGTCGATCGCGCTCGAGACCCACCTGCTGCTGGACGAGCGGGCGCGCCAGGCCGAGTTCGACCGCGAGCTCAAGATCGCGGCGTCGATCCAGTCGGCGCTGATCCCCGCCGCCCTGACCCCCGCCGACGGCTGGGCGATGGCCGCGGTCTGCCGTCCGGCGCGCGAGATCGGCGGCGACTTCTACACCGAGCTGCCGGGGCCCGCGACCGGCCAGCGCGCCCTGGTGTACGGCGACGTCTCGGGTAAATCGATCTCCGGCGCCCTGATGATGATGGCTGCCCACGAGGTGCTGCACTCGCTGGCCCTGACCCACCGCGATCCCGAGGAGCTCCTCCGGCTCGCCAACGCCCGCCTTCACGCGCTGCGGCGGCGCGAGCGCGGCGTCCACGGCGGCAGCTTCGTGGCCATCGGCTATCTCGCCTTCATCCCGGAGAGCGGCACCGTGCGCTACAGCCTGGCCGGACAGCCGCCGCCGCTGGTCCGCCGCGCAGGCGGCCGGATCGAGGAGCTGCGGATGCCGGACCACCGCGTCCCGCTGGGCGCGCTGCGGTTCGGGGGCCACCAGGTGCTGTCGACCTCGCTCGGACCCGACGACCTCCTGCTCGCCTACTCGGACGGCGTCATTGACGCAGTGTCTCCGGAAGGTGAGTTCTTTGGCGAGGAGCGGCTGCGCCGCGTGCTTGAGGAGTGCCCGGGCGAGCCCACTCAGGCGGTCAACTGGTTGATCGAGGCCCTCGAGGACTTCACCCGCGGCCACACGCCGTACGACGACGTCACGCTGGTGGCGGCCCGCCGCAGCGGCTGAGCTCGGCCCGAACGCACCGAAGATGGGCGAGGCGCCGGGGCTCGGGAGGAGCGTGTGGGCAGAGGCCAACCACAACATCCACATCCGAAACGCGCTCAGGGGCCTATGCCCGACACGCTCCTACTGCTGCTGCAGCGCGGCCAGGATGTCGAACGGACGCTGATCGTAGCCGCTCGGCGGATCGTAGGTGCCGGCCGGCGCCGCTGCGGTCTCAACCGATACCGTTCGCTCGTTGCGCTTCATCCCGCCATCGGTCGCCCCGCCGAGCCGGGTCACGGTCTGCGTCTCGACGACGAAGCCCGCGACAGCTCGCAGCTTTTCGACCAGCTCTTCCATACCGGGCCTCAGAGCGATGATCTGGCTGGACAGCCGGTCGTAGGCGTCGCGATCGATGTCGAGGTCCTTGGTCGCCCACAGCGCGCTCTCGACGGTGACCATCGGCGAGGTCATGGTCATGTTCCAGCGCCGAGCCGACCACGCGCCGACCTTCTTGGTCTCGTCGGTGGGAACGACGTCGATCGTGAGCTGCATCATGGTGCGCAGCTGCTCCGCCATCCCCGGCGGGAGCAGCGCGGCGATGTCGATCGGGATCGCGACCGAGCTCACGGTGCGCGCGTCGTGGTCGATCACGTAGAGGGTCGAGGAGTCGAGGCGGACGATGCGCGTGGAGGCTCCCTCGTCGACCCGCATCCGGTCAGCGGCCAGCCACACCGTTCGCACGACATCGCTGGCAGGCTGCGACTGGCCCATGACCGTGAAGGCGTCCTGGTGGCTCTCCTGGACGATCTTGGTGTCGGCGGCGGCGGTCGTCGTGAGCAGCGCGATTGCGAGGCAGAAGGTGATGCAACGCTTGGGCATGGATATCCTCCAGGTGGTCGATGCCGGCGGCCGTCAGGCCGCGGCGACAGCAGATCGTAGCATCGAAGGCGCTCGGTCCGGCGCCGCGCCGGCCCCGGAGAGGTGCTCCCTAGGAGTTCGCACCGCATTGGCCTTTTCGGCGAACGTGGTTGACCGAGTCGTTGTCAGACGGCCACTGCGGCACGAACTCGTCAGGATGCGCGCAGCGCATCCCGAGGAGCGTGTCGGGCAGAGGCCAACAACAATGACCACCTCAGGTACGCATACAGGGGCCTATGCCCGACACGCTCCTAGGGGCGCGTCAGCCGCGCGGTACGCACAGGGCCTTGCAGAAGGCCGCAAAGCCGAGGGTCATCACCCGCAGCCGGTCGAGCAGCTCCGGGTCGGTCAGGTGCCCCGTCCCGTCGAGGAGGTCGCCGATCGCGGGCAGGAACACCCGGCGGCCGTAGAGGTGGGCGTGGCGGTAGGCGAAGACCATCTGGAGCTGCTCCACCGCCCGCAGCGCCCCCCAGCGGCCGTTGGCCACGCCGACGAAGGCGGCGGGCTTGTCACTCAGGCTCTCGGGGAAGCGCAGCATGTCGATGAACAGCTTGAGTACGCCCGGGTACGAGCCGTTGTACTCGGGCACCACCGTGAGGATGCCGTCGGCGTCGAGGATCGCCCGCTGGAAGGGCTCGAAGCTGACCGGCTTGGCGACATACGAGGACGGCGAGAAGAGCTCCTGCGGGAGCCGGCCGAGGTCGATCAGCTCCGCCGGCTCGTCGGCGTCGCGCAGCATGTGCTCCACTGCGCGGGCGACGGTCAGGGTCCGCGCTCCCGGACGGTCGGTCCCCGAGATGACGACGATCATGGTCGAATGGTAGCAGGAAGCGTCGCCGGAGCCTCCGCGGCGCCAGCCCACCCGGCCCGTCTCCGTGCCCGTGCCCGCTCGTTCGCCACGTCATCGAGAACGCTTTGCGCCGGTCCACTGGAGGCGCTCCCCGAGGGAGCCACCTTTGGCGATTTCGGGCCTCGAGCGCTTCTTCAGGAGGCACGCCACTCCCGAAATCGCCAAAGATGGCACGCCCGCAGGACGCGATTCCCTCGTACTCGCCGCGCCTCTCGGGCGCGGGAGCGGGAGCGGGAACGGGATCGGGCAGGTGGACTACCCCCTAGATCCTAGATCCTAACCCCTGGCCGGGCGGGGGCTACAATGCCCGACGGAGGCCGACGTGATTCGACTCGGGAAGCTCGCCCTCGCTCTCTTGCTGGCCGCCTCGCCGGCAGTGGTGGCCCACAGCGCCGCCACCCACCACGACATCCTGGCGCGGCTCGACCCGGCGGCGGGTGCCATCGAGGTGGTCGACCGGGTCACCCTGGCCCGCGATCTCGCCCCGGACGAGGCGGGGAGCTACCGCTTCCTGCTCCACGCCGGGATGGCGCCCGAGGTGGAGGGCGCGGGCTGGCGCCTCGAGCGCGTCGCCGGGCAGGTCGACGCCGCCTTCCTGGGCATCAACGCCACCTCGGAGACAGCCGGCGCCGAGGTGCCGCTCGAGGGCTGGCGGCTGGTTGCCGGCGACGGCGCCGTGCAGCCGGTGACGCTGCGCTACCGCGGCGCCATCCGCCATGAGCTCGCGACCAGCGGCGAGGAGTACCAGCGCAGCTTCTCGGAGACCCCGGGCATCATCGGCCCGGACGGCGTGTTCCTGGCCGGGGCCAGCTACTGGCTGCCGACCTTCGGCGAGCAGCTGGTGACCTTCTCGCTCGAGGTCGGCGGCCTGACGCCGCCGTGGGACGTGGTCAGCCAGGGCCGGCGGGCCCGGCACGAGCTCGCGCCGGACGGCACCAGGACGACCACCTGGGTGCTCGAGCACCCGACCGAGGAGGTCTACCTGGTGGCTGGTCCGTGGCACGAGTACTCCGACACGGCGTACGACGTGGCGGTGCTCGCGTTCCTGCGCGAGGACGATCCGGCGCTCGCAGGGAGGTACCTGCAGGCCACCCGGCGCTACCTGAGGCTCTACGAAAGCATGCTGCCGTCCTACCCCTACCCGAGCTTTGCGCTGGTCGAGAACTTCTGGGAGACCGGCTACGGCATGCCCGGCTTCACGCTGCTCGGGCCGCGGATCATCCGCTTCCCGTGGATCCTCACCTCGTCGTACCCCCACGAGCTGCTGCACAACTGGTGGGGCAACTCCGTGTTCGTCGACTTCAACGGCGGTAACTGGTGCGAGGGACTGACCGCCTACATGGCGGACCACCTGTTCGCTGAGCAGCGCGGCGAGGCCGCGACCTACCGGCGAGCGACTCTCAAGAAGTACTCGGACTTTGTTTCGTCCGGCAACGACTTTCCGCTGATCGACTTCCGGTCGCGGCGGTCGGCGGCCTCCGAGGCGGTCGGCTACGGCAAGAGCCTGATGGTCTACCACATGGTCCGCCGGGCGGTCGGCGACGAGGCCTTCCTCAAGGCGATGTCCCGCTTCTTCAAGTTCCACAAGTTCCAGCGGGCCTCCTTTGACGACATCGCCGACGCCGTCGAGACGGTGACCGGCGGCGACTGGCGGCCGTTCTTCGCCTCGTGGACCGGCCGCGCCGGCGCCCCGCGGCTCGAGATCGCCGATGCCGGGGTCGTGCCGTCCGGCGACCCCGAGCTGCCTTGGACCGTCCGCCTCGCCCTCCGGCAGGCCCAGGCCGAAGAGCCCTTCACCTTCACCGTCCCGGTGGCGGTAACCGTCGAGGGCCAGGCCGAGCCGCTGTGGGTCGAGGTGGGATCCTGCCAGCGCGACTGCGCAATCGAGATCCCCTGCCCGGCGCGTCCGCTCCGGCTCGACGTCGACCCGGCGTTCGACGTGATGCGCCGGCTCGACCCGCTCGAGGTGCCGCCGGCGCTGTCGACGGTCTTCGGCGCAACCGACCCGCTCTACGTGCTGCCCGCGGCCGCCCCGGAGGCCGAGCTCGCGGCCTGGCGCGAGCTCGCGGCGGGGTGGGCGGCGCCCGGTCAGCCGCGGGTGGCGCTCGACAGTGAGCTCGACCG
>Ga0209254_10001713_pt1 | contig 19781 bp, 19 predicted proteins | sample FrelakmetDIP11DI_FD_187148 | JGI IMG/M metagenome (GOLD analysis project Ga0209254, IMG submission 187148) | Freshwater lake sediment microbial communities from the University of Notre Dame, USA, for methane emissions studies - DIP11 DI (SPAdes)... | ecosystem: Environmental > Aquatic >...
GCTCACGGATATTTAAGATCCGAATTGGCTCATCGGATGGATCTACGAATATTTCCTCGCTTGAGATTTCATTGGGATCCCACCTTGGAACATGCTGATAAGATAGAACGGTTAATTCAATCAATTCATCATTCTTATGACGGGGTAGAGAAAATCAACAAGAAAAAAGGAAAATAACCCCACATGGATCTCGATTATGGATTGATTTCAACGATAAACAGTCAGTTAAAAAAGACCAGGAATATTTTAGTTGTTTCTCATCTTCGCCCGGATGGTGATGCCATTGGTTCTTTATTGGGGATTGGGCTATCACTGATTAATCATGGAAAAGAAGTTCAAATGGTGATAAGTGATGGCATACCAGAAAATTTCAAATTTTTATCTGGCAGTGAGTTAATAATTACAAAACCTGTAGGAAATTTTGATTACATTATCGTTGTAGATTCTTCTGATCTCTTGAGAACAAACTCTGTTTTAACAGGTTATGGAACCCCGGATCTTAATATAGACCACCACAAAACCAATACTTATTTTGCGAAAAACAATCTTATTGAAAGTGAGGCAGTTGCTACTGCAGAAATTATTGCAGAGTATTTACCTTACTTCGACATGAATATTACACCACCGATTGCAAATGCATTGCTAGCGGGAATTATCACGGATACGATCGGGTTCCGAACGACTAATGTCAATCCAAAAACGCTCAAAATCACTGCGCAGCTGATGGAATTAGGTGGAAACCTGGCAGAAATTTATCAAAAAACTATCGTTGAACAATCATACTCTGCTACTCGGTATTGGGCAGCGGGTCTTTCAAAGCTTAAGATGGAAAATGGTTTGGTCTGGACAACACTTTCGTTAGAAGACAGGAGAAATGCAAATTACCAGTATAGAGATGATGCTGATCTCGTAAAAGTATTGTCGGCAATCGAAGGAGCAAAAATTGCAATTATTCTAACTGAACAAACACAGGGATATGTTAAAATAAGCTGGCGATTGTGTGGGAGTCTCCAAACAAATTTAGATGTTTCAGAGATAGCCCAAAAGTATGGGGGAGGGGGGCACAAAGCCGCAGCTGGTGCAGATGTAAAAGGAAAATTAGATTTAATATTAAACGAAGTCCTTAATGATACTAGAATGTATATGAAACAAATAGATTCCGCCAAGGAGTACGAGTAATTTATTAATTTTTTACAGGGATGGTCTATGAATAAATCTTACGAAGATAAATTAAAAAATGCAGTATCTGGTGTTTTAGTAGTAGATAAACCAGTGGGAATGACATCGCATGATGTTGTACAGGTTATTCGCCGCGGCACCAATATCCATCGAGCAGGGCATACCGGAACATTAGATCCTAGAGCTTCGGGAGTACTCGTCGTGCTTATTGGTCCTGCAGTTCGATTAAGTGAGTATGTATCTGCATCAGATAAAAGGTATCAAGCAACGGTACATTTAGGCAGTACTACAGATACTTTTGACGCAGAGGGTAGAATTACTTCCTCAGGATCCGTGGAACACATCACCGAAGAGCAATTTGAGGAAGCCTTGAAGCAATTTGTTGGTGAAATACAACAAGTACCTCCTCCGTATTCCGCAATCAAAGTCCAGGGACGCAAAGCATATGAAAGGGCACGTGAGGGCGAAGAGGTAGAGTTGCAACCAAGGACAATTCATGTGTATAGTTTGGAACTTTTGGAGTGGAATCCACCTGAAGCAGTGATTGATGTATTCTGCTCTTCCGGCACCTACGTCAGATCTCTAGCAAATGATTTGGGGGCAGCATTGGGATGTGGAGCACATCTGGTCGGATTAAGGCGAACTAAGAGTGGACGCTTTACGTTACGTGATGCTGTAGCTTTACGGCGCTTAGAAGAAGCATTTCATGTTGGGGATTGGTACAAATTCTTAATCCCTGCAGCTGAAGCATTAGGTGATTGGCCGATGATTGAATTAGATGGAGACCAGGTTGAGTTGATCCGCCACGGTCATCGCATCTCTGCTATAGGTGAAGATAAGGGTTGGGTAAGAGGTATCAGCCAACAAGGTGATCTGGTTGCTTTAATGGAATTAGATGAAGCAACCAATGAATGGCAGCCTCGTAAGGTATTTTTTTCATAACATATTGACGACATCTATGGTGCAGAAATATTCATCCTTAGATGGTGTCTATATTCAGAATACCTGGTTGGCCATTGGTTCATTCGATGGTGTGCATCTTGGTCACCAACAACTTATTCAAGAGCTGAACCAGTGTGCCCATCAGGCAGGGGCAAAATCTGCAGTTCTAACATTTCACCCCCATCCGACCTCTGTTCTAGGACGTAGAAAGGGTTCATTTTATTTAACTACACCGGCAGAAAAAATAAAACTTCTTAATGGCCTTGGAATTGATATCGCAGTTATCCATCCTTTCTCAGTTAAATTATCGCAAACAAGTGCAAGAGAGTTTGTTCTTTATTTAAAAGAACATCTTGATTTCCAAAAAATATTGGCTGGAAATGATTTCGCTCTTGGTAAAGACCGAGAAGGGAATGTTAATTATTTAAAAATACTTGGAAGTGAACTTCACTATGAAGTAAATATTATCAAATCTATTACATCCGATGGGATGACAATATCTTCCTCTTTAATACGAAATTTGCTTTTGGAAGGATATGTAGAACAAGCATGGAAAATGCTCGGCAGACCTTATCAAATTTCAGGTGAAGTTATCCATGGGGATGGTAGGGGAAAAGGAATTGGTATTCCTACTGCAAATATTGAAACAAGTATGGAAAAACTTATTCCAGGAACAGGTGTCTATGCTTGTAAAGTAGGAATAAAGAAAAAAGTTTGGAATGCGGCAGTAAATATTGGTACACGTCCAACATTTATTAGTTCTGACCCAAAAAGGCATATTGAAGCTCACATACTCGATTTTTCTGATAATTTATATAATGAAGATATTGCATTACGATTTATTTCCAGGTTAAGAGGGGAACAACGCTTTCAATCTGTTGAGGAATTAATCCACCAAGTGCAGGTAGATATCAAGAAGACTAGAGAATTATTGGAATCATAATTCAAATCGGGTTATAGCAGAGATTTACCAGATGAAACAATACCTTGATTTACTACAATATATTTTTGACAACGCTATACAAAAACAAGACCGGACAGGTACTGGGACTTTATCAACTTTTGGATATCAAATGCGGTTTAATCTTAATGATGGCTTCCCATTACTTACCACCAAGCGACTCCACATAAAATCTGTGATTTACGAGCTATTATGGTTTTTAAGAGGCGAAAGTAATATTAAATATCTCCAAGAGCATGGTGTTAGTATTTGGGATGAATGGGCAGATGAACATGGCGAGTTGGGTCCGGTTTATGGTGTTCAGTGGAGAAAATGGAAAACTGATAAAGGAACTGTAATTGATCAAATCAGTCAGGTGATTGATCAAATAAAAACGGAACCATATTCAAGGCGCTTGATTGTGAGTGCCTGGAATGTTGGGGAGATTGATAAAATGGCTCTACCACCATGTCACTTATTATTTCAGTTTTATGTTGGTGATGGAAAACTATCCTGCCAATTCTATCAGCGATCAGCTGATGTATTCCTCGGGGTTCCATTTAATATTTCTTCGTATGCCTTGCTCACAATGATGGTCGCCCAAGTTTGTAATTTACAGGTAGGAGAATTAGTTCAAAATTTAGGTGACACCCATCTGTATACAAATCATTTGGAACAAGCAAAAATCCAGTTATCCCGTGAACCTTTTCCGCTTCCCACGATGGAGCTAAATCCAGATATCACTTCAATTTACGCCTTTAAATATGAGGATTTTAACCTGATCAATTATCAAAGCCATCCACACATTAAAGCGGAGATTTCTATTTGATCATTTCCATTATCGCAGCTTTGGACGAAAAAGGTGGAATCGGTAAGGACAATGGGTTGCCTTGGCGATTAAAATCGGATTTAAAACGATTCAAATCAATTACCATGGGGCACCATCTTATTATGGGACGGAAAACATATGAGACAATTGGTAAACCGCTACCAGGAAGGACAATGATTATTGTTACCCATAATCCAAATTATCACCCCAATGGATGCATCATTGTTAAATCAATTGAAGAAGCGCTCAGTGTAGTTGAAAAGAATAACGAAAGCGAAGTTTTTATCATCGGTGGTGGAGACATATTTCGCCAATCTATAGACATGGCTGACAAAATATATCTTACTAATATTCATACAGTGGTGAATGCTGATACATATTTTCCTGAGATTGAGGCAAGCTCATGGAATATGGTTTGGTGCGAAGAAAATAAACGCAGCGAAAAAAATGAGTATGATTCAGATTTCAAGATTTTATTACGGATTAAATAAGAATATAATTGATAAAAGCATTAATTATTCAAACATTCATCAACAAAATAATTACTGACTTTGTAACCGCCGAGTATATGCTAACACAGGGGTACAGAAAACAAACAATTGATTCGAATCTTACCCATGCTATCGACCTTAATAGATCCCTGAGTTGCAAGGCGAAATTCAAAATCCCTGGAATATCCTATGCCGGAGATACTTCCATCAGTAAGGCTAAGGATGACGTCGAACTTGTGACTGTATTTGAAAATAGTGAAGCTAGAAAAAAATTCCCGTTGCTCGATAACGGATTTATATTTAACATGAGAGTTTAAGCCGGGTGATACCACGGGATAAGTTCGTTTGTTCTCAAAGGCTGAGCACGAATTTCATAATAATTCAATCTGAAAACGGTAATTACATCAGTGGACTTAATTCTGACTTTATATCTATCGAAATTGGTGGATGAAATCTTCAACTGCTGCCTGGTGGCCGACATCATGTTGAGCGCGTTCGGACATGTACCATTTATGTTCCAGCAACTGGCAGTATAATTCTATAAAGCCAATCGCTCCTAGATCAGCAGGATTATTATCTACAAAAGTTTGTAGTTTTTCTTGAATTGGCTTATATATATTTTCCAGCCACTGGTATGCAACTGCTTCCGGAGTAATTTCAGGATAGTTAGTTTGTGACATTTTTGCTTTTAGCTCAAAGATCTCATTTATGATCTGTTGAGCTTGTTTTTCTTCAGCATAAAGACCTGTTAATTCCATTAATTGATTGCGGTGGAAGTTACGATCGGATACAAAAATGCGCAGTTTTAAAATATCACCTTGATCAACTTTTAATAATTCGATGTCTTTAACAGAAAATCCTAAGAAATTAAGCTTGCGTATGCGCTCTTCTACTCGAAAAAGCTCACTTTGTGAAAAAATATCTTCCCTTGAGATTTCTTCCCATAGATTTCTATACTTCAATTGAATATATGGGCCTGTCTGCTCAATAGGATAATTAAATGAAAGGGTATCGCTCGCTTGTAAGTCAATAAGCTCGCCGGTAATATTTTCTTCCATGATTTCCAAGTCATGGTAGCGTAATACTGGCGACAGTGGAGGTAAGTGATATTCAGAAGTCTCTGCATCAACAAGATATGCCTGAAGTGCGCCAGCATCCCGACGAAATAGAATATTCGATAGAGAACAATCTCCCCAATAGAATCCATTAGAATGAAGCTGAACCAAGAGACCTGATATAGCATCTAGCAAACTATCTTGGTATTGTTTCACCGTCTTATTGATGAATAATGACCTAAATGGTAAAGATGAATCAAGGTATTTAGTAAATAAAACGCTGGATTGACTAGAAGATCTTATAATCGTTGCATATCCGAGTGGTTTAACACATGGGAGGTGATGCGCATACATATTTTCTAATAATTCGTACTCGATTTTTGCTAGGTTTCTTGGTAATTCTTTCAGCACATACAATTTAGCCATATGATTCAGAAAAACAACCGGATGACGCGAAACCCCATGGAGAACTTCTTCCATACGAATGCTATCTTTGGGCCACTCATTGATAGGTAATTCCCATGGGAAATCGTTAAAGCTGGGTGATTCTGGAATAGTAAATGATTTAAAATCGAATTCAGGCATAATTTTATTTAATCACCACACAAATGATCAACTATATTCATCACATAGTGCTAATGAAAGATATTAATAAGCTTCATAGATTTATGATTGAGCCGATCTTTTAGCTTGTTTTCATTTTGATTTATTATCCCATACCTTCACACTAATCTTATGAGTAACAATTTTAAGCTTACCTAATTTTGAATATGAATATTCAAGGTAAAATATACTTCTCGTAATTACTACTAAAAGTTTCTTTAGATTATTATTTAGAAGGAGCAAGCCATGAAATTATTGATATGTACTGATGGATCATCCGTTTCCATAAAAACTGCAGATCTGTTCATAGATTTGAGATTTCACACGAGTACGCAAATTACTGTTCTCGGTGTTAACGAAAAAGGTAGTGATTTAGAAAATCTTCATGCAGCAATGGATTTGATTGATCAAAAACTTGGTTCGATATATCCTATTGATCGAAAAATCCGTAACGGTGATCCAATAGAAGAAATAATATCGGAAGCTTTAGAAAATTCATATGACCTGGTTGCAGTCGGGGGAGGTGGAGGGCAGATGGGTTTGTTGAATCGAAAATTAGGATCAACTACAAAAAAGCTTGCACGAAAACTTCATACCCACTTTTTAGTAGCACGGAATGTTCCGAAAAAATTGGAGAAAGTTCTATTTTGTACAGGTTCTGAAGCACCTGCGAGTATGACAATGAAACTTGGTGGTGAATGGATTTCTAATTCTGATGCAAAAATTGGATTATTACACGTTCTCCCCCAAAAATCAGATGGAATGCAATCAACGGTAGAAGAACCGGATGCATCCGCAAATAACAGAATAGAAAAGCAAGATAAGATATTGACCCAAGCTAGTAATGAGCTAAAAAATGCTGGAGTTAGGAACGAAATTAATTTCCGAAATAGGCAAGGTTTAGTCGTTGACGAAATAATAGATGAACTTAGTGATGGAAATTATGAACTTTTAGTCGTTGGAGCACATTATCAACCTGGTCAAGATCGATGGCAGGGGACATTATTCGATGACATTACTGACCAATTGCTGAATCGATGCACATGCTCTGTGTTAATTATTTGAAAGATTTTACAATATGCTTCGAACTCGCTATCGACGGATAATCATATTTTTTAGCCGTATCCTCGCTAGCATTGTATTTTGGGATCTACTCTTACCTAGTATTGGATTAAAAAAATGGTCCCGCAATACTCGCTCAGAACGGTATCGGAAGATCGCCAAAAGATACCGAAATTTAGCCGTGGAAATGGGGGGAGTCTTAATTAAGGTTGGACAATTCCTATCAGTACGAGTGGATGTTTTACCTGAAGAAGTAACTGCAGAATTATCCGGTTTACAGGATGAAGTTCCATCGGAAAATTTCGATGATATTAAAAATGTCATCGAAACTGAATTTGGGTTTACATTGACCGAAAAATACATTGACTTTGATCGGATACCTTTGGCAGCTGCGTCATTAGGACAAGCTCACCTAGCAAAAATTAAATTGACACATGAACAATCAGAATTATTAAACCCATTAAATGTGAATGATAATGGAATCCATCCAGTCGATTATTCGGTGGTTGTAAAAGTACAGAGACCAAATATTGAGAAAATCATTGCAACTGATCTGGCAGCGATTCGAACAGTCGGAAGTTGGATTAAGCGCTATCCTCCTATTCATAAAAGAGTGGATATTACTGGATTAATTTCTGAATTTTCACGAAGTCTCTACGAAGAAATTGATTATCTTGCTGAGGGACGGAATGCAGAAACATTCGCTATGAATTTTAGCGGACAACCAGGCATTCTTGTTCCAAAAGTAATTTGGACTCATACTACAAAAAAAGTCCTGACCTTGCAGGATGTCAGGGGAATCAAAATAACTGATTATGATGAAATTACTTCAGCTGGCATAGATAGAAGCGAAGTGGCATCGAGATTATTAAACACCTACCTAAAACAGATATTTGATGACGGATTCTTTCATGCGGATCCACATCCTGGTAATTTATATGTGATGCCATTGTCTATAGATGGCGAACACACCATAACAATTTCTGAATGGAAGTTAACCTTTATAGATTTTGGGATGGTTGGACGGATGAAACCAGAATTTAGAGATGGTTTGCGTGAGCTAATGATCGGTATCGGACTCCAAGACGCATCTAGGGTGATCAAAGCATACCAAATCCTGGGTATCTTATTACCTGGAGCAGATATCTCCCTGTTGGAGAAAGCCGAAGCAGAGATGTTCAAGCGTTTCTGGGGGAAGAGTATGGATGAATTGTCAAATATCAGCATGGAAGAAGTTCATGATTTTGCATATCAATTCCGTGAGATTTTATATAATATGCCTTTTCAATTACCACAGGATCTAATTTTCCTTGGAAGGGCGATCGGAATTTTATCCGGGATGTGTATTGGTTTAGATCCACAAATCAACGTTTTTGAACACTTGGGTCCATTCACTCAAAAGTTAATCACTGAAGAAGCGAAACATGATTGGAGTTTTTGGGTAAAGGAGGCAGGAGAAATTGGACGAAAAATAATCTTGCTTCCTGTACGATTGGATTCGGTGATTTCAAAACTTGAGAGAGGCGAGATACGTATTCACGATCCAGAATTGTCAGAAAATATTAGAAAGCTTGAAAAGTCAATTGCTAAAGGAATTGGCAGCATTTTATTCGCGGCTTTTCTATTGGCATCCGTACAGCCTTGGGTCAATGAACAAGTAACCTTAAGTTGGATCTTTCGTATCGCAGCCGCTGTTATCCTAATCTGGATCATTTTTATAAAATGATAGATTTGGTGAAACTATTTGCGGCATAATGCATCCAATATAATTGACATCGAAGATAAAATTTCTGAAAATATCTTTTCAACTGAAAGGAAGAAAATATGGAGTTGACCTTGAAAAATACCTCCATGGATAACCCTACTCAAGTAAAAAAAGTGAAAGTGTTAATTCTTGGCTCGGGTCCTGCTGGGCTAACAGCAGCATTATATTCTGCAAGGGCAAACTTAGAACCTGTAGTATTAACCGGAATGGAATTAGGAGGACAGGTATCATTAACGAGCACTGTAGAAAATTACCCTGGTTTCCCGGATGGGGTTGGTGGACAGGAACTTATTGATTTATTTCAAAAACAAGCAGAAAGGTTTGGTGCTCATATAGAGTACGATACTGCTATAGAGGTGGATTTCGCCCAACATCCATTAAAAATAACTTCATATAATAGCGTCTATCTAACTGATAGTTTGATTATAGCTACCGGAGCTCAGGCAACTCATCTAGATGTCCCTGGGGAAACGGATTTTACAGGTAGAGGCGTCTCATACTGTGCAACCTGTGATGGGTGGTTTTTCAAGGGAAAAAATGTTGTAGTAGTTGGTGGAGGCGATAGTGCGATTGAAGAAAGTCTTTTCCTGACTCGATATGCAAAATCGATCACCATAATTCATCGAAGAGATAATTTACGGGCTGGAATAATATTACAAAAACGTGTTTATGAGAATCCAAAGATAAAATTCATTTGGAATAGTGTCGTAACAGAAATTATTGGTGAAAACAATGTTGAGAAGGTCAGATTATTGAACCTGATCACAGAAGAAACAAGCGAATTAGTGACAGATGGGATTTTTATTTTTATCGGGCACAAGCCAAATACAAAGATATTTGAGAACACTCTCGACCTCGATGAACGTGGATATATTAAAACTGAGGCTCAATATGAAACGAAGATAAATGGCATTTTTGTGGCGGGTGAAGCGGGAGATCCAGTTTTTCGGCAGGTAATCACATCTGCAGGAATGGGAGCTGCTGCTGCTATGAAAGCTATCCATTTCATTCAGGAACTTGATGAAAGTCTACCTGTAAACATAATATAAGAGTAGTAATAATATGGGAGGCACATATGGATACTAAGGTTTCTATTATTGGTGGGGGGATGACTGGTTCAACTACAGCACATTGGTTAGCGGAGAGAGAAGTCGCTGATATCGTTTTGGTAGATATCGTAGAGGGAATGCCCCAAGGAAAAGCCCTAGATTTACAACAAGCGATGCCTGTGATTGGTAAAGATGTGAAAATTATTGGCACGAATGATTATGAGGCAACAGCGGGCTCCGATATAATTGTGATTACTGCTGGACTTCCACGCAAGCCTGGTATGAGCAGGGATGATTTACTCAGTGCAAATGCAGAAATTGTTAGTAAAGCTGCATTAGAAACAATAAAAAAATCTCCTGATGCAATTTATATCATTCTCACCAATCCATTAGATGCGATGGCTTATTTAACAATGAAGCGAACCAATTTACCTCCTGAGCGGGTGATTGGACAAGCTGGGATTCTTGATTCTGCAAGGATGCGCGCATTTGTAGCCGAAGAAATGCAGGTATCTGTTGAAAATGTACAGTGTTACGTGCTTGGTGGACATGGGGATGAGATGGTTCCGCTGACCCGTCATTCGAATATTGCTGGTACGGCCTTGCAGGATGTGATTTCGCCTGATCGTCTTGAAACAATTGTTAACCGCACGAGAAAAGGCGGAGGAGAGATTGTTAGCTTACTTAAAACCGGAAGTGCATATTATGCTCCATCAGTTGCAGTTGCCCAAATGGTTGAGGCGATCCTAAAAGATAAACACTTAATTATTCCAGCTTCTGCGTACATGAAAGGGGAATATGGTCTATGGGATATGTTTTTTGGTGTTCCTGTACAGCTCGGTAGGAAAGGGATCGAAAAGATAATTATTTATAACCTCGATGAACAAGAGAAAGAATCATTAATTAAATCTGCAGATGCAGTCAAACAAACAATTGAGGTATTAAAAAATCTGGTGAAAATATAATTTGGAGGAAATTTAATGATACTTAAAGAAAAGATCCAGGATCAATTACCAGCATGGCGTGAACGTGTAAAAAAATTACTAATAGAAAAAGGTGATATTAAAGTTGGGGAGGTGACGATAGCCCAGGTATATGGCGGTATGCGGGATGTAAAGAGCCTTGTAACCGATATTTCATATGTTGACCCTGCAGAAGGGATACGCTTTCGAGGTTACACAATACCAGAAGTCATTGAAAAATTGCCTAAACCAAAGGACGCAAATATGCCCTATGTTGGGGGTCTTTATTACTTATTCTTAGTTGGAGACATACCATCAATAGAACAAGCGTTGGAGGTTGAATATGAATTGAAGGAGCGAGGTAAAGTACCGCAATACGTATTTGATGCCATTCGCGCTCTTCCGTCTGATACACATCCGATGACATTATTTACTCTAGCTGTATTAATCTTGCAACGTGAATCTCAATTTTCAAAGCAATACCATGAAGGTTTAAAGAAAGAATCTTATTGGGCACCGATGTTGGAAGATAGCCTAAACCTTATTGCAAAGCTTCCAGAGATCGCTGCGTTTATATACAGACTAAAATACAAAAATGGTGACATTATTCACCCAGATCCTAGTTTAGATTGGGCGGGTAATTTTGCATATATGATGGGAATTCAAGATCCCCTTTATGCGGATCTTTCAAGGCTTTACTTTTTACTCCATTCAGATCACGAAAGTGGGAATGTTAGTGCTCACACAACACATTTGGTAGCCTCTTCGTTATCTGATATATACTATGCAGCATCAGCTGGTCTAAGTGGCCTGGCTGGCCCTCTACACGGCTTAGCCAACCAGGAGTGTTTGATCTGGCTGTTGGATGTAAAAGAAAAATGTGGTGAATGCGCAAATGACAAGGATGCTTTGAGACAATTTGCATGGGATACCCTAAACAATGGTAAGGTGATTCCAGGTTATGGTCATGCAGTGTTACGAAAAACTGATCCTCGTTTTACAGCCCAGCTGGAATTTGGCAAGAAATACTTTCCAGAAGATGAAATTTTTAGACTAGCTGCTCTTGTGTATGATGTTGTTCCTGATGTTTTACGTGAGCAGGGAAAAGCTAAGGATCCATGGCCGAATGTTGACGCGATTAGTGGCTCCCTCCAATATCATTTTGGAATAAAGGAATTTGATTTTTACACTGTAATATTTGGAATAAGTAGAATTTTAGGAGTTTCTGCGAATGTTGTCTGGGCACGAGCATTAAATCAACCGATCGAACGCCCTAAATCCTTAACGACTACTATGCTAGAAAATATTGCTGCATAGTTAGATGAATTATATTTGTTAATATAATCAAAAACCAGTAGTGACGAATTCACTCCTGGTTTTTGATTTACCTATGGTGTGGGTGTTGTGCCTCCGGATTGGCCGGTCCAGGAGAAATATCGTGGGAGACTGGAAATACCAGCAGAGGTCCACGTTGGATTACCATTCTCATCCGAACCGGTTATTCGAACTACTTCAACAAACCAGCTAAAGATATGAGCTTTTCCATCTGTTGGGCGTTCAGATGATGGGATTACATACTTCGTATCGTTAACTTGATCGATCAAAGTTGGCCCTTGTGCAGCAGTCAAGTCTTCGATGGTAACCTGGTAAGCTTCATTTTCTAGTAATGATCCAACTGCAGCCCATTGTAATGTAATTGAATCGTCTGCAAATGTGAATGGGGCACCATTTGCTGGCAATAATAAATTAGGAGCTGCATACGGTGGTGGTAGGGTAGCTGTAGGTGAAGGACCAGGAGTTGCAAAACGTCGACAAAGAGGAATTACAAGAGGTTGTCCTAAATAAACTGTATCCCCAGATAAACCATTCTCTTCTCGTATGGCTTCCATAGGTACATCATAATTCGAAGATATGCTCATTAACGTATCCGTAGATTGCACAATGACTTCAACCTTCTCACATGCAGCTTCGGTTTGCTCTACCAGGCTGTAGGTAGCAGATGGGAGTGGGGTAACTGTTGCTGTAGGTTGCGGAATTAGTAATGGTTGGCTTATATATAGTGTATCGCAGGCTGTAGGAAGGCTATTTAATGAAACGATACTCTGGACAGACACATTATAAAACAGTGCAATTCCGATACATGTTTCATTTTCTTGCACAAGGTGGGTTATTGGAGTAGGGCTAGGTTCTGGCGTGAATGTTTGCGTCGGTAAAGGGGTATATGTAGCTGTTTGTGTACCTGTGGCTGTGGGTGTGATAGTCTCTGTCGCTGTCGGGGGAATAATTGCCTCAGGTGCTTGACGAAGAGCAAAATAGACGATCACAGCACCGATCCCAAGGAAAACTGCTAATAATACTATCGCAATTGGTAAACTTAAAGTAATTGAAGGCATTCGGCTACCTTGAACTACTTTCGAGGCTTGAGTAGCTTTTTCCATGGTGATGAGATCAGCGCCGCATACAAGACAGCGGGTGGCATCTTCCTTCACGCGAGAACCACAAGTTGGGCATAATTTTGATGGGGATGTATTATTTTCTGGTGTCATAGTTTACAAAGGCTGGTGAATTTTCCAGGCTTGGCGGATTATACCAGCTTTTTTATTCCATCTAACCTGTGCAGGTGGTTATCTTTTACTAGAAAGGTAAATAAATATGCCGTGATATACTCGTTCTATGCAATCGATTAGCGTCTATATTCACATACCTTTTTGTCCTCACCGTTGCGGATATTGCGATTTCAATACCTATGCCGGTCTTGAAGGATTGATTTCTAGTTACTGCCAGGCTATTTGTCGAGAGATTAATATATTATCCTCGTCAATTAATGAAAGATTGCCCATTCGAACAATCTATTTTGGCGGAGGAACTCCATCAATATTACCGATCATTGAAATCCAAAAGATTTTATTGACCCTGAATGATAATTTTAACTTGGGAGATTCTGTAGAGATAAGCCTTGAGGCAAATCCCGGAACTGTGACCAAGGAGTATCTGGTACAACTGCGTTTATTGGGTGTGAATCGGCTTAGTTTTGGAATGCAATCAGCAAATCCTTCAGAATTAATACTATTAGAAAGACAGCATTTATCAATTGATATCAAAAATTCTGTGGAATGGGCGAGGATTGCTGGTTTCAATAATCTGAATCTCGATTTAATCTTTGGATTACCCTATCAAGAAATTAATGCTTGGGTAAATAGTATTGAGGTTGCAATATCGCTCCATCCTGAACATCTATCACTCTACGCCTTAACAATCGAAAAGGGTACACCCTTATATCGTAAGGTAATAGCAGGTTTCCTGCCAGAACCTGATCCAGATCTCGCTGCAGATATGTACGATTATGCTTGTAATAAGCTGGCTGAGGCTGGTTACTCACAATATGAAATTTCCAATTGGGCTCGATATAATCAAAATGGCAAATTATATTCTTGTCATCATAATTTACAATATTGGAGGAATCTGCCATACATAGGAATAGGGGCAGGCGCGCATGGATACATAAATGAAATTAGAACTGAAAATGTAGCGAAACCAGGAAATTATATTAATAGATTGAATATCACAAACATTCAGAATTATGAAGATCTAATTTTTCCGAGAACCTTAGCAACGAAGCAAATAACAATTATAGATAATGAAACTGAAATTGGAGAGACCATGATGATGGGTCTGCGTCTGGTTAATGAAGGTGTTTCCAATAAGAAAATTATAAATAAATTTGGTATCACTTTACAGCAACGGTTTGGTCCACAGATTAATCGCTTAATTGAAATTGGACTATTAGAATGGGCAGGAGACGAAATGGATGTATTACGATTGACAAATAATGGCAGGCTATTGGGAAATCAGGTATTTAAAGAGTTTATTTAATAAATCCGTGGTTGGTTTCTTATGATTTATGTATATTAAACTATCCTTGTCTGTATAAGAGCTTTGTTGCCATATCCATTAGTAAATTTCCAGCAAAACCGGTAGGATGAGCATCAGATAAGTCATGTAAAGCACGATCTAAATGTTCATTTGCTTTTGCCTGGGTGTACGACTTAGCTCCGGACAACTCTAATAAATGAACCATCTTATTTATTGATTCCTTATTTACCATCCTTTTATTCCAGCATTCTTTAAATTCGTTAGATCTCTCTAACCCAAATAATACTGGTAATGTCTTTTTTCCAGTTGCCAGATCACTCTTATTGGATTTACCAGTTATTAAAGAATTACCCCAAATCCCTAAATAATCATCTTGAACCTGAAAAGCCATACCCAAGTTTTTCCCAAAATTTCGGTAGCATTTACATATTTGCTCATTGTCTAGAGCTGAAAGGGCACCGAGTTCGGTGCTTGCTGAGAGTAATGCTGCTGTTTTTCCTGCTACCATCGTCCAGTACTCATCTAATGATACATGACCTCGATTTTCATAGCTTAAATCTTGATATTGACCTTGGGTCAGGTGAAGACAAGCTTGATGTAGAATTTTTATCGATTTTAAAGTTATTGAATCAGAATGACTCCTATTTAAATGAAGTAACTGCAAGTGTGCTAATGCGAACATAGCATCACCCGCATTAATTGCTTGTGGAATACCCCATTTCTTCCAGACTGTTAAACGTCCCCGCCTAAGAGAGCTACGATCTTCAATGTCATCATGGATTAATGAAAAATTGTGGATCAATTCGACTGCCGCCGCAGCGGGTAGGGCGTTTTTCCAGTCTCCACCAGCAGCAGAACAAGAGATTAGTACTAATAATGGCCGGATACGCTTTCCGCGAGATTCTGAATTGGTTGGTTCGCCCATCCATCCCATGTGATACGATAACATTTCATGGAGAAGGGGATTACCAATCTCGTCAACCGTATTAACCGCATTTATTAATTCTTCTTCAACAGCGGAAAGGTAAATATCTGTAAGATCATCCTGAGCTGAATACATCAAAATTCTATCTGTATATCAATTTATCTTGGCGGAGTTGCTCAAGTGTTCTTGACCCAGTTGCAAACAAACAAATGGAAATTTCGTCCTTGATCAGGTTTATCAATTTTATGACTTCATCCACAGAAACTGCTGCAGCTTTGAGAAAAGGATTGGCTAAACCTCCTAAAGAGGCTCCCAAAGCGATGCACTTAGCTATATCGACACCTGAGCGGAGTCCACCAGAAGCAATTATTGTCATCGAAGGCGCTACCTCAATCACGTTTTTAATCACATCAACGGTTGGGATGCCCCATGATAAAAATGCTTCAGCTAATTTCCTCCTCTCCTCATTCTTAGCGCGATACATTTCTACTTGCGACCAGGAAGTTCCGCCTGCACCTGCCACATCGATTGTTCTTATTCCAGCTTGCATCAGAAGCATAATATCTTGCTTAGAAAAACCCCATCCAACTTCTTTGGCTATTATGGGAACAGGTAAATACTTGCTAACGGATGCAATTTTAGTAATTAATCCAGAATAATTAGAATCCCCTTTCTCCTGAAGGGCTTCTTGTAGGCAATTAAAATGCAAGATTAGCGCATCTGCCTGGATCATTTCAACTGCACGAAGACATTCATCTACACCATAATTGTAATTTAGCTGAACAGCGCCTAAATTAGCAATTAGAAGTATATCTGGGGCGACCGATCGCACTTGAAATGACTTTTCTAGGGATGGGTTTTCAAGTGCAATCCTCTGGGAACCAACCCCCAAAGCTATACGTGCTTCCTGGGCGGCAAAAGCTAAATTCTGATTAATCCTGGCAGCTTCATCTGTTCCACCTGTCATCGAGGATATGAGGATTGGAGCAGTGAGTTGCTTATTAAAAATGGACAAACTTGGATCAATTTCCTTTAGATCAATTTCTGGTAGTGCACGATGAATGAAATGGTAATGCTCAAGACCCGTTGATAGGTATGAACGAACATTTTCTTCAAGGTTTATTCGAATATGATCAGATTTTCGCATTTCTATCGGCGTAACTTTTACCATTTTGGGGTGTTCCTCGTGTGAGGGTAATCTTACCAGCCCAGATAAGCCGTGTCAACAACATTACCAGCAGACTTGACAGATTGACATCTAAGGATACAATTGCGCAGTATCATGAATATTAATAATATATGGAGGAAGTGAAATTATGGACCAACAAGAGATTTTTGATAAAGTTAAAGCTATCATCATCGATTTACTCGGTGTCGATGAAGCAAAGATAACACTAGAAGCGCGATTTCGGGAAGACCTCGAAGCAGATTCACTGGATCTGGTTGAATTGATCATGAAATTTGAAGATGAATTTGGTGGAGAAATTTCGGATAAAGAAGCCCAGGAAATCAAGACAGTTGGGCAAGCTGTTGAATACCTCCAAGCCCATTCAGCATAATTAATACATAATAATTATTTTTAGGCGTAGTTTGATCAACGCCTCTTTGTCAATATTTAAATAAGTATTCGATAACAGATAGATAAAAATGCTCTATTATCAACTTGTTATATATAAAATCTAATCGAAACCTTGGAGGAGACGATGAAATCGAGGAAATATTCGATAATTCTTACGGCTATGCTCATATTTGGTCTACTACTTGTTGCCTGTGGTAAAAAACAGGAAACATCAGCACCAGTAATCAATCCGGAAATAACTCAGGAAGTTAATCCCTCTACTGAACAAACAGAGGTTGTAGCCCCCCAACCGGTTGGTGCTCCAGAGGATGTTCCAATTATTCCTGATGCATATGATATTGAGATAACAGACGAGTTAAACCAAAATTACAAAGTCGATTTACCCATTAATGATGTCGTTGAATACTACCAAACAGAATTACCGAAAAATGGTTGGGATCAAATTAACAATCCAGATAGTGTTGTTGGACAAATGGCACAATTGACACGCTCAAAAACAAATGGCGATCGCATCAACTTTTCGCTACAATTTAATCCAATTGGAGAATTTTCCATTGTTCAAATATATATAACACGGGCACCATAAGGGAATAAGGATTATAAAAAGCAAGCCTGTCAGTTCAATTCATAGACAGGCTTGTTTTTTTAATTAAATCTATATTTAAAATAGTAAACTGGGAATTTCCTCAGGGTGTGTAGCAACTTTAACCCCTGCGTTTTTCAGAGCATTAATCTTATCCGCCGCTAAACCTGAACCACCTTCAACGATTGCGCCAGCATGTCCCATGCGCTTTCCAGGAGGTGCTGATTGTCCAGCGATGAAACTTACTACTGGTTTTGTCATTTGACTAGCGATATATTCTGCAGCTTTTTCTTCATCTGTTCCGCCTATCTCTCCAATCATGACAACTTTTTCAGTTTGGGGATCAGCCTCGAACATAGATAGGGCATCGATAAAATTGGTACCATTAATTGGATCACCACCAATGCCAACACATGTGCTAACTCCATGCCCAAGCAGCATAAGAGCATAAAGTACTTCATAAGTTAATGTACCTGAACGTGAGACAACACCTACATTACCTTTTATTGCTATATTACCGGGGATAATTCCTACTTTTGATTCTCCTGGCGTGAGTAAACCTGGACAGTTTGGGCCAACCAACCGAACCTTTTTCTGGTCGAGATAATTCCTAACGCGCATCATATCCTGAACTGGAATGCCTTCAGTGATGCAAACGATCAGCGGAATGCCTGCATCTGCAGCTTCATAAATCGAATCAGCAGCGAATCTGGCGGGAACAAATATACAGCTCGTATTTGCACCAGTAGCTTCCACAGCCACTTTAACCGAATCAAATACCGGAATCTTTCCATTGACTACCCACTCACCACCTTTTCCTGGGGTCATCCCAGCAACAACATTCGTTCCGTACAAAGCCATTTGAGTGGTATGAAATAAACCTTCATTGCCAGTAATGCCATGCACAACAAGACGTGTGTTTTTATTTATTAGAATACTCATTTACTTTACCTACCTGCTTTCACCGAATTGACTGCATTTACTGCTTTTTGGGCTGCATCGGCAAGAGTATCTGCAGTTATCATGTTCGCTTCTGAGATAAGTTTACGACCTTCCTCTGCATTTGTCCCGACAAGGCGGACAACCATTGGAACCTGAGGTTTTACTTCATCCAGGGCGAATAGAATTCCACGAGCCACTTCATCGCAACGCGTGATACCGCCAAATATATTTAGAAGCACTGTTTTAACATTCGGGTCTGTTAAAATAATTCGCATCGCAGCAGCGACTTTATCACTTCCTGCTCCACCACCAATATCAAGAAAATTTGCTGGTTCACCACCAAATAGCTTTATGATATCCATGGTTGTCATTGCTAATCCAGCGCCATTGACCATGCATCCAATGTTTCCATCTAATTTAATAAAACTCAACCCGTATTTTCGGGCCTCAATCTCGGATGGGGCTTCGATGTCTAAGTCGCGCAGCTCGGATAGATCTGAATGACGGAATAGTGCATTATCGTCGAGAAGCATCTTTCCATCCAAGGCAAGTAAACGATTATCTTCAGTGATAACCAATGGATTGATTTCGGCCAAGGTAGCATCGCAATCCTGATATGCACGCCAAAGACCATTGGCTATCTGGCTGAATAGTTTCCAGTGCTGTTTCGGTAAATCGATCGCGATCGCAATGTCTCTTGACTGGTAATCTATAAGACCCAGCAAAGGATCAATGTGTTCTTTGATGATTTTCTCAGGTGATGTTCTAGCAACTTCTTCAATTTCAACACCACCAGCTGCTGAAGCCATCATAACCGGTTTTCGTAGAGCACGATCATTGGTTATTCCAAGATAAATTTCTTTAGATATATTAGCTGCTTCATCAACCAATACTTTTCTAACTGGAAGACCTTTTATCTCCATGGCGAGAATCTGTGTTGCGATCTCTTCTGCAGCGCGTGCATCTTTTGCAACACGGATACCCCCAGCCTTCCCGCGCCCA
>Ga0209254_10001714_pt1 | contig 19773 bp, 17 predicted proteins | sample FrelakmetDIP11DI_FD_187148 | JGI IMG/M metagenome (GOLD analysis project Ga0209254, IMG submission 187148) | Freshwater lake sediment microbial communities from the University of Notre Dame, USA, for methane emissions studies - DIP11 DI (SPAdes)... | ecosystem: Environmental > Aquatic >...
ACACGGCATTCAGCGCCGCCTTGATGTGCGCCGGCATGTCGTCCGGGCCCTCGGTGGTGTGCGTCAGCCACTGCATCGAGGGATCGTCGGACGACGGCACCAGCCGACGGAAGAATTCGTCTAGATCCCGCCGCACGTCCGGGTCTGCGTTCTCCTGTATGCAAAGCGAGCAGGAGGTGTGCTGTACGAACAGCGTGAGCAGCCCCTGCTCGACTCCGGTCTCGCGCACGAAGCGGACGACTTCCGCCGTGAACTCGTGGAGACCTGGGCCCGGCGTGCGGATCGTGAGGACTCTCTGCATCAGGGAGGCGGCTGCTCAGGCCGTCGCCGCCGATTCTGCTGTGCGATTGATCTCGGCGAGCCGTGCCTCGAGATCGCGCGCCGCGACCTCGTCCTTGAGGCCCATGCCCTCCACGTCGCCCTCCGCGAAGCCGATGATGCCCATGTCCGCATAGGCCTTGCGGATGCGCGGGCCCCACAGGCCGATGTCGCGGATCGTCGGGACGATGCGGGTGAACAGGCTAGTACGGTAGATGCGCATCATCTCGGAGTTCTCGACCCACTCCTTGCACTCGTCCACCGGCAGCCCGAGGCATTCCCAGACTTCGTCCGCGAGGAACCGGTCGCGCAGCAGGTAGCAGCCCTCGACGACGAACTCCTCGCGCTCGTCGCGCTCCTTGTCGGTGAGCTGCGGGTAGTAGTCGCGCAGCGCGAGCCGGCCGAAGGCCACGTGCCGGGCCTCGTCCTGCATGACGTACGCGGTCACCGACTTCGCGAGCGGGTTGCGCGCATAGTCGCGGATGAGCCCGAACGCGGCGAGCGCCACGCCCTCGATGAGCACCTGCATGCCGAGGTAGGTCAGGTCCCAGCGCGAATCCCGCAGCGTGTCCTCGATCAGGCTCTTGAGGTAGGGGTTGATCGGGTACACGAGCTCGTATTTCTCGTGCAGCAGCCGCGAGAACGCCTCGACGTGGCGCGCCTCGTCCATGACTTGCGTGGCGGCGTAGAACTTGGCGTCCATGCTCGGCACCTGCTGCACGATCTTGGCCGTGCACACGAGCGCACCCTGCTCGCCGTGCAGGAACTGCGACAGCTGCCAGGCCTGCACGTGGTGCCGGATCCGGATGCGCTCTTTCTCGTCGAGCCGGTTCCACACGGGCGAGCCGTAGATCGCGATCATCTCGTCGGGCATGCCGGCGGGGTTCTCGGGATCGAGGTCCTGCGACCAGTCGATGCGGGTGTCCGAGTCCCACTGCTGGCGCTTGCCCTTGCGGTACAGCTTCAGCAGCGAGTCGCGCCCGTCGTCGTATTCCCAGCGGAAGTTGGCCTCGAATTCCTGCGCAACCTGCCAGTCGAGCCGGTCGATGTCGCAGACGTAGTGGCCTTCGGTCGTCATGACTCAATAATTACGCCAGCGCGCGGTCAGCGGCAACCCTGCAGTGCAGCATGGGGTCGGCGGACGGCGAACAACGGTGGCACACTTGGCAGACCGATGAAGACCAGGCACCCGCTCGACTCGCAGGCGATCGACGCACTCTACGGACTCGAACCCGTGATCGAGCCCGGTGGCCCGGGCGGGCACAACCCCACGCAGTTCGCCACCGTCCAGTGCCCGTACTGCGGCGAAGCGTTCGAGACGTCGGTGGACCTGTCGGCGGGCTCGTTCAGCTACGTCGAGGACTGCCAGGTCTGCTGCCAGCCGATCGACCTTGCGGGTGAGACTGACGAGAACGGCGCGCTGGTGGGAATCACGGCGAGCCGGGCGGAGTAGACGCGCCGCGATGCAGAGATTCCTCAAGGCGCTCCACCAGGTCGGCGGAATCGGCCTCGCGGGCTCGCTCGCCGCCTGCATCGTGCTGGTCGTGACCGCGCCCACGGACTCGCTGGTCGGCTACGCGGCTGTGCGGCAGGGTGTCGCCGCGATCTCGCAGTGGCTGATCATGCCGTCCCTTGCGATCGTGCTGGTCAGTGGGCTGCTCGCGATCGCGGCGAACCGCGCCTATCACGACGCCGGCTGGGCCTGGATCAAGGCGCTGCTCGGCATCGTCATGTTCGAGGGCACGCTGATTACCATCAGCGGCAGTGCGCGCAAGGCGGCGGAGCTGTCGGCGCTGGCCGCGGCGGGCGAGGGCGATCCCGCCCGGCTTGCCGAGGTGCGGCGCACCGAGTGGGGCAGCCTGTGGCTGATCCTCGCGCTGTCGATCGCCAACGTGCTGCTGGCGGTGTGGCGGCCGAGGATCCTGAGGCGCGCGTCCTAGATCGGCGGGCGCGGCGGTCCGGCCCGTGTCGCCGCGCTATCCCAGGTCTCCGGCCCCCAGCAGCACCGACACCCCGAGCACGAGGAAGATCGCCGCCGCGATGCCGTGCACGAGTCGCATCGGCAGCTTCTTCGCCGCCACTTCGCCGAGCAGCACCGCCGGCACGTTGGCGAGCAGCATGCCGAGCGTCGTGCCGCTCACGACGGCCGCGAGCGAGCCGTACTTCGCCGCGAGTGCCACCGTCGCGATCTGCGTCTTGTCGCCCATCTCGACCAGGAAGAACGCGACCAGCGTCGTGCCGAACACGCCGAAGCGGCCCGCGGCGGTGTCCTTCTCCTCGTCGTATTTGTCGGGAACGAGCGTCCAGGCCGCCATGGCGATGAATGAGAGCCCGAGGATCCAGCGCATCGCTGTGGGACCGACCACCTGGGCGATCCACGCGCCTGCCGCGCCGGCGAGCGCGTGGTTGAGCAGCGTCGCCACGAGGATGCCGAGGATGATCGGCAGCGGCTTGCGGAACCGCGCCGCAAGGACCAGCGCGAGCAGCTGGGTCTTGTCGCCGATCTCCGCGAGCGCGACGACGCCGGTCGATACGAGGAAGGCTTCCATTTAACTGCGGACCGACGGCTTGTAGACGGAGACCAGGCCGGCGCGCACGTCGTTCTGGATGCCGTAGGGCGCGATCGGGTAGCGGATGCCGGTCTTCGAGAGCGCCTTGAGTCCCTCGATTACGACCGGCAGGTAGCGCGGCGGCAGGGCCATCAGCATTTCGTCGTCGGGCACGCCGCCGTAGCGCCGCTCGGCGTAGCAGGGCAGCGAGAGGCTCGGCTCGCCGGTCGAAAGCGCACGGCCCCAGGAATCCGCGCAGGCCGTCTCGCCGACCACGCTCCAGTCGAACCTGCGGTAGCCGCGCCACTGCAGCCCGTTGATGAAGAGGATCATCTGGCCGGGCGTGGCATAGATCAGGCAGATGTCCGGAGGATCGAGGCGACCCGACTCGAGCGGGCTCACCGCCATCGCGCGGTAGCGGCCGTGCGGGACCACGGCCAGGGCCTCCTGGCGGGCGCGCGCGTCCTCGGGCGTGGCGTGCCACACGCCCACGAACTCGCGTCCGGCGCGGAAGGCCTCGTCCTGCGGTGCGAGGCCGATGACGGCCCGGCACTGGGTGGCCACGAGGTCGTCGGCCGTGATGCCCACCGTCCAGCCGAGCCGCGAGGCCATGCTCACGACCTGGTCGGTCGTGTGCACCGCCTGCGGACGGCGGATGCGCGGGATGGCCTCCATGTCCTCGACGCGCTCGAAGAGCTTCATGCCTGTGATCGTGGTCTTCAGACGCAGCAGCGCGTTGAGGTCCGCCACCAGGGCGTGCCAGTCGTAACTCGCCGGCTCCGGGAACGTCGGGCCGGTCACTCGTCGATGCCCTCGACGACCACGGCCGAGTGCGCGGTGCTGCTGCGCAGGCGCAGCGCCTTGAGCGCCTGGTACTCGAGACTGAGGTAGAAATCCTGGGCGATAGCCATGGAGGGGAACTCCAGAAGCACGAGGCGCCGCGGGTACCAGTTGCCTTCGACCACCTTGTGCGGACCCCCGCGCACGAGGTAGCGGCCGCCCGCGGCCTCGATGACGGGCTTCACCTGGCGCATGTACTCCTGGTACTGCGCCATGTCGTGAATCTCGACGTCGAAGATCACGTACGCGGCCATCGGCACCTCCCACCCCGGTCAGAGGTGCACTGCAGCCCGGGCAGGCGGGTTGCGCTATTGCGGCATGTGCGTAGTGGTGGCTCGCGCGAGCAGATCGCGGAAGCGTGAATCGTCCGCAACGCCGGCCCAGTTCCAGTCGTGGCGGGCCCACCAGGCGTGGCGCCAGCCGCGAGTCACCGCCTCATCGAGCCGATCGAGCGCCTGTTCGCTCTCGCCCATGACCGCGTGGGCGCTCGCCACCCAGTAGAGGGCGTCGACGCTCACGATTCCCTCCGCGCGCACCTCGTCGGCACGAGTCACGAGCTCACGCAGCGTGTCGCGCCCGTGCGCGTCGCCGGCGGCGAGACGCAGGTGGGCGTGATTCACCACGTGCGGCAGGCGCCAGACCCAGTCGTCGGCGATGAGGTCGTTGATTTCGCCACGTGGATCGGGCGGGTCGGCGTCGTAGACGCGGAGCGCCGCCGTCCGGTCCCCGAGCGCGAGGAGTGCCTGCGCGCGCTGGGCGGGAGCCCAGGCGGAGCATTCGTGGTTCGCGATCGCTTCGATGGCGGCGCGATTCCGGGTCACCACGCGCAAGCCCGCCACGAGGTCGGCCTCGAAGCGATTGCCGTTCGGATTGGAGCAGGCGGCCTCGATCGCCGCGACGGCGGCGTCGATCCTCCCGAGTTGCGCCAGGATGAGCGCGCGTCGCGCGAGGTAGAACGTCCGTGTCGGCGCGCGGGCGACGGCCTGGTCGATCCAGCGCAGCGCTTCCTCCGGCATGCCGCGTGCGGCGTGCAGCCTCGCCATGCCGGAGTACGGAACCTGGAACGCCGGGTCGATCTCGATTGCCGTTGCAAAGCGGACCTCGGCTTCCACCGTGTCGCCGAAGCGCAGCGCGTCGAAGCCGACATTGGCGTTGATGATTGGCGACAGCGGATCGAGCCGGAACGCGTCCCGCATGTGCGCCGCGGCCTCCCTGTAGCGGCCCTGTGAGGTCAGTACCAGGCCGTGCCACACGTGGGCCATCGTGTAGTTCGGGTTGAGCTCGATGGCCCGCTCGAGCGCGCTCTCCGCGAGTGCATAGTCGCCCTGGTTGTGCCGGATGAGTCCCAGCGAGGCGTGCGCTTCTGCGAGTGCTGGTGCGAGTTCCAGTGCTCTCGTCGCCGCCGGGAGCGCGTTCGCGATCGATTCCTCCCGCGGGATCTCGCCGTAGTAGCCGGTACTCGCCAGCGTGTACGCGTCGGCGAGACCCGCGTAAGCCAGTGCATAGTCCGGATCGCGATCGATCGCCTGCCGGAAGCAGTCCATTGCCCGGCGCAGCGCGGCCTCCGTGCGCTTGTGGAAGTGGTGGCGTCCGAGGAGATACAGGTTGTACGCCTCGAAGCTCTGCGTCGCGGGCTCGGGCGGTGGCCGTTCGGCAGCGACCGCTCGGGGCCTCACCGCGGCAATGACGGCGCAGGCCACCTCGGTCTGGAGCTTGAAGATGTCGTCGATCTGCCGCTCGAAGGTCTGCGCCCAGACCTGGTAGCCGTCGATGGCGCTTACCAGCTGCACGTCGATGCGCACCGTGCCCGCCTGCCTGCGGACGCCGCCTTCGAGCACCGACGCGACGTTCAGGCGACGGCCGACTTCCCGAACGTCCTCGTGGCGGCCCTTGAACGCGAACGACGAGCTGCGCGCCGCCACTCGTAGCCCTTCCACGCGCGCCAGCTGGTTACGGATCTCCTCCGCCAGCCCGTCGGAGAAATACTCGTTCTCCGGTTCGTTGCTCAGGTTAGCGAACGGCAGCACGGCGATCGAGTCCTCGGGCAGGTCTGCGGCGAGGGCAGGCACGGTTGCAGTCCGCTCGATGCCGGAGGGAGTGAGATCGAACATCCAGGCGAGCACGGTGGCCACCGGCAGGCCGAGCACCAGGCCCGCCACGACGAAGCGCATGTAGCGCGACGCCTCGAACGCATCGAGCAGCAGGTCCAGCGCCTGGGCGAGGACCCACGCGGCCGCGATGTAGTACAGCGCGGCCCGCACCACGCCCCTTCGCGTCAGCTCCGCCCAGAGGTTCCTCGGGTTCAGACTCGCCATGGCCTGCCCTGCCGTGCCCGTCCGCAACGTGTTACGCGCGGCGGGCAATGTCAAGGAACGATCGCAGGTCGAGCTCCGCCCCGAATTACTTGTCGCTTTCCCGGTGGGCTGCCCCGCGCGCCGGTGCTAACGTGCCGTTCATGACGAGCCTGCCTTCCGAACGCACCATGCGGCGCGTCTTCCTTGCGGGGGATGCGAGTTACGACGGCGTGTTCTACACCGGCGTGAAGACCACCGGGATTTTCTGCCGGCCGTCGTGCACGGCGCGCAAGCCGCGGCCGGAGAACGTCGAGTTTTTCGCCTCGCCGAAGGAGGCGCTGTTCTCGGGCTACCGCGCCTGCAAGCGTTGCCATCCGCTCGATGCGGACGGTCGGCCGCCGCCGTGGGTGGCGAAGCTGCTCGCGCGGCTCGATGGCGCGCCCGGCGAGCGCATCCGTGCCGGCGACCTGCGCGCCGCGGGCGTGGATCCGGCACGCGCGAGGCGCTGGTTCCAGAAGCACTACGGCATGACGTTCCAGGCGTATTGCCGCGCGCGGCGCCTCGCCGGCGCGTTCCAGCAGATCAAGGGGGGTTCCACCGTGAGCGACGTGGCCAGCGGATCGGGGTTCGAATCGGAGAGCGGCTTTCGCGCCGCGTTCGCGCGTGCCTTCGGCGCGCCGCCGGTCGAGGCGGCGGGCGGCGAAGCCGTGGCACTCGAGTGGATCGCCTCGCCGGTGGGTCCGCTCGTGGCCGGGGCGACGGACGAGGGCCTGTGCTTCCTCGAGTTCAGCGACCGCCGCATGCTCGAGGCGCAACTTGCGACCCTTCGACGCCGTCTGGGTGCGCCGCTGGTGCCGGGCAGGCATCGCTGGCTCGACGTGCTGCGCGAACAACTGGGCGAGTATTTCGCCGGCCGCCGCCAGCGCTTCGAATTGCCGCTCGTGATCCGCGGCACGCCGTTCCAGGAGCAGGTGTGGCGGGCGCTGCTCGAGATCCCCTACGGCGAGACGTACTCCTACCGTGACGTCGCGACACGCATCGGCCAGCCCGGGGCGACGCGCGCGGTCGGTACCGCGAACGGCATGAACCGCGTCGCCATCGTGATCCCCTGCCACCGCGTCGTGAACGCCGACGGCCGCATGGGCGGCTACGGCGGCGGCGTGTGGCGCAAGCAGTTCCTGCTCGACCTCGAGCGCGGGCAGCGGGGTCTCGGGATGGATGCGGTCGATGCGCGACGGCGCTCAGCCGCCGCCGAAGGCAATCTGCTGCGGCCGTGACGGCCACGTACCGCGCGCGATCGCCGTCGGTCCTACGAACACGAGCCAACTCTGCCGTCCGTAGTGGGGCAATGGACGGGCGAGGGCCGCGAGTGCAGCCTCGTCGCGGGCCGCAACCACCGTGAGCGGCGCGCCGCCGCGTCTCTCGGTGGTCCACGCCCAGGCCGTCGCGGTGCCGGCATCCGCGTTGAGTTCCGCCGGTCGGCTCGGCAGGTCGTGGCGTGCGAGGTAGCGCTCCACCTCCGACGCCACACCCACCAGCAGCAACGGTTGGGTCGGCGCCGCCGCCGTCATCGGGTGCAGTCGCAGCGGGTGCTCCGTGAGCCGTCGCGCCAATGACTCACCGGTCGCCTCGGCCCCGACGAGCACCGTCACCGTCGCGGGATCGAGCATCGACTGTCGCAGGATCGGCGGCGCCTCGCCGGGCGCGAGGCGACGGAACACACGTGCCTGCGGGTCGAGTGTGATGGCCTCCGGTCGACGGTCGGCCACGAGCGTGAGGCGCGCACGCTCGCCATCGAAATCCACCCAGCGCGTCTCCTCCGTTCCGCGCTCGAACCGCAGTGCCAGCGGGACGCGCAGTCGATAGGCCGGCGCGGACTGGGTCAACTCGACGTCCACTCGCCAGCGCGCGCTATCGCGCACGGCGGTGGCCGAGGCGAGGCGCAGCGACGGTGCGCCGGCGCGATCGAGCCACTGTGCGAAGTAGGGCGCCAGGTCGCGCTTCGAGGCGGCTTCGAACGCTGTGCGCAGGTCGTCCCACGAAGCCACTCCCCCGCGATGCTCGAGCCAGAACGCGCGCAGCGCCCGGTCGAAGGCCTGCGCGCCGATCGCGTCGTGCAGCATCAGGAACACCATCGCGGCCTTGTGGTAGCCCACCACCTGCTCGGCGCCGTGCGTGCGCGAGGTGAACGCCGCGAGTGGCCGGTCCGCGCCGCTGCCGAGCGCCGCGAAGTCGCGCAGCCAGGCGAGACGCATCTCGCGCGCCGCCTCCGAGCCGGCCTGCTCGCGGTAGGCGTAGTCCGCCATGAAGGTCGTGAGGCCCTCCGACCAGTTGCCGCGCGCGTAGTCCGGCCGTACGCCGTTGCCCCACCAGTTGTGCAGCACCTCGTGGCCGAGCGAAGTGTCGCGGATGAACGGCAGGCGCAGCACCTCGACGCCCATGTAGGTGAGTGTCGGCATGCCGAAGCCCGTGGGTGTCGGGCTCGACACCACGCTGAACGCCTCGTAGGGATACGGGCCGATCCATTTCTCGTACAGCCGCAGGTAGCGCTCGACGGCGTCGAGGTCGCCCTCGCCGCGGTCGGCGATCTCCGGGTGCAGCAGGGCGCGCAACGCGATCTTGCGGCCGTCGGCGGCGACGAAACTGCGTTGCGTCACGCGGTAAGGGCCCGCCATCAGGTCGATGGCGGACTCGGGCTGCTCGAATGCATAGGTCTGCATGCGTCGCCCGCCACCCGTGCGTTCCCCGGCGGGCGTGCCCGGCACGATCGCGCGCTGGTCCTCGGGCAGGTCGATGGCAATGCGGTAGGCGAGACCCACGCCGTCGAACACCGGGTGCCAGCGAGCAGCGGACGGCAGGAAGCTGCCGCGCGGCGCGCTCACGGGTTGGGTGTGCGTCAGCACGGCGCGATGGTCGAGCGTGGCATCGAGGGCCTCGAGTCGACCACGCCACGCGATCTCGATGTGACGTTCGCGGCCCGCCGCGGGCAGTCGCCACGCCCGCAGCCCTTCCGCCGGGGCCGTGGCGGTGGGACCCGGGTCTCCGTCCACCAAGAACTGCTGCACGTCGAAGCGTTCGTCGAGCGACACGCGCCAGGGACGGCCGGCCGACACCACCCAGGTGCCGTGGCCCGAGAGTTCGCGCGTACCGGGATCGATCTGCACTTCGATCTCAGCGCGTACGGGGGCCGGAGCAGGCGCTGGCGCCGTGGTGCCTGACGCGAGTGTTGCCGCGTGCACCGGCGCGTGCATCGCGGCCTGCGCGGCCAGCGCGAGGCCGAGCAGCGCGCCCAAGGTCGCTCGCTGCATCAGTGTGCCGGCGCCGCCGGGAAGCGCGCGACGAGTTCGAGCCGCTGCTCGCCGCGCTGCACTTCGATCGGCAGCCACGTACCGGGTGCCTGGCGCATGACCGCCGCGGCGACGTCGGCCGCGTTCTTCGGGGCCCTGCCGGCGATGACGACGATCACGTCGCCTTTCTCGAGGCCCGCCCGCTTGGCGATCGAGCCGTTCGCGACCTCGGCGATGCCCACGCCGCGCGCCGCGGGCTCCAGGGTGATGCCGAGCCGCGGTCGGGCCGGTGCGGGGACGCGCGGCGGCGTGGCCACGCCGAACACGGCGTCCGCCAGCTTTTCCTTCGCCCCGCCCGCGATCTGCGCGCAATCGCCGTCGCGCTCGAACGGCAGCAGTGAGAGCGGCGCCGGACGGCCGAGCGCCTGAAGCTGGTGCGAAACCCCCCAGCCGTGGACCACGTGTCCGCTGCCCATCAGCCCCACGACCACCGCGCCCGGGTGCCGCGCCGCCGCCTCCGACATGCCCTCGGCGATGGCGCGATCCCATACGAGTTGCGATTCGAGGAAGCGGCGGAACTCGGGCTGATTGCGGTCGGTGCGCTCGGTGCGAACGAGCGAGCCGTGTGCCGCGTCGTCCGGCAGGTGATCGCGCCAGCTCTCGAACAAGAGGTCCTCGTACCCAGGGAGTGCCGGCGCCGGGTCGCCGACGCCGTCGCGCTCGGCCCGCGGTACGGCGGCGAGCCCCTTCTCGCCCACGGCGCGCGTCACCGAGCGGTCCACGTTCGCGGCCACGAGCGGGATGCGGTTCATGCGCGCGAAGTGGAAGATCGGCAGGTACAGGGCCGGGTCGTAGCCCCACACCTCTCGCCACTCGGACTCGCGCAGGAAGGCCTGCTCGTCGAGTTCCCCGGCGATCCAGCGGTCCAGCGCAGCCTGCACGCGCCGCGGGAACATTTCGAGCGCGATCACGAGATCGGGATGGCGCGCATGCAGTGCGGTGAGCGTCTGCAGCTGCCAGCGGTGGTGCTCGGCGCTGTCGTGCGATTCGCCGAGCAGCACCGAGCCGGCCGCGATGGCGCGCGTGACAAGGGCGTCGGTCGTCGCCTCCCGGGGACCGGTCTCGCCCGGGGTGCGCCACGCGCCGACCGGCACGCAGGCATCGGCCGACGCGGCCGGCTTCGCGAGTGCCGGGGCGGCCGGCGCGGACAGGCTCGCGGCCGCCACCGCGCCCGCGACCAGCGCGAGCATCGCGACGGCGGGCAAGTGCCTTCTGAGGTTCGGATGCTGCGACACGTGATACTGGCTCCTGACCTGCTTGTTCGCTCGGGCGGCGACGCCGGCTTCATGGTCGTGGCCTGCAGCGCCAGCGTGCCGGGACTGACCGGTCCAACCCGGGTATCAAGCATCCGTCTGCATACGCCTGACAGCAAGATGCCCGCCGACTCGCGTCGACGGGCATCTCACGGCCGCGTTCGATTACGGGTTCGGGCCGCTATGGCAATCGTAGCAGCCTACGACCTGGCCCTTGGGCACGGTGCGCGTGCCGTACTCCGTGTTCCACGTGCGGGTCGCGGCGGTCCGCGAAAGCACGGTGCCGCGGTAGTTCGATCCGTGGCATGCGGCGCACGCCGCCAGGTTCGATTCCGCGAGGTCCTCGTGATCCTTCGTCCAGCGCGAGTCCCCGACATTGTGCATGCCGTGGGGGCCGTTCAGCGTGAGCGCGAGCGAACCGGCGGCATGGCACGTCGAGCACTCGGTCACGGTGCCGGTGTGACCCTGGAGTTCCTTCGCCGCGACGTTGTCGTTGTGCGTGTCGAGCGGATTGGCCCAGATCGCGTGCGTACTGTTGTGGCAGCCTTCACAGGCGATGCCGCCGTGACCCTTGCTGAAGCGGAACAGCTTGCCCGTGTTCTCGGCGAACCTCTCGTTACTCGCAAGACGCGGCGACGCGGCTGCGTCCGTCGGGTCGAACGCGACGACTGCACGCAGGCCGTCGGACGCCATGAGCGACGGGTCCAGCTTGCGGAAGCTGCGGGCGTCGCCCGTGTGGCAGGACTGGCAGCGCGGCAGGTCCATCCAGGGACGGCGCGACCCGCCGTCGTTCGTGCCGTCGATGCTGCCCCCGACCTTCAGGGGCGACATCCCCCCCACGGCAGCCATCGTCCCGTGGCAATTCTGGCAATTGACGGTCTCCGTCATCGCGCCGCGCAGGCACTTCGTGTCACGGCCGGGATGACAGGTGTAGCAGGCCTGCTTCATCGCGTCGGGCGTCCCGCCCAGCCGCACCCAGTCGTCCGTATAACCCTGCATCTTGTTGCTGTGATATGCGTGCATGGCGGAGGACATCGTGGGCTTGCCGAGCTGGTCTCCCTGCGGGCCTGTGCCCGCGAGATCCAGCGCCGGCGAATAGTGGCACTGCGCGCACAGGACGGGCTTCGATGCCATGAGATGGGTGCTGCTCATGTCGTCGTGCAGCAGCAGCACGTTCTCGCGAGTCCGGATCTCCTTGTCGGACGCGACAGACCAGGTGATCCCGGCCCGCTGAGTGGCAGTTCCGCCCGTGTCGTGGCAATCGGAGCACGTCGTTTCCTCCGACACCGGCAGGACGATGTCGAGCGTGGCCACGTCCCTTCCGGTCGCCTTCTCGGTGGCCACGAGTCGCATCAACGGGTAGCGGTTCGGGAGACCTGCATCATCCGTCGGAATGATCGGAACGCCCTCGGCCTTGAAGAGTCCGTCCGCCACGTTCCACGACATGGACCGGTTCGCGGTCGTCGTCGCGTCGCCGGGCATGTACAGGCCCTTGAGGCCCTGGCCCGGCTGCAGCGTCGCACCGTAGATCGCCTCGGCGAACGTCCAGAAGTTCGTCTTGGGTCCCAGTGTCGAATGGAGACTCGAGCTGTTGATCGATCCCGCCGCGTCACGAACGGCTTCATAGCGAATGGTCACGACCGAGCCGTTCACGACCACCGGCTTTCCGGTCGAGCCCCGGCGCACGACCTGTGCGTTGAACACGTTGTAGGGCGGCAGGATCGAGAACACCGAGAAGTCGGCGTCCACGCAATGCATGCCGAGGTCGTTCGTCGCCAGGACCTTGTAGACCCAGCTTCCGCCCGCGGTCGAGGCGAGGACCGTCACCGGTACCTTGACCGTCACCTTGCTGTCCTTCACCGACACGACGGCCGAGCCCGCCGCCACACCCTTGACGGTCACGACGTTGCTCCGGACGGACACCGTCGCAATCCTGCCGTTGGACGAGCGCGCGGAGACGGTGCCGGAGTACCCGCTCGCGGTGAGCTTCGCGGTGCTGCCAACGGCCAGCGACACCGAGGCAGACGACACGGTCATGGATCTCGTTACCGTGACCGGCAGGCTGACGTTGGGAGTCGTCCTGTCACGGACGTAGACGGTGGCACTGCCGGAACTCACGCCGGTCACGGTCAGTGTCGCCCCGGAGTTCGTCCGGTTCGAGAGCGAGACCGTCGCCACCGCAGTGTTCTTCGACTCAGCCTGGATCTCGCCGCTTGCACCCGTGACCTGCACCACGGCACGTCCGCCAACGGGAACCGCCAGCTTGGTGGGTGAGAGCGTCAGTGCTGCCGATGCCTGACCGGCGAACAGCACCGAACCCAGCAGGGCCCAGACAACAAGAGTCCCGTTGATTCGTGTCCGGACGTTCGCACTTTGATATCGAGCCATGATGAGGTCCCCCTGACAGGAGCGGGTCGGTGAATGACGTGCGCCGCCGTCTCCCGTGCGGCACACTCGGGGGGCATTGAAATGAGTGGAATGAGTCTTCTTGTCATTTCGCCGACCCCGCAACGACGGCGCCCGGGCTGTTCCGGGCGCACGTTCATGGTTAGACGGTCGAACCTCGTCGGATCAATCGGTCGGCCTCGAGAATCGGTGGTCTTGGCGGATACAGACGGATACAAATCCGGGCGGCCCGGACATCCGTCGGATACGCGTGGTCTCCAGACTGGCCCCCAGCGCGATTGCACGCGTGATCGCCGGGACACGGAGGAGACACGGATGCGTCACCCGAACATCCTGGGCACGATCGGCCGCACGCCGGTGGTTCGCGTGAACCGGATCGCGCCGGAGTACGTGAACCTCTAGGTCAAGCTCGAGGCCTTCGATCCCATGGGCTCGGTCAAGGACCGTCCCGCGCTCGGCGTGATCGAGCGCGCCGAGCGCGACGGCGGCTGGTTCTTCGTGCGGCAGTTCGCGAACGAGGCGAACGCCGACGTGCACTCCCGGACGACGGCCGTCGAGATCCTCGAGGACTTCCAGGGCACGCGGCTCGACGCCTGGGTAACGGGCTACGGCAGTGGCGGGACGCGCGCTCGAGGTCTGCCGCGGGCTGTCCGAGGGCGCCAACGTGCTGTGCATGATTCCGGACACCGGCGAGCGCTATCTCAGCACGCCGCTGTTCGAGGACGTGCCTGCGGACATGACCGAGGAAGAGGTTGACCTGTCGCGCTCCACGCCGGGCTATCGCTTCGACGCACCCGCACCGCCGCCGGCTCCCGCCGAGAAGCCGTCTGTCCCGGAGTCCGTCGATCCAGCGGCCGCCGCGTTCGTCGCGGATGCAATTGCCGATGCCCGTGAACCTGTGGTGCTGTTCGCGCTCGAGTGGTGCGAGTTCTGCTGGTCGCTGCGGCGCCTGTTCGCTCGGCTCCGCATCCCGTTCCGCTCGATCGACCTCGATTCCGTGGACTTCCAGCGCGATGATCTCGGCGGACGCATTCGCACGGCGCTGGCCGCGCGCACCGGCATGACGACGATTCCGCAGCTGTTCGTGGGGGGCGAGTTCGTGGGCGGATGCACCGATACACTGGACGCATGGCGAAATGGCCGCTTGCAGGCCATGCTCGAGGCGACGCAGACGGGGTTTGATCAATCAGCGGCGATCGATCCGTATGCTTTCCTGCCCCGTTGGCTGCAGCCCCGCTGAGGAGAGGCGATGAAAGGCGACGTGCACGGCCCGGCGGCTTCACCCACGGAAGCCCTGCTCGAGGAGACGGCCCGGCGCGGTGCGCGCTATCTCGCCGGCCTCGACGAGCGCGCGGTGCAGGCCGCGGCGGCGGCGGTGGCCGGCCTCGCGAGCCTCGAGGTGCCGCTGAATGACGCGCCACTGGATCCGGCCGCCGTGCTCGCCGAACTCGACGAAGTGGTCTCGCCGGCCACCATGGCGATGGCGGGTCCGCGCTTCTTCGGCTTCGTGATCGGCGGCACGCTGCCCGCAGCGCTCGCGGCCAACTGGCTCGCCACGGCGTGGGACCAGAACGCCGCGCTCGGTCCCGTCACGCCGGGCGTCGCGCGGATCGAGGCCGTGGCGCTGCGCTGGCTCGTGGACGTGCTCGGACTGCCGAACGGAACGCAGGGCGCGTTCGTCACCGGGGCGACGATGGCGAACTTCACGGCGCTCGCGGCCGCGCGACATGCGGTGCTCACGCGCGCCGGCTGGAACGTCGAGGCGGACGGGCTCTTCGCTGCACCGCCGGTGACGGTGGTCGTGGGCGAGGAAGCGCATCCGACGCTGCTCAAGGCGCTCGGCCTGCTCGGTCTAGGACGCCGGCGTGTCGTGCGCCTGCCCGTGGACGGCCAGGGCCGTGTGCGCGCGGATGCGCTGCCCGACCTCCAGGGCCCGACGATCTTCTGCCTGCAGGCCGGCAACATCAATACCGGCGCATTCGACCCGTTCGAGCCGATCTGCACCGCGGCGCGCGCGGCCGGCGCGTGGGTCCACGTGGACGGCGCCTTCGGACTGTGGGCCCAGGCGTCGCCGCGGCTCGCGCCGCTCGCCCGCGGCGTGGAACTCGCTGACTCCTGGGCGACGGACGCGCACAAGTGGCTCAACGTGCCCTACGACTCGGGACTCGCCTTCGTCCGCGAGCCGGGCGCGCTGCCCGCGGCCATGGCCATCACCGCCGAGTACCTGCCGTCGCCGGGTGCGGAGCGCAGTCCGTCCGATTTCACGCCTGAGCTGTCGCGGCGCGCGCGCGGTGTCGAGGTCTGGGCGGCGCTGCGTTCGCTCGGCCGCGCAGGCCTCGCGGAACTCTTCGAGCGCAACTGCCGCCAGGCGCGCCGGTTCGCCGAAGGGCTCGCGGCAGCGGGCTTCGCCATCCTCAACGAGGTGGTGCTGAACCAGGTGCTGGTGTCGTTCGGTACGCCCGAGACCACGCAGCAGGTCATCGCCGCAGTGCAGGCCGACGGCACCTGCTGGTGCGGCGGCACTGTCTGGCAGGGACGCACGGCCATGCGGATCAGCGTGTGCTCGTGGGCGACGACCGACGAGGACGTTGAGCGCAGCCTCACCGCCATCCTGCGTTCGGCCGCTGCAGTGCGCGGCTGGCTCGTGTCGCCCGCAAGCTGAGACGGATTCTCGATTCGGACCCCTCGAGGGCGCTCCTAAGCCGCCCTTAAGCTTGGGCTGTCAACCTCTGGGCGTGGTGGCGCGTTCTCCTGGATGAGTCACCGCACCTGGAGGACGTTTCATGAAGACCCGAATCGCATTGACAGCCATCGTTGCCGCGACGCTCGCGGTGACCTCGCTCGCCGTCGAGGCCCAGCAGGCCCAGCAGGGGCAGCGCGGCGGCCAACAGGCCGGGCAGCAGGAGGGCCGGGGACAGCAGGCCGGCCAGCAGCAGCGTCAGGCCGAGCGGTCGATGGGCCAGGACCAGACCATGGATCGAGATCGCGTTCAGACGCGCGAGCGCGACCGGACCCAGGTGAGCGCAGGCGCGCAGACCCAGACTCACGAGCAGGCGCAGCTGCATGCGGGTGCCGGCAAGGGCATCTACGGCGGCAACCTGATGACGGAGCAGGAGCGCAACCGGTATCGCGAGCAGGCCGGTGCGCTCAAGACCGACGAGGAGCGCGCCGCGTTCGAGGCCAAGCACCGCGAGCAGATGCAGCAGCGCTCGCGCGAGCGCAACGTTCCCGCCGAGGTTACGGACGAGTGACGTGACACGATCGTGCGGCCCAGCTGCCGAGGAGTGAACCGACGCGACGCCGCGGGGCGGCGCGTCGGTCGCGTTTCCATCTTCCGAGGAGAGCGACATGAGGCGGTTCGACAGCGGACATCTGGCCAGCGCGTGTCCGGGCGTGTTTCTGGGCGCACTCGCAATGATCGTGGCGCCGGGCTCGGTCCATGCCGCGGATACGGGCTTCAGCCTCGCAGTGGGCGCCGAGTACACGAGCGGCGAGTACGGTGGCGAGGAGTCCGTGGACGAGGTGTACGTTCCCGTCACCGGCAGGTATGAAACGCAGCGCCTGTCCTTCCGGCTGACGGTGCCCTTCCTCAGCGTGCGGGCGCCCGAGGGGACCTACACCGAGGGCCCGGACGGCCAGCCGATCATCGGCGAGGGGCCCACCGTGACCGAGAGCGGCATCGGCGACGTGCTCGCTTCCGTGACGGTGTACGACGTGTTCGCCTCGGGCAGCGGCGACGTTGCGCTCGACCTCACCGGCAAGGTCAAGCTCGGCACCGCCGACGTGGACAAGGGTCTCGGCACGGGCGAGCCGGACTTCACGCTGCAGGCGGACCTGTTCCGTTTCTTCGAGCGCTTCACGGCCATCGGCACGCTGGGCTACACGATGCGTGGCGACCCGGACGCCGTGGACCTCGAGAACGCATTGTTCGCCTCACTTGGCGGCACGTACGCCGTCGCGTCTGCCACGCGCCTCGGATTTTTCTACGACTTCCGCGAGGCCTCGCTGCCCGGCAACGACGACATCCAGGAACTGTCGGCGACCCTGTCGCAGCGCATGGGCGAGGACTGGCGCGTGCACGGCTACCTGATCGCGGGATTCAGCGACAGCTCGCCGGACTGGGGTGCCGGCGTGTCGGTGAGCCACGCGTTCTGACGCCGTCGCCCGCGCGGCCATCTCGGCGCGTCAGGGGGGGCGAGCGCGATGCCCGGGGATCGCGACGCCCGCGATCCCCGGGCGGACCCGCCTCAGGGCACGGTGCGCGAGACGATCTTCCGGACGTGACGCACGCCGAGCGCGGCGGCGAGCGCGACCAGCGGGATGCTGAGGGCAGTGACCGCCTCGACGTTCACCGGCACGCCGGCCGAGAGCAGCCCCTTGGCCGCGTAGCCCACGAGCCCCACGATGTAGTAGGTGATCGCCGCCACCGACAGCCCCTCGACCGTCTGCTGCAGGCGCAGCTGCGCCTCGGCGCGCCGGTTCATGGAGACGAGCACCTGCTGGTTCTGCCGCTCGCGCGACACGTCCACGCGCGTGGACAGGAGCTGCGTGGCCCGCGCCACGCGCTGCGACAGCGACTCGAGGCGGGCCGCGACCGAGCGGCAGGTAGACATCGCGGGCGCCAGCCGCCGCTCCGTGAACTCCTCGAAGTTCTGCACGCCCTGGATGCGCACCTCGCGCAGTTCCTCGATGCGCCGCTGCACGAGCTCGTGATAGGCCTCGGCTGCGGTGAAGCGGAAGTGGTTCTCGGCCTCGCGGCTCTCGATCTGCGCCTCGAGCCGGGTGAGCCGGTCGAGCAGCGCGGGCTCGTCGGCCTCGATCGCCTCCGCGAGCGCGTTGGTGACCTCGGCGAGTTCGCGCTCGGCCTGGATGAGCCAGGGCGAAAGCGCCTGCGCCACCGGCAGCGCGAGCAGCGCCATGAGCCGGTAGGTGTCGATCTCGAGCAGCCGCTGCATCATGCGGCCCGTCTGCCGGTCCGACATCTCGCGGTTCAGCACCAGCAGCCGTCCGTAGCCGTCGTGGAGCCGCACGTCCGTGAACGCCGTGCCGGCCCCGCCTGCGATCCCCGCGCCCACCAGCACGTTGCCGCCGAAGTGCCGCGTGGAGATACAGTCGAAATCGAGCGCCAGCGCAGAGGCGGGCAACAGCGTGGCGTGCGTGGCGACCATCACCTGGCCCGGCAGGTTCGCCAGCCAGTCGGCCGGCACCGACTTGAGCGCGGGCTCGCCGAACGGGTCGCTGACGGTACCCGTGACGATGAACTTATAGCGCGTGAACTCTGAGTGGCGCTCCCACTTGAGGCGGAACGCGCCGAGGTCCGCGCTGAAGTGCGCCGCACCGACAGGCGGGGGCGGCACTCCGTGGCGACGCGCCAGCGCGCAGACGTGTTCCCACTCCCGGGTGCGCATGGACGGGTCGGAAACGAGCGCCAGGAAGGTGAGCCGCAGCGACGCCGCCAGCGCCTCCGGGGGGCGCGCGTGCATTTCCTCGTTGAGCGCGAGGCGCAGCGGATAGTCGGGCGGGAGCCTCATGTGCGTCGCACGTCGTTCACGGCCGGTGCGGCGGGGGTGGGCCGCGCGGTCGGCAGAGTGTAAACCAAGCTTCCCGCCCGGGCTGTAGCTGCCCCGTTACACTCCTCTCGTCATGCCGACGGGCGCTCCAGGCAGGCGACGCTCTCGACTCCGCGGCAGTAGAATCGGGCATGGCCGACGACCTCGCCGGATTCGCGATCAACCCCGCGCTCGACCCCACCCGCTTCGCGCCGCAGTTCGCCGGCCGCGGCCGCCTGCACCTGCCGGACTTCCTCGTCCTGCCCGCGGCCGAGCGCCTCCATCAGTACCTCTCGCAGGCGGCGCAGTGGAGCCTCGTGCTGCACGACGGCACGCACGTGCGCGAGGCGACGCCCGAGCAGCGCCGGCACGCGGACGAGGCCTGGGAGCGCGAGATGGCGGCCTACGCGTACGCGCGGGCGCGGGAAGGCTTCGAGTTCCTGTACGAGCATCGCAAGGTGGCCGACGACCCGCGTGAGCGCGCCGCCGATCCCTCGCCGGTCGCGCGCTTCGTTGATTTCCTGAACTCGCCGCTGTTCCTCGAGTTCGCCCGCCGCCTCACGGGGCGCCAGGACATCGTGCGCGCCGACGCGCAGGCCACCCGCTATCGACCCGGCGACTTCCTCACGCAGCACGACGATTTCGACAAGACCGGGCGCAAGCACCGGCGGGCCGCGTACGTCTTCAACCTGACGCCTCGCTGGGAGCCGGACTGGGGCGGCCAACTGCAGTTCATTGGTGCGGACGGCCATGTGACCGAGGCCTGGGTGCCACGCTTCAACGCGCTCAACGTGTTCGCGGTACCGCAGCCGCACTCGGTCAGCATCGTCGCGCCGTTCGCGGCAGGCGCCCGCTATTCCGTGACGGGCTGGCTGCTCGCCAACTGAATTCAGTCCTCGCGCGGCTTTGCCGCCCACACCGCGCACAGGCTGTCGCGCAGCAGCTTCTCGGCCGTGCTGCCCAACACCACGTCGCGCAGGTTGGTGCGCCCGCGCGTTCCGATCGCGACGAGGTCGGCGTTCACAACCGCGCCGAACTCGAGCAGGCCGGAGCGGCGGCCGGAGTAGGGGAAGATCTCGCGGCGAACCTCGAGTCCGGTCGGCAGCCGCGACTCCGCGACGAACGACTCGAGGGCAGGACCGTGCTCGGCCGCGAGGCGCGCCTGCGTCGCCGCCGAACCGTCCGCGGCCGCCACGATGTGCACGGCGTAGAGGCGG
>Ga0209254_10001715_pt1 | contig 19761 bp, 15 predicted proteins | sample FrelakmetDIP11DI_FD_187148 | JGI IMG/M metagenome (GOLD analysis project Ga0209254, IMG submission 187148) | Freshwater lake sediment microbial communities from the University of Notre Dame, USA, for methane emissions studies - DIP11 DI (SPAdes)... | ecosystem: Environmental > Aquatic >...
CCATACCTGTATAGACAAGTGCGAAAATCGGTTCGCGACCTAGGGGAAATCCGGATGCAGATTGACTTGCATAGGGTTGTCTAGACAACTAAAGTAAATGCATTCGCACAGACCCGCCCGAGACTCGCCCATGACCGACCTGTCTTCCTTGCACCGCATGGCCCAGCCGCACCCGGTGCGTGCGCCCCGTGGCACGCAGCTGCACTGCAAGAACTGGCTGATCGAAGCTGCCTGGCGCATGTTGCAGAACAACCTCGACCCCGAAGTGGCGGAAAACCCCGACGCGCTGGTGGTCTATGGCGGCATCGGCAAGGCCGCGCGGGATTGGGACTGCTACGAGGCCATCCTGCGCGAGCTGCAAAAGCTCGGCGAAGACGAGTCGCTGCTGATCCAGTCGGGCAAGCCGGTGGGGGTGTTCAAGACACATGTTGACGCGCCACGGGTGCTGATCGCCAACTCGAACCTGGTGCCCAAGTGGGCCACCTGGGAGCACTTCCACGAGCTCGACCGCAAGGGTCTGATGATGTACGGCCAGATGACTGCCGGCTCCTGGATCTACATCGGCAGCCAGGGCATTGTGCAGGGCACCTACGAGACCTTCGTCGAGGCGGGTCGGCAGCACTATGGTGGCAGCCCGAACCCCTGGGCCGGCCGCTGGATCCTGACCGCGGGCCTGGGCGGCATGGGTGGCGCGCAGCCGCTGGCGGCAACCTTTGCCGGCGCCTGCTCGCTGAACATCGAGTGCCAGCAATCGCGCCTCGATTTCCGCCTGCGTTCGCGCTACCTCGACGAGCAGGCGACCGACCTCGACGATGCACTGGCCCGGATCGCCAAGTACACGGCAGCGAAGGAGGCCGTGTCGATCGGCCTGCTCGGCAACGCGGCCGAGTTGCTGCCTGAAATGGTGCGCCGAGCGCATGCAGGTGGATTGCGCCCCGATCTCGTCACCGACCAGACCAGCGCACACGACCTCATCAACGGCTACCTGCCGGCCGGCTGGCGGGTCGAGGCATGGCGGGCGGCGCAGGCCGATGCAACCCAGCACTCCGCACTGCGCGATGCGGCGGCACAGAGCTGCGCCGTGCACGTGCAGGCCATGCTCGACTTCCAGGCCATGGGCATCCCGACGGTGGACTACGGCAACAACATCCGCCAGGTGGCGCTGGACCGTGGCGTGAAGAACGCGTTCGACTTCCCCGGCTTTGTGCCGGCCTACATTCGGCCACTGTTCTGCCGCGGCAAGGGTCCGTTCCGCTGGGTTGCGCTGAGTGGGGACCCCGAGGACATCCACAACACCGACGCCAAGATGAAGGAGCTGTTTCCGCAGGACGCTCATCTGCATCGGTGGCTCGACATGGCCCACGAGCGCATCGCTTTCCAGGGCCTGCCGGCGCGCATCTGCTGGATCGGGCTGGGCGAGCGGCATCGCGCCGGCCTGGCTTTCAATGAAATGGTCAAGTCGGGTGAACTCAAGGCGCCGATCGTGATTGGCCGCGATCACCTCGATTCAGGCTCGGTGGCCTCGCCCAACCGCGAGACGGAAAGCATGAAGGACGGCAGCGACGCCGTCTCCGACTGGCCCCTGCTCAACGCCTTGCTCAACACCGCGGGTGGCGCCACCTGGGTCAGCCTGCACCACGGTGGCGGCGTCGGCATGGGCTACTCGCAGCATGCCGGCGTGGTCATCGTCTGCGACGGCACCGATGCCGCCGCCAAACGCATCGAGCGCGTGCTCTGGAACGACCCCGCCACCGGCGTGATGCGCCATGCCGACGCCGGCTACGACGAGGCTGTGCAGTGCGCTCGAGAGCAGGGCCTGAAACTGCCGATGGTGAGTTCCTGATGGCATTGACGCTTGACCCCGGCGCACTGACGCTCGATGTTCTGCAAGCCATCCATGCGGGTGGCCAACGGCTCGCCGTCAACGCTTCGGCCGCCGCCGGCATCGCCGCCAGCGCCGCCGTGGTGCAGCGCGCCGCGCAGGGCAGCGCGGCTGTGTACGGCGTCAACACGGGCTTCGGCAAGTTGGCCTCGACGCGCATCAGCGAGGCCGATCTGGCCACGCTGCAGCTCAACCTGATCCGCTCGCACAGCGTGGGGGTCGGTGCGCCGCTGCAACCCGCGGTATTGCGCTTGATGCTGGCGCTGAAGGCTGCCAGCCTGGCCCGCGGCCACTCGGGTGTGCGGCCCGTCGTGATCGACACCTTGATTGCCGTGCACAACGCCGGCCTGGTGCCCTACGTGCCGAGCCAAGGCTCGGTCGGCGCCTCGGGCGACCTGGCGCCGCTGGCGCACATGACGCTGGCACTGATGGGCGAGGGCGAGATGCTGGCGAGCGGCCAACGCCTGCCGGCGCTGCCCCTGCTGCGCGAAGCGGGCATCGCGCCGCTGGTGCTGCAAGCCAAGGAGGGCCTGGCGCTGATCAACGGCACACAGACATCGACGGCCCTCGCGCTGCACGCACTGCTGAGCTTCGAGCCGGTGCTGGAGGCGGCGCTGGTCGTCGGTGCGCTCACGGTCGACGCCGCACGCGGCAGTGACGGCCCGTTCGACCCGCGCATCCACGCCCTGCGCGGCCAGCCGGGGCAGATCGATGTGGCCCAGTACTACCGCGCCTTGCTGGCCGGCAGTGCCATTCGCAAGAGTCACCTTGACGGCGACGACCGCGTGCAAGACCCGTACAGCCTGCGCTGCCAGCCGCAGGTGGTGGGGGCCTGCCTCGACCAGATGCGCCACGCTGCCGCTGTTCTGGTGCGCGAAGCCAATGCGGTGACGGACAACCCGTTGGTTCTGTTCGACGATGAGGACCCCCAAGCGGACGCCGCGGATCCGGCTTTGCCGGGCCGCCAGCGGCGCCCCCCTGGGGGGGAGGCGGCCACAGGCCGCTTCGGGGGGGAGCTCATTTCCGGCGGCAACTTCCACGCCGAGCCGGTGGCCCTGGTGGCCGATGGCATGGCGCTGGCCATCGCCGAAGTCGGCGCCATCGCCGAGCGCCGCATCGCGATGCTGATCGACGCCGGTGTTTCACGCCTGCCGCCCTTCCTGACGGCCGACGCGGGCCTGAACAGCGGTTTCATGATTGCACACGTGACCGCAGCCGCGTTGGCCAGCGAGAACAAGTCGCTGGCCCATCCGGCGAGCGTCGACTCTCTGCCCACCTCGGCCAACCAGGAAGACCATGTGAGCATGGCCACGTTCGCCGCGCGTCGCCTGCAGCCGATGATCGCCAACACCGCGCACATCCTCGGCATCGAACTGCTGGCCGCAGCGCAGGGCATCGAGTTCCTGCGCCCGCTCACCAGCTCGCCGGCGCTCGAACTCGTGCACGCACGGCTGCGGCAGTCCTGCCCGTCGATCGAGCACGACCGCTATCTCTCGCCTGACATCGAGCGCGCCACCGCGCTGGTCACCGACGGCTCACTGGCGCGCATCTTGCGAACCTTGCCGGCGTTGCCGACCCTCTGGATTCCTGCCTGAACTCACTACCCCATGGAGAACCCGATGCTGAAGAAATCCCTGCTCGCCCTGACCGCCGCCACGCTCACCTGCGCTGCCGCGGCCCAGGAAACCAAGGTCACAATCGCCATCTCGGGCTGGACCGGCTTTGCGCCGCTGACGCTGGCCAAGGAGGCCGGCCTGTTCAAGAAGCACGGCCTGGACGTGACGATCAAGAAAGTGCCGCAAAAAGACCGCCACCTGGTCATCGCGTCGGGCGATGTGCAATGCGCGGCGACCACCGTCGAGACCTGGATCGGCTGGAACGCCGCCGGCGTGGCCACGACGCAGATCTTTCAGCTCGACAAGAGCTACGGCGCCGACGGCATGGTGGTCAAGCCCGGCATCGCCAAGATCAGCGACCTGAAAGGCAAGACCGTTGCTGCCGATGCGCCGGGCACGGCCACCTACTTCACGCTGGCCTGGATGCTGAAGAAGAACGGCCTGTCGATCAAGGACGTGAAGGTTGTCAACCTGTCGCCGCAGGCCGCCGCCAACGCGATGATCGCCGGCAACAACGACATCGACGCCGGCATGACCTACGAGCCCTACCTGTCGGCCGTGCGCGCCAAGCCCGAGGCCGGCAAGATCATCGCCACCACGCTCGACTACCCGATGATCATGGACACCTTCGGCTGCACGCCCAAATTCCTGGCCGAGAACCCGAAGGCCGCCAAGGCCCTGGCCGACGGCTACTTCGACGCGCTGGCGATGATCAAGGCCGAGCCGAAGAAGAGCTTCGAGATCATGGGCGCCGACGTCAAATCCACCGGCGAGCAGTTCGAAGCCTCGCAGAAGTACCTGCAGTGGCAAGACCGCGCGGCGAACCAGAAGTTCTTTGCCGGCGAGCATGCAGCGTTCAGCAAGGAGGCTGGCGACCTGTTGCTCGAGATGGGCATCGTCAAGCAGCTTCCCGACATGAGCAAGTTGGTCGACACGCGCTTCATCAAGTAGGCCGAGGCTCGACCCATGAAGCCGTTGACCGCCGTAGATCCCGCCACCCGCATCACGCTGGGCATCAGCTTCTTCGTGTTGTTCGTGGCCCTGTGGGCCGCGGTCACGTTCGGCGGCCTGGTGTCGAAGACTTTCCTCGCCGACCCGTGGACGATGGTCCTTAGCGGCTGGAACCTGCTCGCCGAACAGGGCTTCGCCAACGACATCGGCATGACGGTGTGGCGGGTCATCGGCGGCTTCCTGATCGCCACCGCGCTCGCGTTGCCGCTCGGTGTGGCGATGGGCGCCTACAAACCCATCGAAGCCTTCTTCGAGCCCTTCGTCTCGTTCGCCCGCTACCTGCCGGCCAGCGCCTTCATCCCGCTGCTCATTTTGTGGGCGGGGATCGGAGAGGCGCAGAAGCTGGCAGTGATCTTCATCGGCAGCTTCTTCCAGCTGGTGCTGATGATCGCGGTGACGGTGGGCAACACCCGGCGTGACCTGGTCGAGGCCGCCTACACGCTTGGCAGCAGCGATACCAGCCTGATCCGCCGCGTGCTGATCCCGGGTGCCGCACCCGAGATCGCCGAGACCCTGCGCATGGTGCTCGGCTGGGCCTGGACCTACGTGATCGTCGCCGAGCTGATCGGCGCCAGCAGCGGTATCGGACACATGATCACCGACAGCCAGGCCCTGCTGGCCACCGACCAGATCATCTTCGGCATCATCGTCATCGGCCTGATCGGGCTGGTCAGCGACTTCGCCTTCAAGTGGTCCAACAAGCATCTGTTCCCGTGGGCGCAAATCGGGAGATAGGCGTGGCGAACTTCCTGACCGTGCGCGGCGTCGAGCGCCGCTTCGACAAGACCCTGGCGCTGCAAGCCACCGACCTCGACGTCGCCGAAAACGACTTCATCACCATCCTCGGCCCCAGCGGCTGCGGCAAGAGCACGCTGCTGCGCATCGTCGCCGGCCTGGATCGCCAGACCGCCGGCGAGGTGATGCTCGAAGGCCGGCGCATCGACGGCCCCGGTGCCGACCGCGGCATGGTGTTCCAGAGCTACACCTTGTTCCCCTGGCTCACGGTGCGCGACAACGTCTGCTTCGGCCTGCGCGAGCGCGGCATGGCCCGGGCCGAGCAACTGGACACCGCCAACACCTTCCTAGCCAAGGTGGGGCTGCGCGGCTTCGAGAACCATTACCCGAAGCAACTCTCGGGCGGCATGCAGCAGCGCGTGGCGATCGCCCGGGCGCTGGCCAACGGCCCGCGCATGCTGCTGATGGACGAGCCCTTCGGTGCCCTCGACCACCAGACCCGCGAGCTGATGCAGGAGTTGCTGCTCGGCATCTGGGAGGCCGAGAAGAAGACGGTGCTGTTCGTCACCCACGACATCGACGAAGCCGTCTTCATGGGCAGCCGCGTCGTCGTGATGAGCGCGCGCCCGGGCCGCATCAAGCTCGATCGCCGCGTCGACCTGCCGCACCCGCGGCACTATTCGGTGAAGACCACACCGGCCTTCACCGAACTCAAGGCCGAGCTGACCGAGCAGGTGAGGGTGGAGGTGCGCGCAGCTCAGGCGGCAATGGCGGCTGCGGTCTGAGGCAACGCGATACCGGCCTCGCGAGGCCCGGATGTGTTGACACGGATGTTGACACGGCCCCCAGTTGTTGATACGCTCGTGTCAACGGTACAGGAGGCAACATGTCCACATCACACAGCCAAATCGGCGCCTGGGGCAATGGCTTGGCGCTGCGTCTCACCAAACCCATGGCCAAGGCGGCCGGCGTCACGGCGGGTACGCGGGTGCGAATCGTTGCCAAGCCGGGGCGCATCGTGATCGAGGCCGATACCGAGCCGACACTGGAGGCCATGCTCGCGGCATTCGATCCGAACCGTCACGGCGGCGAGGCAATGGCTTTCGCGCCGGTTGGCGTCGAGGTGCTTTGATGGCCAGGCGCCCAACGCTTTGGGTGCCCGAACGCGGCGAGATCATCTTCATCGAGCACAGCCCGCATGTCGGCAAGGAGATGCCTGGCCTGCACCCGATGCTGGTGTGTTCGACCGCTGCGTTCGCCGGCAAAACCGGCGTGGTGATCGGCTTCCCGATGACGCATGCCGAGTTCAACGCCGACAATCCGTTTGCCCTGGCGGTCAAGGGGCTGAAGAACGAGGTCGGTTATGTGCTCGCATTCCAGCCGAAGTCTTTCGACTGGCGCGCGCGCAACGCACGTCCTCATCCCTGGGGCGCAGGGCACGACAAGGTTCTCGCCTCGGCGCTGAAGAAACTCGACACCATCTGTGGTGTTTGCAATCACTGATCCGCGAGTAGAGATAGGAGTTGTCTCTCGGTAAGTGCAACGCCGAGAATGAGACCGTGCTGTGCCGGTCTGGTGCGCGGGACGGGACTCGAACCCGTACGCCTTGCGGCTGCGGGTTTTAAGCCCGCTACGTCTGCCTGTTCCGTCACCCGCGCGCGTTTGGGTGCTCGCTTCGGCAGGCATGATAGACGCCGCCACCCACTGCGTTCGAGGACTTCATGCCGTTGTTCGACCAAGCCGCGCTGAACGACGGCGTGAAAAAGCGCGAAGTCTTCGGCTGGGCGATGTACGACTTCGCCAACTCGGGCTACACCACGGTGGTCCTGACAGCGGTGTTCAACAGCTACTTCGTCGGCGTCGTTGCCGGCAAGGCCGACTGGGCGACGCTGGCCTGGACGCTGGCGCTCGGGCTGTCGAGTGCGCTGGTGATGCTGGTGATGCCCGCCCTCGGCGCCTTTGCCGACTTGCGCGCCGCGAAGAAGCGGCTGCTGGCGATGAGCACGGTGGCCTGCGTGGCGACGACGGCCGCGCTGGCGCTTGCCGGTCGAGGCGATGTCGCCTTCGCCGTTGCCGCGATCGTGCTGTCGAACCTGTTCTATGCGATCGGTGAGACGCTCACCGCCGCCTTTCTGCCCGAGCTGGCGCGGCGCGAAGCCCTGGGCAAGGTCTCGGGCTGGGGTTGGAGTTTCGGCTACTTCGGCGGCATGTTGTCGCTCGGGCTGTCGCTTGCTTACGTGATCTGGGCCCAGGGGCAGGGGCAGGCGGCAACGCAATTCGTGCCCGTCACGATGCTGATCACCGCCGCGATTTATGGCGTCGCTTCGCTGGCCACCTTTGCGCTGCTGCGCGAGCGCGCGGTGCCGCAGGACACGGCCGCCGACGGTGTCGCCGCCTCGCTGGCTCGCCTGCGCCAGACCTGGCGTGAAGCCCGCCGCTACCGCGACTTTTCCTGGCTGCTGGCCTGCGCAGTGGCTTACCAGGCCGGGATCGCTGTCGTGATCACGCTGGCTGCGGTGTACGCCGAGCAGGTGCTGGGATTCAAGCCGACGCAGACCATGATGCTGGTGTTCCTGGTCAACATTGCCGCGGCGGCCGGCGCATTTGCGTTCGGCTACTGGCAGGACCGCAGCGGCCACAAGCGCGCGCTCGGCGCCACCTTGCTCGGCTGGATCGTGATGACCGTGATTGCTGCGTTGTCCTCGACACAGGGGCCCTTCTGGGTCGCTGCGGTGATCGCTGGCCTATGCATGGGTTCGAGCCAATCCGCCGGGCGCGCGCTGGCGGCCTTGCTCGCACCGCCCACGCGCATGGCCGAGTTCTTCGGCCTGTGGGCGTTTGCGACCCGGCTGGCCGCCATCCTGGGTCCCGTGACCTATGGCCTGGTGACGTGGGCGACTGCCGGCAACCACCGCATTGCGATCGTCTCCACGGCGCTGTACTTCGTCCTCGGCCTGCTGCTGCTGCGCCCGGTGGACGTGCAGCGCGGCGCGCGAGAGGCACTGCGGCTGGGGGCTCGACCCTAAACAAGGAGTCCTGGTTCGATTTATCGTGCGACCCGTCGGGGTGGGCCAGGGTGCCTGCCTACAATCGCACTTGACGTGAACGTCAATTCGCCCGCATCGCCGGCCATAACAAGGAGCAGCGTGTCATGAAGATCCTGGTGCCCGTCAAGCGGGTCGTCGACTACAACGTCAAGGTGCGCGTCAAGAGCGACGGCAGCGGCATCGATCTGGCCAACGTCAAGATGAGCATGAACCCCTTCGACGAGATCGCCATCGAAGAGGCCGTGCGCCTGAAGGAAAAGGGCGTGGCCACCGAGGTCATCGCTGTGTCGTGCGGCGTTGCCCAGTGCCAGGAAACCTTGCGCACCGCCATGGCCATCGGTGCCGACCGTGCCATCCTGGTCGAATGCGCCGACGAGCTGCAGCCGCTGGCCGTCGCCAAGCTGCTCAAGGCCCTGGTCGACAAGGAACAGCCGGGCCTGATCATCCTGGGCAAGCAGGCCATCGACGACGACTGCAACCAGACCGGTCAGATGCTGGCCGCGCTGGCCGGGCTGCCGCAAGGCACCTTTGCGTCGAAGCTCGAGGTCGCCGACGGCAAGATCAGCGTCACCCGCGAGATCGATGGCGGCTCGGAGACCGTGCGTTTGTCGCTGCCGGCCGTGATCACCACCGACCTGCGCCTGAACGAGCCGCGCTACGTCACCCTGCCCAACATCATGAAGGCCAAGAAGAAGGTCCTCGAGGTCGTCAAGCCGGCAGACCTCGGCGTCGATGTCACGCCGCGCATCAAGACCCTCAAGGTCGTCGAGCCGCCCAAGCGCGGCGCCGGCGTCAAGGTGCCCGACGTTGCCACGCTGGTGGCCAAGCTGAAGAACGAAGCGAAGGTGATCTGAATGAGCGTCCTCGTCATTGCCGAACACGACCACGGCGCGCTCAAACCCGCCACGCTCAACACCGTCACCGCCGCATTGCAATGTGGTGGCGACGTCCATGTGCTGATCGCCGGGCACAACGCAGGCGGCGCAGCCCAGGCCGCGGCGCAGATCGCCGGCGTGGCCAAGGTGCTGCATGCCGACGGCCCACAACTGGCCGAGCAACTGGGCGAGAACATCGCCGCGCAGGTCATCGCTATGGCCGGTGACTACAGCCACCTGCTGTTCCCGGCGACGGCGCATGGCAAGAACGTGGCGCCGCGCGTGGCCGCGCTGCTCGACGTGGCGCAGATCAGCGATGCGACAAAGGTCATCAGCGCCGACACCTTCGAGCGCCCGATCTATGCCGGCAGCGCCATTGCGACGGTGCAGTCGCTCGATGCGACGAAGGTCATCACCGTGCGCACGACCGGCTTCGACGCCGCGGGTTCGGGCGGCTCAGCGGCGATCGAAGTCGTCAGTCCGGTCGTCGACAGTGGCTTGTCGAGCTACCTCGGCAGCGCGATCGCCAAGAACGACCGCCCTGAGTTGACGGCGGCCAAGATCGTCGTTAGCGGCGGTCGCGCGATGGCCTCGTCGGACAAGTTCACCGAAGTCCTGACTCCGCTGGCCGACAAGCTCGGTGCAGCCCTCGGCGCCAGCCGCGCAGCGGTCGATGCCGGCTATGCGCCCAACGACTGGCAGGTCGGGCAAACCGGCAAGATCGTTGCGCCCAGTCTGTACATCGCCTGTGGCATCTCGGGTGCGATCCAGCACCTGGCGGGCATGAAGGACAGCAAGGTCATCGTCGCGATCAACAAGGACGCCGAGGCGCCGATCTTCAGCGTCGCCGACTACGGCCTGGAGGCGGACCTGTTTGTCGCCGTGCCTGAGTTGGTCAAGGCGTTGTGACGCATCAACAATCCACTGGAAAGGGGCGCCGCGAGGCGCGCCGCTGTTCTTCATGAGCACTTACCACGCACCCGTCAAGGACATGCTCTTTTGCATGAAGGAGCTGGCCGGCCTCGACGCTGTGACCCGCCTGCCCGGTTTCGAGGACATCGATGTCGACACCGCGCAGGCAGTACTGGAAGAGTGCGCGAAGTTCAATGAAGGTGTTGTCGCACCGCTGAATTGGGACGGTGACACGAAACCTTCGTCATTCAAGGACGGCAAGGTCACCACGACGGCGGGCTTCAAGCAGGCCTTTCGCCAGTTCACCGAGGGCGGCTGGCAGGGTCTGCAGCACCCGGTCCAGCACGGCGGCCAAGGCCTGCCCAAGACGATCGGTGCAGCGTGCATCGAGATGCTCAACAGCGCGAACATGAGCTTTGCGCTATGCCCGCTCTTGACCGACGGTGCGATCGAGGCGCTGCTCACTGCCGGCTCGGCCGAGCAGCAGGCGCTGTTCATCCCGAAGATGATCGACGGCAGCTGGACCGGGACGATGAACCTGACCGAGCCGCAGGCGGGCAGCGACCTGGCCGCGGTGCGCACGCGCGCCGAGCCCCAGCCCGATGGCAGCTACAAGCTTTTCGGCACCAAGATCTTCATCACCTACGGCGAGCACGACATGTCGGACAACATCGTCCACATGGTGCTGGCGCGCGTGACGGGCGCCCCGGAGGGTGTGAAGGGCATCTCGCTGTTCATCTGCCCAAAGTTCATGCTGAATCAGGATGGCAGTCAGGGCAATCGCAACGATGTGCACTGCGTCAGCATCGAACACAAGCTCGGCATCAAGGCCAGCCCGACAGCCGTTCTCCAGTATGGCGACCAGGGTGGCGCCGTGGCGCAATTGATCGGCCAGGAAAACCGTGGCCTCGAGTACATGTTCATCATGATGAACGCAGCGCGCTACGCCGTTGGCGTGCAGGGCATTGCGCTGGCCGAGCGGGCCTATCAGAAGGCGGTGAGCTTCGCGCGCGACCGCGTGCAGAGCCGGCCGGTCGATGGCTCGATGAGCACCGCGGCGCCGATCATTCATCACCCCGATGTCAAACGCATGCTGATGACCATGCGTGCCTACACCGAGGGCTGTCGCGCGATGGCCGTCGTGGCGGCGGCGGCCTACGACGCTGCGCACCACCACGCCGACGCCGCGGTGCGCAAGCAGAACCATGCCTTCTACGAATTCATGGTGCCGCTGATCAAGGGCTATAGCACCGAGATGAGCCTGGATGTCGCGTCGCTCGGCGTGCAGGTGCACGGCGGCATGGGCTTCATCGAGGAGACTGGCGCCGCGCAATATCTGCGCGACGCCAAGATCCTGACCATCTACGAAGGCACGACGGCGATCCAGGCCAATGACCTGGTCGGCCGCAAGACGGCACGCGACGGCGGGCAGACTGCCAAGGCCATCGCCGCGAACATCGAAGCGACCGAGAGGCAACTCGCACAGCACGGCACGGCGTCGGCGAAGGCGATGCACAAGCACCTGGCCGCCGCGCGCAAGGCCTTTCTCGACGTTGTCGACTTCGTCGCTGGACAGACCAAGGCCAGTCCGAATGCGGTCTTCGCCGGCTCGGTGCCCTACCTGATGCTGGCCGGCAACCTGATGGCCGGCTGGCAGATGGCGCGTGCGCTGCTGGTGGCGGAAGACCAGCTCGCGGCAGGTGACGAGACGGCCTTCATGCGGGCCAAGATCGCGACGGCGCGCTTCTACGCCGAACACATCCTGTCCAAAGCCCCTGGCGTGCGTGACAGCATCGTCGATGGCCACGCCGCCGTGAACGAAATGGCCCTGGAGTCCTTCTGATGCCTCTGCCTGGCGTGTTCAAGAAACTGCGTCTGCCGGTCATTGGCGCACCGCTATTCATCATCAGCAATCCGAAACTCGTGATTGCGCAGTGCCAGGCCGGCATCATCGGTGCGATGCCGTCGCTCAACGCGCGGCCGGCCTCCCAGCTCGACGAGTGGCTGGCCGAGATCACGGAGACCCTGGCGGCCTGGGACCGCACCCACCCCGACACGCCGGCGGCACCGTTCGCGATCAACCAGATCGTGCACAAGAGCAATGACCGGCTCGACCATGACATGGCGGTGTGCGCGCGGTACAAGGTGCCGATCGTCATCACTTCGCTCGGTGCGCGCACCGATGTGAACGAAGCGGTGCATGCCTGGGGCGGCATCGTAATGCACGACATCATCAACAACTTCTTCGCCAGGAAGGCGATCGAGAAGGGCGCCGATGGCCTGATCGCGGTGGCTGCCGGTGCCGGCGGCCATGCCGGGGTGAAGAGCCCGTTCGCCCTGGTGCAGGAAATCCGCGAGTGGTTCGACGGTCCGCTGGCTTTGTCGGGGGCGATCAGCACCGGTGGCGCAGTGCTCGCGGCGCAGGCGATGGGCGCGGATTTCGGCTACATCGGCTCGGCCTTCATTGCCACACTGGAGGCGCGCGCCAATGAGGCCTACAAGCAGGCCATCGTCGATGGCAGCAGCGACGACATCGTCTATTCGAGCTTGTTCACCGGCGTGCATGGCAACTATCTGAAGCCGTCGATCCGAGCGGCGGGCCTGGACCCCGACAACCTGCCCGAGAGCGACCCCAGCAAGATGAACTTCGGTGGCGGTGACAGCGCCAAGAAGGCCTGGAAGGACATCTGGGGCTGCGGCCAGGGCATTGGCGCCGTCAAGGCCGTCGTGAGCACCGCTGATCTGGTCGATCGGCTGGCGCGCGAGTATCGTCAGGCGCAGGCCCGGTTGGTGGGCTGAGCAACCTGCCGGCAGCCGGGAAGCGCCAGGCGGCGGTTGCCGTGGCGTCGGAGTCGCAACCTTGCCCGGCGGCAATCCAGCGCCGCGTGAGCGCGCCCAGCAGCGGCAGCGCGGCCAGGCCACAGCGGTAGCGCGTCGCGCCACCGTCCCAACGTACGGCCGTGCAGGCATCGTGACGGCGCAGGCTGACGAGCATGCCGAGCGGGCAGGGTACCGACAGGCAACAAATGCCGCAGCCGTTGCACGCCGCGCCGAGCGCGGGCTTGGGCGGCGCCAGCGGTTCGACATGGATCTCGCGTGCACTCACGACGCGATGCTGACGGCCCTGTCGATCGCCAGAAGTGCAGGCCGTTTCTGCACCAGGCGTGCAATTTTCGTGCAAGGCAACGATGCTAAAGTGCCTTCGTCGAGCTGAATTGGTCCTTCCCGTCCCCTTGCCGGCGGCTCCCGCAGAGCGCCGCGGCAAGGCGGCATTGCTAGTCCGCCTACCGGTGAAGCCGGGTCGCGGAAGGTTGTGTAACCCATCGAAGCCGCGCAGACCGCGGCGAAAGGTGAGCGAAGATGATGCAGCAAAGCAGGTCGAACTCGTACCTGTTCGGGGGCAATGCCCCGTACGTCGAAGAGCTATACGAGGCCTACCTCGACAACCCCGGCTCGGTGCCCGAGACCTGGCGCGCCTACTTCGACAACCTGCAGAACGTTGCTGCAACCGATGGCAGCGAGCGCCGCGATGTGGCCCATGCGCCGGTGGTCGAGTCCTTCGCGCAGCGGGCCAAGGCCAATGCCTTCGCCAACAAGGCCAGCAGCACTGACCTGGCGGTCGCGCGCAAGCAGGTTCACGTCCAATCGCTGATCGCAGCCTATCGCTTCCTCGGTTCGCGCTGGGCCGATCTCGACCCCTTGAAGCGTACCGAACGGCCGAAGATTCCCGAGCTGGAGCCGGCGTTCTACGACCTGTCCGAGTCGGACATGGACATCACCTTCAGCGCTGCCAACACCTACTTCGGCGCCGAGCAGATGACGCTGCGCCAGATCATGCAGGCGCTGCGCGAGACCTACTGCGGCACGGTCGGCGCCGAGATCATGCACTGCACCGACCCGACTGAAAAACGCTGGTGGCAAGAGCGCCTGGAGCGAGTGCGCAGCAAGCCGACATTCAATGCCGACGAGAAGAAGCACATCCTCGACCGCCTGACGGCGGCCGAAGGCCTGGAGCGCTACCTGCACACCAAGTTCGTCGGCCAGAAGCGCTTCTCGCTCGAAGGTAGCGAGAGTTTCATCGCCTCGATGGACGAGCTGGTGCAGCGTGCGGGCGAAAAGGGTGTGCAGGAGATCGTCATCGGCATGGCCCACCGCGGCCGTCTCAACGTCCTGGTCAACACGCTGGGCAAGATGCCGGCCGACCTGTTCGCCGAGTTCGACCACACCGCCAAGGAAGACCTGCCGTCGGGCGACGTCAAGTATCACCAGGGATTCTCCAGCGACATCTCGACGCCGGGCGGCGCGGTGCATTTGTCGCTGTCGTTCAACCCGTCGCATCTGGAGATCGTCAACCCGGTCGTCGAGGGCAGCGTCAAGGCGCGCCAGGAACGCCGCGCCGATGAAGCCGGCGACCAGGTGCTGCCCGTGCTGGTCCACGGCGACGCGGCATTTGCCGGCCAGGGCGTGGTGATGGAGACGCTGGCGCTGGCACAGACGCGCGGTTACTACACCGGGGGCACGGTTCACCTGGTCATCAACAACCAGATTGGGTTCACCACCAGCGATCCGCGCGACAGCCGCTCGACCCTGTACTGCACCGACGTGGTCAAGATGATCGAAGCGCCGGTGCTGCATGTGAACGGCGACGACCCCGAGGCGGTGGTGTTTTGCACGCAGCTGGCAATGGACTACCGGCAGGAGTTCAACAAGGATGTGGTCGTCGACATCATTTGCTTCCGCAAGCTCGGCCACAACGAACAGGACACGCCGAGCCTGACGCAGCCGCTGATGTACAAGAAGATTGCCCAGCACCCGGGTACACGGCGCCTGTACGGCGACAAGCTGGTGGCGCAGAACGTCCTTGCGGCCGAGGGGCCCGACGAGATGGTCAAGGCCTTCCGTGCCGCGATGGACGCCGGCAAGCACACCATCGATCCGGTACTGACCAACTTCAAGAGCAAGTATGCGGTCGACTGGGCGCCCTACCTGAACCGCAAGTGGACCGATGCGGCCGACACCGCGCTGCCGTTGGCTGAAATCAAACGCCTGGCCGAACGCATCACCACATTGCCCAAGGACTTCAAGGCCCACCCGCTGGTCGAGAAAGTGATCGCCGATCGTGCCGCGATGGGCCGCGGCGAGGTCAATGTCGATTGGGGCATGGGCGAGCACCTGGCGTATGCATCGCTGGTGGCCAGCGGCTACCCGGTGCGCCTGTCGGGTGAAGACTGCGGGCGCGGCACCTTCGTGCACCGCCACGCTGTGTTGCACGACCAGAACCGCGAGAAGTGGGACGCCGGCACCTACGTGCCGCTGGAAAACGTGGCCGACAACCAGGCCCCGTTCGTGGTCATCGACTCGATCCTGTCGGAGGAAGCGGTCCTCGGCTTCGAGTACGGCTATGCCTCGGCCGACCCGAACACGCTGACGATCTGGGAGGCGCAGTTCGGTGACTTCGTCAATGGCGCGCAAGTGGTGATCGACCAGTTCCTCGCATCGGGCGAGGTCAAGTGGGGCCGCGTCAACGGCCTGACGCTGTTGCTGCCGCATGGCTACGAAGGGCAGGGGCCGGAGCACAGCTCGGCGCGTCTCGAGCGCTTCATGCAGCTGGCGGCCGACAACAACATGCAGATCGTGCAGCCGACGACGGCCAGCCAGATCTTCCATGTGCTGCGGCGGCAAATGGTGCGCATGTTCAGGAAGCCCCTGGTGATCATGACGCCCAAGTCGCTGCTGCGGAACAAGGATGCGACCTCGCCGTTGTCCGAGTTCACCAAGGGCGAGTTCCGCACCGTGATCGGGCCGCACCACCCCGACATCGACGCGGCCAAGGTCAAGCGTGTGATCGCCTGCTCGGGCAAGGTCGTGTATGACCTGATCAAGCGCCGCGACGAGAAGAAGGCTTGGGACGTGGTGATCCTGCGCGTCGAACAGCTCTACCCGTTCCCGCACAAGGCTTTCACGGCAGAGTTGAAGAAGTTCCCAAACGCCACCGAGGTGGTCTGGTGCCAGGACGAGCCGCAGAACCAGGGGGCCTGGTTCTTCGTGCAGCACTACATCCACGAAAACATGCAGGAAGGCCAGAAGCTCGGCTATGCCGGGCGCCCGGCGTCTGCGTCGCCGGCGGTCGGTTATGCCCACCTGCACCAGGAGCAGCAGAAGGCGCTGCTCGACCAGGCCTTCGGCAAGCTCAAGGGCTTTGTGCTGAGCAAGTAATCAACAAGAGACATTCATGGCCATCATCGAAGTCAAAGTGCCGCAGTTGTCCGAGTCGGTGGCTGAAGCCACCCTGCTGCAGTGGAAGAAGCAACCCGGCGAAGCCGTCGCCATCGACGAGATCCTGATCGAGGTCGAGACGGACAAGGTCGTGCTCGAGGTGCCCGCGCCGGCAGCCGGTGTGATGCTGGCCCACCTGGTGGCCAACGGCGCCACGGTGCTGGCCGAGCAGGTGATCGGTCGGATCGACACGGAAGGCAAGGCCAGCGTTGCCGTGCCGGCGCCAGCGGCGGCCCCCGCGGCTGTCGCGCCGGCCCGCGAGGCTGCGACCAGCGCGGCGGCTATGGCGATGCCGGCGGCAGCCAAGCTGATGGCCGACAACCAGCTCTCGCCCGGCACCGTGGCGGGCACTGGCAAAGACGGTCGCGTGCTCAAGGGTGATGTGCTGGCGGCGGTGGCGGCTCCGAGGACCGCGGCGCCGGTGGCCGCCACAACGCCAGCCGCTGCGGCCAAGCCATTGCAGGCCGTTGCCGCCCCGCCGGGACCGAGCCTGGGCGAGCGCCCCGAGCAGCGTGTACCGATGTCGCGCCTGCGTGCCCGCGTGGCCGAGCGCTTGCTGCAATCGCAATCCACCAACGCCATCCTGACCACGTTCAATGAAGTGAACATGGCGCCGGTGATGGAGATGCGAAAGAAGTTCCAGGAGAAGTTCGAGAAGGAACATGGCTGCAAGCTCGGCTTCATGAGCTTCTTCGTCAAGGCCGCAGTGGCCGCGCTGAAGAAGTACCCGGTGCTCAATGCCTCTGTCGACGGCAACGACATCGTCTATCACGGCTACTTCGACATCGGCATCGCCGTCGGCTCGCCGCGCGGCCTGGTCGTGCCTATTGTTCGCAACGCCGACCAGATGAGCTTTGCCGATATCGAGAAGAAGATCGCCGAGTACGGCAAGAAGGCCGCCGAGGGCAAGCTCGGCATCGAGGAGCTGACGGGTGGCACGTTCTCGATTTCCAACGGCGGTGTCTTCGGCTCGATGCTCAGCACGCCGATCATCAACCCGCCGCAAAGTGCGATCCTGGGCGTGCATGCAACCAAGGACCGAGCGGTGGTCGAGAACGGCGTGGTCGTCGTGCGCCCGATGAACTACCTGGCGATGAGCTACGACCACCGCATCATCGATGGCCGCGAGGCCGTGCTGGGCCTGGTGGCGATGAAGGAGGCGCTGGAAGATCCGGCCCGCCTGCTGTTCGATATTTGAGCGGACGACACGCATGAGCAAGCAATTCGACGTCATCGTCATCGGCGCCGGCCCCGGCGGCTACATCGCAGCCATCCGCGCGGCGCAACTCGGCTTCAACACCGCTTGCATCGACGAATGGAAGAACGACAAGGGCGGGCCCGCGCCAGGCGGCACCTGCACCAATGTCGGTTGCATCCCGAGCAAGGCACTCCTGCAATCGAGCGAGCACTTTGAGCACGCCGGCCACGCCTTTGCCGACCACGGCATCGGGCTGAAGGACCTCAGCATCGACGTGGCCAAGATGCTGGCGCGCAAGAACACGGTGGTCAAGCAGAACAACGACGGCATCCTCTACCTGTTCAAGAAGAACAAGGTGGCGTTCTTCCATGGCCGCGGCTCATTCGCGAAGGTGGCGAATGATGGTTACGAGATTGCCATCGGTGACGAGTCGCTGATCGGCAGACACGTCATCGTTGCGACCGGCTCGAATGCACGCGCGCTGCCCGGCGCGCCATTCGACGAAGAGGCCATCCTGTCCAACGATGGCGCATTGCGGATCGGCGCCGTGCCGAAGAAGCTGGGCCTGATCGGCTCGGGCGTCATCGGCCTCGAGATGGGGTCGGTCTGGCGGCGCCTCGGTGCGCAGGTGACGGTGCTCGAAGCGTTGCCGACCTTTCTCGGCGCGGTTGATGAGCAGGTCGCGAAGGAAGCGCACAAGGCGTTCACCAGGCAGGGTCTGAAGATCGAGCTGGGCGTGACGGTCGGCGAGATCCAGAGCGACAAGAAGGGCATCAGCGTCGCCTATGCGAATGCAAAGGGCGAGACCCAGACCTTGAGCGTCGACAAGTTGATCGTCTCGATCGGTCGCGTACCCAACACCACCGGCCTGAATGCCGATGCCGTTGGCCTGCAGCTCGACGAGCGCGGCGCGATCATCGTCGACAAGGATTGCCGAACGAACTTGCCCAATGTGTGGGCGGTGGGTGACGTGGTTCGCGGCCCCATGCTTGCGCACAAGGCCGAGGAAGAGGGTGTTGCCGTTGCCGAGCGGATCGCCGGCCAGCATGGCCATGTCGATTTCAACCTCGTGCCATGGGTCATCTACACCAGCCCCGAGATCGCCTGGGTCGGACAGACCGAGCAGCAGCTGAAGGCGGCGGGCCAAGCCTACAAGGCCGGCAGCTTTCCGTTCATGGCCAACGGCCGTGCGCGTGCGCTCGGCGATACGACCGGCATGGTCAAGATGCTCGCCGATGCGGCGACCGACGAGATCCTGGGAGTGCACATCATCGGCCCGTTCGCCAGCGAGCTGATCGCCGAGGCGTGCGTTGCGATGGCCTTCCGCGCCAGCAGCGAGGACATCGCACGCATCTGCCACGCCCACCCGTCACTCGCCGAATCGACGAAGGAAGCCGCGCTGGCCGTCGACAAGCGCACGCTGAACTTCTGAGCCGAGCTCAGGCATGGGCGTCCGCGCGTTCTACGAGCAGACGCTGATCGAGCGTGGCTATGCCAGTGATCCGGCACAGCTGCGCGCGGTCGATGCACTGGAACGCTGCGAGACCGAGTGGGCTGACTACAAGGCCCGGCGAGCCAATGCGCTGACCCAGTTGATCCGGCGCCCGCCGATTCCGCGCGGTGTCTACCTGCATGGGGGCGTCGGGCGCGGCAAGAGCTTCCTGATGGACTGCTTCTTTCAGTCTGTGCCCTTGAAGCGCAAGACCCGGTTGCACTTCCACGAGTTCATGCGCGAGGTGCATCGTGAACTGCAGGATCTCAAGGGCACGATCAACCCGCTGGCCGAGTTGGGCCGGCGAATCGCCTTGCGCTTTCGCCTGATCTGCTTCGACGAGTTCCACATCAGTGACGTCACCGACGCCATGATCCTGCATCGCCTGCTCGACGCGCTGTTCGCCAACCGCGTGAGCATCGTCACCACGTCCAACTTTCATCCGGACGACTTGTACCCGAACGGCCTGCACCGCGAGCGCATTCTTCCTGCGATCGCGCTGCTGAAGGACAAGCTCGAGGTCATTGGTGTCGACAACGGTACCGACTATCGGCGCCGCACGATGGAGCGCGTGCAGTGCTACCACTGTCCGCTCGGTCGCGGTGCCGAACGGGCACTGAACGAGGCCTTCGAGCAACTTGCCGAGGTGCGCGACGAAGACCCGGTGCTCTACATCGAGCAGCGGGAAATCACTGCGCGCCGCAAGGCCGGCGGCGT
>Ga0209254_10001716_pt1 | contig 19760 bp, 12 predicted proteins | sample FrelakmetDIP11DI_FD_187148 | JGI IMG/M metagenome (GOLD analysis project Ga0209254, IMG submission 187148) | Freshwater lake sediment microbial communities from the University of Notre Dame, USA, for methane emissions studies - DIP11 DI (SPAdes)... | ecosystem: Environmental > Aquatic >...
CCTGTTTCCACGCCTGCAGGAATAAAGGACAGGGAGATTGCAGTGCAGCTCCTTTCAGAAGCTGCAGAAGATATAATTGCCAGATATGGATCACTTGATATAAAATGGGGAGAAGTATACAGGTTTCGCATCAACGGACTGGATTTTCCTGCCAACGGAGGCCCTGATAAGTATGGCATTTTCAGAACTATTTCATTTATTGACGACACGGATGGCCGTAAGCGGTCAATACATGGTGACACCTATATTGCAATTACCGAATTCGGAAAAAAGGTAAAAGCAAAAGTCCTTCTGAGTTATGGAAACTCATCACAGCCAGGTAATAAGCACTATGGCGACCAGCTTTCTCTGATGTCTGAGAAGAAGTTACGCCCCGCCTTGCTTTACAGGTCTGAAATACTGAAAAACCTTGAAAAAAGAGAATCATTGAATAAATAGAAACCTAAATCCAGGATGCTAAAACTATCAGGTATGAAAAACGAATTTAATCTGCGGATATTTAAAGAGTGTTTTCTTAAATCCGCTGTAATTATCCTGTTCATTACGCTGTTAAGTATAGCTGGTCCAGTATCACTTCTTGGGAGCGACAGCTTTCAGCAGCAGTACAAAATTACCGGTACTGTTAAGGATGCTGCGACCGGTGAACTAATGGCGGGAGTAAATATTAAGGTGAAGAATTCGTCTGTGGGAGTTATGACCGATGCCAGCGGAAAATATTCAGTATCTCTAACTGCTCCGGAAGCAACCCTGATATTTTCCTTTATCGGGTATGTAACTCAGGAATTAGCTATTGCTTCAGGAAGCAATCTTGATATAGCCATGAGCCCTGACCTTAAAGGTCTTGATGAGGTTGTTGTTATTGGTTATGGAACCCAGAAAAAAGTAAATCTTTCCGGAGCTGTGGATGTCGTTACATCCAGGGTCATTGAAAGCAGGCCGGTAGCTAACCTTACCCAGTCATTGCAGGGAGTCTCGCCAAGCCTGAACATAAGTGTAAGCAATTCGGGAGGAGAAATGGGTGCCAGAATGAATCTGAATATTCGCGGGATAGGTTCAATTAACGGAGGATCCCCGTATATTCTGGTTGATGGAATGGAACAGGATATCAATAATCTGAATCCGAACGATATAGAAAGCATTTCTGTACTTAAGGATGCAGCATCATCATCAATTTATGGAGCACGTGCTGCATTTGGTGTTGTTCTGATAACCACCAAGAAAGGAAGAAACGACGGATACTCAGTTACCTATTCCAATAACTATTCATTTTCCGCTCCTACCATTGTGCCGCATTCTGTTGATTCGCGAAGGTTTGCTGACTACCTTAATGTAGCCTCTGCAAATGACGGCAATCCACCGCTTTTTCAGAAAGTTATTCTTGATTTTATGGATGATTATCTGGCAGGAGAGATTGATTACTGGACAATTCCGTATCCTCTGGCTCCTCAATACTGGCTTCTGAACCAGGGAGCCTGGGCCAATACTGACTGGTATGATGTCAATTATAAAAAATGGGTTCCGAACAGCCAGCATAATCTTAGTTTCAGCGGAGGGGACAAGAGAACGCAATATTTTATATCCGGTTCCTATTTTGATCAGTCAGGTCTTTTGAATTTTGGAACTGATAATTTAAGCCGGAGCAACATTAATATGAAGATAAATACCAAATTATACGACTGGCTTAGGTTTAATTTTACCAGTAAGTTCAGCAGCATAAATATTGAGCGACCAAGTTATGACAAAGACTTGCTGTACGACCGGCTTGCACGGCAATGGCCAACCAATGCTCCCTACTTTCCGAATAATACTCCTAACTACGAGGCAGTGCAGATATGGCTCGAACAGGGAGGGATGTACAATGAGAAAAATAATGAGTTAAGTATTATTCCCGGAATTGAGATTGAACCACTTAAAGGCTGGATTATCTACTCAAACTTACGATGGAGAATGAACGATTGGGGAATGTCCAATCATGAAGCTAAAGTTGTTGCCACTTTAGCTGACGGAACCCAGGGGTATCTGAGAGCTGATAATAACTATTCAACAAATGATTACACAGCTTTTTATACCTCACCAAATATCTATTCAACATACACAAAGAACATTGGTAATCATAATTTTACCATTCTGGCTGGTTTTGAACAGGAGTTGTTGGAGTATAATTCCACCTATGCAAAAAGGTATGGCCTTGTAAGTGATGAGGTCCCGTCACTTAACACTGCTACAGGAAGACAGGAAGCTTCAGGAACGAAAGGGCATTACTCGACACGGAGCTTTTTCGGCAGACTGAACTATAGTTTAAGCGATAAGTACCTTTTTGAATTCTCATTGAGGTATGACGGGTCATCGAAATTTCCTGAAGGTTACAGGTGGGGTACATTTCCTTCAGGTTCTCTGGCGTATATATTGTCAAAAGAATCCTACTGGAAGCCTCTTTCAAAAGTATTAAATATGTTTAAACTAAGGGTCTCTTTTGGATCGCTGGGAAATCAGAACGTGGATAATTATTTATACATCGAACGGTTACCCATCTATACGAATCTTGCATACATAATGGGAAATGAGAGACCCAACTATGTCGGTATGGCCGGATCAGTCAGTCCTGGCTTAACCTGGGAAAAGGTAAACACTAAAAATGCCGGTCTGGATGCCGGATTTCTTAAAAACAGGCTTAACCTGACTTTCGATTACTTTATCAGGAATACCTTTGATATGTTGGGCCCGGCACAATCACTGCCGGCAGTATTGGGAACAGCTGTACCCAGATCAAATAATGCCACATTGGAAACAAAAGGGTTTGAGGTCTCCCTTGACTGGAAAGACAATATCTCCGATTTTTCATATGGGGCAAGGTTTTTACTGTCCGACGCAGTGTCAACTGTGACAGAGTATTATAACCCTCAGAACCTGTTAAGTGCATCTTATTATGAAGGTATGGAACTGGGTGAGATATGGGGGTTTACCACAGTAGGCTTGTTTGAATCAGATGAACAGGCACAATCTGTTGATCAGAAGTATTTTTCATCAGATGTATTACGGGCAGGTGATGTTTATTACAAAGATACCAACAATGACGGGAAAATTGATATAGGTTCCAATACTGTTGCCAATCCTGGAGACAAATCAATCATAGGTAATTCAACACCCAGAATGGCGTTCAGTTTATCGTTTAATGCAGCCTGGAAGGGATTTGATATGAATATGCTCTGGCAGGGTATAGGGAAAAGGGATCTGTGGCTCAACAGTCCGATCTTCTGGGGTGCCGGAGGAATCTACTGGTTAACCGCATATGAGGAACATATGGATTACTGGACTGAAGATAATCCCGATGCATACTGGTTCAGGCCATACATGGATAAAGGAAATAAGAACAAGCAGGTCCAGACAAGATACCTTCAGAACGGGGCATATATTCGCTTAAAAGCTGTTCAGTTAGGATATACTATTCCTTCTTCAATAACCCGTAAAGTAAGGATTCAGAATATGAGGGTATATGTTTCCGGTGAAAACCTTCTGACCTTTACCAGATTAATGAAAGCATTTGATCCGGAAGCAACAGGAGGTGCACGGGCAAATGGTTATATATACCCGATACAGAAAGTGATCTCAGGCGGACTTAGTATAACTTTCTGAGAGGTGTGAAACCAATTGATATGATGATTATGAATTCCGAAGTTAAAAAATAAAGAGAGATGAAACCCACATGTTATGATAAAATAAACACTTATAAATATAATTTTATCTACATGTGGGTTCCATCATACCATTAAAATCAAAATTATACTATGATGAAAAGATCAATTTATATTTCAATAATGATAGCTCTTCTGACCACATCATGTTCAGAAGATTTCCTCAACAGATTGCCCCTCGATGAGCTTTCACCGGAAGATTATTTTAAGACCGCCAACGACCTGAAATTATATGCCAACAGGTTTTATCCTCTTCTGCCTTCTCATTCCGGTTATGGAGGAGGAACATTCTGGACCGATGGTAACAGCGACAATCTTGTTCCGGGGGTAGAGGATGCACGTCTTGCAGGGACCCGCGTTCTTCCATCCTCAGGTGGAGGATGGACATGGGATAATATCCGTCAGGCAAATTACTTTCTTGACCATTGTTATTTATATCCGCAGGAAGCTGAACTTAAGAAAGTCTATATAGCAGAAGTAAAACTTTTCAAAGCCTTGCTTTATTTCGATAAATTAAAAACATTCGGGAATGTTCCCTGGTATACAAAAGCCTTAAATCCTGATTCCCCGGAACTATATTCTCCTCGCGACAGCAGGGATGTTGTTGCTGATTCAATCGTTGCCTGCCTCGATTATGCCATTGAGAACCTGAAACCCAAAAATCAGGCCGAACCATTCAGGCTGAACAGGGAAGCTGCAATCCTGTTAAAAGCAAGAGTATGCCTGTATGAGGGTACATGGGAGAAATATCACAAGGACACCCCTTTCGGTGTTGCAGGTAAAGATGGTACCAGGTTTATTCAATTGGCAGCTGACGCCTCTGATCAGCTTATGAAACTGGGTACCGTGGATCTGTATAAAGGCCCGGCCGGACAGGAATATTTTTCACTTTTTAACCAACTTGATTACTCAGCAAACCAGGAGGTGATCTTGTGGAAAAAATATGATGTCGGACTTGGAATTTATCACTGGTGCAGTCAGTATCTTCCATTTGGTGCCGGTGATATCGGTGTTACAAAAAGCCTGATGGATGATTATTTATGCTCTGACGGCAAGCCGATATCTGTCAGTCCCCTGTTCCTGGGATACGATTCCATTCAAATGGAGGCAGCAAACCGCGATCCCCGCCTTGCACAAACAATGCTTCTTCCGGGATTCCCCACAACTATTAATATACCGGGATCTCCCGACAGGGTATTCACCAAACCAGCTCTCGACCAGAGTCAGCAATTCAGGGCGACAACCGGTTACTGCATGAATAAGGGAGCTAACCTTGAGTTTTCACAACAACAAAGCACAGGAGGTACAATGGCATCAATTATATTGAGGTATACCGAAGCTTTGCTGATTTATGCTGAGGCAAAGGCCGAACTCGGGACCATTACACAAACCGATATAGATAATACGATCAATAAAATCCGCGACAGGGTGGGAATGGTTCATCTTGATATGGGCAATATTAATACAGATCCTGACTGGGATTTTCCCTCGCTGTCACCTGTCCTAAATGAAATAAGACGAGAAAGACGCATTGAACTTGCATTTGAAGCACAGCGATGGGATGACCTGGCCCGGTGGAGGGCACATCACCTGTTTGCAGGGAAGCGTCCCAAAGGGATCCGTTATATAGGTTCCAACCTAGAAGGAACTTACACGGATTATCTTGGAAATCCAACCATTATCCTCGGACAAAACCTTTTTGTTGATGAAAATGGCCTTGTTGATCCCTATCAGATAAAATTCCCGGCCGGACTGGGATTTGATCCTGGACGTGATTATCTGTCTCCCATACCAAGTGATGAGATTACTCTCAACAACAACCTCATTCAAAACCCCGGATGGTAAGATTTCTTTTAATAATTGTTATTGTTCTGACAGGTTGCAATAGTAATAGAGTCTCCCTTGAATCATTGTTAAATGATATTTCCGGAAGAGAAACACTGACATACTTTCCGGGAAATGAATACAAGCTGATTCAGGCATCCAGTTATAACCGTGCATCCGTATCGCCCGATAGCAGCGGATGGTTTGAAAATGCCGATATGTCTCATTTTATAAGAGTGGAACAGAATAGCGGGAGACGTGAATTTGTGATGCTCGATACTGACGGACCGGGGGCTATTGTAAGATGGTGGATGACCTTTTACAAAGCTCAGAATGGTATTATCCGTATTTATATAGATAATACCTCTGAACCTGTTATTGAAGGTTCCCCTGATTCGCTCCTCAGTGGCGGACTCCTGGCAGGGTATCCGTTCTCAGCTTCGGTCCAGGAAGGAGCTCCGTTGGGGGAGGAGGGACGGGACTATGATCATAATTTTTATCTTCCAATACCTTTTTCGAAGCATTGTAAGGTTACTTATGAATGTGATTCCCTCACGATCCTTTATGATTATGAAGGTATCCAGGTGGAAAAGGGTTATTACTGGCCCGACGTTTTTTATAATATCTGCTATCGCTCTTATGACAAGAGGACCAATGTTGAATCCTTTTCAATGCAGGCACTTGAAAAGGCAAAACCTCTGATTGAAAGAGTCGGAATTTTACTAACTGATAGTGCTGTTGATTCATCAGAGGAAAAATACTTTGAGAAACTTCTTCTTCCCGGTGACTCTGTTGTAATTCAACTTGCCGGTAATAACAAAGCTGTTAACAGGTTAACCATTCAAATGGGAGCGGGCAATAACCATCAGTCGCTCAGGTCACTGATTATAGAAGCTACTTTCGACGGACACAGGACAATATGGGCCCCTGTTGGAGAATTCTTCGGCTCGGGTTATTCTCTTAACACACACCAGACCCGGATGAACCTCAGAGATTCGGAGGGAATGATGAAGTCGTTCTGGGTGATGCCTTTCAGAAAGCATTGCACTATTTTATATGTAAACTATGGGAATGATACTGTTCATCTGAAAGGCAATGCCGGCATGATCGATTATAACTGGAATGACAGAAGCATGTACTTTGGTGCTTCATGGCACGAATATTACCATATCAGATCGAGAACAGAGAAAAACTCCCCGTTTGACCTTTCATTTGCCGAAATAAAAGGAAAGGGGGTATATGCAGGCGACCAGGTTACACTTTTCAATAACACATACTTCTGGTGGGGAGAGGGTGATGAAAAAATATTTGTTGACGGTGAAAAATTTCCATCCAGCTTCGGGACAGGTTCAGAAGACTACTATGGTTACTCATTCGCGAGGCAGGAATCTTTTTCACATCCTTTTCTTTCACAACCGGAAGGGACAGGTAATATGAACTGGGGGCCAACAATAAACATGCGTCACCGGTCTCTCGATGCAATCCCGTTTGAAACATCGATCAGTCCAATGATTGAACTCTGGCATTGGAAAGAGATTGAAATGAATTATGCACTCACAGCTTATTTTTATATCTTTTCAGGTTATTCAAATTCAATAGTCCCAGATATAGAAAGTGTAAGGCTACCTGTCGCATTAACAAAAGAGGACTTTAACAGAGCTATTATTGAATAATTATGGATAATTTTAACCTGACCGGTATGAAAGGATGTAGGATTATTTTGATTCCATTACTGGTACTCTATATGGTAAAAATGTTATCATGCAATTCTACGGAATCGTATTATTCTGCTGATGATTTTGGAAAAGTTCCCAAAATTGATGCTCACTTCCATTACCTTTCCTTCGATGACAGTTATATGAAATTTGCCATTGATCAGAATTTCAGGCTGCTTACACCAATATGGGAGGGAGAGGAAGTACCAATTGATGTACAGTTCAGATTGTCCGATTCAGTTCAAAACAGATTTCCGGAATATTATACCTTCTTCGCTTCATTTCATTCGGACAGTATAAACAGTAAAAGCTTTGCGGAAATTGCGATTGAAAATATTTTAAACTCAATGAAGGCCGGTGCAGCAGGTATTAAGATATGGAAGAATATCGGTATGGTGCTGAAATATCCTGATGGCAGGTTCATAATGATAGATGACCCCGTTTTTGAGCCGGTCTTTAAATTTCTGGAAGAAAATAAGATACCGGTTATTGCACACCTTGGTGAACCTAAGGATTGCTGGCTGCCGTTTGAAGAAATGACTGATCCCGGGGATGTCAGTTATTACAGGGATAATCCTCAGTTCCATATGTACTGCTATACTGATGTCCCTTCGTATGAGAGGCAGATAGAAGCAAGGGATAACCTTCTGAGGAAACACCCTGAACTCGATTTCACAGGAGCTCATCTTGGCAGTCTTGAGTGGAGCGTGGAGGAACTGTCCAGACGATTCGATAAATTTCCAAATATGAAAGTTGACCTTGCAGCGAGGATGTTTCATTTACAATATCAATCAGAAAGAGACTATGATCATGTTCGCAATTTCATGATAAAATACCAGGACCGGATCGTTTATGGCACCGACTTCGAGGTACATGACCTTCCAGGGGTTGATGCGGCCGTCACTGCCGAAAACCTGAACACTGGATGGAGGGCTCACTGGATGTATCTCGCAACCGACTCTGTAATAAACAATATCAGGGGGCTTAAACTTCCCTCTGATGTGATTGACAAGATCTATTACTTAAATGCCCGGAGGTTTTTTACTAAAAGAAACCATTGAAGAAATATTTATATAAGCATAGAAGATTATCTATGAAAATCCGGATTTTAATTCCTGCGGCCCTCCTGGCTTTTACATTTTCGTGCACCTCACAGAGAACGAAACAGATAATAACTCTTGACAGCCTTTTGGAAGAAATGGTTGACCTTAACAGACTGACTGTTTTACCCGGAGCATCCTATAAAGCATTTCAGTATTCTTCATACGACCGGAGAAGCACGAGTACCGCAGATAGTCTATGGTTCTCCAACGAAGATGGATTTGGAGGAGAACCGGTACCCGGATTTGAGAAGGTTTTAAAAGAACCTGATTCAAAGGGAATCGGCGAATACCTGATCTGCGATATTAAAGGTCCCGGGGTTATTCAAAGATTATGGTCGGCAGGAATAACAGGAAAGGTAAGGTTGTTTCTTGACGAATCAGATTCTGCGGTTTATGAGGGCGATGCATTGCCTCTGTTTCACAATACTATCGAAGCTTTAACCGGTAAGGGGAGTGAAATTGACAATACAGGGACAATCAGGCAATTTGATGCTTCATATTTCCCAATTCCTTTCTCAAAGGCTTGTCGTCTTGAATGGACAGGCAACATCAGGGAACTTCATTTTTACCATGTTGGTATACGGATTTATTCAAATCATGCAAATGTTGTATCCTTCAGGAAAGATGATTTGTCGCAAATTAAAGACAAACTTGATGAAGTAACCCAGATCCTTAAAACTCCCGATAAATACCACAACCCTTCAAACAATAAAATCATTGAGGTTGAAACAATACTTCAGCCGGGTGAAGGGGCGGATCTGTTAAATATGGAAGGAGAAAAGGCAATTGATTATCTCTCTTTAAGAGTGAAAGCCGGAGATATTGAAAATGCATTGAGGAAGTGTGTTATGACCATCAGCTTTGATAATTCATCAATACCTCAGGTTCAGGCGCCGGTTGGCGATTTTTTTGGCGCCGCTCCCGGACTTAATCCATACACCTCTCTTCCCTTCTCAGTTCATGAAGATGGTACAATGATCTGCCGGTTTGTTATGCCTTTCAGAAAGAAAGTCATAATAGAAATTGCCAATAATTCCCCGGAGACAGTATCGGTGATTTCAGGAACCAGGGTCCGGGACAATAAATGGGTGAATGGCAAGACAATGCATTTCAGGGCACGATGGAGGATTGATCATGGGCTGACTGCATCTTACTTCGGAGCAGCAAATAACAGTGTATCAGATATATTATACCTGATGGCGATAGGTAAAGGAAGGATTACAGGAGCTTCGGCATATCTGTATAATCCAAGTAATGCAGTCACCTCATGGGGTAACTGGTGGGGTGAAGGCGATGAGAAAATCTTCATCGACAGTGACACATTTCCTTCATTTTACGGTACAGGATCTGAAGATTATTTTAATTACTCATGGTCGTCGTCAAAAATATTTAACTTTCCGTATTGCGGGCAACCGAGGAATGACGGACCCGGGAACAGAGGTTATGTATCAAATTACAGGTGGCATATTTCCGATGACATCCCTTTTAACTCCAATATTGCCTTTTATATGGAACTTGGAAATCATGGAACAGTACCCGGTTTTTCATATGGCCGTATTGTATATTATTATGCTCTGCCTGGTGTTATTGACGATGTTAAGACAATTTCGGAAGATGATATCAGGGATGTTTCGTATGCACTCTGGTCACCAAAGGCTTATCTGGGATCTGAGGGATACACTTTTATCCAGGCTGAAGATATACCTTTAACGGGCAGCGGATTTAAAACCGTGAAGAATATTTTGTGTGCCGAAGGTGAGATGCTTCTCTGGACCCCGGCAAAGGAAAGGGAAGAAATTACATTCAGTCTGGCAATGCCCAAAGCAATTGAGGGCAGAAAGATTGGATTTACACTAGCTCATATGCCCGGCGGAGGAAAAATCTCGGTTCTTGTAAACGGGGAACCAGTAAAGATGGACGGGAATGAGATAGTTGACCTGAACACGCCCTGGTATAGTATCCTTGATAACCATTTTACCGGGGAGGTTAATATTCGTGCCGGTGGTAATAAAATAACACTACGGTCGGAGGAAAGTTCTGCCGGAAGTAAAACAGGTATCGATTTTATATGGATTAAATACTAATGAAGAGAAATTAATGAAATAATTAAGTACAACAGATATATCATAAATTAGAATTATTAACCTAATGAAAGAAAAAAATGAAAAAACTAATTTCAGGAATCCTGTTTGTTTTGATGGCCGGGTTCATTATTTCCTTTGGAAATTCCGGACCTAAAGATGCTGCTGGTCTCTATGCTGAGATTGATAAAAAATCGCCACCCAATACCTTATCTAAAAAAGAGAAGAAGAGTAGCTGGCAATTATTATTTGATGGAAAAACCACCACCGGGTGGCATGGTTACAATCTGAAAGTGTTTCCCGATTGCTGGGCGATAGATGACGGGGCTTTTACAATGAATACCACAGGAAGTGGGGAAAGTCTGGATATCATTACTGATAAGAAGTATCGGGATTTTGCACTCAGTCTTGAATACAAACTTACACAGTCAGCGAACAGTGGTATTATTTACCAGGTAGAGGAGGATACAATTTATAAGTTTCCTTACGAGACCGGTCCGGAATTTCAGATTATTGATCATCAGAACTGGCCTGATTCCCTGCAGGATGTGCAGATCAGTGGTGCCAACTACGGCATGTACCCTCCAAAAACGAGGCCTTATAAAGCTTTAGGTGAATGGAACAGCCTTTTTCTGGTTGTTCAAGGCAACAAGGTTACACAGATACTCAACGGTGAAGTGGTGGTTGAATATGAAAAGTACTCAGATGAATGGAACACACTCCGGAACAGTGGAAAATGGGCCGCTTTCCCCGACTGGGGAAAATTCGACGAAGGACACATTTCACTTCAGAACCATGGCACAAAATTATGGTACCGGTCGATAAAACTTAAAGAAATTTAATCTGGCAAAATATTTTGAAAGTATGAAACAAAAAGAGAGTTCCCGCCGGGATTTTTTGAAGAAAACCGGTCTTGCTGCTGCTGGTTTTACTATACTTCCCGGACACGTTGTTGGTGGACTGGGTTATAAAGCTCCCAGTGATAAACTTAATATTGCCGGTATAGGTATCGGTGGTAAGGGGCATCCTAATCTAAAGGGGATGTCAGCCGAAAATATAGTTGCACTCTGCGATGTCGACTGGAAATATGGCGATGTTTGTTTTAAGGATTTTCCCGGGGCAAAAAAATACTGGGACTGGCGAAAAATGTACGATGAGATGGGTAAATCAATTGATGCGGTGATGGTTGCAACAGCCGACCACACTCATGCCATAATATCAGCCACCGCCATTACGCTTGGGAAACATGTCTACTGCCAGAAACCTCTTACCCATTCAGTTTATGAATCACGTCTTCTCACAAAACTAACTGCTAAATACAAAGTTGCCACCCAGATGGGAAACCAGGGTAATTCGCACGATGATGTACGAAAGCTTTGTGAGTGGATTTGGAATAATGAAATAGGTGATATAAAGGAAGTTCATGCCTGGACTGATCGTCCTATCTGGCCGCAGGGTATAGAGAGGCCGGCAAAAGCTATGCAGGTACCAAAAACACTCAACTGGGATCTGTTCATCGGCCCCGCACCAATGAGACCGTATCACGAGATTTATACTCCCTGGAACTGGCGGGGCTGGTGGGATTTTGGTACAGGAGCCTTTGGAGATATGGCATGTCATGTTCTGGATCCGGTTTTCAGGGCTCTGAAACTCACTTATCCTGATAAGGTTCGTGGTAGCTCAACAAATATAAATACTGAGTCTGCTCCACACGCTGAAACAGTTGAGTTTGCTTTTCCTGCCCGTGAGAATATGCCAAAACTGGCTATGCCTGCAGTCAAAGTTCACTGGTACGACGGTGGATTGCTTCCAAACCTGTCAGACCTGCTTCCGGAGGGAGAGAATTTAATGAAAGACGGATTAGGCGGTTGTCTTTTTATCGGTTCAAAAGATACTCTCATGTGTGGATGCGGGGGCTCTTACCCGAGGTTGTTAAGCGGCCGTACCCCCGATGTTAAACCCTATTTGCGCCGGATTCCGGGCGGGGATACATTCTATCCTGACGGACCTCATGAACGGGACTGGATACGTGCATGTAAAGAATCATCTGAAAACAGGACGGAAGGCACATCTAACTTTGCATATGCCGGACCTTTCAATGAAATGGTTCTGTTGGGAGTGCTCGCTATCAGGCTGCAGGGGCTGAACAAAGCATTGAAATGGGATGGGGAAAACATGAGATTCACCAATATTTCTGACACCGAGGAGTTGAAGATTATGACTTCAGATGAGTTTAAAGTGATTGATGGTCATCCTACATTTAACAGGAAATATGAGAAGTTCAATGCCAGTGCCAGCGCAAATGAATATATCAAACATACCTGTCGTGAAGGCTGGAAACTGCCGGAAATGCCATAGCTCTGAGATCAGGACCGATAAACTCATATAAAGGAAAACTATGACCAAAAAATTAAGCTATTTATACTTCATATGCCTTATTGCAACCATGGGAGGGTTAATGTTTGGCTTTGATATTGCAATTATTTCCGGAGCAGTTCCTTTTATCCAACCATATTTCGGGTGGAATGAACTGCAACTGGGCTGGGGAGTGAGTTCGCTTCTTGTCGGAGCCATAATAGGGGCTTTTGGTTCAGGAGTGCTGACGGATAAATATGGCCGCAAAAAGATTCTGATTGTAGTGGCTCTTTTCTTTGCTCTTTCCTGTACGATAACAGCAATTGCAACAACTTCCATGCTCTTTATATCTGCACGTCTTATTGGCGGACTGGCTGTAGGGGCCGCTTCTGTGCTTTCTCCGATGTATGTGGCAGAAGTTGCCCCTGCCAGAAACAGGGGCATGCTTGTGGCAATATATCAGCTTACAATTGTATTTGGAATCTTATGTTCCTATACTATTAATTACTGGTTACACGATGCCGTCAATAACTGGAGATGGATGTTTGCCACGGGAGTAGTGCCTTCGGTCATATTTTTTACAGGTTTATTCTTTATCCCCGAAAGCCCCAGGTGGCTTTATAAGGCCGGACGAAAAGAGGATTCACTGAAAGTACTTACAAGGATCGGCGGGGAGTCGCTTGCAAGAGGGGAAATAGATGAAATAGCCAGATCTCTCGACAATAATTCTGCGCCTGTTTCAGGAGGAGAATTATTCAGGCCAGCTGCCCGTAAAGTGATGGTGGTAGGATTCCTTTTAGCCGTGCTGGTACAGGTAAGCGGTATAAATACAGTAATTGATTATGCTCCAAAGATACTTCTTGCAGCCGGGGTGGAAATAAAAAATGCATTGCTTCAGACCTCACTGATCGGTCTTATAAACTTCATATTCACATTTGTTGCAATACTGTTCATTGATAAAGTCGGCAGACGAAGACTTTATCTTATCGGATCTATGGGAATGGCGGTTACCCTTGTTATGCTTGCAGTCTCCTTTTTTATGAAGATGGAGGGATTTTTCACCCTGGTATGTATAATACTGTTCATATCATTCTTTTCATCATGTATAGGACCGGTATTCTGGACCCTTATCTCAGAGATTTATCCTAACCGGATAAGGGGCAAAGCATTGGCATTTGCATCCTTTACCCAGTGGATATTTAATTTCCTGGTGGTATTGCTTTTCCCGCATTTCCTGGCATCGGTTGGAGGTACTGCAACATTTCTGTTTCTGGCTCTGATGTCATTGCTTCAATGGCTGTTCACGTATATGTATGTACCTGAGACAAAAGGAAAGTCGCTGGAAGAGATAGAACATCTCTGGACCTGATGGTTTATATTGAATAAATGATCCTGAAAAAAATTCTAAATCTGATAACATGAGAAAAAGTTTACTTATTCAAACTGGAATATCCTTTTTTGCAGTTGTGTTACTGTTTTCCTGTGCCGCTGAAAATCCTGAAAAAGATTCATCCGGCCATCAGTTTAATGGCTCATACTCAGGTAAGAATCTCGATAGGGTATCATTTCCTATCGGAGGAATAGGTGCCGGTATGTTCTGTATGGATGGTACAGGTTCGATATCTCACCTCTCAGTAAGAAATAAACCTGAACTGTTCAACGAACCTGTAGCATTTGCGGCAATAAGTGTTAAAGGATTTGAACATGGCTCAAAAGTGCTTGAAGGACAGGTCCCTCAGTGGAAGATGTTCGGCCCTTCCGCTTCAGGGACCGGTTCCCCCGGGAAACTTTATGGACTTCCAAGGTTCATGAAGGCAGAGTTCCTTCCAAGGTTTCCTTTCGCAACACTCGCGCTTAATGATGACGATATCCCGCTTGAGGTAGAAGTTACTGGCTGGAGCCCGTTTATCCCGGGTGATGCAGATAATTCAAGTCTGCCGTGCGGAACGATTGAGTACAGGTTTAAAAATGCTTCCACGAAAGTTACAGAGTCGGTCTTTTCATGGAATTCCAGGAATATTCTTGCCGAGTGGGGAGGGCCAATCCTCCCGACTGAGAATGGGTTTATAATGGCAGTCAATACTTCTGATATAAAGGACCTGGGTAAGAAAGGATTTTCAGTATTTACAGATGATACTGCCGCAGTTGTTGATTATTGCTGGTTCAGGGGAGAATGGTTTGATCCATACATGATGTTGTGGAAGAATATTGAGAGTTGCTCTGCACCACATAATCCTCCTGTTCAGGGCCCTGTTATGGGAGCTTCATTATATGTTCCCTTTGTACTTAAACCGGGTGAAGAAAAAACTATCTCTGTAAACTTCTGCTGGTATCTGCCCGATTCAGGACCTTCAATCGGAAATATCCCTGGTACTGATCTTAAGCTTCCGGCTTACCTACCCTGGTATTCAGGCAAATTTCAGAATATTGAAGAGCTGATAGCTTACTGGAAGGCAAATAAAAATGACTTAAGAGAAAAGAGTTGCCTGTTCCGCGACGCTTTCTTCTCGTCAACATTGCCTGCAGAGGTTATTGAGGCTGTTGCTGCAAATCTGACAATCATAAAATCGCCAACTGTTCTCAGACAGGCTGATGGAAGACTCTGGTGCTGGGAAGGTTGTGGTGATAATGAAGGATGTTGTCATGGCAGTTGTACCCACGTTTGGAATTATGCCCAGGCCATCTCTCACCTGTTCCCTGCTCTCGAAAGAACACTGCGGGAAACCGAATTTGAAGTCAGCCAGAATGCGCTTGGTCACCAGAATTTCAGGACCAATCTCCCCATATCGGAACCACCTCATAATTTCTATGCAGCTGCCGATGGCCAGCTGGGTGGAATAATGAAAGTATACAGGGATTGGCGAATAAGCGGCAATACTGAGTGGATGAAAGAGCTTTATCCACTTGTTAAAAGGAGCATGGATTATTGCATTGAGACCTGGGATCCGGGCCGTAAAGGGTTCCTTGAAGAACCACATCATAATACTTACGACATTGAGTTCTGGGGTCCTGATGGAATGTGTACCAGTTTTTACCTTGGTGCCCTTACTGCAATAATTGAAATGAGCAAAGCTGCTGAAGCCCCATCTGGTAAATATGATAGTCTGATTGTTAAGGGGAAATCTTATCTTGAAAATGATTTATACGATGGCGAATACTTTATTCAGCAGGTGAAATGGGAAGGACTGAGATCGCCAAACCCTGTTGAGGCCGCAAAGGCCAGTTACAGAACAACCTATACACCTGAAGCTCTTGAGATTTTAAAAAATGAAGGCCCTAAGTATCAATATGGAAAAGGATGTTTATCTGATGGAATACTTGGTATGTGGCTTGCCACTGTATGTGGTCTGAAAGAAATAGTTGATAATGAAAAAGTGAAAAGTCATCTTATCGCTGTTCATAAGTACAACCTGCGGGATAATCTAATTGATCATGTCAATCCTCAGAGGCCTACATATGCAGCTGGTAAGGACGGAGGACTTTTAATCTGCACCTGGCCGAAAGGAGGAAAGCTCTCGTTGCCGTTTATCTACAGCAACGAAGTATGGACAGGCATTGAATACCAGGTTGCCAGTCATCTTATGTTCAAAGATGAAGTAGAAAAAGGGCTTGAGATAGTCCGTGAATGCAGGGAAAGATATGATGGCAGTGTCCGTAATCCCTTCAATGAATATGAGTGCGGAAGCTGGTATGCAAGGGCAATGTCGAGCTATGCCATGCTCGAGGGGCTGACCGGGGTCCGGTATGACGCTGTTGATAAAACTTTGTACATCGATTCAAGGGTTGGCGATTTTATTTCATTTCTCAGTACCGATACAGGTTTTGGAAATGTTGGCCTGAAAGAAGGAAACCCTTTCATTAATGTAGTATATGGGCAGATCGACGTGAAAAAAGTTCTTGTATCGGGAACAGAAAAACAATTAAGATAAAACCTCCATGTATTAACATTCACAAACGCAATAGTATAATAATCAGCTACATGGAGGTTCCCGCGCTTTAGCGGGGACCCTTAAAATCAAAATTATATAAGGGTGAAAAAATCATTACTGTCAACCAGAATCACTGATATCAGAAAAGCAGCTTTCCCGGTAATAGACGCACATAATCATCTCTGGGGAAGTCTGGAAGTCGAACAGATAGTGAAGACTTTAGACGAAGTGGGAGTTGCAGGTTTTTGCAATCTGACAGGCAATGTTCGTATTGAATTTTCAGGTGGCGGATATGTTCTCAGTTCCTGTGATATTTCAGACTTTATAAAGAGTTGCTCCGATAGATATCCCGGCAGATTTTACTGTTTTACCATGTCAGATTTTGCACATCCGGCCGATAAGCCGCTTTTTTATGATGATAAAAAATTCGTTGATGGGTTTATTGGTACCCTTCATGAACATGTTAAACTTGGTGCCAAAGGATTGAAGGTGTTGAAGGAGCTTGGCCTTTTCCACAGAGATTCAGAAGGCGAGCTCATTTCTGTTGATGATCATCGATTGTTCGCGATTTGGGAAGAGGCAGGTAAGCTTAAGATTCCTGTTTTGATCCATCAGGCTGATCCATCAGGCTTTTTTGAACCATTTACCGCTGATAATGAGCATTATGAAACCTTGAAGAAATATCCTTCATGGGGCTTCTCCGATCCCCGTTTCCCAAGGAAACCTGATCTTCTGAAAAGACGTAATAATCTCATCAGGCAGCACCCTGATACTACCTTCATCCTGCCGCATTTTGCTAACCATGCTGAAGATATCTCAGGTGTTTCACAATTGCTTACTGAAAACCCGAATGTATATATTGACTTTTCTGCCAGGCTTGATGAATTGGGACGACAGCCCTATTCAACACGGGAGTTCTTTATAAAGCATCAGGACCGGATTGTTTTTGGTACTGATATGCCTGCAGATATTGAAAGTTCGGTTGAAATGTACCGGACCTATTTCAGATTTCTTGAGACCTTTGACGAATCGTTCTATTCACCTGATTATGATGGTACTTTCGACAGAGCCCGTTGGCCCATCTGCGGAATAGGCCTGCCAAAAGGAGTCCTTAAAAAGATCTATTATGAAAATATTCTTAAAATCATTCCAGCACTGAGTTCTGTTAATAATTTAACACTAAAATAAATAGCATATGATCAAAGCTAAAGTAGGATTTATCGTTTTTGGTGTCCATAAGGACGGTTTATTGGACCCGATGGGTACCCCCTTCATCGATAGTAAGATTGTTGAAGGTGCCAGTTTGGCTCTGAAAAATGCAGGACTTGAACTGGTGGAACACGATCTGGTGATTGCCTCAAAGAAGGAAGCCAGGGAGTGTTTTGACAAATTCAAAAAGATAAGTGATGTTGATGCGGTTATCCTGTTTTCAGGAACATGGGTCTGGGCTTCTCATCTGATAGCTGCAATCCGCGATTTTGCAACTACCGGTAAGGGAATCATTCTCTGGACCAATCCCGGTAGCCAGGGATGGAGACCGGTTGGAGGTTTGGTTATGCAGGGTGCTTTAAAGGAAATCGGCATTAAGCACAGGTTTGTTTACGGAAGTTATGAAGACCGGAAGGAGATTGAGAGAATCACATCCTATTGCCGGGCAAGCGCAATGAAGAATTCTCTTAATATGAGTACTATCGGAACATTCGGAGGACGTGGAATGGGTCAGACCTGCGGAGCAGCCGACCCGTCACAGTGGATGAAGATGTTTGGTGTGGATATCGATTCAAGAGATACGTCTGAATTACTTGATACGGCTAAAAAGATTTCAGAAGAAGAGATTACCGAGGCCAGGGAAAGAATTCAAAAACTGTTTTCAGAGCCAGTTCCTGATAACAGTGAGGCTGAACGGTCAATCAGGTTATACCTGGCATTGAAGAAACTGGTGAAAAAGAATGAATGGGACTTTTATACAATTCAGTCCTTCCCCGGACTTGGCGATGAGTACAGTGCAACATGTTTTGCCCAGAGCATGATACTTGAAGATGGAATTGGTACCTCAACCCTTGGCGATTTTAATACGGCCCTCACTGTTAAATGTTTAACAGACATGAGTGACGAGCCAGTGTATTACGGTGATTTACAGCATATTGATAAATCAAATAATGAAATTAAAATAATCGGCGACGGAGCCTGCCCCCCGTCACTGGCAGGGAAACTTGGTCCTGCCGGTTTTGCAGAACATGGTATACCGACTGAAGGTGAAGCAGGGGGAATATCTGTAAAGCTTGTCTGTAAAGTTGGAGAGGGAGTGCTTGCCCGACTGGGAAGAAATGACGGCAGGTTTGAAATGGTAATAACCCGATGCACCATATTCGAACCTCCTGCCAGTGAGCTTGAAAAGAGAAGGAATGAATGCGGCATTCCTTTCTGGCCTCACGGTTTTGTTAAAGCCGGGTGTGATATCGATGCTTTGTTACAGGCATGGAACAATGAATATGCATGTCTGGGATATGGCGCGCACCTTTATGAAGAACTTAAAGCATTTTGTGAACTGACCGGGATAAAAGCCATTGCACTTTGATGAAGATTCAATCTCCATAGTATTAACTATATCTGGTTCAGCACCTTTCTTATTGATATAAGCATGTTTGTAAGTAGTGCAGCAAGAACTCCTGTTGCTATCGTCAGCTGGTTTATTGCAACCAGCTTGCCTCTCATGTGCGAAGGGGAAATTTCAGCGATCAGAGGGGATGCTGCCCTGGTTAAATTCATTTCAATTTTATTTTTCGATTTGATAAACAGGCAGGTTAACCGATGAAGGCATCTCCTTTCCATAAAATACCTGCTGTTTTGCATTCTGAATGGTTACAGCGGAATAAGCCGGTTCGCAGGTATTCAGGCTGCGGTTAAACCTGGGAAACCAGCCGGAAGTTATTACAACTCTCAGCTTGTGGCCGGCATTCAGCTGGTAACCTGTTGCCCAGACAGATATCTCAACCTTTTTCGGATCCTTATTATCAAAACTGACTTTCGCTCCGCCTTCCTGGATATTAATTATTTTCCC
>Ga0209254_10001717_pt1 | contig 19755 bp, 17 predicted proteins | sample FrelakmetDIP11DI_FD_187148 | JGI IMG/M metagenome (GOLD analysis project Ga0209254, IMG submission 187148) | Freshwater lake sediment microbial communities from the University of Notre Dame, USA, for methane emissions studies - DIP11 DI (SPAdes)... | ecosystem: Environmental > Aquatic >...
CGAGCAGATTCAGTCGGAGCATGGACAATGCCTCAATGGAGATAGAGTTATGCGAATCGAAGATGATCATGGCATCGCGGCGCTTTTGCTGGCGGAGGAACGTCGACTCTGCGGCGGTTTCGGCTTCACCGAAGGGCCGCTCTGGATAGCTAACGATGCGGCCCTGCTGTTCAGCGACATTCCGGGCAATACGATTCATCGCTGGCGCCCCGGAGCGACGACGGCCGAGGTGTATCGCGCACCAAGCGGCTGGTCGAACGGGCTGAGCCTCGATGCCGATGGCCGGCTGCTCGCGTGTGAGCACGGCGGCCGGCGTGTATCGAGAAGTGCCTATACGTCGCCGCGCACAATGGAATCGCTCGCGGAGAGTTGGACAGGGCAGGCGCTCAACAGCCCCAACGACATCGTTGTACATTCCTCGGGAGCGATCTTTTTTACCGACCCGACCTACGGCATCGATCGGGGCCAGACGCCGCGCTTCGGCGCCGCAGGACAACGGCAGGCGCTCGCCGTCAAGGGCGTGTATTGCATCGACCCGAGTGGCGCGCTGCAGCTGGTGATCGCGGAAGGCTTCAAACAACCTAACGGCCTCGCGTTTTCTCCCGACGAGTCGTGGCTGTACATCGGTGATTCGCACGAGCGGTTGATCTGGCGCTATCGGGTGGAAGCGGACTTATCGTTGACCCATCGCAGTCTGTTCGTCGATCAGCGCGCGGACGCTCGAAGCGGTGTTCCGGACGGCATGAAAGTCGATGTCGACGGCCGCTTGTGGACCACCGGTGCGGGCGGCGTCTCGGTGCATTCGGCAGCAGGGGATTATCTGGGCGTGTTCGAGATCGCGGAACACGCGGCGAACATCGCATTCGGCGGAGCCGGTTTTTCGACACTGTTCCTCACCGCGGGAACCAGCGTGTACGAGGTCTCGACTGCTGTGCGGGGTATCGCGCCGGGTTCGCGCTGATACAGACCGGATTCCGGTGCGTGTAAGGAGCCACCGCTTCGCGTCGACCCGGAGCTGCGCGACCAGCGCGGTTGCGTAGGCAATGCCTGCGGCGTCGAGATAGCGCGAACGTAACGAGCAGACAACGGATCGTCCCCATGGTGTAACTCTCCGCGTGATGGCTCTGAGCATGGCGGGCAGCACCGCCTTCCGAACATCGAAGTGAGCATGTGACGCTGGTCTGCCAGGCGAAAGCCGAAGTTGAACGAGTCGCGCGCAGTCGCGAGTCAGGTCGCCGTTGTCGCGTACTGCTCACGTTGTTGCACGACGGCATGGTTCGTATTTCCTCGCTACCCTCGCTACCCTCGTGCCGTCGAGTAACATGTGAATTATGGCGCCGATGCTTGGACTCCCACGACAGCAACGTCGGCGGATCGAGATGTTCGATCGGCACGGAGTTCATTTTGCTGGTCTCGAGCTCGAATGCCGTGATGATCCGACCCAATCATACGAACCCTCCATAGCGCGCAGGTGAAGATGTTACTTCGCGCGGCGACTTGCTCATTGCAATGACAGCTGGAGTCAACGCGCCGCGCTATCGGCCTGATATCGATGGACTTCGCGCCATCGCGGTGGTGCCGGTCGTCCTGTTTCACGCCGGGTTCACGTCCGTCAGCGGCGGATTCGTCGGAGTTGACGTTTTCTTCGTCATCTCGGGATATCTCATCACGCAGTTGCTGCTCAACGATATTCGCAGCGGATCTTTCAGCATCGCGCGGTTTTACGAACGCCGTATTCGCCGCATCTTCCCGGCGCTCTTTGCAGTCATCGGGGCGAGTTCATTGGCCGCGTGGTTTATCTTCATGCCCGGCGAGATGGCCTATTTCGCCCGCAGCGCCGCGGCGGCCGCGCTCTTCAGTTCGAACATGCTGTTCTTCAGCGAAAGCGGCTACTTCGATGCGGAAGCCCACCTAAAACCATTGCTGCACACCTGGTCGTTGGCGGTCGAAGAGCAGTTTTACATTGTGTTTCCCTTGTTGCTTTTTGGCGTGACCCGTCGGGCATGGCCGGTTGCACGTGTGCTTGTTGGTTTGTGGCTCGCATCCTTCGCACTGAGCCTGTATGCCCAACAGTTCGCCCCGGTCTTCAACTTCTACTGGGCCCCGCCAAGATTCTGGGAACTGCTGACGGGCGCGGTTCTGGCCGCGGCGACTGTGCCTGTGCTGACGACGGCCATGAGCCGCTGGCTCATTCTCACGGGTCTGGGACTCATCGCTATCTCGGTGTTCGGCTACGACGAAAACACCGTGTTTCCAGGGCTCACTGCCCTGGTTCCCTGTCTCGGTGCCGCGTTCGTCATCCACGGTGGCAGTGCACCCGGGGCCGCAATACAGATCCTGAGCGCCAGACCCATCGTCCAGATTGGTCTGATGTCGTATTCGCTCTATCTGTGGCACTGGCCGGTGATCGTCTTCACGCGCTACTTGAACGCGGGACAACTCTCCGTGGCTACGGCCAGTGCGACTGTCGTCGTGTCCTTTGCGCTTGCCTACGTTTCCTGGCGATGGATCGAGCTCCCGTTCCGCGGCAAAGGCGCATTGCTGAATCGGCGTGGCGTGATCGTTGGTGCCTCGCTGTTGATTGCGACGACCACGAGTTTTGGCGTGACGGTGAGTTTGCTTCATGGTCTGCCGATGCGTCTTCCCATCGCAGCGCAAGGTCTGTATGCAGCACGTGACGATCGCAGCGTATGTAGTTCGCCGAAATATTTTGTCCCCGTCGATGCAGCGGTGCCTCGCGAGGACATGGAGCTGCGCGCCTTGTGTTCGATTGGCGCAACAGATGACAACAGCGGAATCGAAGGAGCGCTCGATTTTGTTGTCTGGGGCGATTCCCACGCGGCGGCGATGGCACCGGCAATCGACAAGATTGCAAGGGCGCATGGGCGAACAGGCGCGCTGCTCGGGCGTGGCTCCTGTCCGCCGCTGCTCGACTTCGATACCGGCGCATCGAACCGCAAGAAGATAAAAAACTGCATGCTGTACAACGCCGCGGCACTGCGCTTTATTGCAAACAATCAGGTCGCCGTCGTGTTCCTGGTGGCGCGCTGGCCGAAATACGTCCATCACTCCGAATACGGCAACGAAGGCATCTTCTTCGATCCCAACGACGCGATCATGCTCGATGATTTCTCCGCTGAGCTCGCACAGAGTCTTGGCGTCACTCTGAGCGCAATCAGCAAAGCAGGCGCCAAAGCGGTGATCGTGATGGACGTGCCCGAGATGGGGTACGACGTTCCGCATGCACTGGCAAAGGCGAGCATGACTGGCGATGCCATCGCGATCGCGCCGCAGCGGCAAGCCGTTCGTCGCCGGCAAGCGCTGACGCTGTCAGTCCTGACTGCTGCCGCGGAGAAATACGACGCGACATTTATCGATCCGACTGAGCGGATCTGCGATGCGACTGCTTGCCGCATCCGTGCCGGAAACATCGTGCTGTATGCCGATGAAGACCATCTCACCCGGTCCGGAGCGGAATACATCGCGCCAGTCTTTGAGCCGCTGTTCGCTCGCTGGCCGTCAAGGTCTACGTCCGGCTTGCCGGTCGGGAAAACCGATAGGTAGATCCGTGCACGCGGTATATTTCTGCCTTGCGCGATCGAATCTGTGTGGAGCCATGACATGTCCGTGATCAGACGAGGGTTCAAAAAACTACGCGACGGTTTCGCGCGCGCCCGCTACGCGCCAGGCTTTTCGCAAGCGGAGCAGGAGCGCACAACAAAAGTCGCGATCGCCAATGCGGGCCTCGACTGTGCGGCCGGCCTCGATGTGCTCAATGGCGTTCTGCGCGAACTTCGCGGCGCACCGTTCGACTTCGGCAGGGATTCGGTGCATTGGTTGCTGTTCGCCTGTCTCAGCAGGTCGACCGTGCCAGTGGTGCGCGTTTTGGAAATTGGCACTTTTGACGGTCAATTCAGCGCCATTCTTGCGCGGTTGTTTCCCGCGGCCGAAATAGTCACCGTCGATCTGCCGGAGTCCGATCCCATTCTGCGGACCACCTACGACCGTGAACTGGATACGGAGTATCAGCGCTTTGTTGCCACGCGCAGCGCCAACCTTACGGCCCCCAACATCCGTTTCCGGCAATTCAATTCGGCATTTCTGCTCGACAATGTGCCGGGCCCGTTCGACTTGCTCTGGGTTGACGGAGGTCATTTGTATCCCGAGGTCGCCTGGGATATCGCGATCGCGCATCATTTGTGTCGCGAAGGCGGCTACCTGTTGTGTGACGATGTGATTCCTACGCTTGATGGCCAACGCACCGCTTACGTGTCGCCCGACAGCTTCCAGGTGCTGCGCTATGTGACCGACCGAACCGGTGCCCCGCTGCATTTGTTTTTGAAGCGCAGCGGGTTCAAGCATGCCGTCGTGCCGCGCACCCGCAAGTACGTGGCGATGCTCGAGCGCTTAAAAGTAGCCGCCGCGAGTTAGCGTCGGACACAGCACCCTCCCGATTCGCCTTAGCTGCGCAGTTGCGCAATACTCGACCTGCTGTGTGAAGAGGTGATTTGTATGACAAATATCCCGGCAGCCGAGGTCCGTTGGGGGATCATCGGTTGCGGCGATGTTGTTGCACGCAAGGCGGCGACGGGCCTGCTGGCCACGCCGGGGCATCGCATCGTCAGCGCCATGCGCCGCACGGCTTCCGAGCTCGAAGCCTTCGGCCGGCGGTTCGGCGTCGCCCATCTCACCACTGACGCAGCGGTGCTCCTCGCGCGCGCGGACGTTGACATGGTCTACATCGCCACGCCGCCTGATCTGCACCTGCACTACGCGCGCCTCGCCGCCGCCGCCGGAAAGGGCGTGCTCATCGAGAAACCCTGCGGACGTTGCGCGGCGGAGACGCAGGCCATCGCCGAAGCGTGCGGCGACGCGCGCGTCCCCGTTTTCGCCAGCTACTATCGGCGCTATCTGCCAAAGTTTCAGACGGTGCGTGCCTTACTGGCCGCCGGGACCATTGGTCCGGTGGTGGCGGTCAGCTACCGGTTTCGCGAACGCGGTGGCGCCGCTGACTGGCGCCAGAATCCGGAGCGTTCCGGCGGCGGCAGCTTCTACGATCTCGCCTGCCATGTGCTCGACCTGATCGACCTGCTGTTCGGGCCGCTGGACTGCAAAGGTGGCGATGCCCGCAACCTGCGCGCCGAGCGCGTGACGGAGGATCTGGTGACGCTGCTGTGGCAGGGCCGTTCGGTCGACGGCGGAATTGTGCAAGGCACCGCGAGCTGGAATTTCGCGAGCACGGAAAAGGTCGACGAGTTATTGATCGAGGGCCAACGCGGCCGCATCCGCTGTCAGGCGATGAAAGTATTCGGTGACGTGCGTGTGGAAGTGGACCGCACGCTCGACGATACCGGCAAGGGGTCGATAGGCACGCGCATTCGCAAGCAGTTGCGCAACCGGCTGCTGTCGGTGCGCACCGTATCGATTGCGCATCCGCGACCGGTGCACACGCACGCGCCGTTGTTCGCGTCAATCGGTGCCGCCATTGCCGATGGCAGCGCGGCTGAAGGCAGCCATTTCACCGCCGCGCTGCATACGGCGCGGCTCATGGATGCAGCACTGACGGGCTATTACGGCGGCCGCGAGATCGGCTTCTGGGACCGCCCTGAGCGTTGGCAGAGCTTGCGGGCGCGCGTTCGCGTCGAACGCGCGGCGGCACCGCCGGCACAGCGGGCGGCATTGGCCGCCGATATCACCGACGCGGTGCGCCTTCAGTTCGAGCGCGACGGCTGGGCAGGTCCGTTCGATGCGGACGTGCCGGGGCTGGCGAGTACGTTCGTACCGGAAAAGGAACGCAAAGACCTGCATCTGACCGATCCGCAGATCTTTTCCATTTGCACGCATCCGGCGATCGTCGAGCGCGTCGCTGCCCTGGTCGGCGCGACTGCGCTGTCGATCTTCAAGACGCGCGTGCACACGAAGGCCGCTGAGACGTTGAAGACTGCGCCGAAGCATGCCGTCGTGCCGTGGCACCAGGATGCCGGTGTGGACAATGGCGGCCATGACCTCGCCGGCAATGCGATACCCACCTGGACGGTGTGGCTGGCGCTCGATGATGTGGGCGCTGATTCCGGTCCGGTCTGCGTGCTGCCCGGCACCCAGCGCAAACTCTACGGCAACTACGACGAGAACTTTGACGCGCGCCTGGTGGAACGTGGGCACCTGACGCAAGCGGACGTCGACCGGGCGGTGCCTCTGCTGATGCGGCGCGGGCAGTTCTGCGTGTTCCACTCATGGCTTCTGCACGCCAGCGCGCCGAACAACACGAAAGCGCGCCGCGCGGGTCTCAACATCCGCTTCGTCCGCGACAGCGACCGTGTGCCGGGCGAATACGACTATGTACAGCTCGAGCCATGGCCGGGCGACACGCCCGCGTCTGCCGTCCAAGCAGCGCCCGTTGCAGCTGAAACGATTGCCACCGCGCCCGCCCATCCGGTTGCGGCGACGCTGGTCCGCCACCGGTGAACACGACCCGTGTGCAAGACGAAATGGCTTCCGCCTTCGACTGGGCGCGTATGGATGCGCTCGATGCACACGCGTTTCAGCAGACGCAACCCTATCCGTGGCTGAACCCGGTTGCACTGCTGCGTGAGCCTGCGTTTCGCCAGTTGGCTGCAGCACTACCGGACGTTGCCCGTTTCGAAAAGACGTTCGAGATCCCGCGTAAACACGGCCAGCGTCCGCACAACCGCTATTCGTTGGAATGGCAGCCGGGCCTCGAACTACCCGAGGTGTGGCAAGCGCTGGTCGATGAAGCGAGTTCGGAGCGTTACCGGCGCTGGTTGGCGCGGATGATCGGCACGCGCTGGTTCAGCCTGCACTTCCACTGGCACTACGCGCCGAGCGGCGGTGAGGTGTCGCCGCATTGCGACTCGCGCCTGAAGCTGGGTTCGCACATCTTTTACATGAACACGCACGACGACTGGCAGCCGGAGTGGGGTGGCGAGACGTTGGTGCTCGACCCCGGCGGCCATTTGCCGGCCGACAGCGCGCCGGATTTCGATGATTTTGCCGCGGCGCATGCCGCCAAGACGCTCGAGAATTACAGCCTGCTGTTCGTCCGCCGCGGTGATTCCTGGCACGGTGTGCGCCCGGTGCAATGCCCGGATGGATTTATGCGCAAGGTATTCATCGTCGTCATCAACGACGATTCGCCGTGGCGGCGCGTCAAGCGCTGGATCAAAGGCAAGCCCAAGCGCGGGGTCTGATGCCGGAGCGGTATTACTTGATTAGCAGCACGAAGGGATGATCGATATGCGGGCAGACGAACGGAACTTCAGGGCGATGCATCGAGCAGCGCTGCCGGCGCGTTGCGAATCCGGCGGGTGCGAGACGCCGCTGAACCTGACCTGCTGACGGCCCGGCGATCATCCCGATGCGGTGGTTCGTGCGCGAATCGATCCGAGTTGCCGATCCGCTGCAATCTGATCGGCAGTTCGTCTTTCCGGCGGACAATCGCCACATCCGCAAGCGAGCAAGCAAGATCGGCAGCAAAGAGCCCGGGACTGTGTCGTGGCTGCACAAAACACTTCGCGCCGACGATGTGTTCTACGACATCGGCGCTAACGTCGGCATCTACAGTGTGTTCGCTGCCGCCCGCATCAGCCGTGGCCGTGTGTACAGTTTCGAACCGCACGCCGGTAATTTCGAGGTCCTGCTGCGGTCCATCTGCCTCAACAACATGGCCGACCGGATTGCGCCGTTGAGCGTTGCACTCGATGCGCAGAGCGGCTGCATCGACTTCGCATATCACGAACTGCGCGCCGGCAGCACCGGATCGCAGCTGGCTACCAGCCCGCTGGCCGTCGCGCAGGACCACGCTGCGGTGGTCGAGCTCAAGTCCACGCAGGCCATCGACTCGATGCTGGCGGCTGGGCAGATTGAGCCGGCCACAGTCATCAAGATCGACGTGGACGGAGCCGAACTGAACATCCTGCGTGGCATGGAGCGACTGCTGGCGGCGCGCAGCGTGCGTTCGCTGCAGGTCGAGATTGATCCCCCGCAGAACGACGCGATCAGGGCGTGGCTCGACCAACAGGGTTATCGCGCCGTGCAAACGCACCTTTCGCGCGCGGGCCAGCGCTTCGTCGACGGCGGTGGCGCGGCGGCCACGTACCCGTGGAACGTCATATTCGAGCCGGTTCCGACGTAGACGCGACTCGACGATCGTGGCAAGGGGCGGGGACGCACCTGACACATGACACCCGACACCAGCCGGTCAAATGAAGATCGCTCGCAGCTCTTCCGCCCCTAGAACGCGCCATTTCCCCTCTTCGAGATCGTTGGGAATTTCCAGGCCGCCAATGGATATCCGCTTCAAATCGAGTACATGATTGCCGGCAGCCGCGAACATGCGACGCACCTGGTGGTAGCGGCCTTCGTGCAGCGTGATCCGCGCTTCCTTTTCTCCCAACACTTCCAGGCTGGCCGGCAGCAACGGGCGGGTCTCGCTGTTGAGGAGGAGGGTACCCGCCGCGAAGAGTTCACCTTCGTTACCTTTGAGTGGGCGGTCGAGCCGGACCAAATACGTTTTCGAACAGCCCGACTTGGGGTGAATGATCTTGTGGAGCAATTTGCCGTCGTCACTCATCAGCAGGAGGCCGGTCGTGTCCTTATCGAGCCGGCCGATAGGATTGAGCGTGGGGTTTCGTCGGGCGAAGCGGGGTGGCAGCAAATCGTAAATGGTTCTGCCTGGATCCTCGCTGCTGCACGTGTAGTCACGGGGTTTGTTGAGCACGATCACCAGCGGCGCGGGCCGGTCGAGTACCTCGCCACGCCAACGGATGCGGTCATGAGGCACGACGTCGATCTGCCGCAACACGACACCGGTGTCATCGGTGATCTCACCGGCGCGGATGAAACGCTGCACTTCGCTGCGGGAGCCGTAACCGAGATTGGCGAGGAGTCTGACGAGCTTCATGTAGCAGGCACTAACGTTTTTCCGAAAAAATGAGTTTGTACATTTTGTCTTCTGCGATCTTGCGCCAGGCGAGACCGCTGGTGTCGAGGACCCCTTCGTAGGGCAGTTGGCGATTGGCGACCAGCAGCATTTGTCCGCCGCGGTGCAGGGCGGCGGCTGCGCTCCTGATGAAGGACCGGCCGAGATCGACGTCGGTTGTTTGGCCGGTGTGGAAGGGCGGGTTCATGATGATGGCATCGTAACTGCCCGGCAGGCCGCTGGTGACATCGTGCCAGTGGAAGTGGATTTCGCGCCCATAGTCAGTCAGGTTTTTGCGGGCGCACTCCAATGCGCGCGCGTCTGCCTCGAACACATCGAGCCGTTGGATTTTCGGGCAGCGCAACAACACCGCAGCTGACAAAAATCCCCAGCCGGCACCGAGGTCCGCGACGTTGCCGTGTAAATCGACGGGTAGGTGCTCGGCGAGGAATTGCGAGCCGGGGTCAATGCGATCGCTGCTGAAAATTCCGGCTTGCACGGTGAATCCGGAAATCATCAGCGGTGCGGCGAGCGCTCGCCATTCGTTGAAAGTGGCCTCGTTCCAGGTGCCGTCTTCCGTTGCGTAAAAGGCACGGCATTTGTGCTTTTGCAGCGAGATGATGTTGCCGGTCGCCGTGGCGAGTTGTTTTTCGAAGCGCCCCGCACCGGCGGTGTTGGGCATGGCGACGACTAGTTTTCCACCCGGTTCCAAGGCATCGCGCGCCGCCGCGAACCAGATCAACGTCTCATCGCGCGATTTGCCCGGCAGTACCAGGACGATCGGCCATTTTCCCTCGGGCAAATTTTCGCTACGTAAAAATCCGGCCCGCTCCCACGCCATCGCCAGCGGTTTGAGCGGCTGCCAACCGAGCACTTCAGGCCAGTTCTGCATTGCCGGATGTGGTTCAGCGCCGATGAACAAGGCGCGCGCGGGCGTTGGTATTCCGCGATCTGCCTTGAAGGCGAGCAGCAGGGTTTCGAGCGCGTCGTTCATACGGCATTCTTGAGATCCTTCGGCACAAAGGCAAATCCCGCAACGGCTTGGCGTGCACTGACGCGGTACGTGATCTGTCAGCTCGATGGATCCTACTTTTGGATGGTTACCCACGCGGCAGCTGATTCTCCTCAGCCAGCCGTTGGATCAGCCGATCGTCGCGTAATGCGCCAATGACCGGATGAACCTGATCGCCGGAAACGCCACGTAGTCGTGCAGCGGCACGATGATCCGGTAGAAGGGGAAAAGCACTTTGGGAAGCGGGACCCGTTCCATATGAACCACCGACGGGGTGGTTATGGTGCGCCACAGGTAGCGCCATCGATCCTTGAGTCGTTCGCGCTGGCGGAACAACAGTGGAGAAAAGACACTCGGGGAATCGGGCAGAAAGTGACGTGCATCGCGGGACCGGGTCATTGACACTACGACATCGCGCGCCAAACGATCGATTGCTGACGAGTTGAGAATGTCGCGATTCAGACTTTCGGGCAGCGCGGCGCCGGCGAGTTCCGCAGCCAGTCTGAGACCCAGGTGCAGGATGCGTACAGTTCCTGTCGCGCGCGCCATCGCCTGCACTATCGACCAATCCAGATCCGGCGACGATCGCAGACACTCGGCAACATCGCAGACCATCTGTAGGCGTTGCCACCGTCCTTTAGCACCGACGAGACAGAGCACCAAGAGCGCATCCTCGGTACCGAGTACCCGCAGCGCTTCGCCGTTGAAGCTCAACATCCGTGCTCGTTGCCAGAATCCTTCGTAGTCTGTCTCGAAGGGATAGCGGCGACCGGCGATCGACCAGTGAGGTTCAATCGCAAACTCCGCCTTATTGAACATGAACTCCTTGAACTCGGTGACAAAATGAGCGAACTGCGCCGGCGTGAAGTCTTCTGAATTGCGATAGCCCTCCGACTCCAGCACTTTTATGAGTGCAACCAGGTCGGCACGCCGCACCAGGAAATCAAGGTCGTGGAAGTTTCTGAGCGTGACCGCACTGTAATACTGCTGTGCCGTGACCGCCCCTTTGTAGTGGATGACCTGGATCGAGTTCGCCTCCAGGCGCTGCGATAGTCGCGCCAGCTCCGTCGCGAATTGCAGGCTTTTCCACGCGGTGATCAGAGACCGTACTCGAATCGTATCGAGTACCTTCGGCGGAATTTTCAACGCCTCGATCGATGCCAGATTGCGGTACACGAGGGGGGCAACGTAGTGGCGCTCCAGACTCGACAAGAACACCCGCCAATCGAGACCTTCATCAGCAAGGACATTGATTCGCTCGGATTGAACCGCATCGAAGCGCACCCGTGCGGCCAGACACATGATTTCGAACTCAGGGCCTTCGGACCGGACGAGCGCATCCTTCACACTCATCGGGCTACGTCTTCCTTCGCCAGCAGATTGAAGCCCGCAACGTCGAGCCGTCCAACCCGCAACAGCTGACGCCTCGCAAAATTCATTCCGAATTGAACGGGTCGCCGCAAGTAGTAAAGCGGCAGCCGCCAATTCCGATCGCTGTTGTACCGCCAGCGCAGATAACGCGGTGACGGCAGCGCGCCGAACTTGAGAAAATTCAACACCATCCGCCGCTCGCCGCGACAGCACTCGAGCGCGCGAGCCCACGACATTTGGGTATGCACCAGCGAAGCAAGGATGCCTTCCGCGGCGACGAAATCGAGTCCGCGCGATCGATCGCGCAGCTGGGCCAATGCCGCTTCGGGAATCGAAACGTCCAGGGAGGCTTTCAGCCAACGCAACAAAACGTAAAGTTGCAGTGCAACGCGTGCGTCTTCGGCACTTCGAACAATCAGTTGCCACTCCAATCCCGGGTTGCGTTGTAGCAGATAAAAAGCATCGCAGGCCCAACGCAGATTTGTGCGACTCCGCGAGTAGGTTGCGTGCCCGCAGATGTGCACGAGACTGTGCTCCGGCGACATCACGCGGACGGTTGTGGAGCGGATGCGGACCGAGTGGGCGCGCGCCAGTATTTCATCGCGCGGCATCTCGAAATTCGGCAGATAAAACGGTCGCGTATGCAGCCCCAACGCCAATCCCGTCCAGTGCCGATAGTCCTGGTGCGATGCGGCGCCTGCGCTGCGTGGGCACGCGGCGAATTGCAGCGCCTTCAGTACCGCATCTGCCGCATCCATTTGCGCGTCATCGACGAGCAGGTCGATCGCATGATTGTGGCGCGCAGACGGCTGCGGGTAGACCGTCGCGGACAGTGCAGTCCCTTTGAGGAGTACCGTCGCGATTCCCGCCGCATTCAGCGCTTCGAGCACTGAGCTCAATATTTCCCCGCAGATCCTGCCGCGAAGCTCTTCCCGCACGAGCGCGACGCGCGCGTAGGTCTGAAATACTTTTCCGGCATCGATTCGGTTCCTCATCAGGCTCGCCCCGACAAGTGGCAACAAACCCTTCAATCCGGATTGATCCGCCTCGAAGTAGCCCTTCGGGTCCCCGACCGCAGCGGCAAAGTCTCGCCAAGCACGCGCGGCGCCTTCGCCCTCACCAAGACACGCCGCGAGCAGCAGCTGTTCCACGCGTCCCGGCAAGTTACGCAGCAAGGCGGCCTCATAAGGGAGCGCGTTGTCGGATGAGGTAGCCAGCATGAACGATTCGACAACTGTCACGCGGCAGTTCCGCGGCGTCGCGCGATGCGAGCGCGTGCGATCGCCAACAACTCCAGGTCTCCCTCTGCCTTGCGGTGGCGGCTGAGATTTGCACCGTGAATGCGGCGCCTCACGAGGACGTCGGGCAACGATTCAACAACGTTGCCACTGTCCGTCGCGCGCAAAATGAATTCCTGAATGTCGCGGTGTTTGAGCGTGCTATCAAGCATGCCTATGGTCTCGAACAACGCGCGCCTCGCCATGAACGACGATCCCAGATTGGGTTGGATCTCCGTGAGTCGGTCGTCTTGCAACGTTGCGACTTCGTGCTCGGCTTCGTTGGACCAGAAGTTCTCCATGTGCGCCGTGCAGATCGCGAGACCCGGCTGCATATCGAAGCGGGCCACTTGAATAGCCGTCTTGTCGGCACGCCACACGTCGTCGGAATCAAGCAGCGTAATGAACTCACCGGAGGATCGCTTGATACCTCGATTTCGAGCGCTGGGCGCCCCCGAGTTCGCTTGGTGAACATACACAACGCGCGCTCCGAACCGACCCGCGGCGGCTTTTGTTCCGTCGTTTGATCCGTCGTCGACCACGATGATTTCGATGTCGAAATCGGTCTGGGCAAGCACCGATTCGATCGCTTCGCCGAGGAAGCGTTCCCCATTGAAGACCGGAATCACACAGCTGACCCTTGAGTCATATCGCATCGTTAAGCACCGCAGGTATCGAAACTACAAACAAATTGCAGCTTCATGACGGCATGATAGGCACCATTTGCCGATCAAATGCGAATGAAAAGTAACTGTCATCCTGGCTACCAAGACGTTCGACACCAACCGCCAGATCCTTTCGTCCGAGCAGCTGCCTTTTGATCGGCTGAGCGTTCAGTTCGAATGCGCAATGCGCGCGCCAGCAGGATGCACGGTATTCAACGTGCATGTTGCCGGTCACCCGGTGCGCATTCGCGTTGCGGGAAACGCCTGGTCAGACATCGTGGCGGCAGCGATGGGGCACTTGCGCTGCCGAGACGCTGCCGCGTTCGAACAGGTACTGACAATCGACGTCTGGGACGTCGATCAGACTGGCATCGCGCCTCCTGAATTGCCCGACGCCGACCCCGCAGCGCCGCCCATTCTGATGAAAACCTCAGCGGACGGCCGTTTCATCGGGGAAGAGCGCCAGCACGGCATGACGTGGCTGGACCGTAGCCAGAATCGAATCTTGGGCTTCACCCGCGATGTCGCGCACCTGAATCTCGATGAACGCGCGCGCCCCTTTCACAAGCTGTTGTCGGCTTGGCTGGAAGACCGCGGTGTTCAGTTCGTTCACTCGGGGCTGATCACTCACGCCGACAAGGGCATTCTTTTCGTCGGCAACGGCGGCGCAGGAAAATCGACATCGTCGATCTCGTGCCTGCGCGCCGGCATGGGTTATCTGGGCGACGACTTCATCGGCCTCAGCGTCGAAGATGGTCGCTTCGAAGGCCATGGTCTGTTTGCATCGTGTCTGCTCAATGTGGACCACATCAAGCGATTTCCAGACCTGCAATCGCTCGCCCATCCGCCTAACCATGCCCACGAAAAAAAGTTCGTGCTCTACCTGACCGAGGCCTTCCCGCATTGCCTACGCAGTCGCAACTCCATCGATGCCATCATGCTGCCTCGCGTGATTGATGCCGAAGTGACGACGTTCCGACCCGCCACCAAGGCGCAAACACTGATGGCGATTGCGCCGACCTCCGTGATGCATCTACCGCGACCGAACCGCGCCGCATTCGATCGGCTGACCCAACTCGTGCAGAGCACACCGAGCTATTGGTTGGAGCTCGGCCGCCGTGTCGATCTCATCCCAGACGCCGTTGGTGCGTTGGCCGAAGCCCTCTGAGGCAACGCAGCGATGCATACTTCCATCAGCTGTGTCGTACCCGTCTACAACGGCGCGCGGTTCATCGCAGAAGCGTTGGATAGCATCCTCGTTCAATCGCTGCTGCCGACTGAAATCATCGTGGTCGACGATGGTTCCAATGATGCTACCGCGGAGGTGGTCAAGCGGTACGCTGCGCATGTGACGTATGTTCGACAGGACAACGCCGGCCCGGCAAGCGCGCGTAATCACGGGATTGCGCTTGCCAGTGGAGACTTCCTTGCATTTCTCGACGCCGATGATCTGTGGCACAAGGACAAACTCGCGCGTCAATTAACGGCGCTCGAATCCAACTCCGGCGCGGGCATCTGCATTTCGCACGTGCAGAACTTCTGGGTGGAGGAACTCGCACATGAGCGCGAACGAATGCGCGACCAGCCGTTCGCGCAGCCCATGCCGGGTTACGTCTGCCAGTGTCTGCTGGCACGCCGAACGATGTTCGACAGCGTGGGAAAATTCGACGAGACCAAGCGAGTCGGTGAAGACGTCGACTGGTTTATGCGCGCCGACCGGGCGGGCATCCTCAAAGTGATTGTGGCTGAGCTGCTCGTGTACCGACGAATCCACCAGCAGAACATGAGCTACGAACTCTTCCACTCCCAGAAGGCGCGCGGCGACATGTTGGATCTTGTGATCAGCAATCTGCACAACCGCCGCATCCAGCAGAACAAATAGCTCGAACCGTGCACCCAACGAAAAGGAATCGGCCATGATCTCTCTGTCTCAAATTATCAGCGCCAACGAACAGCAGGTAGCCGCCAAAGTTATGGACGGCGAGGCGATCCTCATTAACTTGACCACGGGTGCCTACTACAGCATTCCTTCGACCGGTGGATTCATCTGGTCACTCGTCGAAAGGAAACTCTCCATCGATGAAATCGTCCGTGCCGTCGCAGCCCACTACAAGGTGACTCGGGAACAAGCGGAAGCAGACGTATTGCGCCTGGCCGAGGAGCTGCATGCCGAAGGACTCGTCACGATGGCCACCGGCGTAACCGCTTCGGGCGTTGCCCCCCAACCAATCGGTGCTCCGCTGCCCTACCAGGTACCGACTCTGGAAAAATTTACCGATATGGCGGAAATGTTTGCGCTGGATCCGCCCTTGCCCGGGCTTGCCAATACTTACCAGGACAAGCGAGGCGCCGGAGCCTGACGCTGCGCGCGTCGAGGCGCTGTGGCGGAAGAGCGAGGAGATGCTGGATGAGCAGGTCTGCTGCAACCGTTCTTCGCCGCGCGCCGACACGATGAGTTCGACCGCTGGACGTGCCAGCGCGAGCGCACTACCTCGGCCGAGGCCGGCGCTGCCGCTGTTGACGATTGCCCGATTGCCGCGAATGCCAAGGTCCATTGTGCGCTCCTGCTAACGACGTAATTCGGTCGCAGCGTTGTTCACCGCACACTGGCCAGCCTCGCACGTGACTTACCGATCCGCAGGTGAACGGCAGCCGATCCACTGCGGCCGGTCAGCGCAATACGACGCTTGCGAATTGCGCGTCGGTCGACGTCGCCGTTGCGCCGTAGTCGAAGCTCCATTGCGCGCTCGTGAAGCCCGCGTCGGTTGCCAGGTTGGCTATGAGGTCCGGCGGGTAGGGTCGAATGGTCTCGCTGGTGACTATTTCGTCGACGAGCGCCTGGTCCGGACCGAACCATCGATAGCGCCGTTGGATGCGGTTGGTGCCGTTGCCGAATACCTCGATACGTTTCGATCGTTCCAGTACGCCGTTTGCATGAGGCCGACGATAGTCGGTCCGGAAGTCCGCGTAGGCCACAACGACCTGGGGGATAAAGGCATCCAAAATGAGCACTCCGTCTCGGGTGAGCAGCGCACGGAGCTCGCTCAGCAGGCGGCGCGCGGCACCTAGATCGGTCACGTAGGTGATCAACGAATACGGCGCGAGTACCACCGCAAAGTCCCCATCGAGCGCAATTGCGTCGATGTCCATCTGCGCAACAGCCGGTGTTGCGAGCGCAAGTTCGGCTGCGTCGTGGCGCAGACGCTGCAGCATCGGCAGTGAACGATCAACGCCGATGGCGTCGACGCCGGCCGCAATCAGCGCGAGCAGGATGCGTCCCGTACCGCAGCCGAGTTCGAGTACACGACCGGTCCTACCCGCGCAAAAGCTGCGGTAAAAGGCGACATCGTCGAACGGCATGCTTTGCCCCATGTCGGTGGCATAGAAGTCGGCGATCAAGTCATACGACCAGGCGCCGGTGTTCATCGAGACCGATCATCGATGTGCGACACCGGAGCTGTTCCGAGTCGATTCATGCCCGCTCCATCAGCAATCGATAAAGCTCGAGCTGGCGTGCGGCGCTGCCGCGCCACGTCAGCGCATCGATCGCGCCGGCTTCGGGCAGCTCGAGCGCATGGCGTTTGCCGGTGTCGCGGGAAAGTTCGACGATCGCGTCGGCAATCTCCGCGATGTCGGCGGCGATCACGAGCCCGTTGAGCCCCGCGCGCGTGAATCCGCGCGCGCCTTCGGCGGTGGAGATACAACAGCGGCCGGCGAGCAGCGACTCGATGACCTTTAGAGCGGAGCCACGAATAGCAGTCTGCGGATTCAACGTGAGGGTTGCGTCCGCGAGGTACGGCGCCGGATCGACGAAGCGCGAGATGAGTGTTACGCCGCGACCCGCCAATAGCGGCTCGCTGCGTTCCGCCCCGGCGGACTCGGGGCCGCCCAGGATGGTGAGGGTCGCGTCCGGAAATACTCCCCGCACCTTAGGCCAGCCGTTACGCAGAAACGCCAGGATTCCCGCGCGATTCGGCTGGTAGCGGAACGGTCCCATGAACAGCAGCTGGGGGCCGTCACGCGACGGCGAGTACTCATGCAGACGATCCACACCGCCGTTGGGAACCAGCACTACTCGATTATGACTGAGCAGCGCCGCATCCTCTTCGGAGCAGACGATCAATGCATCGAAGCGCGCGAGCATGTCGTTCTGCCACGCATCCGACTCACCGCCGTCCAGATACACGTCGTGCAACGTCAGCGACCATTTTTCGGCGGCCTGACGCTCTTCCGCAAGCGCGGCGAGCTCCATATGTTCCAGTTGCACGATGTCCGGCTGGTGCACCGCAATGAGACGCCGCAGTTCAGCGCGCATGCGGGCGTATGCGTGCCGCTCGACGCGCGCACGCAGCGTCAGCGGGGGTTCGCCTAAACGGTCGGGGCGGCCGGCGACGAGATGCACTGAGCGGAACGGTAGAAAATATCGATGCGAGTCGTGGCCGTAGAGACTGGCTTCGTCGCTGAGAAGCAGCACTTCGGCATGTTCGGTGAGGCCGCGGCCGATTTCGCCGATCCGACGTGCGCCGCCGTGTGCGGGTGGAAATATTGCAAATGGTGTGACCAGCAACACGCGCGGCCGCCGCTCAGCGGTGTTTAGCGGCAGCGATCGGTACTGATCGCGTACCAGATCGAAATCGGACCCGCGTTGCTTCAGGCGATGCGCGGAATACCGGCGCTGCGCGATTTCGAACATGACTCGAGGTGTAGTGAGTTCGCGTTGCGTTGCGGCGGGCTCGGGCGAGAGCTGCGCGACGGCTTCGCGATCGTTCAGCGCGGTGGCCCAGTGGTGACAGAGTCTGAACTGCAGCTCGTTGCGCCGGAAAATCCGCTCGATCTCCGCTGCCGACCAGTAGCGCCGCACCGTGCCCCGATGGTGATGCCATGCCTGGGAAGCCGGCACGAACCAACACTCCATTCCTTCAGACCAGGCCCGCACGCCCCACTCGGCATCTTCGTAGTAGAAAGGGGCGTAGCCCCGGCTACCGCGAACGAAGCGGCGCAATACTTCAGTCCGCAGCAGCGACGACCCACCACCCGGATAGAGGTTGCCGCGCGCCAGCCCTTCGAGTTCCGGCTCCCGTTCGAACATCTCCAGATTGACCCCCGCGATCCGGAAATCCGACCAGCCCGTTTCTTCGCGACGACGGGTGGGATCGGTGAAGAAGATCTGTGAGGTGAGTCCGAACACCGTCGGAGATCGATACGGAAGGAGGCGCTCGATCGCGTCGGGCGCAAGGCGCATGTCGCTGTTCAGCAGATACACCCAGTCGTGGCGTATCAACTGGAGGCCGGCCTCGATGGCGCCATTAAAACCCAGCGGCTCCGCATAAAATTGCCACTCCACCGCGGGCCATCGCGAGATCAACGATGTGTAGCTCGCGCGCGGTTCGCCGTTGACCAGGACGACGATCTGACTCGGCTCGGGGAGTGCACGAGTCGCATCGATCGCCGCAGAGAGGCTTTCCGCCAACAGATCGGGTGTGCCGCGCTCGGGAATGAGGACGCTGACACCACGCTGCCATAGACCCGGACGGGTCGGGCGCCATTGGCGCGATCCGGGAATGATCCCGGCAAGCACACGGGCAACGCGAAAGGTGGCATAGAGCGGCAGCATGCGCAGTCGACGCACACTACGAGCCACTCTGGATTCGTCGCCGCTCATCAGACGAGGTCGCTGGCCGAGACACCGGTGAGCGAGCCGGTCGATTGCCAACGCGCGTACCAGTTGAGGGCTTGCTCCGCAAACATCGCGCACCAGGAATTGATCTGCAGCACGTCGGAGTCGGGTCGGAACGCAATCGAACCGTCGTACCGAACCCGCGCGGTCAAGGCGTTGACCAGAGATTCGATCGTGGCATCACCCGGTGCGCAAGTGGCGTGTTGCACGCGCAACCACACCGCGAGCCGCAATGCCTGCGCGATCACGTCACTGCGCGGAACCGCGCTGTCGGGTGCTTCGGGCAGCTGGCCGTCACCCGGGTCGAAGGCAAGCACACGATTCAGCCATCGTGCGGCTACGTCAGACGACACCTGTGTGGTGCAGATGGCGCCCTCGATTGCATACAACGTGGGGTGAAGCATCTCGACGATTGCCGCGGCTGCCGAAGCGGCACTCGCGTCGAGTGTCGTCTGCGCCGCGGTTCGCAACTGCGGCGGGAATGCCGCGCGTGGTGGCGCCAACAGGATGCGGCTCGCGGCCTTGGCGAGAAACGGTCCGTTCGTCGTCGACCAGCGCAGCGGCAGCGGGCCGCAATCGGCACTGTTCGCAAGCGCTATGAGGTGCCCGCCGTCGGTGAAATGTAGAAGAGCCGCGGCCAGTCGCGACCAGAGCATGTCCGGAACCGTAATCAACCCGCGCGATTCGGCCTTTGCGAGCCCGCCGACGAGCATGGCGAGATCAAAACAGAACTGCGTACGATTTCGCCAATCGGCAGCGTCGTCGAAAAGGTAGATGCGCGTCGGCGGCAGGCGAGTTCCTCCGTAGCGACGCAG
>Ga0209254_10001719_pt1 | contig 19742 bp, 14 predicted proteins | sample FrelakmetDIP11DI_FD_187148 | JGI IMG/M metagenome (GOLD analysis project Ga0209254, IMG submission 187148) | Freshwater lake sediment microbial communities from the University of Notre Dame, USA, for methane emissions studies - DIP11 DI (SPAdes)... | ecosystem: Environmental > Aquatic >...
CTTCGTATCGAGATTGACGAACGGAATCGACGGCAGCCGGACTTCCTCGATGCGCACGTCCGCCAGGTCGATGCCATTTTTCTGCGCATTGAGTACCGGCGCACCGGACAGCGAGACGCGCAGCGACAGCGGAATGCCCAGCGGCGACTCCGTCGGACGCGCGGTCCATGCCAGTTCGAGCCGTTGCGCCGCGGTCTGAAATCCGACGTCGGGACCCGTGATGCTGAGACCTTCCATGCCCTTGAACACCTTTTTCAGGTCGACCTCGCGACGGTCGATGAATGCGCGTTGCCCGATCTCGCCGCGGCTCAAGACGATCGCCGGCTCGAGCACGGCGCAGCCCGCCAGCGCGAACGCCGCGCCGATAATGGCCAACCGCTTCATTCTTCCTCCTTGGGCGTTGCGCTCGAGCCGACCGCCGGATCCCAGCGCGGCGCGCAATCTTAGCGATGTCAGGGCGCTCGGCCCCTCGCGCAGGGCAGTTCAGGCCACAGACGCCTCGAGCGCAACCCCAGGAGCACTCATCTGCTCGCGAACGGCCGCATCAAGCGCGTCGGCCAGCCGGCGCGCGAGCATGCGGGCATTGGCGGCGTCGCCGCCGCGCGCCGTATGTGCTAGCGCGCTAACCACGCCGGCTTCCGACAGCGGTGCCCGCGGCAGCCAGATTTCCTTCAGCCGATGGGCTTGCGCCCAGAGGGCGCCGAGGTTGCCCTGTTCCGCGTTGTGGCGCAGGCGCGCCGCCGCGCGTGCGAACTCGGCCACGAGACGAGGATCGATGTCGCCGGCATCATCCGCGGCCGGCGCCGCGACGCCGGCCAGCGCGCCGAGGTCGATCGACACGCGCGACAGATCCACGGCGTAATGCATGCGGGCCCTGAACACCGCGCCGCGATCCAGCGAAGTCTCCACCTGTGTCTCGACGCCTGCTACGTCGACGGTGCGACAGCGTGTTCCCGCGGGCGGCTTCGCCTTGGTCCTCGCACCGGAACCCTGCGCGCGGTTGAGCGGGCGCCCGACACTCGTGCTCTCGTCGTCGGTCATGCCGGTCGCGGCGACGCTGACCAGCAGTTCGATGCTGCGCTCGTCGGTCGATAGTGCCGACAGGTGGACGATGATCTCGCCGGTCGTCGCATGCCGCACGACGTTGTCGATCAGTTCGGTGACGACCGCACGCAGGCGGTTGGCGTCGCCGATCAGGCCCATGCCCTGCACTTCGGTGTCCTCGTACCGGAAGCCCAGGCCCTTGCGCTCGGCCTTGACGACGAGGCGGCGTATGACGTCGCCACAGGCATCCTCCAGCGTGAACGGTGTGCCGCCGGTCGTGGTCGTTGCCGGCACGTCGGTCACCGGCATCTGTTCGGCCACGGGCCGGACGATGCGGCGCGATGCGAGTTCAGCCCGCAGGCGCGCCTGCAGGCGGTCGGCCTGCTCGCGGACGCGCTTGAGATCCGCCCGGTTCTGACGCTGCACGGAGATGTCACGCGCCGTTGCGATCAATCCGCGCTCCTCGCCCACGTGGAACTCGGCCATCGCCATCTCCACGGGGAACTGGCGTGTGCCGCAATGGACAACCAGCTCCTGGCGGCGTCCGATGGACTTGCCCGCGGCGATGTCCTGCATGAACGCCGCATTGTCGAGCGATCGATGCGGCAGCGGGAACAGCAGATCGGCCAGATGATGTCCAACCGCCTCGGCGGCCGTGATCTTGAACTGCCGCTCGGCGGCGGGGTTCAGATCCTGCACGACGCCGTCGTCATCGAGCACGAACATGGAGTCCAGCGTGGCCGCGAACATGGCCTGCCAGCCAGTCGCCTGGGCGTCGAACTCCTTGCGTTCCTTGGTCATGCGGCGTGCCGAGTACAGCACTTCGTCCGTCAGTCGCACCAACTCCTGCTTGATGTTGCCGCGCTTGGTCTCTTCAGTGGTGCGACCGTCGAGGCTGGCCGCGAGGTCGGTCAGGCGACGCAGCGCGATCGAGACGCCGCGGGCGCGCAGTTCGTAGATCATCAGGCCGAAGGCCAGTCCAAGGCAGAAGCCGCTGAACGCTGCCAGCCAGAGCCTTTCGCGCGAGTCCGGCTGCACGCCGAGCCAGCGCGCAAAGGCGTAAGCCGTCTCGGGCCAGGTGAGCCCGATCGTCAAGGCAAGCAACGCCGCCATGGCCGGCGGCAGAAAACGATGAAAGCGGAGGCGGCGGAGCATGACGGCGAGTGGGTGGCCCGATCGACCCGGATCGCCCGGGATCGAACGTCATGCTGCCGCAGTGGCCGCCTGTCAGCGGCCGGATAAGGGCACGCCTTCTCCGGCTATTCGTAGCGCAGGGCCTCGATCGGCAGCAGCCGCGACGCCTTGCGCGCCGGGTAGAAGCCGAAGAACACCCCGACGCCGGCCGAAAACCCCACCGCTAATGCGATCGCCTGAGGCGTGATGTCCGTCCGCCAGTTGGCGAACTCCCCGACCGCAAACGAGGCGGCGACTCCGAGCAGGATGCCAAGGGCGCCACCGATCATCGACAGCGTCACCGCCTCCACGAGGAACTGCTTGAGGATGTCCTTGCCGCGGGCGCCCACGGCCATGCGCAGACCAATCTCGCGGGTGCGCTCGGTGACGCTGACCAGCATGATGTTCATGATGCCGATGCCGCCCACGAGCAGCGACACCGAAGCCACGGCGCCGAGCAGCAATGTCAGCACGCGGCTCGCTGCCTCCTGCGCCTGCAGGATCTCGGTCAGATTGCGGATCGTGAAGGGGTCGTCGGCCCCGGGCTGCACCTTCATGCGCTGCCGCAGCAGATCCTTGATCTTCTCCTCGATCGCCTTCATGTCGGCACCGTCAGCGGTCTTCACCGAAATCGTGCCGATGCGGCGCTGCTTGCCCTGCGTCTGCCCGAGCACGCGGTTGCGCGCGGTGGAGATGGGCATCAGCACGATGTCGTCCTGGTCCTGGCCGAGCGCGTTCTGGCCCTTGCGCGCCAGCACGCCGATGATCGTCAGCGGGACCTTGCGCACGCGGATCACCTGGTCGACCGGATCGGCATCCCCAAAGAGCTGCTGCGCGGTGGTGAGGCCAATCAGGGCAACCTTGCCCGAGCTGCTGATCTCGTTCGGCTCGAAGAGCCGCCCGGACTGTAGCGGCCAGTCGCGGGCGATCAGGTAGTCGTTGGTCGTCCCGAAGTACTGCGTCGACCAGTTGGCGTTGCCGGCCACGACCTGCCCCGAGCCGCGCAGCGCCGGCGCGGCGACGACCACGCCCTCGACTTCCAGCGCGATCGCCTGCGCGTCTTCCTCTGTGAGCGTCTGCGCCGCTCCGGTGCCGAGCCGCACGCCGCTCGCGGTCGTCGAGCCCGGAATGATCAGCATCAGGTTCGAGCCGAGGTTCTTCAGTTGCTCGCGCACTCGCTCCTGCGCGCCGCCTCCGATCGCCAGCATCGCGATGACCGCAGCCACGCCGATGATCATGCCCAGCATCGTCAGCGACGAGCGCAGCTTGTTCACGCGCAGTGCCTTGAGGGCGATGCGCAACACCATCCCCGCGTTCATGTTGCCCCCTTCGCCGTGCGATCGATTCCCCCCGAGGGGTCGCGAGCCGGATGACGGGCATGCCCTGCGGCATGCCCGACACCTGCGAGCGGACGAGCGCATGCATGCGCGAGCGCGGCCTGCAAGGCCGAGCGCCTTCGGAGCGGCCGGGCGGCGCTCATGCGGCCGTCTCCACGTCTCGCTGCATGCGCTCCAGTTCGGCGGACGCGGAGCGCGGTACCTGGGTCACATCGCTCACGACCTTGCCGTCGCGGAACGTCACTACGCGCGAGGCGAAGGCCGCAATGTCGTTCTCATGCGTCACAACAATGATCGTCATGCCGCCGGCGTTCAGTTGCTGCAGCAGCACCATGATCTCGACGCTGGTACGCGAGTCGAGCGCACCGGTCGGTTCGTCGGCCAGGATCAGCGCGGGATTGTTCACCAGGGCGCGCGCGATCGCGACGCGCTGCTGCTGGCCGCCGGACAGCTGCGACGGCTGATGGTCCGCACGTTCGCCCAGCCCCACCTGCACCAGCTTTTCCTTCGCTCGCGCGTGGCGGTCAGCGATCGAAACGTTGGCGTACATCAGCGGCAACTCCACGTTCTCCAGTGCGCTCGTGCGGGCCAGCAGGTTGAACTGCTGGAACACGAAGCCGATGCGCTTGTTGCGCACGGCTGCCAGCGCGTCGGAGTCCATGCGCGCGACATCTTCACCGGCAAGCCAGTAGTTGCCTGAGTTCGGCCGGTCGAGGCAACCGATCATGTTCATGAACGTCGACTTGCCCGAGCCCGACGGGCCCATCACGGCGACGAACTCGCCCGCCCCGATCGAAAGCGAGACACCGGCCAGCGCGTGCACCACGGTGTCGCCTAGGGCGTAGTCCTTGGTCAGCTGCTCGACGCGGATCAACGGTTCGGTCATCGTCGCGATTGCTGTGTCAGAAGAACATGCGCGGCGGCGCGCCCTTTTGCGCCGGCGACGCGGTGTTGCCGCCCTGCTGGCCGACGATCACCTCAAGCCCTTCGGCCACGCTGTCGCCGCTGACCTCCGTCATGGCACCGTCGGAGAGCCCCACCCGGACGTCGATGCCCCGCGGCTTGCCGCCATCCACTACCCAAACGCGCCCGCGAGTGGATGGCCCGCCGCCGGCACGGCCGGCGAACTCGGCCGCGATCTCCGCATAGCGCGCCTTCTGCTCGGGCCCCAGCACGTCCTCGATCTTGGCCCGCAGGTCGGCCCGGATCGCCGTGCCTGCCTTGGCACGCGCCTCCTCCGGCATGTCGCGCAGGCCCATGAACTTGTTGCGCGCCTCCGCGAAGACCGGCTCGAGACGCTGTTGCTGCTCGGCATCGAGCTTGAGTTCCGTCACCAGCCGTTCACGGAACTGCGCCATCGGGTTGCCGCCGCTTACCGCCTTGCTCGCGGCTGTCTTGTCCGCCTCAGCGGCCTTGGACGCATCTGCGGCCGCTCCGGCCGGCCTGAACCGCAACGCGCCATTGGGCACCTTCAACACCGAGTCACGCGTATCGGTCACGATGCGGACGTTAGCCGTCATGCCGGGCAGCAACTCGCCGCGCTCGTTGTTGGCCGACACGATCGCAATGTAGGTCACGACGTTCTGGATGCTCTGCGCCGCCTTGCGCACGCTGCGCACTTCACCGTTGAACGTGCGGCCGGGAAAGGCATCCACCGTGAACGTCGCGCGCTGGCCGGGACGGATGCGCCCGACGTCGGCCTCGTCGATCGAGGTCTCCACCTGCATGTCGCGCAGGTCCTTCGCGATGACGAAAAGCTCGGGTGCCTGAAGGGTCGCTGCGACAGTCTGACCGACGTCGACGGTTCTCTTGATGACGACGCCGTCGACGGGTGCGCGGATCTCCGTGCGCCCGAGGTCAACCTGGGCGGTCTGCAACTGCGCCGTGCGCTGCTGCACGACAGCCTGCGCCGTACGGACCTCTGCGGCCGCCAGGTCGTACGTCGACTGGGCCCGGTCAAGCTCTGCTGGCGAAACGAAATTGCGCGCCACCAGTTCCTTGGTCCGCGCCAGATCGCGCTGCGTGTTGGCGAGCGACACCTGCGCCCGGTTCAATGCCGAACGGCCGGCTTCGAGATCCGCCTCGGCCTGCCGCACGCGGTAGGTGAAGGTTTCCGGATCGATACGCGCGATCAGCTCGCCCTTCTTGACCTGTGAGTTGAAGTCAACGAACAGTTCCTTGATCTGGCCCGACACCTGCGTGCCGACCTGCACCGACGTGACCGGGTTCAGCGTACCGGTGGATGACACCGTCGCGGTGATCGGCCCCTTTTCAACCTTTGCGAGGCGGTAGGTCGGCGCGCTGTCGCCCTGCCGGTTGAAGTACCAGACGGCCCCACCCAGCACTGCAAGCAGCGGCAGGATCCAGAGCCAGAGGCGGGGTCGACCGAGGAGGTTGAGCTTCATTCCGGTGAACAAGGGGAGTTGAGAGGATCGCGCCTGGCGCCGGCGCACGGGCTGGGTTCGGGACGCGCTCGAAGCGGCGCATTCTACGGATCGATTGGATTGGGTTCGCGTTGAGGGACGTCTGCTGCACCGATCGCCAGCGCCCGCGGGCGCACGCCACCAGTTTCCAGTGCCGAAGCCTCGGACCGCGTCGACGCCAAAAGATTCACCGGGCCAAGGTAAGCAGACGTAACAGCGGCCCGGTCAGGGACCCTGGCCGTGCTCCTCAGCGCAGGTCGGTCGACCGGTCACGTTCGAGCGCTTCTACCCGCGACCGCAGGTCGAAAACCTCGGAGGAAAGGCGGGCAACTTCATCGCGCAGCGCCTGCAGCTCGGTCCCGTTTGCTCCGGTGTCGGCCCGCGCCGGAGCCGGCGCGTGCGCGGCTTCCACGGGTCCCGATAGGAGATGAGCCCAGCGCTGCTCGCGCATGCCCGGACTTCGTGGCAGCAGCACGACCAGCGGCCCGCCGGCCTCGGCGGCGCGAGTCGCCAGCTGCTCGAGATAGCCCTCAACGGAACTGACGTCGGCAAACCGGTGCAATCGCTCGCTCGCCGCGCGCAGTTCCGCCGCTGTTTGTGGGCCGCGCAGCCACAGCGTGGCCAGCAGCGCGACCGCCTCGGTCGGGACCTTCAGCACGCGTTGCACGTTCTGCGAGTAACGCATCACGCGCGAGCCGCTCGACTCGATGACCAGCGACAGCGGGCGCAGGCGATCGATTGCGGCTTGCACGTCGCTTTCCGTCGCATTCATCACCGGATCGCGATTGTTCTTCTGGTTGCAGCCTGCCGTCAGCGCGTTGAGCGACAGCGGGTAGATGTCGGGAACGGTGTGCTCCTTTTCGACGAGCACGCCCAGGACGCGGGCCTCGAGCGGTGGAAGGACGGGAAGCATGGTTTGGCCGATTTGCACGGAGTGGGGCATAGATTCTCGCTCAGCGTCGTCCACGCCGTCCGCGCTCGCGAGGGTACCGCTATCCGCCGACTCGGTGCCACGCGCCAATCCACGCAAACGATGAGACGGATCACACCGGCGCCAACCGCATGACGTGCATTCAGCACATCATTGCGCTCTCTCCCAACGCAAGGGTCAACGCCCGTAGCGGCCCGTGAAACTCGCCTTGCCCAGCGCGTTGGCATTCAGCATGTAGCCGACGAGCGCACCAGAGGAATCGGCGCCAAGGTCGAGCTTGTCCACTTTCAGCGCGAACACGGTGAAGATGTAGCGATGAGGCTTCTTCAGGCTCGGCCCCTGGGGTGGGCACGGGCCCCCATAGCCGGGCCCGCCGAAGTCGGTCCGGCTCTGCACGGCGCCCGAGGGCAACCGCGCGCCGCCGGCGTCTCCTGCGCCCTGCTCCAGCTTGGTGGTCGTGGCCGGGATGTTGAATACGACCCAGTGCCACCAGCCGCTGCCGGTCGGTGCATCGGGGTCATACACCGTGACAGCGAGGCTCTTGGTGCCGGCTGGCGCGCCGATCCATTCGAGTGCTGGCGACACATTGCCACCCTCGCAGCCAAAGCCTTTGTAGACGTGCTTGTCGGTGATCTTGGCGCCGGGTGCGATGTCGGTGCTCTTCAGCACGAATTTGTCGGCTGCGACTGCCGTCTGCACAAAGGCGGCAATCAGGGTCGCGGCGAACCATGCAAACCATTTCATCGGTGTTCTCCCAGGTTGAGAATTGAAGGTGTTGGCAGATCTCAGCGGCAGCGGCAGCGTCAGCCGCGGACTCCGGTTTGCGTCGCAGCCGCGCCGGACGACATCGTTGGCGTCCGGCGCTGCAGCCAGTGCCCCAGCCACGTCCGCGGCCGTTCGACCCCGGTGCGTGCGTAGTCGATCAAGACATCGTCGTCGAGCATCCGCGACTGCAGCACCTCGGCGTCCATTGCGCCAGCAAACAGCAAGCGGTCACCCTGCTTCAGAGCGGTCCCTTCGTCCGGCAGCAAGTGGTCGTGTCCGTTCCGCAACAGCATCAGGGCCGTGGCAGGAAGGCGAGTGCGGCGGTCGTCAGGGTCAATGAGAAGATGGCCGATTGTCAGTTCCGGCTCCCGTTGCTCGACCAGCGCACGCTTCAGCCCCAAGCGGCCGGGATCGCATTCAACCAGCCAGATGTGCGGAACGGCGTTGCCCACGATGTCCCGAATGCGCCCGCAGACACCGACGGCCCAGGCGTTCGACTGCTCGCGTGCCCGCAGCAGGAAACGGTTCAAATTCGGCGTGGTCAGCAGTTGCAGGCATTCGTGCGTCATCACCTCCGACTGCACAAAACGCATCTGTGGACGCGCGGCATCGATCAGCCTTCGATTCGTCACCTGGTTCTGCCGGATGACGACGAAGAGCCTGGGCTTGAGTCGCCGCGCCGCCATCACGATCGCCAGGTTGTTCACGTCGTTGTCGGTCCCGGCGACCAGTCCGCAGGCAGTCTCGATGCCAGCACGCTGCAGTGCTTCGGCGGCCTTGCCGGTCCCGACGACTCCTTCGCTGCCGCAGCGGGCCGGGTCGACGTCGATGGCCCTCCAGGTGAGTCCCGCCTGTTCCAGGCACTCGCGCAGGGACATTCCGAAGCGGCCGTAACCCGCGAGGACCCAATGCCCGCGCGGCACCTCGACGCGCGGTGGGGGCTCGGAGCCGGGCACGCCGGTCAGCCACTCCTCGAGGCGCAGCATGTCGGGCTTGTCGAGTGCCATGCCGAAGTTGAACGCGAAGGTCTCGAATGGATTGACGATGGTCACGCCACCGAAGTCAGCGAGTGTCTGTTGCGCCGTCGGTGACTTCACGCGGACCAGTACCGGAAGTTCGGGAGCGAGGACGCGTGCTTCGATGGCGATGGTCTGGGTCGCCTCGTCATCGGCCGTCAGCACGACGAGCCCCCGGCAGTTGTCACGCCGTATGCCGGCGGTCTCGAGCAAATCCGGCATGCGCGCATCGCCCACCATCCCGACCGCGGGCTGCGCATGGTCGCGCACCAGCAGTGAACGCAGCCGTTCGGCGTTCGGATCGATCACCACCGTCGCGTACCCAAGGCGGTCCAGTGCCGAGGCCAGCCGCTGCCCGCTCTGCCCATGGCCACAGAGGATGTAGAAACGGTCGACCAGGCGTCGCACCCCCGCCTCGAACCGGCTGTGTTCCAGCGCCGCGCGAAATGCGGGCTGCCGCGTCAGCGCGAAGATCGCGCCGAGCGCGTAGGCCCATGCAATGACCGTGAGATAGATACTGAACGTCATCCACAGCCGCTGCGCGTACGAGTACGGGTACGGCACCTCTCCGAAGCCGATCGTCGTTGCCGTGTAGCTCATGACGTAGAAGGCGTCGAACAGGCCCAGGCGCCACGGTCGGCCCTCAGGATCGACGCCGGGCATCAGCGTCAGTCCGAACACGGCAATCGTGTAGGCGATGATGACGACCAACAGCGGCACGCGCATCCGCCGCAGGATCATCAACTGGATGTCGCTCATCGCCCTGGCTTCCCCGGCGTGGCGCGCGGCTTCAGCGAGCGCGCCGCAGCGTTTCGCCGATCAGCAGCGTGACCGAAATGAAATTCGCCACGAGGGCACCGCCCGCGAGGGACACCACGGTCGCCATCACCTCGCCCTCCGACGGCAGCCCGGACACGCGGGTCGCCCAGAGCCAAACGATGGCGGCGGCAAGCAGTTGCAGCACCGCGACGATGCTGGTCGCCAGGTGAACGGCCCCGATATGCGTGCGGTCGCCGAACTTCAACGTCATCGCGATCAGGTTGACGACGATCGTTGCGCCGAGCTCGAAGGAGTGATGCTGCGCCGGATCGGTGATGTCGCCGATGAAGAACCCGAAGTTCAGCGTGCACGACAGGATCACGAACGCACCGAAGATCACCTTTTCGAGATTCATGCAGTCTCCCCCCGTTCGTGCGGTCGGCCGTCCCGCTCAGGCCTTATGGTAGATCTCGGCGCCCTTGCGCACGAACTCAACCGCCTTTTCCTCCATGCCCCTGGCGAGCGCAGCCTCGGCCGACACGCCCTGCTTCTCTGCGTACTCGCGCACGTCCTGCGTGATCTTCATGCTGCAGAAATGCGGGCCACACATCGAGCAGAAGTGCGCGGTCTTCATCGCGTCCTTCGGCAGCGTCTCGTCGTGGAAGTCCTTCGCGGTGTCCGGATCGAGGCCGAGGTTGAACTGGTCCTCCCAGCGGAACTCGAAGCGCGCCTTGGAAAGCGCGTTGTCGCGCAACTGCGCGCCCGGGTGGCCCTTAGCGAGGTCGGCCGCGTGCGCGGCGATCTTGTACGCCATGATGCCGTCCTTGACGTCCTTCTTGTTCGGCAGGCCCAGGTGCTCCTTCGGCGTGACGTAGCAAAGCATCGCCGTGCCGTACCAGCCGATCATCGCCGCGCCGATGGCACTCGTGATGTGGTCATAGCCTGGCGCGATGTCGGTCGTCAGGGGACCCAGCGTGTAGAACGGCGCCTCGTGGCACAGCCTCAGCTGCTCGTCCATGTTGTGCTTAATCATGTGCATCGGCACATGGCCCGGACCCTCGATCATCACCTGTACGTCGTGCTTCCACGCGACCTGGGTGAGCTCGCCCAGCGTGGCGAGCTCGGCCATCTGCGCCTCGTCGTTGGCGTCGTAGATCGAGCCCGGGCGCAGGCCATCCCCGAGCGAAAAGGCGACGTCGTAGGCCTTCATCAGTTCGCACATCTCTTCGAAGTGCGTGTAAAGAAAGCTCTCCTTGTGATGCGAAAGGCACCACTTGGCCATGATCGAGCCGCCGCGCGAGACGATGCCGGTCATGCGCTTCGCCGTCATCGGGATGTACGGCAGGCGCACGCCGGCGTGAATCGTGAAGTAATCCACGCCCTGCTCGGCCTGCTCGATCAGCGTGTCGCGGAAGATTTCCCAGGTCAGTTCCTCGGCCTTGCCGTCGACCTTCTCCAGCGCCTGGTAAATGGGCACAGTGCCGATCGGCACCGGCGAGTTGCGCAGGATCCACTCGCGCGTCTCGTGAATGTGCTTGCCGGTGGAGAGATCCATCACGGTATCCGCGCCCCAGCGGATCGCCCAGGTCATCTTCTCGACCTCTTCGCCGATCGAGCTGCTGACGGCGGAGTTGCCGATGTTGGCGTTGATCTTCACCAGGAAGTTGCGGCCGATGATCATCGGCTCGGTTTCCGGATGATTGACGTTGGCCGGGATGATTGCGCGGCCGCGCGCGACCTCGTCGCGCACGAACTCGGGAGTGATCAACTTCGGCAGGCTGGCGCCGAAGTTCATGCCCGGGTGCTGGCGCTTGAGCATTTCGGAAAACTGCTCGGCGCGCTGGTTCTCGCGGATGGCGATGAATTCCATCTCCGGCGTCACGATTCCGCGCCGCGCATAGTGCATCTGCGTGACGTTGGCACCTGCGCATGCCCGGCGTGGACTGCGATGCAGGTTGAAACGCAATTCGGTCAGCTTGGGATCGGCGAGGCGCTCGACGCCGAAGCGCGAACTGGGCCCGCCGAGGTCTTCGGTGTCGCGCCGCTCGGCGATCCAGGCGGCACGCAGCGGCTCGAGGCCCGAACGGATGTCGATCTTCACTGAAGGGTCGGTGTACGGGCCCGATGTGTCGTAGACGGCCAGCGCTGGATTGCCTTCGACCTTGCCCGGCGCTCCATGCAGCGGCGTGTCCGACTGCGAGATCTCGCGCATGGGCACGCGAATGTCGGGGCGCGAGCCCGCCACATAGATCTTGCGCGACTTCGGCAGTGGTTGGACGGCGGCTTGGTCCACCTCGGCGGTGGCGGCCATGAACTTGGGATTGGCGTTCATGCTTTGCTCCTCGAGAGGAGGGAGCGGCTTGAAGCGCCGCGTTTCCCTCCGCCGGTATGAACCGGATCAGGTTCCGGGGACTCTCTCAACCGCCGCTCACGGCGGTACCCCCAACGCAGAGGCCATCGTAGCTCAACCGGCCATCGATGCGCACTGCAGGCGCCTGGCGATCGATCACTCCAGCTGCCCTGCAACGACCTCGCCGATCGCCAGCGCCGCGGTGAGCCCGGGCGATTCGATACCGAACAGGCAGATCAGCCCGGTGAGGCCGTGCGCTGCCGGCCCGGCAATGTCGAAGTCGGCGGCCGGCTGGTTGGGCGCATAGATCTTCGGACGCACACCGGCGTAGTCGGGACGCAGCTGGCCGTCGGCCAGTCCGCTCCAGTACGTGCAGATCGCACGATAGAAATCCGGCAGTCGCTGCGTCGAAACCGTGTAGTCCGGCGCGTCGATCCATTCGACATCCGGCCCGAAGCGCGCCTGCCCCGCCAGGTCCAGCGTCAGGTGCACGCCCAATCCGTCCTTTTCGGGCACCGGATAGACCAGCCGCGAAAACGGCGCGCGGCCCGTCAAGGCGAAGTAGTTGCCCTTGGCGTAGCGCTCGACCGGCAACCTCTGCACTGGGAAGCCCTCGATGCGCGCCGCAACGGAAGGCGCGGTGAGGCCGGCTGCGATGACCAGCCGGCGGACGAGGAAGCGAGTCGCGCCACCGTTATCGGAGATGCGCACGTCGAATCCGGCGTCTGCATCCACCGCCGCGGCATCGAAACGCGTCAGCAGCGCCAGGCTTGCGCCGTGCCGCTGTGCCCGCCCGAGCAGCGCGGTCATCAAGGCATGACTGTCGACAATGCCGGTCGACTCCGACAGCAGCGCCGCGACACAGGTGAGGTGGGGCTCCAGCTGCTGCGCTTCGTCACGTTCAAGCAGCCGTAGCCCCTCGACGCCATTGGCGACGCCGCGCACGTGCAGCTGCGCCAGTTCCGCGCGCTGCGCGTCCTTTGTCGCCACGATCAGCTTTCCGCAGCGGCGGTGCGGCACGCCGTGCTCGGCGCAGAACGCGTAGAGCCGCCGGCGGCCGTCCACGCAGAGCCGGGCCTTCTCCGAGCCCGGCGCGTAGTAGAGGCCGGAGTGGATGACCTCGCTGTTGCGTGAGGAGATGCCGCTGCCATAACGTGAGTCGGCCTCCACGACGACGACCTCGCGGCCGGCACGGGCCAGCGCGTCGGCGCAAGCCAGCCCGATCACGCCGGCGCCGACAACCAGCGTGTCGATCACGTCCATGACGTTGGGCTCACGGCTTGTGGTGGTCGCAGGCCCGGGCGATCGGGCATGGAAGTGTCGATCAGTGCTTCTGGCCCAGGCCGAGGTAACTCTCGATGACACGCGGATCGTTCGCTAGCTCGCCCGCCGGTCCGTCGAGGACCACTTCGCCGGTCTCGAGCACATAAGCGTAATCGGCGATCTGCAGCGCCGCGCGCGCGTTCTGCTCCACCAGCAGGATCGACACGCCGCGCCGCTTCAGTTCGACGATGATGTGGAAGATCTCACGCACGATGCGCGGCGCCAGGCCCAGCGATGGCTCATCGAGCATCAGCAGGCGAGGCTTGGCCATCAGCGCCCGTCCGACGGCCAGCATCTGGCGCTCGCCGCCTGACAGCGTCCCTGCGAGTTGCCTGCAGCGCTCCTGCAGCCGCGGGAACAGCGCGTAGACCTCGGCCATGGTCGCCCCATGATCGCGCTTGCCGGAGCGATAGCGCTGAAACGCGCCGAGCAGCAGGTTGTCCTCGACGGTCATCTCACCGAAGAGCTCGCGCTTCTCCGGCACCAGTGTCATGCCGCGCCCCACCATCGATTCGACCGACGCCTGCGGCTCGACCACGCCATCGAAGCGCACGACACCGCGCGCGGTGCCGTTCGTTGGCAGCGCGCCCATGACCGCGGCGAGCAGCGTCGTTTTGCCAGCCCCGTTGGGGCCAATCACGGTCACGATCTGGCCGGCGCCGACGTCGAGGTTGGCATTGGACACCGCCTCGACCTTGCCATAGGCCACCGAGAGGTCGCGCACTTCGAGAACGCGGTCCGTGGTCATGCAGCGTCCTTCTCCTCGATGCCGCCGAGATACGCCTCGAGCACACGCGGGTCGCGCTGCACCTGTTCCGGCAGACCTTCGGCAATCTTCTGTCCGAAGTCCATGACGTAGACGCGGTCCACGAGGCCCATCACGAAGTCCATGTCGTGTTCGACAAGCAGGATCGACAGGCCTTCGCCCTTGAGCTTGCGCAGCAGGTCCGCGAGCGCGCGCTTCTCGAGATAGCGCAGCCCGGCTGCGGGTTCATCGAGCAGCAGCAGGCAGGGATCGGAAGACAGTGCGCGGGCGATCTCGAGAATGCGCTGCTTGCCGAGCGGCAGCGATCCCGCGGCGTCGAACATATTGTCGGCCAGTCCCACGCGCTCGATCTGCCGCGCTGCCTCGGCCAGCAGGCGCGCCTCGTCCTTGCGGTCGAGCCGCCACGCGCCACCGAATACGCCCGCCAGCAATCCCGGGTACTCACGGCGATGAGCGCCGATCGCAACGTTGTCGATGACGCTCATCTGCGGCAGGAGGCGTACGTGCTGGAACGTCCGCGACAGCCCGAGCCGTGCAATTTCCCGCGGGGAATGATTGGCCACTTCCCGGCTCCGGAAGCGGACGCTGCCTGAGGTGACATCGAGCACGCCAGAGATCAGGTTGAACATCGTGCTCTTGCCCGCGCCGTTCGGTCCGATCAGCGCCACGATCTCGCCCGCGCGGACCTGCAGCCCCATCGCGTTGACGGCCACCAGGCCGCCGAAACGCTTGGTTGCCTCCCGGACCTCGAGCAGCACTTCGCCGCTCGGCGGCAACGGTTTGCGCGCGAGGTGAGGCAAGTCGGGTGCGATCACTCGCCGGGGCCGGCGCATTGGAAACCGCTTTGCGATCACCGGCCACAATCCGTCCGGCGCGCGCTGAAGGATCACAATCATTAGGATGCCAAAGACGATGACTTCGAAGTTGCCGGCCTGCCCGACGATCTGCGGCAGCAGGTCCTGCAGCCAGGTCTTGGAGACCGTGATGACGACCGCACCCAGCAGGGCCCCCCAGACGTAGCCGGCGCCGCCGATAACCGCCATGAACAGGTACTCGATGCCGACCGGCAGCGAGAACGGCGTCGGGTTCACGAACCGCTGCATGTGGGCATAGAGCCAGCCCGATGCGCAGGCCATCAACGCCGCCAGCACGAAGGCGACCATGCGCGAGGCCGATGTATTCACTCCCATCGACTCGGCCATCACCATGCCGCCCTTCAGCGCGCGGATCGCGCGACCCTCGCGTGAATCGAGCAGGTTGCGCGACGTGAAGATGCCGGCGAGCAGGAACGCCCAGATCAGGAAGTAGATCTCGCGGCCTTCGTCCAGCGTCCAGCCGAAGATCGAGATCGCCGGCACGCCTGACAGGCCGGTGTGGCCGCCGAGCGTCTCGGACGTGCCGAAAAGGAAAGCCAGGCTGATGCCCCAGGCGATCGTTCCCAACGGCAGATAGTGACCAGAAAGTTTCAGCGTCAGCGAACCAAGAACGGCGGCCACCGCGAGAGTCAGCGCAAAGCCGGCGAGCAGGCCCAGCCACGGCGATGCGCCGAGCCATGCGAGCCAGGACGGCAATTCCGCCGTCGTCGACAGGACCGCCGTCGCGTACGCGCCGAGCCCGACGAACGCCGCCTGGCCAAACGACGTCAGGCCGCCGACGCCGGTCAGCAGGACCAGGCCCAGCGCCACCAGCGCGTACAGGCCAATGTAGTTGGCGAGGGTGATCGAGAACTCGGGCAGGACGAACGGCGCCGCCACCAGCGCAAGCAAGAAGGCCGTCGTCAGCCACGCAGGACGCAGGCCCGACGTCATTCCTCTTCCTCGATGTGATGAGCGCGGAGCGAGCGCCACAGCAGCACCGGAATGATGAGCGTGAAGACGATCACTTCCTTGTAGGCACTGGCCCAGAACGAAGAAAACGACTCGAGGAGACCCACGAGCAACGCACCGGCCGCCGCGATCGGGTAGCTCGCAAGGCCGCCGATGATGGCGCCGACAAATCCCTTCAGTCCCATCAGGAAGCCGGTGTCGTAGTAGATCGTCGTGATCGGCGCGATCAGGATGCCCGAGAAGGCGCCGATCAGCGCGCAAAGGAAGAATGACAGGCGGCCAGCGAACTCCGTGGGAATGCCCATGAGCTTGGCGCCACGACGGTTGACGGCCGTGGCGCGCAGTGCCTTGCCATAGACCGTCCGCTCGAACAGGAAATACAGCAGCGCGATCAGTCCGAGCGAGCAGCCAATGACCCACAGCGACTGCGCACTCGCCGTCAGAGCCCCGAACTGGACGGTGCCCTCGCTGAAGGGCGGTGTGCGTGAGCCTTCGGCGCCGAACATCAGCAGCCCGAGTCCCAACATAACCACGTGCACCGCGACCGAGACGATCAGCAGGTTCAGCACCGGCGCCTCGGCGATCGGCTGATACGCCAGCCGGTAGACCATCGGCCCCAGAGGTACGACGATCGCGAGCGCGACCAGGATCTGCAGCGGCATCGGCCAGTCGGTCGCGGGCATCGACCGCAGCAAGGCCCACAGGGCCAGCGGGTAGGCGAGGTTCCACAGCGTGACCCAGCCGAAACGCCGCCACTGCCGACTCCGGACCGCTGTCACGGCCTCCAGCGCGACGACCAGGGCACCGGCCAGCAGCAGCAACCAGACGGTTCCGGGCAGCCTGCCGGCCTGCAAGGCGACGAGCGTGAGAGCGCCGTACGCCACGAACTCGCCCTGCGGAATGAAGATGACCCGCGTTACTGCAAACGCAAGCACCAGCGCCAGCGCCAGCAGCGCATAGATGGCGCCGTTGGTGATGCCATCCTGCGCGAGCAGCAGGGCAATGTCGAAGTTCATTGGTTGGGGAGTCTAAGCACTGCGCTTCATCTGCGCCGCTGCGCTGGAGGGCACTCGTCGTTCCTCGATCGAGCCGGGAGTCGCCCGGCGGCGAGTGACTTTCTTTGTCTCGCCAAAGAAAGTCACCAAAGAAAGGCGCCCGCGCGAGGCCGGCCTCCGGCTTCCCTTGCGCTGCAGGGCGTCAGCAGGCCGTGCGCGAAACTCGCCCGATCGCGCCTGCGGCGCGCCACGGGCTCAGACACGCGCCCGGCACAGCCCCGCTGCCACCCCGCACCGCGGCGGCGTCCTCGAGCGGATGAACAGCGTCACCCTGCCCGCACCGCGACGGTGTCTTGCCCTCGAAGCCGCCGAGCAGCGCAAGGCGGGCCGGGGCTGTCGGCCATCGACTGTCCGAAGCACGTGGCTCGGCGCGCAGCGCCGAGATCGTGCAAGGTTCGATGGCCGCCGGAACGTCCGAGCAGCGCAGGGCACCCCAAAGGGGCGGCTTCGTGGGCGCGGCTTTCTTTGGTTACTTTCTTTGCCAAGACAAAGAAAGTAGCCGGCCCCGCGCCGTGAACGGTCGGTCCCGAAAGGCAGACGCTGCCGCCGAGCTGCGATCGCCCTCGGCTACTTCTGCAACTCCCACGTCCCGTTCTTGATCATCACCATGACCGCCGCCCGCTGGTCGAGGCCGAGGTGATCGTTCGGGCTCATGTTGAAAATTCCGTGGGCGCCGGCGGCGTTCTTCACGCCCTCAAGGGCGTTGCGCAGCGCGACCCTGAATTCCTTGGTGCCGGGCTGGGCGGTCTTGAGTGCGACGGGAATCGCGACCTGCAGCAGGATGCCCGTATCCCAGGCGTGCGCGCCGAAGGTCGACACACTGCCCTTGCCGTGCACCTTTTCGTACGCCTCGATGTAGGCCAGCGCGGATTTCTTCACCGGGTGGTCGTTCGGCAGCTGGGCCGCGACGAGAACGGGGCCGGCCGGCAGCAGCGTGCCTTCGCAGTCCTTGCCGCACACGCGCAGGAAGTCGTTGTTCGCCACGCCATGCGTCTGGTAGATCTTGCCGGCATAACCGCGCTCCTTCAGCGTCTTCTGCGGCAACGCGGCGGGCGTCCCGGAGCCGGCGATCAGGATGGCGTCGGGCTTTGCAGCCATCAGCTTCAGCGCCTGGCCGGTGACCGACGAGTCCGCGCGGTTGTAGCGTTCGCTCGCGACGACCTTGAGCCCCCGCGTCTCGGCGATCTTGCTGAACTCGTTCCACCAGCCTTCGCCATAGGCATCGGCAAAGCCGATGAAGCCGACGGTCTTGACGCCGCGGTTCAGCATGTCGCCGACGATGACCAGCGCCATCTGCTGGTCGTTCTGCGGCGTCTTGAAGACCCAGCGCTTCTTGGCATCGACCGGCTCGACGATGCGGCTCGAGGCCGACATCGAGATCATCGGCGTCTCGCTCTCGGCAACGACATCGATCATCGCAAGCGAGTTCGGCGTGACTGTCGAGCCGACGATCACATCGACCTTGTCTTCTGTGATGAGCTTGCGCGTGTTCTTGACCGCCGTCGTCGTGTCGGACGCATCATCGAGCACGATGTACTGGACCTTGCGGCCGCCAATGGTCTGCGGCATCAACGGGAAGGTGTTGCGCTCGGGGATGCCCAGCGACGCGGCCGGCCCGGTTGCCGAGACCGTGACTCCGACCTTGATGTCCTGCGCAAGCACGGCGCCGGTCCCTACGGCTGCCAGGATGGCCGCCACAAACTTGGTGGTGAACTTCATAGGTCTCCTCTTATGGGCAAAACTGTCGCGCCGCCTGAACGGCAGCCATTTCAGCACGGTGGGGAAGCGAATAAGAACAAATTCAAACCCTTTCAACAAGCAGGGCGATACCCTGCCCGACGCCGATGCACATCGTCGCAACGGCATAGCGGCCGCCCGTGGCCGCCAGCTGACGCGCCGCCGTCAGCACGATGCGCGCGCCCGACGCCCCCAGCGGATGGCCGATCGCAATCGCGCCCCCGTTCGGGTTGACATTGGCCGCGTCGTCCGCAAGCGCCAGCTGGCGCGTCACGGCGAGCGCCTGTGCAGCGAAGGCCTCGTTCAGCTCGAACACCTGGACCTCCGCGGCCGTGAGGCCGTGCCGCTCCAGCAGCTTTTTCGTTGCGGGCGCCGGGCCGATGCCCATGATGCGCGGCGGCACCCCCGCCGTCGCGGCGCCCACGATGCGCGCCAGCGGCTTCAGTCCGTACCGCGCCGCGGCGCGCTCGCTCGCAATCAGCACCGCGACAGCGCCATCGTTGATGCCCGACGCATTGCCCGCCGTGACCGTGCCGTCGGGTTTCACGACGCCCTTCAGCTTCGCCAGCGCCTCGAGCGTCGTCTCGCGCGGATGTTCGTCTTCGGTGACGACGGTGTGGCCCTTGCGCCCGGGAATCGTCACGGGGACGATCTCGCCGGCAAAGTAGCCGCGCTCCCGCGCGGCCGCGTAGCGCTGCTGCGACCGCAGCGCGAAGGCATCCTGGTCGGCGCGCGCGATACCGAATTCGACCGCCACGTTTTCGGCGGTCTCGGGCATCGAATCGATGCCGTACTGCTGCTTCATCACCGGATTGACGAAGCGCCAGCCGAGCGTCGTGTCGTAGACCGCGCTGCTCCGCGCGTAGGCGCTGTCGGCCTTAGGCATCACGAATGGCGCGCGCGTCATGCCTTCGACGCCGCCGGCGATCATCAGCTCGGCCTCTCCGGCCCGGATTGCTCGCGCACACAGCGCAACGGCGTCCATGCTCGAACCGCACAGTCGGTTGACGGTCGCCGCGGGAACCGACTCCGGCAGGCCCGCCAGCAGTACCGCCATGCGAGCGACGTTGCGGTTGTCTTCGCCCGCCTGATTGGCGCAGCCGTAGTAGACGTCGTCCAGCGCCGCCCAGTCCACGCCGGCGTTGCGAGCGACCAGCGCCTTCAGTGGAATTGCCGCGAGGTCGTCGGTGCGGACGCCAGCCAGGGCACCGCCGTAGCGGCCGATCGGCGTGCGTAC
>Ga0209254_10001720_pt1 | contig 19737 bp, 19 predicted proteins | sample FrelakmetDIP11DI_FD_187148 | JGI IMG/M metagenome (GOLD analysis project Ga0209254, IMG submission 187148) | Freshwater lake sediment microbial communities from the University of Notre Dame, USA, for methane emissions studies - DIP11 DI (SPAdes)... | ecosystem: Environmental > Aquatic >...
CTGCGCCTTCGCCTTGTCGAGGCCTATGTACCGCGGATGAAACTGGCGCAGGTAATGCGCCGGCCGGTAGATGTACAGGGGGCTCGGACCCGCGAGCTGCGGCAGGAACTGCGGATTCGGCTCGTCCCAGGTGTAGCGCACCGCGGTCTCGCTCAGCACCTCGAAGCGGGGGCCACGGTCGCGTACCTTCAGCACCTGGGGCAGGCCGAACGGCGACAGGTCGGGGTTGTTGGCGACATCCTCCCAGAAATAGCGGAAATCCGCCGTCGTGAACGGCTGCCCGTCCGACCACCGGTGGCCCGGGCGCAGGTGCAGCGTGAAGATGCGACTGTCGACGTTCTCGACGCGCTCGAGGATGTCCGGGACGAGGTTCAGCTTCTCGTCGTAGCCCACGAGGCGCGAGTAGCCGTAGACGACCATCATCCGGATGTCGCGGTCCTTCGCGAGCAGCGTGCGCAGCTCGCCGCCATAGCGCCCGATCGTCCAGTCGCTGCGGTTGATGTCGACGACGAGAGGCACGCGCGGCAGCCGCTGGGCCATCGGCGGCAGCTTTCCGTCGTCGACGTCGGCCTTGAGCAGGGGCGGCTCTTCGGCCCCCGCCCATGAAGAGAGCAGGAGACCGGTCGCGAGTGCGAAGGCGAGCCGGGCAAGGCGCCGCATCATGCCGTAAGCCTTTCGACATGGCTGCCGGTCTGCATCCGCACCCGATGGCCGTCGCCGACGTCGACCAGCTCGCCGGCGCTGGCCGCCGTCCAGCCGTACGGCGCGCGCCACTCTTGCGGGCTGCGCGCTGCGCCGTCGAGCACCGCGGCGAGGTCGAGCTTGCGCTTCAGGTCCGCGTAGGGCACGGCGGCGAGGAGGCCCAGCGTGTAGGGGTGGAGCGGGTTCTTGAACAGCACCTCGCGCCGCGCGATCTCGACGATGCGGCCGCGGCACATCACGGCGATCTCGTCGGCGATGTAGTCCACGACAGCAAGATTGTGCGAAATGAAGAGGTACGTGAGCCCGAGCTCGGCCTGCAGGTCCTTCAGCAGGTTCAGGATCTGCGCCTGGATCGACACGTCGAGCGCGGAGACGGGCTCGTCGCAGAGCACGAGATCGGGCTTCAGCGCGAGCGCGCGGGCGATGCCGATGCGCTGGCGCTGCCCGCCGGAAAAACTGTGCGGATACCGGTTGAGGAAGCGCGGGTCCAGCCCGACGAGGCGCATCAGCTCCTTCGCCATTTCGGCCCGGTAGTCGGCATCGCCGACCTCGTGGATCACCAGCGGCTCGCGCAGGATATCGAAGACCGTCATGCGCGGACTCAGCGATCCGAACGGATCCTGGAAGATGTATTGCACGCGGCGCCGGAAGCGCATCAGGGCCTCGGGACCGGCGCGCACCACGTCGACCATCGTGCCGCGGTCGTTGAACAGCACCTCGCCGGAGTCGGGCTCGAGCGCGCGCATGATCACCTTGGACAGCGTGGTCTTGCCGCAGCCGCTCTCGCCGACGAGGCCGAAGCACTCGCCGCGCGGGATGGAGAAGCTGACGTCGTCGACGGCCCGGAACGTCGGGCCCTTGCGCTGGCCGAAGAGACCTCCGCCACGCTGCTCGAACGTCTTGGTGACGCCGCGGACGTCGAGATGGACTGCCGGGGCGTCGGCGGGCCACGGCTCCGTCTTCTGCACCAGCGCTCCCGCGTGGTGGTCGATGGCGCGCACGGGAACGAGGCGCTCGCCGGGCTTCATGTCGAAATGCGGGACGGCGTGCAGCAGCGCGCGCAGGTACGGATGAGCGGGCCGCTCGTAGAGCGCGCCGATCGGTCCCTGCTCCATCACTCGCCCCTCATAGAGAACGACGACTTCCTGCGCCAGATTGGCCACGACGCCCAGATCGTGCGTGATGATGAGCACGGCCATGTTGAGCTCGGCCTGCAGTTCCTTGACGAGGGCGAGGATCTGCGCCTGGATGGTCACGTCGAGCGCCGTGGTCGGCTCGTCGGCGATGAGCAGCGAAGGACGGCAGACGAGCGCCATCGCAATCATCGCCCGTTGCCGCAGGCCGCCGGAAAGCTCGAACGGGTAACTCTTCAGCGCGTGCGCCGGATTGGGGAAGCCCACCAGGCGCAGCATTTCCTCGGTCCGGGCCATGCCCTCCTTGTGGCCCACTCGATGATGCAGGAAGAGGGGTTCGCTTACCTGGTCGCCGATGGTGTGCAGCGGCGACAGGGACACCATCGGCTCCTGGAAGATCATCGAGATGTGCCGGCCGCGGATATTGCGCAGCGCAATGCCGTCGGGCTTGAGCTTGGTGATGTCGCGCGGCGGTTTGCTTGATCCCGGTGCCGCAAAGAGAATCTTGCCGGAGGTAATGCGGGCGGTCTTGGGCAGGATGCCCATCATCGCCTGCGCCGTCACCGATTTGCCGGATCCGGATTCGCCGACGAGCGCCACGGTCGAGCCGGCACGGATGCGGAACGAAATGCCTTGCAGCGCAGGCACCATCGTGCCGCGATTGTCGAAATCGACGGAAAGGTCTTCAACCTCGATCAGGTCTGCCACCCATCTCTCCTCGCACGGCCCGTCATTCCAGGCCGCGAAGCGGCACCCAGACCCGATCAGCCAGCATTGCTAACCCCGAAGAATGCCCGTACTCGGCCGCGGCGTCGAGTCCCCCCGCGCCAAGCGGGGTCCAATGGGCCGACCCTGGAAGGGCAGGGTGACGCGCGTCCGGCGTGCGTCGCCGCTGTGCCCATCCGAATCACCTGGCCTAAGCGCGGCCCGGCAGCCGGAACGCCGGCACCGGCTGGGCAAAGCCCTTGAGGGTGAGCGGGGCGAGCGTGTCCACCTTCGTGGTGTCGTCGAGCGCCGCCCTGACTTTACGGTCGATCAGCACCTCTCCGGCGCTCGCCTTGTTGCACAGCCGGTGGGCGAGATTGACGACGCTGCCGATGGCCGTGTAATCGACGCGGCCCTCGTAGCCGAAAGCGCCAAGCGTGGCGAACCCCTGCGCGATGCCGATGCCGAGATCCAGCTCGTAGCCGAGCTTCGACCAGCGTGCGCGCAAAGGGCCAAACTGTTCCTGCATCGAGAGCGCCATGCTCGCGGCGCGCTTCGCAGCGTCGGGCACCGGCAGCGGGTCGTTGAAGAAGATCAGGATGCCGTCGCCAGCGAAGCGGTCGACCGTGCCCCCGTACTCCACGATCAGCGCCCCCATCGTCGCGTGATACGACCGCAGCACCGACTCCACTTCCTCCGGCTCGGCCGAGTCCGTGAAGGCCGTGAAGCCGCGCAGGTCGACGAAGACGTAGCAGATCTCGCGCCGGTGCGGCGTGAGGATCGACTTCGCGCCGGCCGAAAGGATCGCATCGGCGACCGCGGGCGCGAAGAAGCGCTTGAGCTGGTCCAGCCCCTGCAACTGGGCGACCTGCTCGGCAACGCGCTCCTCCAGCTTCACGTTCCAGTCCTTCAGCGCCTCGGCCTGGCGCCGCACTTCGTCCTGCAGGGCCTTGATGCGCAGCAGCGAGCGCACGCGGGCAAAGAGCTCGGCCTGATTGATCGGCTTCGGCAGGAAATCGTCGGCTCCGGCCTCGATCCCCTTGACCCGCTCCTGCTGCGGATCGAGCGACGTGACGAGCACGATCGGCAGCAGCGCCGTCCGGGGATCGGCGCGCAGCTGCCGGCACACGTCGTACCCGGAGAGCCCGGGCATCATGACGTCGAGCAGCACCAGATCGGGCTGCTCGGAGGCCACCTTGACGAGCGCCTCCTCGCCGTTTACCGCCGTCGCGACCGCATAGCCTTTGACCGCGAGCAGGTCGGCCAGCAGCTTGACATTGTGCGGCGTGTCGTCGACCACCAGCACTTTGGCCTGGGTGCTCATTGTCGCAGGCGGATCATGGGGTTTTCTCGAGCATCGCGCGCACCGTCTCGAGGAACTCCTTCAGGTTGAGCGGCTTGCCGAGGTAGCCGTCGAATCCGGCCTCTGTGATGTGCTTGCGATCCTGCTGCATCACCGAGGCGGTGACGGCGATCGCGGGAATGGCTGCCGTGTCCGGATTCGCGCGCAGCACGCGCAGCGCCTCGATGCCGTTGATGCCCGGCAGCTGGATATCCATCAGGATCAGGTCGGGGTTGCGCTCCGTGGCGAGGCGGATGCCGTCCTCGCCGGTGACGGCCTCGATCGTGGCGTAGCCCTTGGCCTGCAGCACGTCCCGGACGAGCTTCATGTTCTTTTCGTTGTCTTCGACGATCAGTATCAGGCTCATGCTTGTACCCCCACGCTTGCGGCTGTCGCCGCTGCGCTGCCCCCCAAGGGGGAGCAATTCGCCGCGGCCTCAGTGTCCCCGACCGTCATCGGCCGCCATTCCGTGTCGGCCGCCATCCACGCTCGCGGACGCGCTCTTCGAGCCTGGGCTTCGCCCCGCTCGCGTGGACGTCCTTGGGACGGCCCGGCGGCGCTCATCGATGCGCCGGAATGGTGAAAGTGAACGTGGAACCCTTGCCCGGCTCGCTTTCCAGCCAGATGCGGCCCCCATGCAGCTCCACGAACTTGCGCGTGAGCGCGAGCCCCAGGCCCGTGCCCTCCTGCTTGTTCGTGTAGTGGCGACCGACCTGGCGAAACTCCTCGAACACTGCCGCCTGGTCCTCCGCGGCGATGCCGATGCCCGTATCGTGCACCGCGACGACAATGTTGTCGGCATCGCGGCGCGCCCTCACCTCGACGCGTCCGCCATCGGGCGTGAACTTGACCGCGTTGGTCAGCAGGTTGAGCAGAATCTGCTTGAATTTGCGCTCGTCGGCTACGGCTTCACCCAGCTCCGGGTCCGCGTCGAGCGCAAGCGTGATGGCATGCCGCTGCGCGCGCTCGCGGATCAGCGTCATCGCGTTGGAGATGGCCGACGGCAGATCGAACGTCGCCAGGTCGAGTTCCATGCGACCCGCCTCGACCTTCGACAGGTCGAGGATGTCGTTGATCAGCGAAAGGAGGTGCCTGCCGGACGAATGGATGTCCTTCAGGTAGTCGTCCTGCTTTTCGTTCAACTCGCCGAACAGCCGTTCCAGCAGGACCTCGGAAAAGCCGATGATGGCGTTGAGCGGGGTGCGCAGCTCGTGGGACATGTTCGCCAGGAATTCGGACTTGTGCTGGTTCGCCGTCTCGAGCTGCCGGCTCTTGTCCTGGATTTCGCGGAACAGGCGCGCGTTCTGGATCGCGATCACCGCCTGGTCGGCAAAAGTCTTGAGCAATGCGATGTCCTTGTCCGAAAACGGACCGACGTAGTCGCGGCCCACGGCAATGGCGCCAATGCCCTTGCCCTCCCAGATCATCGGAGCGACGATTGCCGCCTTGATTCCGGTGAGCTCGGCAGCAGCGCGGTCGCCGGGAGGTACGTCACGGTCGCTCGCGATGTCGGGATAATGCAGCACGACGCGACGGGCGATCGCGCTGCCCGTACCGCTGTTTCGCCCGCCCTGACCCGCGAAAGCCAGCTCTTCGAGCTCTTCCCGCCTGGGTCCATGGTAGGCGGCAAGTCGTACGCGCCCGTCATCGCCGAGGAGGTTGATCGCGATTACCTTGCCCGTGAACAATCGCTCGGCGCTCGACAGGATTTTCTGGAATACGGGCGCCGTATCGGCAATCGAGCTGCTGATCGCCGCAAGGACCTCGCCCGAAGCCTGCTGTTGCTCGAGCGCCTCCTTTGTCTCATTGAAGAGGCGCACGTTCTCGATCGCGATCGCCGCCTGGTCGCCGAAGGTGCGCAGCAGCCCGATTTCGCGTTCGTTGAACGGCCGCACGTCTTGCCGGCGCAGCAGGATGGTCCCGAACGGCTTGCCTTCGCGAAAAAGCGGTGTGACCACCATCGAGCGGTGGCCGAAGCGCCGGGAATAGTCGTAGCTCAGCGGATATTCGGCGGCCTCGGCCTGCATGTCGGAAGCTTCGATGGTCTGCCGCTCCAGGATCGCACGCCCGGACATCGAATCGCGGTTGATGGGTAGCGTGTCGATGGTCGCCAACGTATCCGGGAGCGACCCCTTCGAGGCGACGTGACGCAGCGTTGCGCCGTCCGTCAGGTAGATCGAGGCGGCGGCTGCGTCACAAAGGCGCGCCGCGCGCTCGGCGATCGCATCGAGCACCGGCTGCACGTCGGTCGGCGAGCTCGAGATCACGCGCAGGATCTCGCTGATCGCCGTCTGCTGCTCGAGCGCATGCGTGAGTTCGGCCGTGCGCTCCTCGACCTTGCGCTCGAGGCCCGCGTACGACTCCCGCAACTGCGCGCTCATCCGGTTGAATTGGTCGGCCAATCCCTCGAGCTCGTCGCCGCTGTGGATTTCGATCTTCTGGTCGAGATCGCCGGCACCGATGCGCCGCGCGCCTTCATCAAGGGTGCGAATCGGGCGCACCATGCCGCGTGCCAGCGCCAGCGCGCCAAAGGCCGAAATCAGGAGCCCGGCGAGCAGCAGCAATCCGGTACGCAGGATCGAAGCGTTCAGTTTCCTGTACACCTCGGCCACCGGCTGCTCGACGAATACTTTCCAGTCGAGCGATTCTATCGGGGCGAGGGATGTCAGCACCTCGGTGCCCGTGAGATCCTTCGACAGCATCGCAAGCTCGTCAGCACCTTGCTTGGCGGTTGCGGCTTTCACGTGCGCCAGATTGGACAGGTCCGTCTTGCGCAGCACCAGGCCGATGTCGGGATCGGCGATGAGAAAGCCGTTGCCGTCGACGACGTAGGCCTTGCCCTTGTCACCGATCTTGATGCGCGACACCACATCCCAGATGAACTTGAGATTCACGTCGGCGATCGTGACCGGCCCGGTTTCACCTCCCGAGCGCATCGCGATCGTCATGTACGGCTCGGTCTCCTTGCGGAAATACACCGGCCCGTGCCAGGGTTGCCCGCGTTTGGCGTTGCGAAACGCCGGCTCCTGCGAGCGATCCTTGCCCGAGGCGACGACGTCCATCCCGAGGCGCGAGACGGCGATGGTTTCGCGGCCGGCGGCATCGAGCTGCGCGATGTCCGTGACTTCCGGGGCCTGCCGCAGGAGCTTCAGGAACTCGATGCGGCGCAATTCGACGTCGCTTGCGTCCACCTGCGGCAGCGATGCGTACGCCAGCTGCTGCGAGATCTGGCGGATGTACTGCTCGATCCTCGAGGCCGCGGCGAGCGCCTTTTCGTGCTGCAGGCTCGCGAGCCCGGATTTGTTCTCCTGATACGAGAAGTAGACGCTGATCCCGCCCGACGCGAGCAGGGCTATGGTGACGAGCGTGAGTATCAGCAGCAGGTATTTGCGGAACAGCCGCCCCCGATGCGCGCGGACGGGCGCCGGCTTGTCAGCGTCGGTGAAGGAAGGAGGAGGCATCGGTCTCAGGCTTCGTGCGCGGTCACTCTAGCACTTCGTCCGTTTTCGAGCCGGCACAATTGGTGGACATCCGTATGTATAGTGTGATACATATAGCAATATGAAAACAACCGTAGAGATTCCCGATACGTTGCTCGACGAGGCGAGGAAGCTCGCCGCGCGCCAGCAGACGACGCTGCGCGTACTGATCATCGAGGGCTTGCGGCGAATGATCGCCGAACGCAAGCGCCCTGCGGCCTTCCAGCTGCGCAAGGCCACGTTCGGTGGCGGGGGCCTCCAGGCGGACGTCGCCGCCGCCCCCTGGGAACGCATCCGCGAAATGGCGTACGAAGGGCGGGGCGGTTGATCGCCGTCGACACGAATCTCCTCGTCTACGCGCACCGCGAGGACTCGCCGTGGCATGCTGCGGCGTACGCGCGCGTCGCGGAACTCGCCGAAGGCCGCGACCCGTGGGCGATCCCCTGGCCCTGCGTGCACGAGTTCCTGGCGATCGTCACCCATCCGCGGATCTACGCCCCGCCGACGCCACTGGCCAAGGCGCTGGATCAGTTCGATGCGTGGCTGGAGTCGCCGAGCGTGGCGCTGCTGGCCGAGGCGGAGGGTTACTGGCCGGAATTGAAGGCGTTGCTGCATGACGGGCAGATTGCCGGCCCTCAAGTCCACGATGCACGCGTCGCCGCACTGTGCCGGCTCCACGGCGTACGCGAGCTGTGGACGGCTGACCGCGACTTCGGCCGCTTCGGCGGGTTGGCGTTTCGAAACCCGCTGGTCGCCTAAAAAATGGCGCCCGGGTCGCGAAGCCCCTGCATCAGCGCGTCCCTGGGTTCGTCCGGACCGACGGGCACCGCAGGGAAACAGAGAAGTCCGATACGCGCGGTCTTTCCCGCCGGCGGTGCCTGCGCCGCGAGTCCTGGCGCGAACGCGCCGAGCGCGATACCGGAAAGAAACGTCCGCCGGTCCGTCATCGGATCACCTCGTCGGCGCGCGGGACGTCGTCATTGCCGCGCTCGAAGCGCTTCATGCGGACGTCGCCGGCACATTCCGCCAACCCGGTCACCATGCCTCCAGAGTGCGCCAACGTCAAAAGAAGCGCGATATGCCCAAACCCGCCGCTTTTCCTGCGGCGGCCATGGTCTTGTCTGCGGTAGCCAGCCGTCGGCACTGAATGGCTTGGGCTATCGCCAGATGCAAGGCATCCAGGGTTCGCAACGGATACCGTCCGAGCCGTGTGATCAGACCCAGCGCCGCAATCAGGTGCTCGTCGGCAACCGGGTGCACCTGCAGGAATCCCGCACCAATGTCTTTCTCGAACGCGGCGTACACGCGCGATTCGATGGTTCTCGTGATCTCGCCCGCCCGCCGCCGCCGGGCGAGCAGGCAACGGAACTCGACGACGGTCAGGCGGCTGATAGCCGCTGCGGGCTGCTCCTGGATAAATGCCTCGAACTCCCCGGAGAATGGCTCGTTGAGATACCACTTCGCCAGTGCGCTGGTGTCGAGGTAGGGCCCCGTCATCGCTCATCCCGCTCGGTGCGGATGTGCTTTTCGCTGCCTTTCTTCAGGCGCGGCATGCTGGCGCGCAGGTCGGCGTGTGATGGCATCCGCTGCTTGCTGCGCAGCGGGAGCAGGCGTGCTATCGGCTGGCCGCGGCGCGTAACCACTATCTCACCTTCGCGCGACACCAGCTCATCGAGCTGCGCCAACTCCTTGCGGACTTCCCGGATGCTGAGATTCTTCATGGCAGTCCCTAATGTGTCACAACAGTATGCATTGTGTCACATTGACCCGTCCGTCGCAAAGGCTCCGGAAGCACGGTATGAAACCAGCCTTGCCGGTCATCGAATTGCCTCGTCCGCCCGCAGCAGCAGTGATTGCGGGGCCGCCGTGCCGCGCGCCGCCGCGTGGCTTCCTGTGGTAAACTAGTCATCTGACTAGTTAGAGGAGTGGCCATGAAGGAGATCGGCACATTCGAGGCCAAGACGCACCTGAGCGCCTTGCTCGACGAAGTCGCCCGGGGCATCGAAGTGGTGATCACCCGACGGGGAGTCGCCGTCGCGCGCCTCGTTCCTGCGGGTGCCCCGCGTCGCACCAATGCCGGCGATCCAGTCGCGCGGGCCAAGGCGTTCGCCAAGGGCCAGACGCTGGGACGGCTGTCCTGGAAGAAATTGCGCGATGAAGGAAGGCAATGACGGGCTTCGTCCTCGATGCCTCGGTGGCTGTCGCCTGGTGCTTCGATGACGAAAGCACGCCGGCGGCATGGCAGCTGCTCGATCGTCTGCGCACCGCGCCGGGTCACGTCCCGGCGCTCTGGGAGCTGGAGATCGGGAACATTCTGCTGTGCGCCGTGAGACGGCGCCGCATGACCCAGGCGCGCACCGTCGAGTTCCTGGGGATCCTCGGCGATCTCGACATCCATGTCGACCCTGACGTCCCGGGGCGCGCGTTCCGGGACGTGCTGCCGCTCGCACGCGAGCAAAGCCTTACGACGTACGATGCGACCTACCTCGAACTCGCCATGCGCCTGGGTCTGCCGCTGGCGACGAAGGACAGGGCGCTCGGCCGTGCGGCCAAGGCGGCTCGCGTGAAGACGCTTCTCGCCTGAGCGCGGGTTTGCTGCGCCGATGTCATCCGCCAGCAGCTCGCACTCGCCGGTGTGCAACCCCGCGCGCACTTCAACGCCGAGACGGCGCGCCGCTCCGGTGATTGCCTGTGCGCACTGGATCGCCCGGCCGGGGCCATCGAATGTCGCGAGGAAGCCGTCGCCTGTGGTCTTGATTTCGCGTCCCCGAAACCGCGCCAGTTCTCGCCGCACGGCGTCGTTGTGCTGATTCGGCAGATCCTTCCACTTGCCATCCCCAATCGCGGCAATCCGCTGGGTCGAGCCGACGATATCAGTGAGCATGACCGTAGCGAGCACGCGATCCGGCTCGGGCATCGTCCGCACGCCGGTCAGGAATTCCTGGATCTCTGCCGTGATCTCTTCGCCCCCGCCGACCCAAGGGATGTGGTCCACGCCCGGTGACACGACAAGTTTCGCAACAGCGATGTGCGCGGCCAGGTACCGGCCATGCTCGACGGCGATCAGGGGATCGCCGCTGCGATGCAGCACGAGCGTCGGGACGTGGATCGCCGCGAGCATCGCGGGCCACTCCGGCCAGGGCATCCCGATCGCGTAGTCGTCGGCGTGCAGCCATCGGGCATAGGTGCCATACAGGATCAGCGCCTGCGTTCGCTCCGGGTAAGTGGCCGCGAACAGCATGCTCAGCGGCCCGCCCTCCGAAATGCCCAGCAAAGCGGCCTGGCGCGAATCGACCGCATCCATCACCGCACGCACGTCGTCCATGCGCTCTTCGAGTTTGGGCAGTTCCTTGACCGACACTGGATCGGACAAGCCGGTGCCGCGCTTGTCGAACCGGATGCGCCGGGTAAAGGAGGCGAGGCGCGTGAACAATTGCGCCTGCAACGGGTTGTTCCAGGCACCCTCGACGTTGGTCGTCTCGGGTTGCATGATCGGCTCGAAAGATCCTCCGGTCTGGCGGAGCCTGCTTCGTGCTGCCTGTTCTACCGCAACCGAAAGTCCCTGTCGAACTGTCCCGAAGGGTAGCCGCGGCGGGCGCGCCTGAAGGCCGCTTTCGTCCACGATCCCGGCGTGCTGACGAAAAGGGATCCGGTAACCGCTGGCACCCCGACTACCCCCTTCGAGGGCAGGCTTCGCAGGAACGACGGTACGGCCCTAAGTGAACAGCATCGTGGTTAGCTTTGCTGCGCGGCGAGCCCCTGCGCCCGGAGCGCGTCGAGCGAGGCGTTGGGCGTGAGCGCCTGCGGATCCAGCTTGAGATGCAGCAGCGCGGGCTTGCCGCTCGCCAGCGCGCGCTCGAAGGCCGGGGCGAACTCCTCCGTGTGCAGCACGGTCTCGCCGTGTGCGCCATAGGCACGGGCCAGCGCCGCGAAATCCGGATTCATCAAGTCGCTACCTGAAACACGCGCCGGATAGTTTCGCTCCTGGTGCATGCGGATGGTCCCGTACATGCCGTTGTCGACGACCACAAAGATCACGGCGAGGCCGTACTGCACCGCGGTCGCGAGCTCCTGCCCGTTCATCAGGAAGCAGCCGTCGCCGTTCCACGAGACGACCATGCGCTTGGGGTGCAGGACCTTCGCCGCGACCGCCGCGGGCACGCCGTAGCCCATCGCGCCGGAGTAGGGCGCGAGCTGCGTGCCGAAGCCGCGGTAGTGGAACAGCCGGTGCAGCCACGTCGCGTAGTTGCCCGCGCCATTGGTGAGAATCGCATCGTCGGGCAGCCTGGCGTCGAGCCACGACACCACCGACCACATGTCGAGCAGTCCCGGGACCGGACGCGGCGCGCGCCATGCTTCGAGGTCGGCGCGCGTGGCGGCGAGCAAGCTGCGCCAGGCGGCCGTGTCCGGCGCAGGCTCGCGGTTCATCATTGCGAAGAACGAGCCGGGCGTCGCCGCGATCGCCAGTGCCGGCTGGTAGACCCGGCCGAGCTCGTCGGCGCCCGGATGCACGTGGATCAGGCACTGCTTCGGCGTCGGCGCCTCGACGAGGGTGTAACCCGAGGTCGAGATTTCGCCCAGCCGTTCGCCGACGACGAGCAAGACGTCGGCATCGCGGATGCGCGCAGCGAGGGCCGGATTGACGCCAACGCCGACGTCGCCCGCGTAGTTCGGGTGCCGGTTGTCGAGCAGATGCTGATGCCGGAACGCGCAAGCCACCGGGACCTCGTACGCTTCGGCGAAGCGCTGGAGGGCCGTGCAGGCATCGCTGTCCCAGCGACTGCCGCCGACGAGCACCAGGGGCCGCCGGGCACCGGCAAGTAGCGCGCGCGCCGCTGCCGCCTGCGCGACGTCCGGCGCCGCGCCGATCGGCTCCACGCGCGCCGCATCGTCGCATTCGGCGCGCGCCGTCAGCATGTCCTCCGGCAGCGCGAGCACGACCGGGCCCGGCCGGCCCGACATGGCCGTGCGGAACGCGCGCGCCACGTACTCGGGAATGCGGTCCGCGCGGTCGATCTGCGCCGCCCACTTGGCCACGCTTCCGTACATCCGCCGATAGTCGATCTCCTGAAAGGCCTCGCGATCGAGGAAATCGCCGCCGACCTGGCCGACGAAGACGATCATTGGCGTCGAATCCTGCGCCGCCGTGTGGATGCCGATCGCGGCATTCGACGCGCCCGGCCCGCGCGTGACGAAGGCAATGCCCGGGCGCCCGGTCAGCTTGCCATGCGCTTCGGCCATGTACGCGACTCCGCCTTCCTGCCGGCAGACGATCAGGCGCAGGCGATCGCGGACGTCGTGCAGAGCATCCAGCACCGCCAGAAAGCTCTCGCCGGGGACGCAGAAGGCGTGGTTTGCGCCCTGCGCCAGCAGATTGGCGACGAGGATCTCGCCGCTGGTTCGAAGGAGGGTCACGGGCGTCTCCACAATGCCGCCGCCGCGAACTGCGGCCGGCCGGACAGCGTCCATTCTATAATCCGATCGCGCCGGCGTCGCCAGCAGATTCGGGCTTCCGCTCGAACTGGCGGACCGCACAGCGCCAGACACCATGCCGATCTCCAATCTCACCACCGACGCCGCCCTGTTCGCAGTCGCGGCCCTCGTGTTGGCGCTCGTGACGATCTGGCTGCGCCGCGACCTGCTCAAGGGCACGGTGCACATGGTGATCATCATGCTGATCGGCCTCGCTGCGCTGGCGCTGCTCGAGCGCTTCGGCCCGGGACCGACCGACGCGATGCTCGGTGCCGTCCTCCGCGAATTGGCGCTGGTGGTTCTCGCCCTTGGCGTCGCGCGCATTGCGGTGACTTTCGCGTTCCGCGCCGCGCTCGGCAAGGTGGCGGTACCGAAGATCCTCGCCGACGTGCTGATGGCCCTGGTGCTCGTCGTCTTCCTGCTCTGGCGGATGACGGCGGTCGGCGTGAACCTTGCCGGCATCGTCACGACCTCCGCGGTGGTCACCGGTGTCCTCGCGTTCTCGCTGCAGGAGACGCTTGGGAACCTCTGGGGCGGCATCCAGATCCAGCTCGACAACACGTGCCGCCTTGGCGACTGGATTCGGGTCGACACGGTGATGGGCCAGGTGATCGACATCCGCTGGCGGTACGTGGCGATCGCGACCAACAACGGGGAGACGGTCATCATTCCCAACGGCTCGCTCGTCAAGGGTCGCGTGGTGGTGGTCGCGCGCCGGGGCGACAAGCGGATTCCCTGGCGGCGCGAGGTCGAGTTCGGCGTGGCCTACGAGGTCCCTCCGGCGCGGGTGATCGCGGCGGTCGAGGCGGCGCTGCGGCGAGCGGAAATTCCGCATGTCGCGGCGCACCCGCCCCTGGACGTGCTGTGCCACGAGTTTGGCGAGAGCTCCTATCAATACCGGGTGCGCTACTGGCTCACCGATCTGGGGCAGGATGCATGGACCGATTCGCAGGTGCGGCTGCACGTTGCCGCGACGCTCGCACGGCACCGGATGGAGGTTCCGTTCCCGCACCGCGTGCTGGTCAGGTCCAAGCCGCGGGAAGCCCGCGACGCGCGCGAGCTCGCCGAACGCGCGGCCACGCTGGCGCGGCTCGACCTGTTCATTCCACTGACCGATGCCGAACGGCAGGCACTGGCGGCCGACCTGGCCGACTGTCCCTACGTGACCCACGACGTGATCGCGCGGCAGGGCGAGCCGGCCGATTCGCTGTTCATCCTGGCGCGCGGACACGTCGCCGTCTTCGACGACAGCAAGGGGGGCACCGGCGTGCGGGACCGGCTGGCGACGCTCGAAGCGCCGGGTTACTTTGGCGAGATGGGACTGCTGACCGGGCAGGCGCGCGGGGCGACGGTGGCCGCCGAGGACGAAGTGCTCTGCTACCGACTGGAGAAGGCCGGCTTCGACGCGATACTCCAGGCGCGCCCCGAGCTCATCGAAGCGCTGTCGCAGGTCGTCGCGGCGCGCCAGGCCGCCAACGATGCGAAGCTGCAAACGCTGTCCGCCGACGCTCGCGCCAAGCAGGCTGTCGGGCGCGCGGCCGACCTCGTGCGGCGGATGAGGCGCTTTTTCGCGATAAAGTGAACCGCGTCCGGACGCTCGCGCCGAGCGGCAGTTGTACGACCCCCACGCTCACTACGTTCGCTGCCCCCCGCGGGGGCGGTCAGTGCCCTTCGGGCGGGCGGATGTACGACCCCCACGCTCACTACGTTCGCTGCCCCCCGCGGGGGCGGTCAGTGCCCTTCGGGCGGCCGGGCGGGCACTGAGAGCGAGAGCGGCTACCGGCCCGCGATCAGGTCCTCGCGCTTGACGAGGAAGACGCTGTCCGAATCCGTCGCGGTCTCCAGCCACACGAGCGGCAGCCGCGGGAACGCGAGTTCCACGCCGGGGCGGTTGTGCCCGACTTCGACCACGAGCGTTCCGCCGGGATCGAGGAAGCGCGGGGCCTCTTCGAGCATCGTGCGCACGGCATCGAGACCGTCTTCGCCACCGGCCAGGGCAAGACGGGGCTCATGCCGATATTCGGCGGGCAGCGCGGCCATCGCAACCGATGTCACGTAGGGCGGGTTGCTGATGATGAGGTCGTAGCTCTTGCCTGCAAGGTTCGCGAACAGGTCGGAACGGATGAGATTGATCCGGTCCGCCAATCCGTAATCGGCAACGTTGCGCTGCGCGACTGCGAGCGCGTCCGTCGAAATGTCGACGGCGTCAATGTCGGCGCCCGGGTACGCGTAGGCGAGCAGAATCGCGAGGCAGCCAGACCCGGTGCAAAGGTCGAGCACGGTTGCCACATTCTGCGCGGCACCGACGTAGGGCGAGAGGGCATCAGGCAGCAGTTCCGCGATGAACGAGCGTGGGATGAGGACCCGCTCGTCGACGAAGAACCGGAAATCGCCCAGCCAGGCTTCGTGGGTGAGGTACGCGGCCGGTATGCGCCGGTCGATTCGTCGTTCCATGAGCTGCGCGACCTGCGCCCGTTCCGCCTGCGTCAACCGCGCATCGAGGAAGGGCTCGAGGCGATCCAGCGGCAGGTGGAGCGCGTGCAGCAACAGGTAGGCTGCTTCGTCATAGGCGTTGGTCGTGCCGTGACCGAAGGCGAGCCCGGCCTCGCCGAAACGCGACACGGCATAGCGCAGCCAGTCGCGCAGCGTCTCCAGGTCGTGCGCGGCTGTGCTCACTGGTGTGCCCCCACGCTTGCGGCTATCGCCGCTGCGCTGCCCCCCGGGGGGGAGCAGTTCGCGCCTTGGGGCGGCCCGGCGGCGCGGTTGACGGCCCCCACGCTTGCGGCTATCGCCGCTGCGCTGCCCCCCGGGGGGGAGCAGTTCGCGCCTTGGGGCGGCCCGGCGGCGCTCACGGCGTCCTTGCGACGAGAAGGCGTTCGAGGATCCCGAGGTAGATGGCCGCGAGCGCGCCGAGGTCGTCCGCGCGCACGCGCTCGTTCACCTTGTGGATCGAGGCATTGACCGGGCCCAGCTCGACGATTTCGCGACAGATGTCCGCGATGAAGCGTCCGTCCGAAGTGCCGCCCGTGCATGAGAGCCCCGGCGCGATTCCGGTGACCGCGCGTACTGCCTCCGTCACGACGTCGACCAGCCGGCCGCGTCCTGTGAGGTACGGCGGGCCGAACCCGGTCCAGGCGAGGTCATAGCCGAGCCCGTGCCGCGCGAGCACCGCCTCGAAGCGCTGCACCAGCGACTCGCGACTGCTGATCGGGCAGAACCGGAAGTTGAAAGTCACCTCCAGCGCGCCGGGAATGACGTTGGTCGCGCCAGTGCCGGCATGGATGTTGGAGCATTGCCACGTCGTGGGCGGGAAATAGTCGTTGCCGTCGTCCCACTGCGTCGCCGCGAGCTCCGCAATGGCGGGCGCGGCGAGATGGATCGGGTTCCGCGCGAGCTGCGGATAGGCCACATGGCCCTGGACGCCCTTGACGATCAGCGTGCCGGACAGCGTGCCGCGCCGGCCGTTCTTGATCATGTCGCCGAGACGGTCGACCGATGTCGGCTCGCCGACGATGCAGTAGTCGATGCTCTCGCCGGCGGCGGCGAGTTTTTCGACCACCTTCACGGTGCCGTCGATCGACGGACCTTCCTCGTCCGACGTCAGCAGGAGGGCGATCGAGCCGCCGGCTTGGGGATGGGACGCGACGAACGCCTCGATCGCCGTGACAAACGCGGCGAGCGAGCCCTTCATGTCGGCGGCGCCCCGGCCATAAAGGAAGCCGTCGCGCTCGGCGGGCTCGAACGGGTCCGACTGCCAGTCCGGTCGCGGGCCGGTCGGCACCACGTCGGTATGGCCGGCGAAGCACACGAGCGGACGATCGACGCCGCGGCGCAGCCATGTGTTCGTGACGCCGTTGCAGACCAGCGCTTCGGTGCGAAAGCCCAGTGGTGTCAGACGCGACGCCATCAGGTCCTGGCATCCGGCGTCGTCGGGCGTCAATGACCGGCGTGCGATGAGTGTCCGCGTCAGCTCGAGCGTCTCGGCACGAAGGCGCTGCAAAGCGGCAGGCGCGGCAGGATCCATGCGAGGAGCGGAAGGTTCGCTTCGCCCGGAGTGAGGCACGGAGGGATCGGGTCGCGTGGAATCCGGCTCAACGGCTAATGCGGCCGGTCCAGCATCCCCGGCTCGATCTGCAATTCGGCAAAGTCGCTGTGGATCTGTTGCGGCTTTGCGGCGTCCTCGCCGCGCGACATGGCGTCGACGCGCGAGGTTGGAGCGTTCTGATTGATGAGCCAGGCCAGGTTGGTCGACGAGTCGGAGGCCGTCATCGCCTCGTCGTAGGTGATCCTCTCGTCGATATAGAGCCGGCACAGCGCCTGCTCGAACGTCTGCGATCCCGGATAGAGCGACTTCTCCATCGCTTCCTTGATCTGCGTGATCTCGCCGTTCTTGACAAGCTCCGCGATCAGGGACGAATTGAGCAGGATCTCGACCGCCGGCTGCAGACCTCCCTCCCGGTTGCGCACGAGGCGCTGCGAGACGATGGCCCGCAGGCCGATCGACAGGTCGGACAGGAGGCCCGAGCGCGCATCGTAGGGAAACATGTTGATGATCCGCGACAGTGCGTGGTAACTGTTGTTCGCGTGCAGCGTGGCGAGGCACAGGTGGCCGGTCAGCGTATGCAGCAGCGCGCTCTGCATGGTTTCGCGATCGCGGATCTCGCCGATCATGATGAGGTCAGGCGCCTCGCGCAGCGCGTTGGCCAGCGCGTTCGTGTAGGTCAGCGTGTCAACGTTGAGCTCGCGCTGGTTGACGATGCTCTTCTTGTGCCGGAACAGGTACTCGATCGGATCCTCGACCGTCAGGATGTGGCCCGTCTTCTGTGTGTTGCGATGGTCGATCATTGCCGCCAGCGTCGTCGACTTGCCGGAGCCGGTCGCGCCGGCGATCAGCACGAGCCCCCGCTTTTGCATCACCAGATCGAGCAGGACCGGGGGCAGCTGTAACTGCTCGAACGACGGGATGTCGCTGCGCACATAGCGGATGACGAGCGAGATCGTGCCGCGCTGCCGGAAAATGTTGATACGGAAGTTGCCGACGGCCGGGTCGAGATGGGACAGGTTCATCTCGAATTCCGTCTCGAACTTGTGCGCCTGCTCCTCGTTCATCATCTCGTAGGCGACCCGGCGCACGGTGTCGATGTCCATCGGCTGGTTCGTCAGGGGCATGACGACGCCGTTGATCTTCATGGACAGCGGCGCGCCGCACGAGATGAACAGGTCCGACGCCTGGCGTTCGGCCATCAGCTTGAAGAGTCGGTCGAGATACATTTGCAACGCCCTCCGGGCTACAATGGCGGCGCGGTCCGGATCGAGTGCCGCCGCCGACTGCAATGATAATGTCATGAATTGACGGGGAGTACCAGTTGCCTCGTGCCCTGTCGACGTCTCCGGCGGGGATCGCGATGCGCAAACAACACAGGTGCTCCAGTCGCCCTCACGCAGCAGCCTCATTTCGACCCGATTCCCGAACCGCCCTATGCTCGCAATCATCGGCGGCAGCGGCCTGACCCGCCTGTCGACACTATCCGTAGCCCACCGCGAGGTGGTGCGCACACCCTATGGCGAGCCCTCGTCGGCGCTCCTGTTCGGCCAGATTGCCGGGCGCGACGTCGTGTTCCTTGCCCGTCATGGCCACGGCCACACCATTCCGCCGCATCGCGTGAACTATCGGGCCAACCTGTGGACGCTGAAGAACCGCGGCGCGACCGCGATACTCGCCGTGGCCTCCGTCGGGGCCATCCGCGGGGCCGAGCCCGGCGACCTCGTGCTGCCGCACCAGCTCATCGACTACACGCACGATCGCGAATCGACGTTCTTCGATGGCGGCGATCAGCACGTCGTGCACGTGGACTTCACCCATCCCTATGCGCCACCCCTGCGCGAGAAATGCCTGTCCGCCTCGCGCACGGCCGCCATTGCGCTCACGGATGGGGGCGTCTACGGCGCGGTGTCGGGCCCGCGTCTGGAAACGGCGGCCGAAATCGACCGGATGGAGCGGGACGGCGCCACGCTCGTCGGGATGACCGGCATGCCCGAGGCCGCGCTCGCGCGCGAGCTCGAGCTGCCCTATGCGGCCATTGCGGTCGTCGTCAACCATGCGGCGGGGCGCGGCGATTCGTCGCAACGAGTGTCGATGGAAGGCATCACGAAAGTGCTGGAGGCGGCGATGCTCAAGGTCCGCGCGCTGCTCGATCACGTCACGCCGTTGATCTGATGAACGCCCCCAATGCTCAGTGTGTGCGGCATAGCCGCGTTCCGCTTCGCGGGACCCGGCGATGATCCGCGATGTTCTGCGCATGGGCGATCCGCGGCTGCTGCAGCGCTCGCTGCCGGTCGATGCATTCGGCACGCCCGAGCTCGAAGAGTTGCTGCAGGATCTGCGCGACACGATGGCCGCCAGCAACGGTGCGGGTCTCGCCGCGCCGCAGATCGGCGTCCTGCGGCAGGTGGTCATTTTCGGCGTCGAGAAGAACGACCGCTATCCCGACGCCGAGCCGGTGCCCTACACGGAGCTCGTCAATCCCGTGCTGACGCCGCTGTCGGACGCGATGGACGAAGATTGGGAGGGCTGCCTGTCGGTCCCGGGGCTGCGCGGCGTCGTGCCGCGTTTCGCCCATCTGCGCTACGCGGGATTCGATGCCGCGGGCCGCCCGATCCGGCGTGAAGTCACCGGATTTCATGCGCGCGTCGTCCAGCACGAATGCGACCATCTGCTCGGCATCCTGTATCCGATGCGCATGCGCGACCTGTCGCGATTCGGCTTCACGGACATCCTGTTCCCCGACAGCGCGTCGGACGAATAGGGGTCAGATACGCGAATCGGGGTCAGATACGCGAATCGGGGTCAGATACGCGAATCGGGGTCAGATACGCGAATCGGGGTCAGATACGCGAATCGGGG
>Ga0209254_10001721_pt1 | contig 19729 bp, 15 predicted proteins | sample FrelakmetDIP11DI_FD_187148 | JGI IMG/M metagenome (GOLD analysis project Ga0209254, IMG submission 187148) | Freshwater lake sediment microbial communities from the University of Notre Dame, USA, for methane emissions studies - DIP11 DI (SPAdes)... | ecosystem: Environmental > Aquatic >...
TCTCACTCATCACAAGGGTTGAGAATGAGCTTATTCCAATTACAGATAAGGTGACAGAACTAATTTCGGTAATTGATTCGGTCGTTACATCGATAAATGAAGTCATGGACCCTGAGTTTACGGCAGATCTGAGGTCAGGGATCTCCAGTCTCAGCGCCACTGCAAAGAGTATAGAGGAGGCCGAACTTAAATCGACACTGCAGAATATTAATACTTTTACACAGATGCTTGCTGAAAACTCAGACAACCTGACTTCAGCATTCAGCAGCCTCGAAACCGTTGCCGACACTCTTGCTGCAGCAGATATTTACAGTTCAGTAAACAAGCTGAAGGTAAGCCTGGAAAAAGCAGGTGTGCTTATGGAAAACTTAAACAACGGTCAGGGCACGGCAGGAAAGCTGATGACAGATGATTCGCTTTATCAGAATCTTTCAAACAGTCTGGAGAGCCTGAATCTCCTCTTGCTCGATTTAAAGGCCAATCCAAAGCGTTATGTTAATTTCTCTGTGTTTGGCAAAAAAAATGTCCCGGAAGAATAGGATTTCTGCAAAATTCAGATTATCTTGATCTTATTATGTAGCCAAAAAATGATGGCAAAAAAATCCTCGTTTTTATTATTATGTGTAGAATTTTGATTAATATTCCCTAATAAATTGTAACACACCATTAAGTGAGCTTGATAATTTATACTTGATTGATAATCAATAAATTAAATTAATAAAAAATAATTCTTTCCATAAGTTGCTGATGATTAAAACCATATACTTTTTTTATAAAAACCAAGTGAAAAAAATTTTTTTTTTAAGTTTTTTTTTTACAAATATTGCTGTCTGAATCAGCTTGAATAAAAACCCCAGCACTAATAACAAGTAATTTTCATGAATAAAACGCACAATGATGTCTGGAATAACTGTCTGCAGATAATAAAAGACATTATTCCATCCGTCAGTTTTAAGACCTGGTTTGAACCCATTATTCCTTTAAAGCTCGAAAATAATGTTCTGACTATTCAGGTTCCAAGTCCGTTTTTTTATGAATACCTCGAAGAGCAATATATTGATATCCTCCGTAAAACACTCAGGCGTGAAATCGGTACAGATGCTAAACTGGAATACAATGTGGTGCTGGAAAATGCTAATTATTCCGAGGGTAAACCTTATACTGTAAGATATCCCTCGAGGAACAAAACAGATCTTCATAATAAGCCTGTTCAAGTCCCATTTGATGTTACACAGCCCTCAATAAAAAATCCTTTTGTAATTCCCGGAATAAAGAAAGTACATTTTGACCCGAAGCTGAATCCTGATTACAATTTCAGCAATTACGTTGAGGGTGAATGCAACAGGCTGGCACGATCAGCAGGGATTGCTGTCGGCAATAATCCCGGAGGCACTGCCTTCAACCCTCTTATGATTTATGGCGATTCGGGGTTGGGGAAAACACATCTCGCACAGGCCATTGGGATACTTGTCAAGGAAAAACATCCTGATAAAGTTGTACTGTATGTAAATGCAAATAAATTCCAGACACAGTTTGTTGAATCTGTAAGGAACAACAACAAAAATGATTTCCTTCACTTTTACCAGATGATAGATGTTCTTATCCTTGATGATGTTCATGAATTCGCCGGAAAGGAAAAAACGCAGGACACTTTCTTCCACATCTTCAATCATATTCATCAATCTGGAAAGCAACTGATACTGACCTGCGACAGGCCTCCGGTGGAACTTCAGGGAATGGAGCAAAGGCTGCTGTCGAGGTTCAAATGGGGTTTGCAGGCTGATCTTCAGAGGCCTGATTATGAAACCAGGCTGGCGATACTTAAGAAAAAAGCCTATAATGACGGTATTGAACTGCCTGATGAAATATTCGAATACCTGGCTGCCAATATATCGAACAATATAAGGGAACTTGAAGCTGTCCTTATTTCACTCTATGCACAATCGACCCTTAACCGGAAAGAGATCACGCTCGATCTTGCTCAGCAGATGGTTGAAAAACTGGTTAGCACATCACGCCGTGAAATCACTATTGAATATATTCAGAAGATTGTATGCGACTATTACAAGATCCCGATCGATCTTATCCAGGGGAAAACCAGAAAAAGAGAAATTGTTCAGGCAAGGCAGGTTTCGATGTATTTTTCAAAGAGTTTAACAAAAGCCTCTCTTGCCAGTATAGGTTCTCATATCGGAGGCAAGGATCATGCTACAGTCCTTCATGCATGTAAAACTGTCAACAATCTTATTGACACCGATAAACACTTCAGGAATCAGATCAACGAAATTGAGAAGAAACTGAAGGTGTGAATTAAATGTATTCACCTCTTCCCCCTGAAATTCTTGCTGTCAATATCCTTAACACACCTGAAACCGACAGTTGAATTCCTGTCAAATCCAGGAGAAACGAGAAGCATTATCTGGGTTTTGTCGAGAGGCTGGGGACCGCCCTGAATGTACCACCAGCTTGAGTCGGGCTGATAATAACTTCCTCCCCTGATCACAACAAAATAATACGATCCGTTGAAGTACATGTCATTGGTCATCTGCCATATATTGCCGACCATGTCAATTGCACCGTAAGGGCTTGCTCCTTTTGAGAAAGCATCAACGGGAGTTGGCTTGTTAAATGCGTTATTGCACAAAGTGCCATGAAATTCATTACCCCACGGCCATTTCCTTTTATCTGTACCCTGAGCAGCAAGCTGCCATTCAGCTTGGGTAGGAAGCCTCTTCCCCGCCCATTTGGCGTAAGCCCTTATATCTTCAGTACTCACATAAACAACCGGGTATCTTTCCTGACCCTGTTTATATATGTCCATCTCCCAGTTCCTCAGATACCGGGAAGTGTCGGCCGGTTTGTATCCTGTACTTTGAAGAAATTCATAATACTGGGCATTTGTCACCGGATATTTATCGATAAGAAAACTATCAACCTTCACATTGATGCCGCTGACTCCGGGATATGGCATAAAGTCATCTGCTGTTTTAACATCATATGAAAACTCAGCACCTGGAACAAGAATCATTTCAGGTGCAATACCTGTTGCCCTTGTTGTATTAACCACCTTGCTTATAAGCCATGGTATTCCGCCTTTGACCCGAAGAATATTCTCGTCGAGAAGATGTTTATTCTGAATAAGCTGAACCACAATTTTCCCTTCAAAATAGCCGAAAATGTCCTTTATCCTTAAAATGGAATCATTTAAATCCTTATACTCCTTATATTCTGTTTTATATGAAGGATTTCCTTTCCATATTATGACTTTATTCTTACCCGGAGCCCTGATATAAATGGAATCGCCTTTCATTTCAGTTTTTAGGAGAAATGGGAATTCTGCAATGCAATCGACCGATCCTTCCCTGCGTGTACCGGAATAAGAAGGAGTCCATCCAGCGGCACTTGCTGAAGCATAAGCAATACTGTTTTCCGTAGCCGGATAAATGATTTCATGATTCCAAAGTGAAACGTAATGTTTCGTGTTTATGCTGTCTATTTTAAATAATTTGCCTTCAAACCCTTCAGGTCTCATATTCAATACAGTATATATTGTTTTCTGCCCTGATGTCCATTTGTTTACAAAGACATTATCGGCAGCCGTCTCAATCAAAGGGGTCCAGTTTTTGTCGAGAAATGCATCATTATTTTGCCTCAGAGTGAAGGTAGTCTTTGCAAGGTATTCAAGATCAGATCTGTAATCATCGTCCCGGCCCCCTGGACGGTACATATTCAATTCTGTCCCGTAACCATTGAAGAAAGCTATTGCCAGCTCTCTGTGTATGAGATCCTCTCCAATATCACAAACCCTGAATATCGAAAAATCAGGTTTTATAAGCTTGTTAAGGTTAAGTTCCGGGCTGAAGAATATAGCATTGTGTACCCGCCCTGAAATAATCCCCGGCATATCCCTGGTTATCGCCATCCCTTCCGAGTACATTACAACGCCTTTCCTGACACTGTCAGCTGCTGCCTGCAATTCAAAGCTTGAACTTCCTTTTGTGTCCAGCACAACACCATCAGCTTCGGTTTCTTTTAAAAGCCGGGCCATCCCTCTATAATGACTCTCTTTTCTGGTACTATTGTCCCATGGATTATAAGCAATAAAGAATTTCGAATTACTCTGTTTCAACAAACGGCTGAAATTCCTAAGCTGGAGGGTTCCTCCGGGAAGGTCACTGTAAAGATCCCACTGATTGCGCTGATCAAGGCCAAGTCGTGGCCAGGTGGGCCATATTCCATATACATCAACATGCCCAAAAAGTTCATTCCCCTTCCTGAGCAAATCAGGGAATGTGTACTTCCCGGTTGTCCTGTCGAAAAACTCCCTGTCCCAGGCCATCTGCAATATTATAAGATAACTGTCCTTTATCCAGGCAAGATCCGGCCGTTCATACAGCGAATTATCAAATTTTTCAATATCATATAAATATCTGTCTCTGAACATCATGCTTAAGCCATTTTGCCATTCTCCTTTGAAAACATCTGCATACATCTTATAACTGACTTTCGCTCCCGGGGGGAGAAGAGTCTGATATCTTTGCTTGATCCCTTTCTCAGTCTCCTGGCGCCTGGCTATAGCGCAAACAGAATATCCATTTTCAACAGCAAAAGAAGTATAACCCATTTCCCATGCGTTATCGGGCAGGATTACCCTGACAGGCCGGTAGCCCGGACGGAACAAAAAGGCTCTTGCCAAATCCCAGGGTCCTCTTCCGGTTATATTAACAGATTCATTATCAGAATCAAATGGAACGACGTTACTTACTGAGACAGTATCAAGGGATAAATTTTCAAATTCCACATCACATGCCCATCCCGGATTTGCTGAACCAGCTTTTTTAATGGTCAGTCTGACCTTGTTTTCAAATGTCAGTAAATAAGAATCAGAAACCTTTTCAGCAGGAACATCCCCGGTTTTATAAACTTTTTCATCAAGCAGGAAACTTAAAACCGGTTTTTTGCGTTTACTAACAAGATTTGTATTGTCAGACAGAGTCATGCTATCAGTTTTCAGCCCTGCCTGATCTGAAAAATTAATTACTGAAAGTGATTGTGACTTAGCCGGAAATGGAGCTAATAAAATAATAGAAGCAATAACAATCCGGATAATATTTGTGAGAAAAATCATTTGTGAGAGATTTGAAATAAGTAATTGAAATAAAATGCAATTTATAATTTACAAAAGACTAATAAAACTGTTTTTGTAAAGTATTCAGGAAATGACCTATAAAATGGAACTCCTTAAGAAAATATTAAAGCTTCTTCTTTTTGTACCGATTCTTTTTATTTTATCTGCAGGCTGTGCATCTTCCAAAAAGAATCCGTATTATGAAAAAAGGATGAAAGCTTCAAAGTCCAACACCAAGCAGCTGGGAAGGAATAAGTACTACTTTTCGCATGATTACCAGAAAAAGCTTTCAAAGAGTTATAAAAGGAAATAACCGGGGGATAATTTATTCATCGCAAAGGAAGCTCTGACCATCAAAGGCAAGCATAATTTCAGGCGGTAATGTTGCTGTTACCTCTTCATGCAAACCCATCTGGTGGCTGATATGGGTAATAAAAGCTTTTCTGGGAGATACTTCTCTGACAAGATTAATTGCTTCCCTTAGGCTGAAATGAGAAATATGCTTTTCTTTTCTTAAGGCATTTATAACAAAATACTTAACACCAAATAGTTTTTCCTTTGTTTCCTCAGGAATATAGTTTGCATCCGTAATATAAGCAAAATTCCCTATCCTGAATCCATAAACCGGAAGGCGGTAGTGGAAAACTCTTAAAGGGATCAGGCTTATCCCCTTAATAGTGAACCCATAATCAGTTACAGGATTCAGTCTCATTTTCGGAATCCCCGGATACTGGTTTTCTGCAAATACATATGAATATTCCTTTCTCACAGCTTTCTGAACCCTTTCCTCTGCGAATATGTCAATAGCATCCTGACTTTTATAGTTGAAGGCCCGAACGTCATCCATACCTGAAATATGGTCTTTATGCTCGTGAGTCAGAATTATTGCATCGAGCCGTTTCACTTTCTCCCTGAGCATCTGCTGGCGAAAATCAGGACCGGCATCAATTACAAGGATGGTCTCATCAATCTCAATCAGGACTGAGGTTCTGAGCCTTTTATCTCTATAATCATCAGATAAACAGGTTATACAGTCGCAGGCAATTACCGGAACCCCCTGAGAAGTGCCTGTGCCAAGAAAAGTAATTTTCACATTAGAATAATTTCAAGGCAAACCTAAATTAAAATTCATTAACAGACAACAAGCATTACTAATTTTGCAGCTTTTTAAGTATGGCTGCTTCATATTTGTTAATTTTGCAATACAATATCAGATATGGCAACCGGAAAAATTTACATGATTCCAGTAACCCTGGGGGATAATGATTATCGCAAAGTTATACCTGAAAAGGTTCTTTCGATAATCAGATCGCTAAGGTTCTTTGCAGTCGAGGATTTAAGAAGTTCACGAAGATATCTGAAGCTGATCGACAATGATTTCCCTGTAAATGAGACGACTTTCCAGGAATTGAACGAGCATACCAATGAATCGGAGATCGGGCATTATCTCGATCCGGTACTTAAAGGATCAGATATGGGAATTATGAGCGAATCAGGTCTTCCAGGTATTGCAGACCCCGGATCAATACTTGTTTCTTTAGCTCACAGGAAAAAGATTAAGGTGATACCCCTTGCCGGACCTTCATCAATATTGATGGCCCTCATTTCATCAGGGCTGAATGGACAGAATTTCGCTTTTAATGGTTATCTGCCGGTCAAACCTGCCGAGAGGAATTCGAAACTCAAAGAACTCGAAAGAAAATCACATGACGGTTTCGCCCAGATTTTCATGGAAACTCCCTATCGAAACCAGAGGATGCTTGATTCTATACTTGCTTCCTGCCATAATGATACTCAGCTGTGTATTGCCGTGAACATTACGCTTCCTGATGAATTTATAAGAACCATGACAATCGCTGAATGGAAGAAGAATTTACCGCAGATAAATGACCGGATGGCTGTTTTTATCCTTCAATAGGTAAATCCCCTGTCCGATTATACAGCAAGTTCCACATTGACTCTCAGGAAAACAATAACATTCAAAATTTTTAGCAAGAGTTGCTCCAATCTACTTTTCGTCTGCAATTCTTACACTATAAACAATGACTGTTCTCGGGGGAATTTTTTTCCCGTCACCGACGAGACCATAAGCCAGAAATGGCTGTAAGATAAACAGCGCTTCGCCGCCAGGCTTTAGTAGCCTCAACCCCTCATTCATACCTGGTTCAATATCAGTCTTTCCAAGAATGACCTCTTTTGGACCAAGGTCAGATGAAGAATAACAAATTGTTCCGTCGAGCAATGAACATTCATAATGCATTATTATTCTGTCGAAATCCTTCAGGTATTCTCCAATGCCTTCATTTTTAACCGAATACCATAGTCCAGTCTGCGATTCGGTCATCGTAAGTTTCTTCCTTTCAATATAATTTTCTATGATTTCCCTGTCTTTCTGGACGAGATATCTGTTAAGATCGGCCATTTCCTCTTTCCCGGGTTTAACAGCAACAACGCTTGGAACCTTGTCGCTCCGGCACGAAACAAACGAAATTAAAAAGATTAGCGATACTGTTAAACCTGTTTTCATATAATAAAGCCGGACTTCAGCCGATCAGCATTATCTTCCAGCACTTTCAGAAAATAATTCACAGTATTATCAAGGGAATCATAGTATTCTCCACCTGAAGCATTGAGATGACCTCCACCGGAGAAATACTTCGAGGCAAATTCATTAACCGGGAAATTCCCTTTTGAACGAAATGAGAGCTTGACGAAATTTTCCTTTTCAATAAAAAGCACCGCAAAAACTATCCCTTTAATCGATAAAGGAAGATTTACAAATCCCTCAGTATCCCCTTTTACATGGCTAAACTCCAGAAGATCCTTTTTTGTCAGGGAGATATATGCAGTTTTATATTCTTCCAAAACGGTCATTCTCTGATACAGGGAAAATCCAAGAAGCTTCATCCTGGCAGCTGAGAAATTGTTATATACAACATCAATTATTCTTTCCTTTTCAATTCCTGTCTCGATCAGGTCAGCTGCAATCCGGAAAGTCCTGCCAGTGTATGCTCCATGCTCAAAGTTTCCGGTATCGGTTATTATCCCGACATATATAGCTTCTGAATAGGATTTTCCGGTAAAGGGCTTTCCGTTTAATATAGTAATGATTTCATGAACGAGTTCTGATGTGGAACACATTGACGGATCAGAAATAAGCAGTCTGGCCATATTATGAGGTCCGAGGTGATGATCAATTACAATCTTCACTGCAGAAGATTCCATGACATATTTTTCAGCCTCTCCAAGACGGTTTGGCTGATTAAAATCAACCATTATTATCAGATCGGCTGATTCAATCATCCCGATGCATTTCTTCATGCTTCTGTTGAATACCTTGATTTCCCTGCTCCCATCCATCCATCTAAGGAACTCCTGGAGGTTATTAGGGCACATCATGCCTGCTTTTTTCCCTGTACTGGCTAGATACTGGTAAAGGGCTAACTGAGAACCTATGGCATCACCATCAGGATTGATATGGCTTATGATCAATATTCTGTCGGATGAATCCAAATGTTCCGATAATTCTTTTGTATATTTGGCCAGGTCAATCACTTTTATTGCTGTTAAATCAAGTGGTTAAAGATAAAAAATAATCCTTTAGACCGTAATATATTAAGGAATATCACAAAAACAGACATATGAACGGAGATTTTACATTTTCAATAATAAAACCAAATGCCGTAAGGACTGGCAAAACCGGACCGATATTATCAATGATAAATGAAGGAGGATTTATTCTTTCGGCCATAAAGATGGTGAATATGACAATCCAGCAGGCTCAGTCGTTTTATGAGGTGCATACCGGAAAACCTTTTTTTGAGGAGCTTGTTGAGTTTATGACGAGCGGTCCGGTTGTGGTAATGATCCTGAAACATGAAAATGCGGTTGAAGAATTCCGCAAGCTTATCGGTGCAACCGATCCAAATAAAGCAGAACCGGGCACCATAAGGAAAACCTTTGCCGTTTCGTTGAAAATGAATGCCATACATGGTTCTGACAGCGATGAAAATGCCGAACGTGAAGCAAATTTTTTCTTTCCATTTATTGAAAGATACTAGAAGAATCCGCTACATCGTCCGGGCTGGAATTCCTGACCCTCTTCCAACTTGACTTTATCCTGCATTTCAGAAAGATTAATATTGTTAGATTTGCAGAATTTTTAATCAATCTATGATATCTGATATGACCGTAGATTTTACCGAAAAAAAAACTTTGGAAAAATATTCCTCGGCTTTTACGCTTTCGGATATGGAGATATTTATTTTTCCACAGCTTTTTTACCCACTTGTATTAGCTAACATTATGTCGCCGATAATCTGGAAGTGGCGCGATGATGCATGGTTCAGGGGAATTGAAAAAAAAGGCTTTTCATATAAGGCAAACAGGATAAAGCAATTCATTATTCAGAACTATGTTTTCAACCTCGATCTTTCCACATGGGGACTTACAACAAAGACCCGGGAAATAGTCAGGTTCAGCGATTTTTTCGACATGGAGGTTCTAAGGCAGTCAAATGCGCTTTTTGGATATGAGGGTGACAAATACTATTTCGATATTGATATACGAAAACATTTTGGACTGGACAAATACACCACCGATGTGATTCCTTACTGGAAGACCGAAACTGTCGAAGCCATGACAGCATTCAGAAATAAGGAGAATTTTTCGACCGGAGCCGGTGAATGCGTTTCACTTTCAGCTCTTTACGCCGCAGCAATGTTTATTATCGGCCGAATTCCCCTCGATAAGATATTCCTGATTGCCACTCCTCTTCATTCTCAAACCTTTATTACTGAGAAGGATGGCCTTATTACCAATAACAGAAGAATTGTCACGCGGAACATGTGGTATAACGGAACATCTCTTTCAGAAAAAGCAAGAAGGGCACTGGAAAATGAACGTGTCACTATTGTTTCCCATATTTCAGGATATATACACGCTATTCATGAGGATGCAACAATTAACAAAGAGGCATATAAACTCTTTTCAGTTAGACTAAAGGAATTCCTGAGAACTGAACTCTCAGACGTTATTTTCGTAAATTTTCTGCGCTTCAAATCAAAGTACAAAACCCTCTTCCAATTCCGGTGCGAATGTTCGGGAAAACAAAGATATATTAGCCTTGAAAAAATGTTTGAATATGAACATTCAAGTAAATATAGTGTATCGTACGAAACAAGGGATCTGCTTGTTAAAGAGATAGAAGGAGATGAATTTCATCTCAGCCCCCTCCCGGGGAAAATAATGTTGAATGAAATTGAAAGCATTATCAGGCAGGGAAAGGGGAAAAAACTGGATGAGTTCAGGGAGGAATTCAAAAATTCAGCCGGTGAAATTTTCAATGACATAATTGATAAAATGTTCCTTGATCTTCATGATTTCACTTTTACAGATCCAAAGATTCCTGCAGACAGCAAGAAATTTACCAGTTCTACTATTCCGGTTTTCTCTGCAGAAGAATCCAGGGAAGAAATATCGGAGATCATTTCAGGTCTTACAGAGAAATCGGAAACTGCATTGCTGACCCTGTATGTCTTCAGGCAAATGAATATGATCAACTGGCTACCATTTGTCAAAGCCGCAATTGAGAGAAATCCGGTTTGTTTTACGGATCTTAATGGCAAATCGGTCATGGAAGTATTTAAAATCCTTGTGAATATGCCTGATGAATCAATTTATGACGGAAGGCGTCTGGCTCTGCCCGACGAAGTGTGGAATTTTAAAAGAGGAGACGGTATTGAGAAAGCTCTTCTGCTGGCCGATTTCATAGTGCAAAAGGATAACGGTTCGCCTGTACTTATTGAAATTGCAGGGCAAAATGTAAAACTAAGGTATAACGATGAAGACTATTTATTCATATCATCAAAAATGTTCACCAAATCAATATTGATCTCGGGTTTTGATTACACGATCAGGGATCTATCTTAAAACTATATCTTTAATTACCTCTTTACCTGCCCTTTCATTCAGTTTTTCCCGAAGTGCTTCCTTAAGCATCATAAGTTCATTCCTCGCTACTGAGGAGTTAAGGTGGACATAAAGTATACTCTCCCTGATATATACTTTTGATGTTCTTGTTGAAATGGCCTTTCCCACAATCTCATCCCAGGAATTGATAAGATTCACTTCCGTCAGTTTACCCTCGAGATTCATTTCCCTGACATAGTCTTTTATGGCTTCAGCCAGAGATATAGTTTTACTTCGTCTCATAATTCTTTGCTGCCGTTTTGAATTATCTCAACGATGCCCGATTCTCCAATCCTGAAAAGCTTGTAATCAGTATCAAGATCATTCAGAATTTCATGAAGCCTGTCCTGATGTGTATCAGTTATAAAAATTTGTCCGAAGCGATGATTGCCTACCAGCCTTATTATCTGAGCGACCCGTTCAGCATCAAACTTATCAAAAATATCATCAAGCAGCAAAATGGGCGAAAAACCGGCTTTGCTTTTTATGTATTCGAATTTCGCCAGCTTAAGGGCGACCAGGTATGATTTCTGCTGACCCTGTGACCCGAGTGATCTTACCGAATAACCATCCATTTCAAAAAGCAGGTCATCCTTGTGAATTCCTGATGAAGTGTACTCGAGTGATCTGTCTTTGGAAAGACTGTTTTTAAGTAGATCACCAAAATCTCCATCGCTGAGGTGAGATTGGTATCTGAGCCTGACCTGCTCCTTTTGGTTTGATACTAATGAGTAGTACTCCCGGAAGACAGGAATCAGTTCTTTAATAAGTGTTTCTCTTTCGGACCAGGCAACCAAGCCATATCTGACAAGCTGGGAATCCCATACTGAAAGCATTTCTCCGTCAAAATTATTTAACGCACCGAAATCCCTTAAAAGCCTGTTCCTCTGCTGCAATGCCTTATTATAATTCAGGACCGATTCAAGGTATTCGGAATTATACTGGCTTATGATTTTATTCATGAACTTCCTTCTTTCATCGCTTCCTTCGCATATAAGAGCATTGTCGGCCGGCGATATCATGACAACAGGGTACCTTCCGACATGATCAGAAAGCCTTTCATATTCCTTGCCGTTCCGTTTCAGAACCTTTTGCTTATGCTTGTGGAATGAACAAAAAACAGTATCCTCCTCCCCATCCTTGACAAATAATCCCTGAATTATGAAAAAGTCCTCTTCATGCCTTATGCTTACACTGTCAATATTATTGAAGAAACTTTTTGTAAGCGACAGATAATGAACAGCATCGAGAATGTTTGTCTTGCCGACGCCGTTATTGCCGACGATACAGTTGATCCTGGGCGAAAATTCAAGATCAACCCGGTTGTAGTTCTTGAAATTTGTGAGCGAAAGTCTTTTAAGATGCATATCTGGGTTCAAAGGTTCAAAGGTTCAAAGGTTCAAAGGTTTAAAGGTTTAAAGGTTTAAAGGTTTAATGGTTTAATGGTTTAATGGTTTAATGGTTCAAAGGTTTTATCGCTTAAGGAATAGTGTTAAGTGATCGGAATTTGTGGTTAATTATTATAGGCTATTTAATTTATACAAAGTTAAAAAAAAGAAACAGCAAGCGAAACACTTATTTTAAATAATTGAATATAAATGTATTACATCAATTCATCTTTATTTCCTTTTTTTTATCTTATTGTTTCAGAATTATTTTAAAAGCAGTACTTTTGCGAAGTTAATTTTTTAAGCGTTTTAAGCATAAATTGTTATGGCAAAGACTAAGAATGAAGAGAATCCGCAGGGTATAAAGAACGTAGAACAGACATTGACCAATACCGAGCAATTCCTGGAGGAGAACTATAAACCTCTTTTAATTGGTCTGGGTGTTGTTGTTGTCCTGGTAGGGTTATTCTGGCTGGGGAAGATGTATATCAGCAAAAAGAATGATGAAGCACAGTCGCAGATGTACCAGGCTCAGAAATATCTTGAACTGGATTCTATCAGCCTTGCATTGAATGGTGATGGCAATTACCTTGGGTTTCTTGATATAGCAAAAGAGTATAAATTTACCAGTACCGGCAACCTGGCGAAATATGGAGCCGGAATATGCTATCTCCATCTTGGGAACTATGAGGAAGCGATTGATTTCCTAAAAAAATATTCTAAAAAAGATAAAGTTATAGGATCGATAGCTATTGGTGCAACAGGTGATGCTTATGTTGAACTTGGGGATAACGAGAAAGGGATATCACAGTATCTTGAAGCAGCTGAATTTGCCGGTAATTCATTTAACACTCCGTTATTCCTGATGAAGGCAGCCGAGCTGTATGAGTTGAACGGCAAATACTCAGAGGCGTTGAAATTGTATCAGCAGATAAAGGATGAATACCCGGGAAGCACCGAAGGTTCATCCATAGATAAATATATTTCAAGGGCAAAACTCCTTTCTAAATAAATGAGCACCTCCGATCTGTCAGAATATGATACCGCCTCAGTCCCTGATGCCGGGAAAATGAGGTTCGGTGTAGTTGTCTCTGACTGGAACCGGGAAGTGACACATGCCCTGCTTCAGGGTACTATAAATACACTGAAAAAACACGGTGCTAAAGAAAGCCATATTGTTATAAGGCATGTACCTGGTAGTTTTGAGCTTACTCTTGGTGCACAGTTTCTTGCAGAATATGACGACATGGATGCTGTTATTTGCCTGGGTTGCATAATTCAGGGAGAAACACCCCATTTTACCTGTATCTGTCAAAGCGTTACCCAGGGAATAACCCAGTTGAACCTCGAATATAATATCCCGTTCATTTTTGGTGTACTGACCACACTTAATCAGGAACAGGCTCTTGACAGAGCTGGCGGGAAGCATGGCAATAAGGGCGATGAAGCAGCTGTGACAGCAATAAAGATGGCAGCTCTTCAGCGTGAAATGGAATAAACGTAATGATGAACTACCGCTGGCACAGAGCCTGGTAGGGGCAATATCCACATTTATTGAGATTTTTTGTCATTCTGAAAGGTTCTTCCGGATTGAAGATTAATGCTATCACTTCACGTAATCCTTTTAAAAATGACTCTCTTACTGTCTGATAATCATTCAGAAGAAAATCACTGTTTTTTTCTTCCTTAATTTTAAGTGTATCTGAGAATTTCTCAGCAGATAATTCCTTCACTTTATATATTGATGGCCTTATGAGACACATTTCATTGCCGGCTAACCAGGCTTCACAGTACAGCAGGGTCTGTAACCAGCCATCCAGATCTTTTTTCCGGTCATCGGCGAACAGATCACTTATCGAATTAATTCTTTCTGCTGTATCTCCCGTCTTGTAATCCACAATTCTTATGGTGTCTGAAAGCCGGTCTATCCTGTCAATGTTACCTCCTGTCCTGATTATTTTGTTTTCTCCGTTACCTGTAAATGAAAGCCCGAAATAGAATGTTTTTTCAAGGTCGATTACAGTGAAAGGTGCAAGAGCTTTATCAGACTGCAAAATTTTCATGAAATATACAAGCAGTATATCCCGGATTATAATATCATTGCCACTCATTGGCCTGTTCATATCTGAGTTATAGTGCTCATTTATTGCACGATCGATAATATCCAAAAGCCGGCCCTCTTCTTTGATGAGCGAATCAACAAACCCGGGAGACACCTCCCTGTTTATAAAACCTTCATAGATTCTTTTCATAATCATATGAAGTATCTGCCCAAAAACAGCGTGGTCAATTTCAGAAGACACTGCCTCAGGTTCTTTAAGCCTGTTTATATATCTGTAGTAAAATCGCATCCGGCAATTCAACCAGGTGTTAATGGCGGTAGGTGAAAATACGGCTTTACTTTCAGGATCGATATAAAGAGATTGCAACCTTCTTATATGGTCCTCCTTTTTTATAACCTCAGATCCTATTGATAAGGGGGTCCTTATATCAAAGCTTATGTTCAGAACTGCAGGTTTAATCATCTGTTCGTATTTCATCTGGATAAGAAACCTGCTGATCTCTCCTGTCCTGAGGCCATTTGAATCCGAGTTGTAAATAAAGGTCACATTTTCGGCCCTGTGAAGCAACCGGTAAAAATGATATGCATAAACTGACTCTTTGTGATTGGTTACCGGCAGCCCGAATGACTCCCTTATACTGAACGGTATAAATGATGATCCGGAAGTAGCTGAAGGCAGTATTCCTTCATTTACCGAAAGCATTATTATATTTTTGAAATCGAGAGCTCTGGTCTCAAGAAAACCCATTATCTGAATTCCTGACAGTGGTTCACCTGAAAACGGCACTGACTGGCTCTTAAGGATTTTATCCAGTATCCTTATATAGGTCTCATTATTAAAACTGATATCCGACGAGCTTATGATTGTTTCAAGCCTGTTAACTGAGAGCATGACAGAATACAGAAACTCGTTTACCAGTTTTTTTTGGGTGAGCTGATCCTTCACAGTACCTTCTTCATTTATATCACTGACAGGCACAACTGACAGAATATCCCTGAGGTATTGTGACAGCTGTCGGGGATTATCTGCTTTCCTGAATATGGTGCTTAGAATTCCTGACCTGCGTAGGAATGAGGAGGGAATCCGGATAAGATTTCTTTTGACAATCTCATCAATAATTTTATTCCCATCTTCAGTAACCTTACTTTCAACAAGCTGATGCTTAAGGATCGTTAATACATCATGATATCCGAAATACAACTCGTTATCCTGCATTTTCGAGTTCCGCTGCAGGTTAAGAAGTTGCTTTACAAGACTATATACCCCGGTCATCTTCAGCGGATATCCCATTGTAATGTTTATATCATCCGTATTCCTGGGAAGACTTGTGAGAAGAGGAACTATCAGGCCTTCATCGGCAAGAATGATAGCAGTGTGATGTGCATCATCCTTTGCTAAGCCAGGCGTCCGGTCAAGGATATCGGGAACCAGCTTTACCTGTGCAATATCTGAGGTAGTCTCAATTATATCCCTTATAACATCCTTATTATCTGCTGAGAGTAGCGTGTTGTATTGCCAATCGTCAGGCATGTCATTCCCTAATATTTTCAAATTGCTGATCATAAAATACCCGGCAGAATTCAGTTTTCCGTTCTTTATATAAGAGTTGTCATAATCCCAGTAGAATTTTGCATGGCCCTCTTTATGAAGCCGGGACATAACCGTAAGTTCACATTTATTCAAGGCATTGAATCCGATAAAATGCACTTTCGTCCATTTTACCTCAGGGTGCTTTTCACTCTGGTATTTTTCAGCCACATCTCTGAAAATCATCCCTTCATAAGCCAGATTACGTGTTCTTAGCGAAGCTTTAAAACCGGAATATAAATCTGAAAGAATTGACCAGACCGAAATAAACCCTGTCTTTTCAGGCGATTTTTTTTCAGGTTCAAAATGATACCAGAACCTTTTTATAATTTCAGCCTGCTCCTTATCAATATCCCCGAACTGATAATCGATATTCTTAAAATCCTGAATATTACGAAACAATACAGAAGCAACTGCCATATATTTGTCGACATCATCAAAATCATTGATCAGCATATCGCCCCAGAAATAGAACTCATCAAAACTCTCAGCCGATTTATTCAGTCCATGGTAAATCCTGTAAAGCTCAAAAAGGAGAATTTCATTATCTGCAACAGTATGATCAGAGAAAGAGCCGAAAAATTCATTAATGGTGAGGATCGAAGGGGTCCAGGAAGGTTTTTTAAGGTGAGAAGAATAATATTTCAGGAAATAGAGCCCGGCTCTTCTGCTTGGAAACACAAGACAATGGTTTCTTATTTGATCACCATTCTCTTCATACAGAAGCTTCGCTATTCTTTCAAGAAAATAAATCATTGCTAATGATTTTGTCTTTGTTATTTACCTCCCCCTAACCACACCACAAATCTCCCCTGCAGTCTGGCTCCTTCGCTAAATTTGCCCACAGGGCAAATTTTTAACGCTCGGCCCCTTCTAAGGGGGAATTTTACAGTTTACCTTCGCCCTGTGCCCTCTGCCCTGTGCCCTGAGCCGTTCTTTCATACCGTTTCCCCTGCCACGTATCAAGTTCCTCAAGTTTTCTTTCGATCAGACCGATTATCTGATCAGATCTTTTTTTACCCCAGACCTCCCTTGCAAGATACCGTGGAGGGGCTTCTCCTGTAAATCTTTCAACGACCAGGTCAGGATTAAGCCTTTCAAGAAAACTGATGATAAAACTAAGATATTCGTCCCAGCTAAAAATCTCGAAATCAGCTGGGTTTCTTTTATATTCCTCCTCTATCTCTGTTCCTTTTATGATCTGAAGCTGATGAAACTTCACACTTCTAAGGGGTAATCCTGAAATTATATCCGCCTCACTTAGCATTTCATCCCGGGTTTCACCGGGAAGTCCAAAAATAAAATGAGCTGAAACATTAATACAGCGAGAGCTGGCAGATTCAATAGCATCAACAGCCTCCTTAAAAGAGTGGCCCCTGTTTATCCTTAGCAGAGTCTTGTCATAGCACGATTCTATTCCGTATTCCAATAAAAGTATGCATCGTTTTGAGAGCTCTTTCAGAAAATCCAGGATTTCATCATTAACACAATCAGGCCGGGTACCGATAACCAACCCCCTTATATCTTTGTGATTCAGCGCTTCATTGTACAAGACTGATAATCTCTCCACGGAAGCATATGTATTTGAATAGGCCTGAAAATAAGCAAGATACGATTCAACTTTTCTGTATCTTTTTCTATGAAATTCAATGCCCTCATCAATCTGCACTGTGACTGATTTTTCAGGCAGGCAATATGAAGGATTGAAAGCTTTATTATTACAAAAGGTACAACCGCCAACACCCTTTGTTCCGTCACGGTTAGGACAGGTAAACCCTGCATCAACCGATACTTTTTGCATTCTCGAACCGTACAACCGCCGAAAGTAATCAGGGAATGCATTAAATCTGCGTTCATTTCCCCATGGGTACATTCCTGTTATGTCCTTTTCTGCTCCCATTCAGACACTTAAGATTTTATCAGCATCAACATACCACAGAAAAGCCTCGGTTTGCTCATAACCCATTTCAGAGAGTAAATTCCTGTAGTGTCTTACCTGTAAAAGGTAACGGGGATCCTCCTCACCAAACTTAAAATCGATTATTGTGGCTTTTCCGTTCATCAGAATTACTCTGTCAGGTCTCTTTGAAACAGAGTCAGGCATAAGTATTGATATCTCATTCAAAACTTCATTCCCTTTTTCAAACCACTCCCTGATTAACGGCTGGCTTATTAGCTTTACAATTTTTTCGCGGATCTCTGATTCTTCAGACTCAGGTATCTTCCCTTCAATTACTTTCTTCCTTATTGCTGCATTAATATCATCAGCAGTAATAATCTCACTGAAAATCTCATGCATTACTTTACCATAGTTTATCCTTTCACGGACAACTGATTTTCCGGTATTGAAATAATTCTCCCAGTGCAGCTTCAGCCTGAGTGAGTTTGTATTGTCATTAACCTGGTATTCAGTAATTACCGGGACATATAAAATTTCCCTTTCAACTTCGGTTTCCGGTATCACGCCATATTCAAATACCCTGGTTTTCGCATCAAAATAACCGGGCAAAAAGAGATCTGAAACACCAGGAATTTCTTCACTGAAGCTTATTGCATTCTTAATCACCCCGGCAATCCTGTTCTCCGGACGCGGCTGATCGGGAGCAAAACCGATGATTGTGCTTATTCCACGTGTGAAGGCTACATACAGAAGATTAATATTGTCGAGGTATGCCGAATATTTTTCTTCGTAGTATTGTTCTGCAAAAATCGTATCGGCAAGCTCTCTGCTGTATCTTACCGGAACAATCCCCAGTTCATTATAAGGAGGATAACCAGGTTTTGCCCAGAGAATATTTGAATGAAATGACTTATGGTCTAAATTCCATGAGAGGAATGGTAATATAACGACAGAGAATTCAAGACCTTTTGATTTGTGAATTGTCATAATCTTAATTGAATCCTGTTGTTCCGGGAGTAATATTGATTTTTTTATACCTTCCGATTCCCACCATTCGAGGAATGATGAAATATCGGGATTTCCCGAGGAGGTGTATTTAATTACCAGGTCCTGAAAGCTATTCAGATAAGCAACATTGAATGAATGGTTTCCAAGACCGAAAAAGCCTGTTGTAAGTTCAGTTATATTCCAGAGAGGCAGATACCTTATTTCGCTCAGAAATTTGTTGTAGCCGGCCGGAAAATGAACAGAAGAATACTCAACCAGGTCTTCGCTGTACAATGGAATCTGCTCAGCGCCCTTCCTTCCAGTGGCAAAAAGATAAAACCTGAGCATAAGAGCTCTGCCAATCATATTTTCCGGATTATCAAGTACCATAAGAGTTGCAACAATAAAATTAACAACGGGCGAATTGACCAGAAGCAGAGACTCCCCGGATACGGCATTATAATTATACTTTTTCCTTTTATCTTCAGAGCACACCTGGCTGTAATTGATTAATTCCTTAAGTATGGTGGCGCCTTCCTTATTATCCCTGACCAGTATCCCTATATCAGAAGCCCTGTAACCTTTGTCCTGAACCATTTCAATAATTCTGGGGAGCCTTTTCATGACATCTCCCTGCCATCCCGATTCATCTGAATTTTCAATAAATTCAATCCTGATATAGCCGTTTTCTTTATTCCCCGGATCT
>Ga0209254_10001722_pt1 | contig 19726 bp, 13 predicted proteins | sample FrelakmetDIP11DI_FD_187148 | JGI IMG/M metagenome (GOLD analysis project Ga0209254, IMG submission 187148) | Freshwater lake sediment microbial communities from the University of Notre Dame, USA, for methane emissions studies - DIP11 DI (SPAdes)... | ecosystem: Environmental > Aquatic >...
CTGTTTCTGTCCGTCTATCTCGCCTACGCGATCCCGCCGTTGTACCGGTCGTCATCCACCATCCTGCTCGAGCCGTCGTCGATCCCGGCAGAACTCATCCAGACGACCGTGACGAGCTACGCAGATGAGCAGATCGAACTGGTGCAGCGACGCGTGATGACGCCCGATCGCCTCGAGGCGCTCGTGAAGGAAGCGGACCCTTACCCCGACCGCCCGGAATGGTCGGTCAAGGACAAGGCGAGCCAGATCGTGGCCGACACGGAGATCGAACGAGTGGATCCGATAACACTCGAGGTCCTGAAGGTTTCGAGTGCGTTCTCGATTCACTACAACAACGCGAGCCCGGAGCGCGCCGCGCTCGTCGCGCAGCGGCTCTCGGACCTGTTCCTGACCTACAATCGCCAGACGCGCAGGGAGCGCGCCACCGAAACCTACGACTTCCTCGATGCCCAGGCGAAGGACGTCGAGAGCCGCATCGCCGACGCCGAGCACCGCCTCGCCCAGTTCAGGTCCAGCAACAGCGAGGCGCTGCCGGAAACGCAGATTCGCAACCAGGCGGCCGCCGAGCGGGCGGAGCGTGACCTGCTGACCTACGAGAGCCAGACCCGTGTTGCAGAGGATCGCCAGTCGGCACTCAACCTCCAGTTGAGCAAGCTCAATCCGACGATGGGTGGCACCACCGGCAATCCCCAGGCCGAGCTTGCCACGCTGCAGGCGCAGTTGGCAGACGCTCGCGTGCGCTACACCCCGGATCATCCGGACGTGAAACGCCTGCAGCGGCAGATCGAAGCGCTGTCGGCGCAGACGGGTAGCGCGCCACAGACGACCGCCGTGCCCAACAACCCTGAGTACTTGGCTATTCGCAGCCAGCTGACGTCGGTCGAGCGCGAGTTGGCAGCCCTGCGGGCGGCCGCTGGCCGGGCCAGGAGCCAGATCTACGAGTACCAGTCACAGCTGTCGGTGGCGCCGCGCGTGGAGCAGGAATACGCTGAACTGGTCCGGCAACGTGACTTGCTCAAGGGCCAATTCCAGGACATCCAGAACAAGTTGCGCGAGGCGGACCTCGCCCGCAAGCTCGAGAGCGGGCAGCAAGGCGCCCGTTTCACCCAGATCCGGGCGCCGAATGTTCCGTCAACACCGTACTCCCCGAACCGCATCGGGATCATCCTGCTCGGAATCGTTCTTGGCGCTGCTCTCGGCATCGGGCTAGCCGCGCTGGCTGAGTCCGCCGACCCGTCCGTGCGCGGAGTTCGCGATTTGCTCGAGGTCGCGGGCGTTCCGACGATCGCGGCGGTGCCAGTGCTGGAAAACACCCAGGACCGGCGCAGGCGCGCGATGTGGCGGGGCTCTTACGCAGTCGCGATCGCGCTGGCAACCCTCATCGTCGCGATCACGGTCGTAACGGCATAACGGAGCGTCCCGAATGACCATCATGGAAGCCCTGGAACGGGCCAAACTCCTGACGAAGGAACGTAACGCGCGCCCGGAGTCGCGGGATCAGCGGCGGTTGCCCGTGCCTGGCGATACGGCCACGCTGCGTGTCCTGCATGAGGGCGTGAAGGCAGAACTCGAGTCCGAGAGCGCCCCGATGGCGGCGCTGGGCCGGCTCGAGGTCGATCCGAAGGCCTGCGAGCGGAACCGGATTCTCTACATGGACGAACATATTGCGCTAGAGGCCCGTGGGGCCGCGGCCTATCGGATGCTGCGCGGCCGGATGCGGCACCGAGCGCTCGCGAAAAACTGGTCGGCTCTCGGCATCACGAGTCCCGGGCCTGGCGAGGGCAAGACCGTGACTACGCTGAACCTGGCGATCAGCATCGCGCGGGAGAAGCAGCGCACGGTCTACGTCCTCGACCTCGACATGCGCGCTCCGAAGGTAATGCAATACTTGGGTGTAAACCCGCCCGGTTCGCTTTCAGCCTACTTCTCCGACGCGCTCACGGCCGCGGAAGTTCTGTTCGAGACGGACATGGAGAAGCTCATCGTCGCAGGCGCGACCGAGCCGTCCCGTAACGCCTCGGAGCTGCTGGCCACCTCACGCCTCGACGAACTCATGTTGGCCATCCGACGGCGTTCGCCCGACGCACTGATCTTGATCGACCTGCCGCCGGTGACCAGCACGGACGAAGCATTGGTCGTTGCACCGAGAGTGGATGCGCTGTTCCTGGTGGCGACGGAGGGCCGCACCCGGCGGGACGCGCTGGTGCGCTCGATGGATCTCCTCAGCGACTTCCCGGTCGCCGGGATTATCCTGAACCGTTCCAGCGAAAAGTTCGGAGACGACTACTACGCTTACTAGCGTGGCGTGCCAACGACGAGTTGCACGTTTCCTGTGGCACCCTTCCGGGTGCCACCAGACTCGCTGCGGAATGGACAACTGATTCATGCAGTTGCTGACCCTGGCAATGATCGTCATCGTTACGACCGTCGAATTCCTGGTCCACGGCGACTATTGGGGTCGCTTTGCCATCCTGCCGGGTTTCGCGAAATTCCTCCCGGAGTTGCTCGGCCTGATCGCGGTGCTGGTGGTGGTCTTCGGCGGCACCCGTAATCGGTTCCGGTTCGTGCGGCCGCAGTACTGGCTGGTCTTCGGGGCGCTCTTGGTCACGATCGCGTGCGGCATTTTCGCCAACTCAATGGAGCCCGGGCCCATATTTGCGGGAACCCGAACGTACGTGCGGGCCATCGCATGGTTCCTGGTGCCGGCGGTGTATGCGTTCCAGGATCACGAGGTGCGGACGCAACTGAGGTTACTCCTGGTTATCGCTGTGCTGCAGGTGCCACTCTCGATACATCAGCGGCTGGCGACGACAGCGCAGGGCAGCATAACCGGCGACTTCGTCACCGGAACGCTATTGAACTCGGCGATCCTGTCGATTGTCCTGATCTGCGGCATGGCGATCGCGGCCGCCATGCTGATCCGAAAGAAGCTGAATGCACGGCAATTTTCACTACTGGTCTTTCTCCTGCTCCTGCCGACGACCATCAATTCGACGAAAGGTACGCTCATTCTGCTACCGGTGGCGCTATCCTTTGCCTTCCTCACCGCGGCTGCGCCGGGACGGCGTCTTAAGGCGACGCTCTGGGCGGTCGGCCTCATGGCGGCATTCGGGGCCGTGTTCTTCCCTATTTATGATTACTACAATCTTCAGCGAACCTACGCAGTCCCGCTCAGTGATTTCTTCACTGACCCGGAGCGTTTGCAGGAGTACATGTGGAAGCAGGAGGACGTCGGAACGACGGCAGAAACGGGCCGCGTTGACTCCATCGTCGTGCCGCTGCGGCGGCTGTCGGAAGACCCGATTACCTTCGCGTTCGGCTACGGAATTGGCAATGCCTCACTCTCTTCTCTGGGCAAGGGATATTCGGGTGAGTATTTCGAGCTGTTCGAGCCGTTCCTCCTTACGGCCCTCTCGCGATTGATGCTCGAACTCGGCGCACTGGGGACGCTGCTGGTTTTCACCCTGTTCTGGCTGATCTACCAGGACGCCCGGGTCGTCGCCCGGCGACGCGACGACTTGATGGGGGCGCTCTCGGCCGGATGGGTCGGCGTAACGGTCGTGATGGGCGTGTGCTTGGTCTACAAAGACATTATCGTGGAGACGGCGCCTTCATTTCTCTTCTGGTACTTCTCGGGGCTGATTGCGGCTGCGCGGATGCGCCCAGGAACAATCGGCTGACTTAGCATTTGCAGGCCTTATCGTACGCGGCCAGCAGGTGTGGGACTTGATGATGCCACGCGAGTTCGCCTTCGACTCGCGCGCGACCGATCTCGCCCATGTGCTGACGCCGCTCTGGATCATCCAGCAGTTGACAGAGTTTCTCGGCAAAGTCGCGAGTGTCGTTCGGCCGCGCATAGAGCGAGGCGTCCCCTGCCGAGTAGCGACCCTCGGTCAGGTCGTACTGCACGATCGGCTTGCCGAGCGCCATGTACTCCAGGATCTTGTTCATCGTCGATTTGTCGTTCATCTCGTTGGCGCGGTCGGGGTTGACGCAGACGTCCGCCGTCCCGAGGATCTCCCAGAGGTCGTCGTCGGAGACGCGACCGGCAAACTCTACGCAGTCTTCGATCCCCAGGTTCCGCGCCATGGCCTGGAGCGCGGGAACTTCCGTCCCGCTGCCGATAATCGCGAAGTGGATGTCGTTCCGGCCCCGCTGGCGACGGATGTGGGCGACGGACTCGAGCAGCAAGTCGAGTCCCTCCTGCCGCCCGATGACACCAACGTAACCGACCAGGTAGCGCTTTCCTCGCCGGAGTTCGTCCCGCGGCGGAACTCGCCTGACGCGTCTCAGGTCGGGGCCGCTGCGGACGATGAAGACACGCGAGGGGTCCATGCGGCCTCGCTCGATGGCGATGCGACGATACGACTCATTGGTCGCAATGCTCACGTCGGCAGTCGCGAAAGTCCATCGTTCGAGTCGGCAAAGCAGTCGATACCAGCGGTCCTTGCGCTGGAACTTGGCCTCGTAGAGTTCCGGGTTGATGTCGTGGTGGTCGAAGATGAAGCGCTTGCCGAAGAGCTTGAAGAACCCACCGATCACGAAGATGGTGTCGGGCGGGTTGCATGCCTGGATTACGTCGAAACCGCGGGTGACTGCGACGCGCAACGCCAGCACGAACTCCCAGAAAAGGGAGGCACCGTACTCGAGGCCATAGCCGACGGCCGAATCTGCCTCCACCGGTAACGGGTGGCGGTGGATGTGAATGCCCTCGAGCTGCTCGTACGAGCGGGTATGGCCGCGACCTCGCGGACAAATGATGCTGACCTGCCAGCCCGCGTCCCGCAGAGCCAACGCCTCTTGCCAGACCCGCCGGTCAAAGGGCAGGGGCAGGTTCTCGACGATGATGAGAACGCGACGCTTACCAGGCGATGCCTTCATAACGCTTGCGGTTCGCGACGTCGGCGCCGCTTGTGAGGTTCCAGGCGCCGACGAGGTCGATCACCGCAAGATCGGCGCCGTGCCGCTGCACCAGTTCGCCGAAGTCCTTCTCGCCCGTGGCAAGGACGATCACTTCGGAGCGCTCAAACAGCGTGCCTGGCTCGGTGACGAGGAGGCGGCCGATGTGCGGTATGTGATTCAGGATGTAATCCTTGTTTGCGCCGACCAGGCTCGCGAGTCGCACGTTACGGTCATAAATCTGCAACTCGTAGCCCTTGCCGATCAGGCGCTCGGCCAGGGTGACGATCGGGCTTTCCCGCAGGTCGTCGGTGCCCTCCTTGAAGCTGAGCCCCAGGATTCCGATCCGACGCTTGCCCGTGGCGTAGATCATGGACAGCGCATGATCGACATGTACGCGATTACTCGCAAGGATGGCGGAGAGCACCGGAGTGTTGACGTCCAGGGAACGGCCTTGGTAGGCGAGGGCGCGGACATCTTTCGGCAGGCAGGAGCCGCCGAAGGCAAAGCCGGGTCGCAGGTACGCGCTCGAGACGTTCAGCTTACGGTCCTCGCAGAAGAGCTGCATGAGCTGGCGCGAATCGACCCCCATGGCTTTGCAGAGGCGGCCCATCTCGTTGGCAAAGGTGACCTTGAGGGCGTGCCAGGAGTTGTCGGCGTACTTCACCATCTCGGCGGTGGCGAGGTCCGTGACCAGCATCGGGGCGTCGAGGTGCTCGTACAATGTGCGCATCGGGGCGGCCGCGCTCTCGTCGGTGGCGCCGATGACCGTCTTCGGTGGGTGGTCGTAGTCGTAGATCGCGCTGCCTTCCCGGAGGAACTCGGGATTGATGCAAACGCCGAAGTCGGCACCGGCGTGCTTGCCGGATGATTCCTCCAGCGAAGGGATCACGACCGACGCCATGGAGCCTGGCAGCATCGTGCTGCGGATCACTACCACTTTGTACTCGGAGCTCTCCCGCAGGGCCGCGCCGATCTCCTGGCAGACCCGCCGGACATAGCCCAGGTCGAGGCTGCCGTTGCCATGGCCGGGCGTGCCGACACAGACCAGCATGATCTGCGCATGCGCAACGGCACGCGCGACGTCATCGCCCGCCCTCAGTCGCCCCGAGGCGACCGCCGCCGGGATGAGATCTTCCATTCCAGGCTCGATGATCGGCGACTGCCCCTGGTTCACTAGGCCAGTCTTGACCGTGTTTGGATCGACGCCGACCACCGTATGGCCATCGCGGGCCAGGCAGGCGGCCGAAACGACCCCGACATAACCGAGTCGAAAAGGCGATCATCTTCACCGAGCACCGCGATACCCAGGACTTCCTGGTGCGTCGGTTCGAGGGACTCGGACTCACCGGACGCATCGCGCGTATCCACGGCGGCATGGGATTCAAAGAGCGTGGCGCGCAGGTTGAGTATTTTCGCAAGCCTGCCAGCGAAGGTGGCGCGCAGTACCTGATCTGTACCGATGCGGCGGGCGAGGGCATCAACCTGCAGTTCGCCTGGCTGATGATCAATTACGACATCCCGTGGAACCCGGCGCGGCTCGAGCAGCGCATGGGGCGAATCCATCGATACGGTCAAAAGCGCGATCCAGTGATCATCCTCAATCTGGTCGCCTCCGGTACGCGCGAAGGCCGGGTCATGCGCGTGATCCTGGAGAAGATGGAGCGCGTGCGGCAGGAACTCGGCTCGGACAAGGTATTCGACGTGATCGGCCGGTTGTTTGAGGGCGTCTCGCTTCGCGAGTACATGGAGCGGGCCGTCATTGATGACGCCACTCTCGACGAGCTCGACGGCAAGCTGACCAAGGAACAGGTCGAAGCGCTGGAGGAGGTCGAGCGTCGAATTTACGGCGAGGGCGGCGACGTCCGCTCGCAGCTTGATGATCTGAAGCTGGTGCTTGCGGCCGAGGAAACCCGACGGCTGTTGCCGGGCTACGTGATGCGCTTCGTGCAGAAGGCGGCGCCACGGCTCGGTCTCAAGATCGAGGGAGATCTGCAGCGCGAGTTCGCACTGCAGCCGCACAAGTCCGGCGCGATGGATCGACTGCTGCCATTGCTCGACCGGTATGAACCGGAGGCTCGCGAGCGATTCACCGTTTACCGCCCAGATCGCGAGCGCAAAGCTATCTTCCTGCATCCCGGCGAGCCGGTCTTCGAGGGCATCCGGAGCCTGGTCCGCGAACGGCTCGGCATTTCGGCGGAGCGTGGCGCTGTATTCGTCGATGCGACCGCGAATGAACCGCATCTGTTCCACATCGCGTTTATCACCATTGTACGAAAAGCCTCCCAGGATGCGATCGGATTGGGGAAGGCAGAGATTCTGGAGCAACGGTTGGTGGGAATCCGTCAAAGCGCCAGCGGCGCGTGCGAGGTTGATGCCGTCGAGCAGTTGCTGGTACTGCGTCCGGAGCGCGGGCCGTTGCCCAGCGCCGCAGCGACGCTGGCGGCGTTTGCGGGCAAGCATCTCGACAGTGCTGCAGCCTTCATGCGAGAGCAGGTGGCGCGATCCATTGCTGAAGAGAAGCGGGCAGCCGTGGTCGCGGGCGTCGACTCGAGGCGCGAGTTCCTGGGAAAAGGTTTCGACTACCAGGAGGCGGAGTTGGCCGCCGCGCGGGCCGACTACACCGGCAAGTCGCGGCTGGGCGACGCCCGGTCAAGCGTGGAGTTGGAGCGAATTCGGGACCAGCAGCGCGAGGTGTCTCAGCAGCGGGAGCTTGCATTCCTGGAGTTGGCACGCGAGCCGGATCTCGTGGATGTGGGTGCTGTCGAGTTCCTGGCCCACGCGATCGTTGTGCCGTCTGCACGAACGGAGGATCGCAAGCATCGTGATGACGCCATCGAGGCCATTGCCGTGCAAATGGCGATTGCGCATGAGGCCAGCCGCGGTGCTATTGCCGTCGATGTCTCGACGCCGGCGGCGGCGCGCGCGGCCGGCCTCATCGACTATCCGGGCTTCGACCTACTGTCACGCCATTCCAATGGCGACGAGCGATTCATCGAGGTCAAGGGCCGAGCGAAAGTCGGCGAGATCGAGGTTTCAGAGAATGAGTGGGTGAAGGCCGTTAATCACCGAGACAAATATTGGCTGTACGTCGTGTTTGACTGCGCGGCCCCGGCTCCGCGACTGCACCGGGTCAAGGATCCGTTTGGTGAACTTCTCGCAAATCGCAAGGGCGGCGTTTTGATTGATGCCGCCGCGATTTTGGCTGCTGCCGTGCAAGGAGCATAAGTAGAGCAATGAAGGTTTGCTACGTCGATGAGAGCGGGGCCGACAGCAAGGATCCATGCCTTGTCATGGTGGGGATCGTTGCTGACGCGTCGCGCCTCGGCAAGAGCAACGAGGAGTTTGGCGGGATCTTCGCGAAAGTCCAGGCGCTGTTTGAGGAGAACTTTGCTGAGCTCAAGGGTGCAAAGATGATTTTTGGCCGCGCCCGCTGGCGGAAGATCGATCCAGAGAGACGCAAGGAGATTGCAGTCACACTTTGCGAGTGGGTGGTGCGTCGCAAACATGATCTGGTGATCAGCGCGGTCGATCGCAGCCTATTTGCTAAGAATCCGGGACCGGGTTTGCCGAAGAACGAAGAATGGATCGCGGCGGCCCTTCACATCGCATTGCAGGTGCAAAAGGCCCACCAAGGCATGGAACGCGGCAAAGGGCGTACGTTTCTGATTTTTGATGAAAACAAGATGTTCGCGGATCACGTTAGTGATCTGTTGTATGCCCCGCCACCGTGGACCTTCGAGTACTACGGGTGCAACCGGCCTGGAGATGCATTCAGCGAAGTTATCGATAGTTCATTCACCGTGAAGTCGCACCATGCGGGACTCGTGCAGATTGCGGATCTCTATGCGTTTGTTCTGCGTCGATTCGCAGAGATGGCCCAATATGGCTTGGCGGAGGAGTGGGCCGGTGAACGCGGATTTATCGAAGAGCTGGTAGGCATTCTGCGTCCACGCATGCTCGATCGGTCATTTCGTTACCCCCAGAGAGGTGGCGGTGACTGTGCGGCATGGTTCAGATCAATGGCACCGGAAGTGTTGGTGAAATTATGAGTAATGGTCCGTCCGATAAGCGTCTGATCGAAGTCGCCTTTCCGTTGCAGCAGACGTCGCTGGACTCCGTTCACGAAAAAAATGTGAGGCACGGCCATATCTCCACGCTGCACATCTGGCCGGCGCGGCGGCCGCTCGCCGCGAGCCGTGCCGCGCTGATTGCGACGCTGCTTCCGGATCCGGGCGATCCGCAGAAGCGCAAAGAAGTTCTTGAGCGTCTGGGCGGCAGACTTGTCGCGAAAGACGTCAAGAAGACAATGCCCTCTGGTAAGACAGAGATCGTCAAGACCTTTGAGACGGTGGGCGGCATCCTGCACTGGGGGCGCGAGTCGGGGCCGGATCTGGAGTGGTTCCGGGACGAGATCAAGAAAGCCTATGGCGGTAGGGCGCCGAAGGTGCTGGATCCGTTTGCCGGAGGCGGAGCAATTCCCCTCGAAGCCATGCGGCTTGGTTGCGAAGTTACGGCGGCCGATATCAATCCGGTTGCGTGGTTCCTTCTCAAATGCACGCTCGATTACCCACAGAAGGTCGCAGGCCAGAAGCGTCGGCTGCCTGACTTCGCGATCGCAGATCGCGAGTTCATGGCGACGTTCTTCAAGTCGCAGGGGCTCAAAGGTGCGGCGCTGCGGACACAATTGACCGCACTTTTCGGTGAGGACGGTGCGCCTAGGCAGGTCGGAGCGTTTGACGAGATTGAGCCACTGCTCGAAGCAGACCTTGCCTGGCACGTGCGAGCCTGGGGTCGTTGGGTACTCAAGATAGCTCGCAAGGAACTGGCGCCGTTCTATCCGACTTATGCCTCGTTTGAAACACTCGACGGCGGTGTGCCAACGGGAAACGAGGAAGCGCAGGAATTTGTGCCGCTGAATTCGGACGGGATAGCAGACGTCTCAGCGCTGAATCGCGAGTTTCCAAAAGAGTACTTGGAAAATCCGACGAACCCACGCTGGATTGCTAAGCCAACGGTGGCGTATCTCTGGGCGCGAGCAGTCGGGTGCAAGAACTGCCGCGCAACTGTTCCGCTCCTAAAGACCCGGTGGCTCTGCAAGAAGGAGGATAAACGGGTCGTTTTGGAGATGACACCGAAAACGGACAAGTCTGGAGTCGAGTTCTCGATCTTGCGAGGTTCGCGGTCAGTGGGTCAGAACGCTGCGGCTCGCCGCGAATACGATAGGCGGCTTGGAGCAGGCAACATGTCACGGTCGGGCGCTAAGTGTCCGTGCTGCGGGACAATCATGACGATGGAGGACGTCCGACTAGAGGGTCGCGCAGGACGCTTAAGCGCAGTCATGACAGCGGTGGTCGTGGATGGTCAGCACGGAAAAGAATACCGGTCGCCGACGGCCGCGGAGATTCGGGCGGCGCACGACGTCGAGGCGTCGATATCAAACGTATTTCGAAATGTGCCTTTCGGAATGCCAACGGAGCCGACTCCAAAGGGCGGCAGCGGCGCAAGCCGTGCCTTCTCGGTCGGCGGATATGGAATTGACCAGTGGCACAAGCTATTTCTGTCCAGACAGTTAGTCATGTTGGGTACGTGGGTTGGTGCTTCACGGTCGCTTCGAGACGGGCTGGACTCTTGCGGCTATTCGCTCGAATGGAAAGAGGGAATCCAAGCGTTGCTTGCGTGCGCAGTTGATAGGCTAGCGGACTACAACTCGACAACCACGCACTGGCAGAATTCCGGTGAGTTCATCGTAAACACGTTCCAACGCTTCGCGCTTCCCATCAGTTGGGATTTCTCCGAAGTTAACGTTCTATCCGGACTGACGGGCAGCTATTACGGAGCAGTCGACTGGGTTGCACTCGTCACATCGGGCCTTATGGAGGCTACTGCGAGAAGCCCTTCATCCAAAGTCTTATGCGCATCCGCCATCCAGTCGGTGGGCCGCGAGACCATGGACGTGATTGTTACGGATCCGCCATATTACGACGCGATACCGTATTCCGACTTGATGGACTTTTTTTACATTTGGTTGCGCCGAACAACTCATCAGTTGTCACCGGAGATCGACGAGGCCTTTGCCAATTCTCTTGGTCCGAAGTGGGACTCGGCCAAGTCGGATGGAGAACTAATCGACGATGCGAGTCGTTTCGGCGGCGATAAGAATGCCTCGAAGAAGAATTATGAAGACGGAATGGCGCGCGCCTTTATCGCGGCTTACGACGCGCTGCGGCCGGATGGACGGTTCGTCATTGTCTTTGCGCATAAGCATCCGGACGCGTGGGAGACTCTGGTCGCTGCAATTATTCGGGCCGGGTTCGTGGTTGATGCATCGTGGCCCATCAAGACCGAAATGGGGAATCGCACCCGGGCACTGACTGGTGCAGCGCTTTCGTCATCGGTCTGGTTGGTTTGCCGAAAGCGTCCGGAGACTGCGCGTCCGGGGTGGGACAATCGGGTGCTCGAGGACATGCATCACAGGATCACGACACAGCTGCGTGAATTCTGGGATGCCGGCATCCGAGGGCCGGACTTCGTGTGGGCTGCGACCGGGCCCGCACTCGAAGCGTATAGCCAGCATCCGGTGGTCAAGAAGGCCAATAGCCCGGGCGAGCTGATGGGGGTCACGGAGTTCCTGCAGCACGTACGGCGCATCGTGGTGGATTTTGTCGTCGGACGCGTACTTTCGGGAGACGGAGATGCAAGGGATGAGGCATCAGGCCTCGATGATGTGACCTCGTACTACCTGCTGCATAGGCACGACTTCGGCTTCGCGGATGCGCCGGTGGGCGCATGCATCCTCTATGCAGTTAGTTGCGGGCTATCCGATCGTGAGCTGTCCGACCAGTTCGATCTGGTATCGCGAGCGGGCGGAAGTGCGGCGTCGGAAAGCGATGACATAGAGTCGGACGAGGAAGATGGGGAGGAGGCGTCCGAGCGCAGCTCAGGTAGTGCACTCAAGCTAAAAGGCTGGAACCAGCGCAAAGCGAAGGATCTCGGACTCGATGCGCCACGCGGCAAGGCCGTTCCCTTGATCGATCAGGTGCATCGCATCATGCGTTTGTGGAAGGCTGGCGATGTCGTTAAGGTCAACGAATACCTTGATCAACGCGCGCTCAGAAGCAATCAAGTGTTTCACCAGCTGCTGCAGGCACTGATCGAGCTGGCGCCCCACGCGTCCGAAGAGCGGTCGCTGCTTGAAAGCATCAGCAACCACGTCGCCGCTCGGGGCGTGGCAGTTCAAGAAGAAATGAATGTTTACTCTGCGGAATAGAGGTTGAACATGGCCAAGAATCCATGGACCCCGTGGCACCAGGTCGTTAAGCTGCGCGAGGATGTGCGCAGCGGCGAGTTGTCGCTCGCCATCTTCGCGGCCGATCTTTATCACGTGATCATGGGACGGGCGAAGCCGGTCTACCAGGACCCAAAAGAGTTCTTCGCGCTCACGTACCCGACGCACGCGCTGCGTGAGCTGGCCAGGGATGTCGTGACGCGGCTGGCCGGCAAGAACGACAAAGCGGTCCGACAGTTGGCGCTGCCGTATGGCGGCGGCAAGACGCACACGCTGATCACCCTCTATCACTTGGTCCAGGATCCGCAGAATCTGCCGGACGTCGCGTCGGTGAAAGAGTTCGAGGCGACCTTCGGGTTCAAGCCACCGAAGGCACGCGTTGCGGCGCTGCCTTTCGACAAGCTGGATGTCGAGAAGGGTATGGAGGTTAAGGGGCCGGACGGGAAGATTCGATGGCTCAAGCAGCCGTGGAGTGTTCTTGCGTACCAGCTGGCGGGAACAGAGGGACTCAAGTCCTTGCACGCCGATGGCAAGGATCAGGAGCGCGACACGCCACCCGCCGAGCCGCTGCTGGAGGCAGTGCTGCGCGTGCCCGCGAAGGACGGAGACGCGGTCCTGATCCTGATCGATGAAGTCCTGATGTACGCCCGGGAGAAGGGCGCGACGGATCTCACGGCGCGGTCGCGCCTCGTGGATTTCTTCCAGTTCCTGACACAGGCAGTCAACAAGGTGGACCGGTGCGCGCTTGTCGCGTCGCTGCTTGCCTCGGATCCGCGGAAGCATGACGAGATCGGGCGGGAGATCGCTCAGGGTATCAGCGATATTTTCGCCAGGCAGCGCGAAGAGACGGTGCAGCCGGTGGCTAAGGAGGATGTGGCGGAACTGTTGCGGCGCCGGTTTTTCACGCCGGATTCGATCCGGGATACCAAGTCGTTCGCGCCGCATGTCCTCACGGCACTCAGGGGTCTCGAAGCTCTTGATGAGCAGGTTGCGCGAGAGGGTAAGACCGCTGAGAAGCGGTTCCTCGAAAGTTTTCCATTCCACCCGGATCTGACGGATCTCTTCTATTCGAAGTGGACGCAGCTGGAAGGCTTCCAGAAGGCGCGTGGCATCCTCAGGACGTTCGCGCTCGGACTCCGGGATGCCGAGAAATGGGACGAATCGCCGCTGGTCGGGCCGAACGTGTTCTTGACGGAACCGAATGGTTCAGGGCTATCAGAGGGTGCCAGAGAGCTTGCGACCGTTGCGGACAATGCCGGTCTCGAGGGCCGCCAGTACAACTGGGAAGGCATCCTGCAAGGGGAATTCGAGAAGGCTCGGAAGATCCAGGATGAGTTCCCGGTGCTCAAGGGACGGGAGATCGAGCAGGCCGTCTTCGCGACGTTCCTGCATTCGCAGCCCATTGGTCAGCGGGCTTTGACTCGCGAGTTGCTGCTGCTCATCGGTCCGTCGCGACCCGACAAGATCACGCTCGAGAAAGCGCTCAAGCGCTGGAGCAAGCTGTCCTGGTTCCTGGATGAGGCAGAAGTCGGGACGGTCGACGAAGCCAGCGGCTCCGGCATGCCAAAGGCCTGGCGGCTCGGGTTCAAGCCCAATCTTCGGCAGATGCACGCGGATGCGGTCGATAACCGGGTTCCGGGCGATCTGGTCGAAACTAAGATGCTGGATGAGATCCAGAAGGCGAAGCAGCTGACCGCGGGTGCCAGCGCTGCTGGCGCGAAAGTACACACCCTTCCGTCCCGGCCCAGCGATATCGAGGACGACGGAGAGTTTCATTTCGCAATCCTGGGGCCGAAAGCGGCATCAGAGTCGGGAAAGCCGAGTGCGGAGGCAAAGCGGTATCTCGACGAGACGACGGCGTCCGACCGCCCGCGTGTCTTTAGAAATGCCGTCGTTCTCGCGACGTCGTCGCGTGACGGACTCGACCTCATTCGGCAGAGCATCCGGGACTATCTCGGCTGGGAAGAAGTCCGGTCGATGCTCAAGGACGAGAAGATCGATCCGATCCGCGAGCAGATGCTGCGCAACTATATTGACGGCGCGCGTAACGCGATTCCTGGAGCGGTGCATCAAGCGTACTGCATTGTCGTCACGGTGTCGGATAAGAACGAAGCACAGGCCTTCAAGGTCGCCGTCAACGGCGAACCGCTGTTCACGAAGATCAAGAAAGACGGTAAGGCTCGGATCGAGGAGACGGCCATCAGCGCAGAGGCGCTGTTGCCCGAGGGTCCCTATAACTTGTGGCGGTCGGGCGAAACGAGTCAGTGGGTCAAGAATCTGGTGGGCGCCTTCGGGCAGTTCCCGCATCTGCCGAAGATGCTGAGTCGGGATGCGATTGTAGACACGATCACGCGCGGCGCGGCGGACGGCTTCTTCGTTCTACGGCTGACGCGCCCGGACCGATCGGTGAGAACGTGGTGGCGAGCTGCGCCTGACGAGACGGCGCTCAAGGATCCCGGGCTCGAGGTGGTATTGCCCGAGGCGGCGGAGCTGACGGAGATCGATCCAGCGCAACTGATGCCCGGCAAGACCCCGGGTCTGTGGAAGGGTGAAACCGTCAAGGCCAGCGAGGTTCGGGGCCATTTCGCCGGAGGTGTGGTCGCCAAGGTCGATCGCGGTGGCTACGAGGAGCCTGTCAGCATTCCGAAGGCCGCGGCGGAGGTCGTCGATGCGGCGATCCTGGCGGCGGTGCATGAAGGAAAGCTTTGGCTCACGTCCGGGCCCGCGAGCCTGTGGCAGGAAGAGGTTCCTGCCGGTGTGCTGACCGGCGAGGCTGTTCTGCGCGAAGCACCCGCTCCGATCGGTGCGCCGCAGGTGTTGCCCGGTTTGCTCGCGGATGCGTGGAAAGATCAGGCCACGACCGCGGAGACGCTCGCTGTCGTGTTGTCCCAGAAACAGGGGATTACGTTGCCGTGGCCGTTGGTGCGGACGGCGATCGATGGTGCAGTACGGGCGCGGCTGGTCGAGCTCGCGCCCCAGTCGGGGCCGTGGCCGTGTGAGTTTTCCGCGGCGCGGAGCGTGAAGCTGCGGATTCCGGAGAATTCAACCCTACCGCCGGACCCACCACGACCTGACGGTGTGAGGATTGCGCGGGCGGAGTTGCGACCGAACGAGGTGCAGGACCTGGGGGATGGCATTCCGGATCTGGTTCGGGAGGCTGTGGGGCACGGGCTCAAGATCATCGTTGAGATCCAGGTTGGTCACGCCAAGTCGCCGACGCAGGACGTCGTGGACACGATCAATGAGGTGCTCGGCGGCGTGAATGGGAAGTTGAGGTTGGAGTAGGGCAATGACGGCCGATGAGTACCTGCAGCAGATACTTGCGCGCGAGGCCGTCGACGTGGGGCCGCATTCCGCTGTCCGTCAAGTCCAGTCCGTTGTTCAGCCAATCATTTCGGAGTGGGCCGGGACGTTCCTGCAAGGCATCACGCCCAGTGGGTCATTTGCGAAGGGCACTGCCAATCGCAGCGGCACGGACATTGACTTGTTCATCTCGTTAGCGTCCGGCACGCCGAAGACACTCAAGGAGATATACGAGAGCCTGGCGGCCCGGATGACCTCCAAGAGATACAGCCCGAAGCGCCAGAATGTCTCAATCAACATCCGAGTGAATGGATTCGACGTCGATCTTGTTCCCGCCCGGCGCCAGGACTCATACGGCGAAGACCATAGCTTGTACCGGCGTAAGGCCGATACGTGGACTAAAACCAACGTGACGAAGCATATCGATTACGTTCGAAGAGGCGGACGGATTGGCGAAATACGTATCATCAAATTGTGGCGTGATCAGCACGGCCTCGATTTTCCGTCGTTCTATCTCGAGTTGACCGTAATCGATGCACTGGCTGGTCGCGTCGGAACGTTGTCCAGCAACGTGTTCGAGGTCTTTGCCTACCTTCGAGGCACGTTTTCGAATGCTCGGGTTCTCGATCCCGCCAACGCCAATAACGTAGTGTCGGAGGATCTCTCCGCGATGGAAAAGGCCAAGCTGAAAGCGGCGGCAGCACGTGCCCTGACCGCGAAGGATTGGAACGAGATAGTCCAATGAAGAAATGGTCTCTACCGACGTTGCTCTCCGGTCTGCACGACGACGTGGAAACTCGGCTTGCAATTAGTCGCAGGGCCTTTTCGCATCCCGGCACCAAGGGGGACGCCAGCGAGAACGTCTGGCTCGATTTGCTACAGGCGTACCTTCCGAAGCGTTATCAATCGGCAAAGGCCCATGTGGTAGACAGCCTAGGTCGGTTCAGCCAGCAGATTGACGTTGTAGTTTTCGATCGGCAGTACTCACCATTCATCTTTGAGTACGAAGGAGCGACGATAATTCCGGCGGAAAGTATTTATGCAGTGTTTGAAGCCAAGCAAGCGGTCAATGCCGAGATGATCGCGTATGCCCAAACGAAAGTGGCCAGTGTCAGGAGTCTTTATCGCACGAGCGTGCCGATCCCTCATGCGGGCGGCACGTATCCGGCGAAGCCGGTTCAGCCGATTCTCGGAGGCGTCGTGTCTTTAGACAGTGACTGGACCCCGCCACTCGGTCCGTCTCTGCACGATGCATTGAATGCAGCATCGCCGGAATCACGGCTGGACCTTGGGTGTGTAGCTCGCCATGGAACGTTTGATTGCGGGCCAGCTGGCTCTTACCACATCAATGCGCGGCCACAGGCGGCAACCGCATTCCTGTTTGAGCTCATTGCTAGGCTGCAAGAATTGGCTACGGTGCCGATGATAGATATCCGTGCGTACGCGAAATGGCTCGGGATACCGGACGAGAGCAGCGCACGCGCTCCCGATAGCTAAATTGGCTTGGCGGAAATGGGCCCGAGTGGGGTTCGGCAGATTCAGCGGTGACGAGAGAATCGATGTCTGGCACAGTCATTCATCAGTCAGCGGGTGGCCAAATAGAGCGGGATCTCCGACCGAGCTACGCAGACGCCGAAATGTCGCTCGTCCGATCACTTCAGCGGCATCGCGTTAGCCTCAGCAATAATGCTGCGCCGGTGTCTGGCAGCGCTCGGGACTCACACTTCCGCGTAACGAGTCCTTCCGGGCATCTGGTGGGGGAGTACTGGATCGAGTTGTAGGACGACTCGCCAGATCGAAGATCGAAGTTAGTGAAGACCAAGGCGGCTTCGTTGTCGACGGCTTACGGAGCCATACTGCGACTGGTCCGGAAGGGATTGGTGCGGAAATTCACCGGACTGTGACGACTCATCGGGTAGACCAGTCTGTCGGCAGAATCTGCGAGATCGCTGACCTCGCCGCGAGAAGGACTCCAGCGGTGTTCGGCAGCGTGGTCGGAATACAGAGGGCATTTCGATGACGCCTGACCTGTCCAAGAAGCCAACGGCGGCGGTCACTTCGTCGCGCCGAGTGATGCGACGGACGGTCACCCTCTATTGTGAAGGTAGCGGTGGTCCAGGCATGGGCTGGACGCTGAGCGCGAAGTGGGTACCTCAGCGGGGTGGGGGCTACAACCTGTGGCATCGGGCGGACAGCCTGAACGGCTACCGCAACGTTCGATTACGGAAGGCGACCGAACATCTCAGTTGTCGAGCCATCTGTCACGACCTTCGGCAGTTTCCCGAGCTGCGTGTCGGCTTTGATCTGCGCGATGAGGTGGAAGTCTCCGGTCTCGAGGACTTCGAGCGAGACATGGTCGTCGCTACCTGCGCATCCGACGAGGACAATCCATCGCCCGATTTCACGTTTCTGGATAAGCAATCGGCCGTAGTCCTTACGAAGCTGCGCACCTGGTTGGGACCGCTTTACGGTGATGTGGCTCAGGCGCGGCTCGGGGCTATTCAGGATCTTTGTGCCCGGCTCGAGTTGCCGACGGATCTTGTCACCGCCGGTCGAGTGGTCGGCTGGGACGCCAAGCAGCCGATGCATCACTTGCTTGGCCGATTGCTGCGTCGTTGGCGTGAGGTCGGGCACGACGCTTTCTGGTCCAAGGTGGCCGTCCACGATCCGAAGGTGCTCACCTGGGTTGGCGACAAGGTGCTCGTGCCGCGGACGGCCGCGGAGTGGATCCAGGTTCTGGAGACATGGATTAAGCAGACAGTTAGAAAGCTGCCGGAGACCACTAAATACGAAATGGCAGAGGGACTGCCCTGGATTCTCGCGAAGCTCAGCGACGATGGTACTACGCGCGTTGCGATTGCTGACCTGTCGCCGGGAATACTTGAGCGGTTCCGCGACACGGCATTTCGGGCGGTTGTGTTCGATCACACGCCGGGTCAGCCGCCGAAGTACCCGGGCTTCCAAGGGAGCAATGTCATACGGTGGCAGTACCGCGAGGACATCTATCGTCGTTTGGTTGCTTCACCTTGGTTTGCAGGCGGTTCGGCAGGAAAGCACTAGTTGCGCTGCAGTGACTCAGCGTGAACGAGATCTGGCGGCTAGTGGGCGATGAGGCTCACTGATCATTGACCTGGAGAGAAGCGGCCATGAATGACCTGGAGCAATTGCTGGTTGAACTGACAAGGTTTCGGGAGCAGTGCGAGCGACTTACGGCCAGCGGCAGTGGGCTCGTTCGCCAGATGGCGGCTGCGGACGTCAGCAGCTTTGATCGGGCAATTGATTTGATCCGGCAGGATGCGGATCTCTCATCCGTGTTGGCTATCCTCGAGGCGCTGCGGCCACACGGAAGTCAAATGCGTGCCAGCGTTGACGAGCTGGCACAGAGTTGGAGGCGAGAGATCTTCGCCGTGGACGAAGATACTGACGAGGAAGAGGAGAGCCTGCTTGAGCGCGTGATGCGTGATGGCGTGCTTGTAACCTACGAGGACTGGGACAGCGGCGGTCCTGGCGCCGGGGCAGGTCGAGTTTGCGTGTATCTGTACGAGGGCTCCTATTACTCCACTCATGATGCGGGGCTATCGGGTCCCTTCCAGTCGGAGGCGGAGGCCTGTCGGTCGGTGGGAATCTAATTGAAACTGCGGGCGGACGACCGCGATGCGGGTTAGGCTGCACTTCGCCAAGGAGGGCGACCACTGGCGCTGAGTTGAGTGGCCCGACCTCCTGATGCTACGCGGTGGCGGTTACGAGGTGGACGGGCAGGGGTTCAATTCGCTCGACGGGGCGGTCAGGCAGGCAATCGAGCGGGTCCAGGCGCAGGACATCCCCGCGGCCGACAAGAGGGTGCGAATCGCCCTGATCGAAGCGCAGTGACGGGCGGCGAGGGCGGCTGCGCGGGGCGGTCTACCGCAGATCAACCTCGATCCAGTCTGCTTCTAATCGTAGTAGCGCGCCCCCGATTTGAACCTGCAATTCTCAACGCTCCGACGCGCCCATCCGGTTAGCACCCACGACGTCGAACGCCTCGCGATTGCCGTAGTACAGAATACTGAGCATGCGCAGCTGGAGCCCGCCGCAGAGCAATAGCTCTGCTGCCCCGCGCCGAGCAGCTGCCCATGCACGGCAACTCCGTTGGGCAGCAGTCACGGACTCGACGGAGCGAAAGCTCTAGCTCTTGCGGGTGATCGACTGAAACCTGCGCACAAAGGTCGTCAAAGAGATCCCCAGTGCTCTGCACCA
>Ga0209254_10001723_pt1 | contig 19719 bp, 15 predicted proteins | sample FrelakmetDIP11DI_FD_187148 | JGI IMG/M metagenome (GOLD analysis project Ga0209254, IMG submission 187148) | Freshwater lake sediment microbial communities from the University of Notre Dame, USA, for methane emissions studies - DIP11 DI (SPAdes)... | ecosystem: Environmental > Aquatic >...
CTTCACCACAGGAAGCCGTTGGTCAGAAAGTAAACTACTGGGATCAGATCTACACGATAGCCGGCGTGGTTCAGGATTACAGCCAGCAGTCGCCCCGGGAGGCTTTCGAACCCCATATATTCAGGTTCATGCCTCATGGACGCGGCATAAGGGGTTTCTTTATGATGAAGATTATTCCATCAGCGGAGGAGAAAGTTCTCGGGATTGTTGAGGAAAAATTCAATGAGTTCTTTCCTGATAATCCGTTCGATTACTTCTTCCTCGAAGATTATTACGAGCAACAGTACAGAAATGAGAGATTACTGGGAAGTGTCTTTGGAGCTTTTGCCATACTCTCAATTATCGTAACCTGCCTTGGGATCTTTGGCTTGACGTCATTCCTCCTGCTTCAGAGAACCAGGGAGATCACCATGAGAAGGGTGATGGGTTCAACTGTTCCAGGGATAGTAGTCTTATTCTCCAGGGACTTTGTAAGGATCGCCATCCTTTCTTTTATTATTGCCGTTCCGGTTTGCTATTATTGGCTTACCGGGTGGCTTAAGACTTTTGAAGCAAAGATGGATGTCTCAGTATGGTCTTTCATTTTGCCTTTTCTGGTTACACTGGCCTTCACGCTGATTACGATAGCGGTAATTGTTGTGAAGACAACATCCGTTAATCCTGCTGACAATCTCAGGAGCGATTAATTAATTAAAAAATGTCCATTTATTTGACACATTTGATTTTTTTTGCCGTCTTTTGATAAAAAACCGGAATGAATAACGGAACCATTCTTATAGTTGATGAGGACAAAGGGGTATTGAAAATCCTTAAAAGGATTATGTGCGATGAGTTTGAGCGTGTTCTTACGATCAATGACCCGAACAGAATACCCGGGCTGCTGAGCAGGAACGATATTGATGTTGTGATTCTCGATATGAATTTCAAGGCATCGGTACATAATGGCAACGAAGGACTGTTCTGGATGCGGGAGATATCTGCTTTTGACAGTACGGCAAGTGTGGTGATCCTGACTGCCTCAGGCGATGTTGAGCTGGCTGTGAAGGCTATTAAGGAGGGAGCAGTCGATTATATACTTAAACCCTGGGACAACACAAGGCTTATTACTACGGTTAACGCAGCATGGAAACTGCGGGTATCGAGGATTGAGGCATCAAACCTTAAGCAGGATAATCAGATTCTTAAGCGCGAGATAAACAAAGGAGGTGAAAAGATTGTCCTTGGTGCTTCTCCTACCATGATAAATGTGATGAACATTGTAGGAAAGGTCGCAGCCACCGAGGCAAATGTGCTTATCACCGGTGAGAATGGCACAGGCAAAGAGCTGGTGGCAAGGGAGATACACAGACTGTCAAAACGGGCGGGAGAGCTGATGGTTAATGTTGACATGGGCTCAATCACCGAGACCCTTTTTGAATCTGAGCTCTTCGGCCATATTAAAGGTGCATTTACTGATGCAAGGGAAGACAGAAAAGGCAAATTCGAGCTGGCTGATAAGGGAACCCTGTTTCTTGATGAGATAGGAAATTTGTCTCTGCAGTCACAGGCTAAGCTCCTCAGTGTTCTGCAGAACAGGCATATAGTCAGGGTTGGATCAAACAAGCAGATCCCGGTTGACATAAGGCTGATCAGTGCCACTAACTGTGATCTTCATCATATGGTCAGAGAGGGGAGATTTCGCGAGGATCTGCTATACAGAATTAATACTATAATGATAGAGGTCCCGCCACTGCGCGACAGGGTGGATGATATACCTGTTCTGGCGCATCACTTCCTGAGAGCCGACTGTGAGAGATATGGCAAAGGCAGGATGAAGATCAGCACGCCGGCGCTGGAAAAGCTGGCGAACCACGACTGGCCCGGCAACGTCAGGGAGCTGCAACATGCCATTGAGAAAGCAGTAATAATGAGTGATTCCGATATGCTGAAGCCGAATGATTTTGTATTCAGTACTTCTGTGTCCAGAGCTTATCACCCGGAGATGACTCTGGTGGAGATGGAGAAGAAAATGATTGCCGACAGCCTCAGGAGATACGGTAATAAAATCAGTGTTGCCGCTGCCAGGCTTGGAATAACGAGACAGACCTTATACAACAAGATGAAAAGTTATGGCCTGTAAGATTTATAGAGACTTTAAATATGGAAAATGACAAAGCTTTCTTTCGTAAAAGCAATTCACTGCTGGCTCTGATCCTGGTTATACTTTTAAAACAACCAGTTCTATTCTGTCAAACTACAGAAAATCAACCTGTTGAAGATGTATTCAGGGTAATGGCATTGGTCGCGGAGAATAATGATAATCCGCTGTGGCCAGGCTTCAAAGTTTCTGAAATTCCCGTAATGGTATACGATAGTATCAATACCTGGCTCTTCCACGCTGAACTGGCACCAGACGGGTTTACAGAGGTAAAGGAACATCCCGGCATCTACATGTTCAAGGGCCAGCACCCTATTGTAAGGGGCAATTCAGTTACCAGGCTGGGAGATAAATGGGTTGCAACCAGTGTTTTCAGCAGTTACGCCCGCCGGACAGGCGAGAAATACGATACAAGAGACCTTGCAGGAATTATAATCCACGAGCAGTTTCATATTTTCCAGAGAATTAATCACCCGCGCTGGCAGCAAAACGATGGATTGCTGCTTCTTTACCCCGCTGAAACTGCGGAAGCACTTTTCCTGAGAAGGGTTGAGAAGGAAGCCTTTAAGCGGGCAGTCCTTTCCAACAACACCGGGGAGATCAGCGGGTGGGTTAAACAGGCGTTAAGTTACAGGGACCAGCGATTGAACATGATCAATGCGGTTTTCGGGCAGTATGAAAAGGAACTCCAGCGAACAGAAGGCCTTTCAGACTACATCGAAAAAGTAGCCAGGGAACTGGACCCGCTCAATGCCTCGGATATTACAAACGGCATTGCTCCTGCAGGCGTCCGCGATCTTGGTTACGTTGAGGGCAGATGGATCGCAATGATCCTTGATAAGATTAATCCCGGCTGGAAATTGGGTCTGGAAGAAAACGATACTCTTTACCTTGAGGATATTCTGGAAAAATCGACAAATTACCTGCCGGGTAACACAACAAGCTTCAGCAGAGATGAAATTGATATTATAAGGGTAAAAGCAGATGGTGACTTCTTAAAATGGCAGGAGAAGAAAAAGCAGGAAATAGAACAGTTCAACGATCTGCCAGGTTACAAGGTAGAGATAGATGCATCGGCAAACCCTCTTGGCATAAGAATATTTGAGCCTCTTGAAATAGAGATCCTTGATGATCGCAGTGTCTACCACAGGCTTATCTTCTCAGCAGGCAATGAAGCAGGTACCCTCCGTATAATGAACCAACCCTGCATTACATGGTTCGATAACTCTCTGCGCATGGAAAAGCTGGTTTTAAACGGGCTTAAAGAATCTCCCGCGATAATCGAGAATGAGAATAAATTAATAATAAGGAGCAACAATATTTCTATTGATCTGAAATATTCGCAAATGAGCATAAATGGCTCATCTTATATTCTTGAACTTTAATTGTAATATGGAAAGACTATGATGACACCAAAACTATTCATTATCTTCAGTTTACTGGTTCCGGCTTCCCGTTCACTCATCTTTCCAATGCAAAATCGACAGCAGCCATAGCATGTACATTTAGAGTGTTAATGAGGAGAATATCGATATTTTCCTGTTTGAGGAGCAGCGGGATCTCAGTGCATCCAAGAACAATACCCTCGGCACCTCTTTTATTGAGCTCTTTGCATATTTCAATGAAACGATATCTGGACCGATCAGAAAAAACACCCCTTAGCAGCTCATCTGATATTGTCCTCTCAATGAAATCCCGGTCACTTAACTCCGGCACCACTGTATCAATTCCCTTCTCTTTAAGCCTGGATTTATAGAAATCCATTTCCATTGTCTGTTTTGTGCCCAGCAGGCCGATCTTCTTCATATTCCTCAGCCTGATCTCACTGGCTGCAGCTTCTGCAATATGTATGATGGGTACGTCAATTTCCTGTTCCAGCCTTTCAACAAACTGATGAAGGGTATTGGCGCACAAAATAATGAAATCGGCACCTGCTCCGGCCAATTTCAGTGTTGCATCAAGGATAAGGTTATAGACACCTTCTTTGTTGTTCTGTTTATTGAAGGCATCTATTTCGGCGTAATTCACAGAGTACAGGATACACCTGGCAAATTCCAGTCCGCCTTGTCTTTTGTTGATCTCTTCATTTATTATTCTGTAGTATTCTGCACTTGATATCCATCCTGTGCCACCTGCCAATCCGATTGTTTTCATTATTCTTCTGTTATTTGAGCAAACACAAAATTAGTAATATAGTTCCGGCTATTCATACCTGATAATTTCTGCAGGATTTACCTTTGACAGCTTAATTACGTGGTAACCTACTGCCACCGCTGAGATAAGCAATGAAACAATAAGGGAACAGAGGAAAACTCCGGCTCCGATATTTACATGATAAGCGAAGTTTTGCAGCCAACCGGTCATCAGGATATAGGCTGCCGGCCATGCAAAAATAACTGATACAAAAATCCATCTGGCCATCTCAGTTGCCAGCAATACTATTATCCCCGACGGTGGCGAGCCCATTATCTTCCTGATTACCATTTCCTTTACCCGGCTTTTTGTCGAGTAAGAGGTAAGACTGTATTGCCCCAGGCAGGTAATAAAAAGGGCAAGTATAGTTGAGAAAATGAGAATAGCCCCCAGCTTCCTGTCAGAGCTGTAAAGTTCATCCACCCGATCGCTGAAGACTGAGACCTCGTTAATATAATGCGGAGAGAGTTCTTTAAGTTTCTTTTCGATATATAAGCTGACTTCGGTAATGGTGCCGGGCTTAACCTTAATGGAAATGAAGGATGCCTCTTTAAACTCCTCGCTGCCTATTGCTGATATGGCGAGGGGTTCAACCGGAAGATGAAGGGAATGGAAGTGGAAATCTTTAATTACTCCTATTATTATTCCCTCGTCCTGGTTGAAACCGAACTTCTGACCAACCGGCTCAGCCCATCCAATGACTTTTGCAGCAGTTTCATTAATGATAAAACTGTTTATAGTATCGGTAGAAAAATCATTCGAAAATCCTCTTCCGGAAACAATCTTCAGGTTGTAAAGATCAATGAAATTATCTCCAATGCCTGCCTTAAAGATACCCGGGTTAAAGTCAGCTGATTTTCCCTCCCAGTTCCCTCTTGAATTGGAACTAATTGTAACCGGAAGATTGGCAGAGGCAGTAATATCAAGTATGTTCGGGTTTGTGAGGAGTTCGCTAATCAGAACCTGAGGATTCTTCCGCATAGAAGGATCATGTATGCTCACCGTTAAAATGTTTTCCTTATCAAACCCAATGTCACTGTTTTTAATATAGTTTAGCTGCCACATTACTGTAATTGCAGAGATAAGTGCAATGATTGAGATTACATACTGCAAGACGATCAGGATATTTCTGAGATAGCCGGTTCTTCTTTTGCCGCTGATATTTTTAAAATCAGCTTTCAAAAGGCTCAGAGGGCTCAAAGAGGCAAGGTGAAAGGCCGGATAAGAACCTGACAACAGTGCTGCAGCAAGCATGATTGCAAATATTCCTGACAGGGTCCGGATTTCGAGGATCATTCTGAAATTTAAAGGTCTGTCGGTGAAATCGCTGAAAACCGGTAGCACAAGCCATACGATCATCATGCCAAGAACAAGACCTCCCACAGAGAGTAAAACAGACTCAGTAAGAAGCTGGATGATAAGTTCTTTTCTGGTGCTTCCTGAAACTTTATATATACCTATTTCCTTTCCCCTGTTTATGGCACGAGCTGTAGCCATATTCGTAAAGTTAAAGCACGCTATCAGCATAATAAGTAGTCCAATGGAAGTTATCAGATATATATACCTGATATCGCTGCTATTGCCGGGTTCAAAGTTTGTTTTTCCGCCAAGGTGTACATCATTAAGAGGTTCCGGTTCCAGAGTTAGTTTAAACAAGCGAGGATTTGATCTGGTATAATTTGAATATAAATCATTCAGTTTGTTTTTAACAGTTTCCGGATCTGTATTGTCAGCCAGAAGGATATAGGTTATGTAGCTATTTGAGCCCCAGCTCTCAACATTTTCCTTACCGCCGCGCATACTGTACAATGTCTCAAATCCGGTCAGGAAATCAAAATCGAAGTGCGAGTTGGGCGGAACATCTTCGAGAATTCCTCTCACAGTGAAAGAGTATTTATTGTCAGCTATTATAATTTTTCCGACGGGGTCGTCGTCACCAAAGTATTTTGAAGCCATCTCACGGGTAATGAAAAGTGTGTAGGGCTCTTTCAGTTCTTCCGAGGGATTGCCTTCAATAACAGGGAAGGTGAAAATCTTCAGAAAGTCGGTGTCTGTATAAAGAAAACCGTTCTCATTAAACAGTGATCCGTTATACTCGAGGGTATGTGAATTAATTTTGCATTTTGTGGAATATTTTATTTCCGGTAAGTCACGGGCAATAGCTTCCTTAAGCGGACCGGCGGTCACTGCAAAACGGTCTGACCCCATATAACTGTGTCCTTCCTGCTTTGTGATGATCCTGTATATTCGGCCGGCCTGTTCATGGTATCTGTCAAAGCTGAATTCATACTGAATATATAAAAGGATCAGTATACTGCAACTGAGTGCAACTGACAGGCTGATCGCACTGATAAAAGAGTGTTGACCCTGTTTGATAATGCTTTTAACCGAAAGCCTGAGATATTTCTTAACCATTGTTGAGCCAGATTTTTCAGCGGTCAAGCCTTTAATAAAAGACACCGTAGAAATTAACCTGCTGCATGAAATGAAAAAGAGGGAGCATGAAAATGACCCCTCTTTATCCGTTTCAGGAAAGTTATCCGGCTTACGCGTGTTTTTCCGATACTACCTGTCCGTCAAACAGGTTGACTATCCTGTGAGCGAAGCCTGCATCATGGTCCGAGTGGGTAACCATAATAATGGTCGTGCCTTCCTTATTAAGTTCGGTGAGCAGGTTCATTACCTCTAAACCGTTTTTTGAGTCGAGATTACCTGTCGGTTCATCCGCAAGGATCAGCTTGGGATTTGCCACAACGGCCCGGGCTATGGCTACCCTCTGCTGCTGCCCCCCTGACAGCTGCTGGGGAAAGTGCTTTGCACGGTGATTTATCTTCATCCTGACAAGCACATCTTCAACCCTTTTCTTTCTGTCACCTGCCTTCATCTTCAGATAGATAAGAGGCAGTTCAACATTCTCATAGACGTTGAGCTCATCAATGAGGTTAAAGCTCTGGAAAACAAAACCGATATTACCTTTACGGAAAATTGTTCTGTCACGTTCCTTAAGCCTGGCAACCTCGGTTCCGTTAAAGATGTAGCTCCCGGATGTCGGATTATCAAGTAATCCCAGAATATTCAGAAGGGTTGATTTTCCACATCCTGATGGTCCCATTACAGCTACATACTCACCTTCTTTGACATGCAGGTTCACTTTATTAAGTGCTGTAGTCTCGACTTCTTCAGTTCTGAAGATCTTTGTTAATTCATTTGTGTTGATCATGACCTTAAATATTAAATGTTATTTATTTAAGAATAAGTTTCTCATTTTTCCCGAATGTTTCATAACCTGATACTATAACCTTTTCACCGGGTTGCAGCCCCTCAAGCACCTCATAATATTTCGGATTCTTTCTCCCGATTGAGATACTGCGTTTAACTGCGAAGGATTCAGTAGGGTCAAGGACAAATATCCACTGTCCGCCTGTCTCCTGGAAGAAGCCTCCGATTGGTACAAGAACTGCTATCTTTGGCTGTCCCAGCTGCAGGCTCGTGTAATAGGTCTGACCGGCCCTGATATTATCAGGCATGGTATCCGTAAAGGTCATGTCAATCTCGAAGGTTCCATTTCTGACCTCCGGATAGACTCTTCTCACAACCAGGTCAAATTCATTTCCCTGTCTGTCAAGCGTGGCGGTAAGCTGAGTCTTTACCCTGTCAATGTAATGCTCGTCGATCTGTGCAGTAACTTTGTAGGATGTAAGAACATTTATCTGTCCCATGCTGAATCCGCGGCTGATTGACTGGCCTATTTCAGGTGTCAGGAGGCCAAGCTGACCGTCGACGGTAGCCCTCACATTAAGGTTTTCGACCCTCTGTCTTACGAGGCCCAGGTTCCTGCGCATATTCTCAAGGTTATTGATCATGTTGTCAACCTGTACTGAGCGAAATATTGAGTCCTGCTTCTGACGTTCCATAAACAGGTCTCTTGACTGCAGTGCCATATCGAGATCTTCCTTTGACCGGATGAACTCTTCCACAGAGACAAGGCTGTCACTGATGAGGATGAGGTTTTGTTTGTAATTACGCTCCTTCCTTTCAATATCATACTTCAGGTTGACCAGTTCCCTTTTGATCTGTATCCTCTCCTGTTCCATGGCTATCTGGGTGTTCCTGAGAAAGTTTTCTTTTTCAGCCAGCTGAGCTTCACTGTCAAGGATATTTAGATAGAGGTCAGGATTGGAGAGTCTCAATATGATATCGCCTTTCTTCACCATAGAACCTTCTTCAATGAGGATCTCTTCAACGCGGCCCCCTTCCTGGGCATCAAGGAAGATGATGCTTATAGGCTCAACTGTACCCGGTACTGTTATATAATCATTGAACTGTGCTTCAGTTACGGATTCAATTATCAGTTTATCTTTTTCAACTTTATATGTTGATGTACGGTCAGCAAAAAAAGCCATATACATGAGCGTTATAAACGCGGCTGCCAAACCGGTATACCAGAAATGTTTCTTTTGCAGGCCCTTCTTTTTTGGAATAGGTTTATCCATTTTCTCAATAGGGGTATCCATCGTAACTTATGTTTGAGTTTACTGATTTATAATGTATTCATAATCACCTGTAGTAATGAAATCTATGGTGAGTTTTCTGAAAATCAGCTGCAGTTTGGTCCTCAGCGTCTCTGTCTCGGCTCTGAAAAGAGTCACCTGGGCAGCCGAATAATCTGTAACATCAACCAGTCCTGATTCAAATTTCTTCTCTACCGCAGCAAATGACTTTTTATTAAATGCCAGGTTGGCAACAGCAGCTGCATTTTCATCAACGCCCCTGTTGAAATCGAGACAGGCATTCTCAACCTCGGAGTAGAGATTGTTTTTCTCAAGTTCAAGCTTAAGTTGAGTGTCATTCATTCTTATCTTTGCCAGCTTGACGTTTCTACCGCTCACGTAATTATTAAAGATAGGGATTGCCAGGGTAAGGTATAAGGCCTGGCTATTGTTGTTTTTCAGTTGCTCGGAGAATGAGTCCTGGGTTGGTGTACCTTCAGTTAATCTCTGATAATAACCGGTATAGACTGTCCCTCCGACCTCGAGGCTTGGTGAGAGTGACCCTTTGGCAGCTGAAACCTGTTTTTTTGAGGCTTCAAGTTCAAATTCAATTGCTTTCAGTCGCGGAAGGATATTGGATGCGATGCTGAAGATACTGTCAGGGTCATAGTCAGGAGCAGTGATAATTAGAGTATCCAGGTCAGGCTGAATAATATCGAATGCCGCACCCGCTTCAAGCTGAAGCATCTGCTTCAGCGTGGTAAGGGCCTGGCTGGTATTGTTTTGTGCGATTGTGTAATTAAGCCTGTCTGCTGAGGCCCGGCTCTGCATCTCATACTGTCTTGAGACAGCCTCCTTCCCCGTTTCAACCATCCGTGTGATCCTGAAGAGTTGTCTCTCGGAAAGGTCAAGCTGGACCTTGGATGCCCTCTCCACACCTTTTGCATAAAGAGACTGGAAGTATTGGGTGGTTATATCAAGAATAAGCTGGTTTTTGGCAATCTTTTCATTTTCCAGTCCCGCCTTCATCATGAACTTGTTGGCAGCAATTGAATTCAGAGTTGTAAAACCCCTAAAGATATCAATGGAGGAGTTCAGAAAGTATGAGTTGCTGAAGTTCTGCTCAAATGTAATCAGGTTGGTCACCGGGTCGATTGACCTTCCGAAACCGAGTTGGGCGTCTGAACCGAAATTAAGTGAAGGCAGCACATCCAATTTTGACTTGACGAGATTAACCCCGGCTGTTTCAGTCTGGAGCTTTTGCCGTTTAAGCTCAATGTTGTTCTCGATCGCATAGGTTACGCAATCTCCAAGAGTCCAGCTAATCTCCTGCGCAAACAGCCCGGGTGATAATGCAATCCTCAGCAGGAACACCGTTATGATCACTCTTTTCATTTCTGTTCTTCTGGTATGTCTTGTTTAAGTTCAATTGGCATGCCATTTATGCAAAAGAAAATAAATCAGCACATTACACAATGACTAGCAATCAACTGTGTAAAATAATTAGACATTCAGTGTAAATTTCTTTTACTAATAACATCTGTGTTTTTGGTTAAAATCATGTTAATAGCACTGCAAATTGTGAAACATCAGGAATTTTATGCCGTCTTTTCTATAGATTTAGCCTAAATTGATCAAGATGATTAAGAATCTCATTACTACAGCATTCAGACACATTCTGAAGAACCCGGGTTACAGTATATTGAATATTCTGGGCCTCTCTCTTGGTATAGCCAGCGCGCTGTTCCTGATAATTTACGTCTCGGATGAGATAAGCTATGACCGCTATCATGAGAAGGCTGACCGGATATACAGGGTCTCATCGAAAATCACGGAACCTGATGATCAGTTCACATGGATTGTGGCACAGATACCCTTCGGGCCGCAGGTCGCAAATGATTATCCTGAGGTAGAGTCATATGTCAGGTTTATAAATATGCCCCGCGCACTGTATAAATATGAAGACAAGGAATTCAATGAAGAGGATTTCTATTATGTCGATTCTACTCTTTTTGACATTTTCACATATAAGCTTGTAAGCGGAGATCTGGTATCGGCACTTCGTGCACCAGGTAAAATTATTCTTTCTGAGACAGTTGCGACCAGGTATTTTGGCAGCAGTGATCCGATTGGAAAGATCCTTACCACCGGCACCAATACTTTTGAGGTAACCGGTGTAATAGAAGATGTGCCTTTCAATTCGCATTTCCGGTTTGATGCGCTGGCATCCAGAAGTAACCTTCCGGCCCAGATCGGTTCCTGGGGCAATTTTGGCGTATTCACATACCTGCTATTCCCGGAAGGAACCGATGTCAGTGCTTTTGAAAAAAAGATGCAGGGTATGTATGCTGCATACATGGAACCAATCTTTGGCTCACTCAATATAACTATTGAATACATACTCGAACCAATAAAACGTATTCATCTCTATTCAACAAATGCCAACGAGCCGGTACCGACAGGAAGCATCGCTTATGTTTACATTTTCGCAATTGTGGCATTGTTCCTTGTACTCATTGCAGCCATGAATTATATGAATCTGTCAACGGCAAGATCAGCGAGGCGTGCCCGGGAGGTAGGACTGAGAAAGGTAGTAGGTTCACGCAGGCGGCTTCTCGTGGCACAGTTTCTATCCGAATCGATCATTTTTACAGTTATATCTCTGATTATTAGCGTCGTTTTGCTTGCTGCCCTTCTGCCTAAACTCAACCTTCTTGCAGGTAAGTCATTTGACCTGCATGTCGTTTATAGTCCTGTTGTTTTAATGAGCCTCCTGACAGTAATTCTCCTGGTAGGCATTATCGGGGGGAGTTACCCGGCCTTCTTTCTTTCGAGGTTCAGTCCTGTTACCGTCCTTAAAGGAGTGATAACGCAGGGTTCTGCCGGCAGTCTGTTCCGTAAAATTCTGGTTGTAATACAGTTCACGGTCTCAGTGATAATGATCATTTGTACCCTGGTTGTATTCAGGCAGCTGAATTATCTTAAGACAATGGATCAGGGGTTTGACCAGGAGAATGTGGTGGGTCTTCAGCTGAACGGCCAAATGGCAAGAAAATATCCGGTTCTGAAGCTTGCCCTCAGGGGAAATCCGAATATTAAATACATTGGCGGAACAAATACAGCTGTCGGGGAGGGTTCCGGGAAAGTGCTTTTCGATGTCGAGACTGACCAGGGTATGTCTTCGCGGGGCATCAACTTCGCAGTTGTCGACTACGACTTCATTGAAGCCCTTGGAATAAAAATTGTGGAAGGAAGAGAATTTCAGGAGGACATGCCTTCAGATACGCTCACGGGTGTGGTAGTAAATGAGACTTTCGTAAAACGTATGGGATGGACTGAAGCCATAGGAAAGAAAGTTGAGCTGGGAGATGAGAATACCATCAGGGCCAGGGTAATTGGCGTTATGAAAGACTATCATCAGACAGGTATGTATAATGAGATTGAATCGCTGTTGCTGATTACCCGTCCCCTGAATAATGTGGTTTACATTAAGCTCAGCGGAGAGAATGTAGAGGAGACGATGAATTATATAGAGTCTACCTGGAAGGAGGTGTTTCCCGACCAGCCCTTTGTCTATACTTTCCTTTCTGAACGGTTCAGCAGGCAGTTCGAGGCTGATGAGAAGCGGGGACTGATCTTTACTCTTTTGACTATTCTGGCAATACTTATTGCGTGCCTTGGCCTCTTTGGTCTGGCTTCATATACTGTTGAGCAGCGCACAAAAGAGATAGGTATCAGAAAAGTCTTCGGAGCTGACGAGAGAGTCATCCTGAGGCTAATTTCAAGGGATTTCCTGATCCTGACGTCAATAGCAATCGTTATTGCAGTTCCTGTTGCCTATTATTTTATGAGTAACTGGCTTGAGAATTACGTTTACCGTTCGAAGATCGGGATACCTCTTTTTATTATTGCGGGTTTACTGACCATACTGATAACCTTTTTGACTATCAGTTACAAAGCTTATCAGGCGGCAATAATGAATCCGGCAGACTCTATCAAGACCGAATAAGAACATGAAGCTGGAAAAAAGAACGGGGCGTCAGGCTTACCATGTGAAAATCATGGTGTGAACTTAAAATAGCTTAAATGGTTTAACTTTAAATAAAAAACCATGTCACAAAAGAACATTAGCAATCGTCGCGAGTTTTTACAGAAGATGATCGCCCTTTCGGCGCTTATAGGTGTTGCTCCGTATGCAGATGCATTCGGGAAACCTCTTTTTTTACCCGCTCAGGGCAAGCTTCCTCTTCGTCCCCTGGGAAAGACAGGTCATATGGTCGGTATCTACAGCTTCGGAGGCCAGGCAACTACAGAGATACCTGGCAAGGATGAGCTTTCACTGGAGATCATTAACAAAGCTATTGACCTGGGCATTAACTACATTGACACTGCTGCTGCCTATGGAAGGGCTACGCCCGAAGTATCAAAGGAAGCGGCAATGGGCACGAGCGAGCGTAATATCGGGAAGGTGATGAAATACAGACGGAACGAGGTCTTTCTTGCATCAAAAACCCACGACCGTACCTATGACGGATCAATGCGTCTGCTTGAGAAATCGCTCAAGCAACTCCAGACTGATCATCTCGATCTGTGGCAGATACACAACGTCAGACTGCCGGAGATGGCAACCCTGGACAAGATAACGGGTGAAGGCGGTGTGCTGAAAGCTATGATTAAGGCACGTGACGAAAAGATGATCAGGTTCATTGGGTTTACCGGTCATGAAGGACCCGATGTACTCAACGCCCTGGCGGAGAGATTTCCTTTTGATAATGTTCTTGTAGCTATCAATGCTGCCGATAAGCATCATGATCCGTTCATTGAAAAATTCATCCCCAATGCTGTAAGGAAGGAGATGGGAATCGTGGGCATGAAGATCCCTGCACGCGACCGTATTTTTTCAAATGGGGGTATTATCACAATGAAAGAGGCAATGGAGTATGTCATGACACTTCCTGTCAGCACCATAATAGTCGGCATAGATAAAATTGCAGAACTTGAAGAGAATATAAAAATAGCTCAGGATTTCAAACCGCTGACTGCTGATGAAATGCTGGCCATAGAAGCAAAGACCAAACCGCATTACAAAGACATGCTTTTTTTCAAGAACCTGTCGGAGTGGCCCCCGGAGTGGTGACACCACTGACAGTGGAGAGCAGTTCTTTTTAAATGCCGGATTTGTGTCTGGCCAGTAGAAGACAGGATAATAACATAAAAAAAGGGGCCCGACTTCGGAGCCCCTTTTTATTTTTATTCTGCAGGTTTTTCCGCTGCGGAAATTTCCCCGCTGTAGGTTATTACGCTCCGGTTGTTACTGGTGATTGAAAGTGAAGCGCTTCCCTCTGAACTGACCGAAAGTGACAGCCTGTATGTATCATTCTCTCCTTTGACAACAGCGTTTACCTGGTAGCCTTGTTTTTTTGCAGCTACGGTATATCCTTCAGGCTTTCCTTCAAACTTCATTCCTCCTCCGCCGCCATATGGAACAGAGCCTGTTACCCTGCCAAAATAAGGCATGTCGCTTCTGATCAGATCAGGATGAAACTTCACAGAACCCGGATTGGAGGCCAGGTTTACGGACCGGCCTCCCTGAGGCATGGCTGTTCGGGCCGTAAAGAGAAATTCTTTTGAATTGACCATAGCCTCCGTTTGTTTCTGTTTTTCAATCTTCCGCTCTTCTTTCAACTCTTTTTTGGTCTTCTCCTGCGAGAAACCCGTAGTGGTAATTAAAGCAGACAGAGCCAGAACAAATATGACTTTTGTTTTCATGATATCAGTTTTCCCCCTCGTACCTTAGAATTATGGAACATACTCCGGAGGCTGAAAAGTGAATCCCAGCTGGCGCAGAGCATCAGCTTCATTGTAAAAAGTCCTGCTATGTACAATTTTCCCGTTTTCGATTCGGTAAACTACGTTCACCCATAGGTTTATCGGGCCTCTTCCGTCCTTGTATTTTATTGTGAGATAAGCCCAGTTCAGGACCCAGTCGCCGACAGCTTCTCCCTCTTTAACTGTCATCGCCACTTCCTTATGGCGTGTATACTCAAATGATTCATAGAGGTTTTCCGCATTATATTTAAAGTTGCTTACTGCAACTTCTTTCGTAACGGAATCGCCAACAGAAGGTCCGTAGCCCATGTAATTGTCTGCAAGTAACGTTTCAATGGTAGCGGCATCCATATTTTGCACAGCCTCCATATACTGCTGTGCAACATCAAGGTTTGCACTTTCCTTTTTAGCATCAGGAGAGGAGCATGACATCATGCTGATGATCATGGCTGTCAAAAGAATAAGCTTTTTCATTATGCTTGTCATTTTAATCGTGGTTATTTGATAGTGTATCCTTTTCCTTCAAGGCAGACGGAGAATGCTTTCACAAAGCTGTCTTTCATTGCCTGTTCCGAAGCGGCGGCACTGGCTTGTGCCTGCTGGTTCTGCTGAGCCTGAGCCTGTTTTCCCGCTCTTCTTCCCGCCATGGCTCCTGCTGCGGCGCCTATTGCTGCGCCCTTGCCGGCATCACCTGCTATAGCTCCGATCGCAACACCTGCCGCAGCACCTTTGGCTGCGCCAACAACCGCACCGCCGGTAGGACCTGTCTGAGGCGGAGGAGCTTCCACTTTCGGCAGATTCAGGGGATCAATGCCCGACTGTTCGATTGCCCATTTATAGCATTCAAATTCATCCTCCTTCTGCTGTTGCTGACTCTGCCCCTTGGCAGGATAAACATATAATTTCAGTCCCTGAGACATCTGATTATAGGTCATTTTTGATGTATCAGGTACTGTGGGTGGAGGTGTCGTCTGGGCAATTGCTGTATGAGCAAATGCCATCAGAACAGCTGTTGATACCAGCCGGCTGAATGTTCTGAAAACTAAGTTGGATTTCATCTCTTTCTGTGTTATTTATTTAAAAACTGATATTTTAACAGTGTCCGCAGCGCTTTTAATTACGTCTTTGACCTATTCCTTATGCAGTTGCTCGTGGAGTGTAAGAACAGGCTTCTGACTCAGCCTGGCAAGTCCTGTTTCAGGACGGTCAAGTGCAAAAATCAAAAACATGACCATTGCAAAAATAACGGAGATCAGCAGGTTGATCCTGTAGCTTCCTTTTCCCGAAATCCCGAAATGATAACCGAGAGTAAGCATGGAAAGGAATGCGATTATCAGTAAGGCCCATGTCACAACAGCTGGTACACGATACTCAAAGGTCATTGTTACCCGCTGATTAAAATTATCAACAAGGTCATTCACTGATGACGTGAACAGTGCATACACCTCTGAACTGCGGTCTTGCGCAGCCAGTACTTCAGCGCAATTCCAAAGGCTGTCAAGTATCTCCCGTGAGCGGGACATACTATAATCGGATTTTGAGATATCTTTTGCAAGCTCGGCACGAACATCGATATATTCAACAAGCAGTTTTTTGTTTTCGGAGCGGAAGGGTTCCGGTAATAATCCTGACCGCAGATAGGTTGTTCTTATGTTGGTAACCTCTTCCAGTAGAAGCTCCTTCCGTTTGTCATAGCGATTGGAGACAATCTGAAATGTGAAAGCAAGCATGAAAGCCAGCAGGGCAAATGCTGTTGCGACGACAGTGCCGACTGAGCCAGGCTCCATATTAACCTGTTTCTTTTTACGGCGACTGCCATATAACTGGCCGATGACTATGGGTATCAGCACAACGGCCATCGGGATAAGGAACATCCCGATTAATATTGCTGGATGCCGTATATTCATAACATTATAGGGCAATAATTACAGAACATTAATTTATTCTCTTGCTCGATGCTCGGCTAACATTCAAATTACTACCAAACTTACGCCAAAATTTTCAACCGTGAATTACCCGGGAGCCGCTTTTTTATAACTATCAATGAGTATTTTTCGAAAGAACAGCTTTTCAATCCGGCTATTTGGCCATTGGTCCTGCAGGAACTTCTTCGACCTTTCTTTCCCTCCTGCCTGTAACGCCGAAGAAATATATCAGAGAGAGAGAAATGATTATCATGCCAACGACGGTGACCCAGTCAGGGTGCTCACCGGGGACGATAATCCAGCTTAGTATGGCTCCGAAGACAGGGATAATGAATTTCCAGAGGTTCAGATCAGATACCTTTACTTCGGGCCGTTTCAGCAACACATACCATCTTGAGAAGGTGAACGCCGACATGAATGCCAGCCATATCAGAACAAGCCAGTAATTCAGAGGGAAGTGTGGTTTTGACGGAACATCCTCAACCAGAAATGAGAACATAAAGATAATGATTCCTCCCGCGAGGAGTGAGAATGAGCTCAGGACAAGCGGATCCATGTTCTTGCCGTTCTTTGAGATGAGGACGTTGCTTGTTGCAGTAGAGATATTTGCTATGAAGATCATAACTATTCCGACAAGTTCTGCCGGGCCGCTGAAATTAAACTCCTGCCGTCCCACGCTTACAAGCAAAATTCCTGTCAGTCCCAGTACTATTGTCAACACTTTTGCCCGTGTAAACCTCTCATCGCGGATCATGATCCTTGAAACGATTGCTGTCACAAAAGGCTGTGAACCCACTATCACTGCACCGATGGCTCCCGGTACTTTCTCCATGCCAATATAGAACAGAGTATAGTTGATGAGGGTCTGAAGGACAGTTACCCAGATAACCAGGCTCCTGTTTGCCTTTATCATCTTTAGATATTCACGGGGTCTGAGAGTGAATGGCAGTATCATCAGGCCGGCAATAATAAAGCGTGATGCAGCAAAATGCAGCGGTGTCGAATACTGAAGGCCAATTTTTATAAACGGATAGGCAGTTGACCAGAGCAGGCATGTAATAATTGCCCAGGCGATTGTATTAGAGTACTTATTTCCCATTTATTGTAGAAAAGTGAGTAAATATCGTGGTTTTTTTGTTTCGCTGTTTGATTACATTTGTGTCAGAACAGAAAAAATGCCGACTGCAGAGGGCTATCTGGCAAAGAAACTCAGGGAGCATGGGGTCCGAAGGTTGTTCGGTATCCCGGGCGGACCTTCCATCCCTTATATGGAGGCTTTCAGAAAAGCAGGGATCGAGTTTATCCTCACCTCTCATGAAGCTTCCGCAGCGGTCATGGCGGATGTCACGGCGAGGCTGACGGGAGTGACAGGTGTCTGCCATGCCACCTACGGACCCGGTGCCACCAATCTTTCAACAGGTGTGGGAGGGGCTCTGCTTGACCGGTCACCTGTCCTTGCTCTTACGTCCGAGATGCCGGATGAATGGATGGGGCGAACTGCACAGATGAACATCGATCATCAGGCTTTATTCGGGCCTCTCACGAAAGCCACCTTCAGGTTATCTGCCGGAAACGCTTCCGGTTTGATCGATGAAATTCTGGAGATTGCCAACAGTGAATATCCGGGGCCGGTACATATCGGATTACCATCTGATCTGGCAGAAAACGAAATCACCGGCCCCTCAAAGGCAAGCAAAGCTGCAGGCCAGTTGCCCGAGTATCGCATTGATGACAGAGTCAGTGTTCTGCTTGCATCCTCACGCAGGCCGGTCATAGCGGCAGGATTGACAGCAATGCGCAAAGGTGCAGGTGATGGATTGAGAAAGTTCCTTGAGACCTGTAAAGTGCCTGTCGTAGTCACCCCAATGGCTAAAGGAATAATTCCTTCGGGACATCCCTGCTACGCCGGAGTGCTGTTTCACGCTCTCAGCGACAGACTTAAGAAACTGACACAGGAGGCAGACCTTGTAATTGGCCTCGGGTATGACCCTGTGGAATACAATTATGAATCATGGCTGCATCGAGTACCGCTGGTTCATATGGATACCGTGGCAGCCGATGTTTTACCCGCAGGAGCGATGCAGATCGTTACTGGTCCCGAAAGCTGGTTTAAAATACTGGAAAAGCTGCGCAGCTCACCTGGCATGATTTCTCTGGCCGGTGAAGCAAGAGAGAATATCAGGAAAGAATTACAGTCTGCGGTCAATGGATTCACACCTGCAACGGTACTATCTGTACTCCGCGATCTGTTGCCTGAAGAAACGGTAGTAACAGCTGATGTCGGATCGCATCTTCACCTGATAGGTCAGATGTGGGACGTGACAGGTTCCGGCAGGCTTATCATGACCAACGGCTGGTCATCGATGGGCTTCGGCCTTCCCGCCGCCATTGCTGCGGCGCTGGTAAACCGCACTGCACCAGTAGTGTGTATTACCGGCGATGGCGGCTTCATGATGAATGCAGGCGAGATGATGACCGCGCGCAGGTACGGACTAAAAATTATTGTTGTCGTACTGTCTGACGGCGAGCTTAACCTTATCAGAATAAAGGAGTCCTGGAAGAATGTCAAACCTTACGGGACAAAACTGTACAGCGGGTCCCTCTTCGGTTCTCAAGCATTCCTGGGAGCAGAGGTGATTCATGCAACTGACTGCAAAAGTATGCAGACAGCTGTAAGCAGGGCATTGCTCTCTGACAGGAGTGTGATAATTGAAGCAGCTGTGGATCCGGCCGTGTACGGCGACCTGATCGTTAAATCGTAAACAGAATTTACTACTTCTTCTTAGCTGCAGGTTTCTTTGCCTTTGCAGCGGGCTTGGCAGCCTTTTCAGCCGGCTTAACTGCCTTTTCAGCTGCTTTGGCTGTCTTTGCAACAGGCTTTGTCGCTTTTGCAGCTGGTTTTGCTGCCTTTTCAACGGGTTTCGCTGCCTTTTCAGCCGGTTTAACTGCCTTTTCAACGTGTTTCGTTGCCTTTTCAGCCGGTTTTGCCGGCTTTTCAACTTTTTTTATGATCTTCTCAACCTTCTCAACCTTCTCAACCTTCTCAACCTTCTCAGTAACTTCTTTTACAGCTTTTTCAGCCTTTTTATCTGCCGGTTTGGCCGGGGCTTTGTGTTTGGTTATTACAGGTGCTTTGGTGGCCGTG
>Ga0209254_10001724_pt1 | contig 19710 bp, 33 predicted proteins | sample FrelakmetDIP11DI_FD_187148 | JGI IMG/M metagenome (GOLD analysis project Ga0209254, IMG submission 187148) | Freshwater lake sediment microbial communities from the University of Notre Dame, USA, for methane emissions studies - DIP11 DI (SPAdes)... | ecosystem: Environmental > Aquatic >...
CCCAAGAATCGCTGGGCAAGCCTATCCGAACTCATCCAAGGTGCGCTGGTAGCAGGGGACGGGGTGATACAGCATGCTGCGCCCCTCGTTCACCAGGCTCACCTTGAGCGCCGCGCGCGTGTTCTCCATGCGCACCACCCGGTCCGCGGAGGAGTACATCATGCTGCGCAGGCTCTTCTTGTACAGCATCTTCGAGAGGCCGAGATTGGTGACCAGGGTCACGGTCTCATGCCTCTTGGTGACCTCCCTTATGGAGGAGAGGCATCTCCTCATCAGCTGCAGGGACTCGGACCACCACATGTCCTTGTCCTGGAAAAGGTCGGGGAAGGAGGTAACCACCAGCAGACCGGCCTTGGTCCTGGCCACCTCCGCCTCCATCATCTCCTCTATCAGCGTGACCAACTGGTAGGCGGTGAAGGCGCGGGAGACGTTCACGCTCTCCAGCACCTCTCCGGAACGGACGCGGAAGCGCTTGCACAGTCCCGTGAGCGAATAAGGGTTCACGGAATTGCCGCCGTCCACCCAAACCACGTCCCGTCCCTCGCTCAGCACCTGGTCCACGCAGAGGAGGTGGACCAAGTCGAGCACCAGCCGGTCCGAGGAGTCCAGCAGGGTAACTTGCGAGGAGGGGAATCCCCCGATGAAGTCGTCCAGGGGCCGGACCGAGGTATGGAGGCGCCGCTCCGCGCGCGCCTGCGCCACGACCTCCTGCACCACGTCCCCGCTTGCCTCTGGATCGGGCAGCGCTTCCATGTATTGGCTCATTCGCCTCCCCTTCACTCTTTGTCATGCGGCCTATAAAGGGGTGGAGGGGGGAGAGGAGCGAAAGTGAGCTCCTGCAAAGAGATTTAAGCTACCAGGTAGAGGTGGTATTGGGGAGAGGCATGAGCGTCTTCGTTGTGGAGACCTACGTGGTAAAAGCGGAAAAGAGAGCAGAGTTCGAGCCAGCCCTTCATGAGTTCCTTGAGTTCAAGGATAGGAACGCAGAGCTGTTCACCGGGTTGAAATCTTGGAAGCTGTACAGACAAGAGTTCGGAGGCATCGGGGGCATGTACATCGAGATGTGGGAGTTCGAGAACCTGGATGAGATGGATAGGATCAATAAACGGATCTTCGATGACGAAGGAATGAAAAAGGTCCAAGAGGGGTTCCATCTTCTCGTCGAGCCGGCGACGTTCTCTGCCAACATTTGGGTGCGCGTGGCCTGAAGGAAAGGCGGGACGAAGCGCATCGTGCCCCAATTGCGGCGCCTTCATGGAGCCGGGCACGCTGAGCGGGGAGTACCACGACCTGGTACTGGGCGGCCTGCGCTGGTCCGCGAGTACGGCGGCCAATCCCATGGGAGGGGATCTCTTGTCCTCTCCGAGTCTGATATTATGCTATCTGAGAGGGGCGAGATGCAGGTCGTGCCGCACCATCCTGCTGCTCTATTGATCAGCGGCTCGCGTAACCCGCGTCCGTGAACGTGGCGGTGGGCGGGATGAAGTAGACCGAGAAATCATTGTCCCCAGCGACCGCCCTGCCCTTGTCCTCGGCCTCTATGCGCGTGGCGCCCCGGGCGATGATCTTCTTGTCCATGACCGCGATCCATTCGCGGGGGTGCTCCTCCACGAGGTCGAAGAAGTTCTCCTTCAGCCACTCGTCGTTCTTGCGGTCCTCCTCGCTCTCGTACTCCTCTTCGTCCTCAAAGGCCATGGAGATCCTCCCTCAGCGATGCTAACAAGATTGCCATTCGTTGGATAATACCCTTTCTTCCCGGGGCTCAGTCCCACTCGATGGAGTTGCCGCAGTTGGGGCAGTTCGCGGCGCCGGAGGGCACGGGCTTCTCGCAGCGCTCGCACACCACTTCGAACTCGTTGTAGTGCGGGGGCGAGGGGGCTTTGGCCCGGCTCGGGTCGGCGATGATGCGCCAGCCGAAGAGGACGAAGACTATGCCTGCCACCTGGAGCACCATCATGGCCACGAACATCTCGGTGGAGTTGGCGAAGCCCCCTAGGACCATGCCCCACCCGATCATCAACAGGAACACGCCCAAGAGCAGCATGATATAGCCGGTGGAGTTGGACCCGCGCCCCTCGCTCTCGCTCATCGCCAACGGAACGTAGACGGAATACTTCAAGGTTAGGAAGGTCCCGCTAGCAACGGTTATCTCCCGCCCGGGCGATGCCATGCGGAGGGACGTGAAGCCATGGAGGTCATCGATTGGCTGCTGGAGGAGAAGGATCCCACGGTGCGCTATCTGGCCCTCAGGGACCTGATGCACGAGAAGGGGGAGGGGCTGGCCGAGGCCAAGGGCGCCATCATGGCCTCCGGCCCGGTGCCCAGGATCCTGGCCAAGCAGCAGCCCGAGGGCCATTGGGGGAGGCCGGAGGACTTCTACGTCCGCAGCAAGTACAAGGGGACGGTGTGGAACCTCATCCTTCTGGCCGAGCTGCACGCCGATCCCGAGGACCCGAGGGTACGCCAGGCATGCGAATTCGTGCTGAGCTGGAGCCAGGACCGCTCCAGCGGGGGGTTCGCCTACATGGGCACTGGCGAGAGGGGGGGCAGGAGGAGCGCGGTCCTCTCCTGCCTGACGGGGAACATGGTCTTCAGCCTGGTCCGCCTGGGATGCCTGGAGGACGAACGGGTGCGGCAGGGCCTGGATTGGCTGGCGCGCTACATGCGCTTCAGCCTGGAGCCCATGGCGAGCAAGGAATGGCCGTACATGCACGACCGCTGCTGGCGCGACCACACCTGCCGTTCCGGGGCGGTGAAGGCGCTGAAGGCCATGGCCGAGGTCCCGGAGCGGCGCCGGTCGGCCGAGATGAGGCGGACCATCGAGGAAGGGGCCGTGTTCCTCCTTTCTCAGCACATCTTCCGCAAAGGCCCAAACAGCCAGGAGATATCGCGCCCGGACTGGCTGAAGCTGGGATTCCCGCTCATGTGGAACACCGACATACTGGAGATATTGGACATCCTGACCCGGCTGGGCTACCAGGACACCAGGATGCATGATGCCCTCAACCTCGTCCTCTCTTTGCGTCAGCCGGATGGCCCTTGGCTCGGGGAGAACAGGTTCCAGGGGAGATTTCTAGCTCAGTTCGAGAGGAACGGCGAGCCGAGCAAATGGGTCACTCTGAGGGCCATCCGCATGCTCGACACCATGCCCCGCTGACCCTCTTAGATGCCCTTTGAATGGGGTCGAGAGGTGGAGGTAAATACCAGGGGCCACATAGGTCTCGGCGATGGAAGGGGATGCGCTCTCGATCCGGCCGAAGAACGGCATCGAGGTGACGAACGGGCAGTTCACCTGCCGCTTCGACCCGAGCAAGCTGATGAGCGAGGGCCACAACTGCATATCTCATGCCCATTCAGATCACCTCCCCCGCAGCCTGGAGGGGGACAGGGCCATCGCCTCCAGGATCACCCTGCGCTGCGCCTCCGAGCGCCTGCACCGGTCGCTGAAGGAGGACCATTGCTCTCACATCACCATGCTGGACTCGGGGCACGTCCGCGGCTCCATGATGTTCCTGGTGGAGAACGGCACCAGGGTCCTGTACACCGGGGACATGTGCCCGGAGGACCGCTTTGGCATGAAAGGCGCCCGCCCCCTCAAGACCGATGTCCTGATCATCGAGTCCACCTACGGCTCGAAGGGCTGGGACTTCCCGCCCCGCGAGAGGATCGGAGAGGTCATCAAGGACTGGGCGGAGGACAGCCTAGCACAGGGATATTCCGTGGCCATGCTCACCTATCCACTGGGCAAGTCCCAGTTGCTCTTGGATTTCCTGGGGGACCTCGAGCCCTATCTGGTGGAGAACGTGCTCTGCAGCACGCAATGGGTGGAGGAGGAGGGCGGGGAGCGCTTCCGCTATCGGTCCTTGACGGGGGAGGGACCGGACATCCCATCGCTCTACATCTGCTCCAGCGGGGCGATGAAGGGCGCCTTCATGCAGAAGCTGCGGAAGGGCAAGCTGCGCACCGCCTACATCAGCGGCTGGGCCTTGCGCAGAGGGTTCTTCAATCACATGCGGGTGGACGAGGGCTTCCCCCTCTCCGACCACGCCGGGCATCGGGAGCTGCTCGATTTCGTCAAGGGCTGCGATCCGAAGGTGGTCTATACCAATCACGGCTACGATGAGGACCTGGCCAGCGACATCCGCCGGGAACTTGGCATCGACGCCCGCCCCCTCAAGGAGCTGAAGGAGGGCGGCAGGGCCAAGGCGCCGCAGAGGAAATTGGCCGAGTTCCAGGGTCAGGCCTGAGCAGGCGATGGGATTGAGACTCGCGCATATGAAATATAAGATAGGCCTGGCCCCCGCCTTTCCCGCTTTCCCTTCCGTGGGAAGGGACCGGGCCGCGAAACGATTCTCGTGCTTTCCTCCCTATCCCTGGCCTCAGTTGCCGCCGCCCATGAACGCGGCGATGAGGAGGACCACTCCCCAGAGCAGCAGGAAGAAGCCAAAGATGTCCAATGCTAGGTCCGGGTCGACGATGAACAGGATACCGATGACTATCACCAGTATCGCGCTTATAAGGCCGAACCATGCTATCTTTGCCATGGCATTATAATCCGATGACGTGTCTAATAATACTATCGGACTATCCACACTAGGGATCATAACACCCTTCTTCTATAACGAAACTGGACTCATGCAGCGAGCCCCATCAAAATTCTCTGGAACACGTGCCTTCAAAGAGCCCCGCTGGTCCCGCCCTTCGTGACGGTCGAGGTCTCCCACATCTTCGGGTACGTCCCTGGCTCCATGAAGACGCGGTCGGTGCGCAGGGCGATGCCCTCCCGCGCCTTGCCCATCTCCTCCCCGCTCATCTGGGCGATGCCCAGCGCCACTCCTTCGCCCTTCTGGGTCATGAGCGCCACCAGGTCCCCCCGGGAGATGGACGGCTCCAGCTTGGCGATGCCCACCACCGCCAGGTCCGCGCCGTGGCATATGGCGTCCACGGAGCTGTCTTTGAGCACGACCTTGGGCAGGGGCTCGAGCAGCACCTCCATCGGCGCCAGCATCTTCCTGAGGTGCGATTCGTCGCCCTCCTTCCAATAGACGAAGGCGTCCTTGAGGTCATGCAGGCTCACGCTCTCGCGCTCGCGCATGCTACCGGAGCGGGTGCGCCTCAGCTCCTCCATGTGCGCCCCCATGCCCATGGCCTCCCCAGCGTCCACGCACAGCGTGCGTATGTAGGTGCCGGCGTCGCACTCCACGAGGAACAGGACATCGCGGCCCTTGATCTGCAGGATCTTGATGGACTGCACCCGGCGCACGCGCAGCTGCCTCTTCACCGCCGCCCGGACCGGGGGCATCTGGTAGATGTCGCCCACGAAGGTCATGAGCACCCGGCGCAGCTTCGCCTCCTCCGTGTCACGATGCAAAGTCATCAGGCAGACATACTCCTTGTCGGAGCGGAGCACCAGGTCCGTGGCCTTGGTGGCCTTCCCCAGGGCGATGGGCAGGACACCGCTGACCTTGGGGTCGAGCGTCCCTCCGTGACCGATCCTCTCCACTCCCAGGACATCCCGCACCCAAGCGGTCACCTGGTGCGAGGTGGGGCCCATGGGCTTGTCCAGGTTGATGACCCCGCCCGCGAGGAGCTCCTCGATGCTCCTCTCCGCCGGCCTCTTCCCCCGTTCCGTTAGCAGGGGGTCGCGGTCCTTGGTGACCATGCGGGGCGTCATTCTTCCTCCAGCTCCTCGACGATACGGTCGACGACCTCCTCGGGTGAGAGCTTGGAGGTGTCCACCACAAGATCATAGACGCTAAGGTCCTTAAGGTCGATGCCGTACCACTGCATGTAGCGCTGCCTTTCGCCCTCCTCGCGCTCCAGCATCTCCCGCATGATGGTCTGCAGGTCCCCCTTCTCGCGCTCCATGATGCGCGCGGCCCGGACCTCCGGGTCCGCGTCCAGGTAGACCTTGAAGGCCTCCATCCCCTTGCCGGCGAGGTTGTGGGCCGCCAGCCTCCCCTCGAGGATGAGGTCCCCCCTCATGCTCGCGGTCTCCACCATGGAGTCGTCGATCATGTGGTCGTACTTGGGGTCCTGGTGGGCCAGGCGGCCGAACTCCGCCAGGCTGAGGTTGAGCTTCTGGGCCATCTCGCGGAAGACGTTGCCGGAGATGACATGGTCGATGCTCAGGCGCTCGGACAGGAGCTTGCACACTGTGGTCTTACCAGATCCAGGCGGGCCGGAGATGGTGATCTTCATGCCGTACCTTCCACCGCGAGCTCGTTCAGGCGTTTCCTGAATTCAATGTATCGCAGGGACCTGGCCAGTATCTGGCCGAAGGGAATGCTGATGACGGAATAGAGCAGCACCCAGCTAGGGAAGAGGAAAGTGCTTTCCAGGAGGTTGACATTGAAGGACCAGGGGACCGAGACGATGGGCGAGTGCACCTGGCCCATGAACACGGCCAACCAGGCGAAGATGGGGATGACGATGATCAAGGTCACCGGCATCAGCTTGAGCTGGGTGGAGCTGGCCTTCATGGAGCGCTGCAGGATCTCCGGCTGCTGCTCCATGAGCTTCTTCAGCTTGAAGGTGTTGTTGTCCGTGCGCGCCTGGCGCAGCTCCTTGTTGAAGGCGGAGACGATCTTCTGGTTCTCCGCCTGCTCCACGTACTCGGTGAAGAAATGCCGCACCACGATGGTCAAGCCCGTCATGATCATGCCGGTGATCACCAGGGTGGGCACCGGGTACTGGTAGTTGAAGCCCACCAATGGCACCAGGACTATGCCCACGATCTCCCCCAGGGCGGTGCGTAGCTCGGGATCGAAGAGCACCAGGATGGCGATCATGACGAAGAAGAAGGTGATGAAGGTGCTCATGTTGCGCCTTCCTCCGGGGGCGGCTGCGGCCATGCTCACTCACCTCCGAAGAACTGCCTGAGCACTGGGTGCATCTCCATCATCTGCTCGCGGCTGATGGCCTCATAGAACTGGATGAGTATGCCCACAGCCAGCAGCACTCCCGTGCCCGACGCCTGGCCCACAGTGCCTATGAGGTCCGCGCTGGCCGCCAGGGCGCCTACGGTCGCACCGGATATCACCGTCACCACCGGGATGTATCGCTCCAGCACGCGCTTGAGCACTCTCGGGTCGCGCCTGAAGCCAGGGATCTGCAATCCGCTGGACTCGATCTGTCTGGCCACGGCTTCCGGCCCCATGTTGGTGGTCGATATCCAGAACTTGGCGAAGAGGATGGAACCTCCTACCATGACCAGGAAGTAGACCAGCACGTGCATCAGGATGGAGAAGGGCGAATGGTCCTGCGCCAGGTACCCATACTGTGACGGGTCGAGCATGGGAAGCAGCCAGCTCGCGAGACCGTTCGGTACCGAGAGGTACCACGCCAGGCCTCCCAGCGGCTGCGTCCCGTAGGTCGGAGGGTCGTAATACCCTATCCATGGATTCCCACCCAGTATCGGCACCTGCGAAAGCGTGGGATTGGTGTAGAATAGGAAAGCGAACATGCTGATGTTCGCCAGAAGGGCGGCCATGAGGATGACCGGTATGTTCGAGGCGTAGAGCAGTTTGATGGGATATCGTCCCCTCGCGCCCCTGGCCGTCCCATGGGCCAGGGGGAGCTCGATCCTGACGCTCTCGATGTACGCCACGAACAGGAAGATGATGATGGTCCCGACCAGCGCCACGAGGGAGTTGGGGTTCTGCAGCAATATGCGCTCATAACCTCCGTTAGCCATCTCCGCCGCCGAGGAGTTATGGATGATGTAGATGGTCTTGGGTATGGTGCCGGCGGGAGGATTGGACAGGCTCATCACCTGGCTGGGGTCGATGGCCTGCCAGTTGATGGTACCCGTGAATATGGCTTGCGCTACACCAGCAGCGATGAACAGCGAGATGCCCGAGCCTATGCCCCATTTCGACACCACCTCGTCCATGAGGAACACGAGATAGGAGCCCAGGAACAGCTGCAATATGATGATGATGTCCGCCAGGGTCTCCCCTGAGATGAAGGAGTTTTCGCCTAGAGCTGAGCTCAGATTGGCCACGAAGGTCGTGTCGGGCACCAGGTAGCCGAACACCTGGGGGATGGCCTCGACCAATATCATGATCAGGACGAGGAACTTCTGTGTGCTCTGATAGACGGCCTTGTCCTCGGAGTCCGTGAGGTTCAGCTTTATGATCTTGGCTCCGACGAACAATTGCATGATGATGGAGGCGGTGACGATCGGGCCAATGCCCAGATGCATCAACGAGCCCTGCGCCCCCGCCAATATTGCGCGATATTGAGAGAAAAGATCGATGGTCTGCTCTTGGTCCAGACCATATATGAAAACGTTTGTCATGACGAAATAGAAAACCAGGATGACGACGACCCATAGCATCTTGGTCCGGAAGTGCACGTGCCCCTCCGGCTTGCTGACCGCAGGTAGGCGGTCGGTGAGAGGTTTGAGCTTGTAAAGCACGCTCTTCTTCTCTTCTGCCATGGGTATCAGCTTTAGATCATCACTGAGTTCCTACTATCGCTCCACCAACGCTCTGCACCTTCTCCTTGGCCTTGGCCGAGGATTCGGACACGACGATCTCCAGCTTCTGCTTGACCTGACCGAAGCCCAGGAGCTTGTCCACTCCCATCTTGGTCAGGTTCACGACCGTCTTGTCGCCCTTCTTCTCCGCGTATCCATCGGCGAGGAGCTTGTCCAAGCTCTCTTGCACAGCGCCCACGTTCATGGTGATCTTCGCGCATACGACCTCCTGCGGCCTCTTGAAGCCGTGGCGACCGAAGTGGTCCGGGTCGAACTTGAGCATCTTCATGACCTTATGCTTGTGCAGACCGGCGTTGCCGGTTCCGCCGTGAAGACCCGCGCCTCTGCCGGCCTTCTTGCCGCGGCCGTGCGTACGCGAACCCCTGAACTTCCTTGTCCTGCTTGGCATGTCGAGTCCCCAACATTATTCTTGCTATTATAACATTCGTTCCACGAGCTCGTTTATGTCCTTCCCACGATACCCAAGCGCGCCCCCGTTTTGGTAGGATCGCTTGTTGCCCTCGAACCCCTTGCGCGGGGGGCTGAGCCGGAAGAGGGGCTTGAAGCCCTCCAAGCTAGCGTAGGTGACCTCGCCCTTCTTGATGCCTCGGGCGAGGGCGATGATGCTCGTGTACTTGGACTTGGACTTCACGATCTCATCGTCCACCGGCTTGTCTCCCTCCAGGCGGCCGCGGAACTTGATCATCTTGGCCAGGGTGGTCTCCTCCACCTCTCCCCAGGTGACATAGTCCTTGGTCTTGTAGAGCATGCCGCGAACGGTGTCGTTCTCCGGCAGCACCACGCAATGGTTGGGACGGGTCAGGTTCATGAGCCCCATGGTATCCTCGATGTCCGCGTTTATCTTGGAGTGCCCGCGGACCCGGACCACAGCGTATGCCATTCTCATCCCTCCTTGCCCTGGGCGGCCTCTGCCGCCTTGGCCGCGTTCAGTCCGCTGGCAACGTGGACGTTCACAGGTCCGGAGACGATCCTCAGGCGTTCCGCCTGCTGGTCCGTGACACGGACCTGCGCCGTCTGTTTGAGCGCCTCGAAACTGGCGATGGCGTAGTTGCATGTGGTCTTGGTGTGGCCCTTGACGAAGCCCCAGGAGTCCCTGACCCCTGCCAACTGCATTATGCTCTTGGCCACGTCCCCCGTCGCCAGGCCGATGCCGCGCGGGGCCGGCTTGAGGTTCACTTCTACGCTCCCGGCCTTGCCCATGACGTTGAAGGGCAGCGAGTGCGGTGAGCCGCATCCGCATTCCCAGGAGCCGCATCCGCGCTTGATCTCGATGATGTTCAGCTTGGCGTTGTCGATCGCCTTCCTGATGGAGGGGCCGACCTCTTTGCCCTTCGCCCTGCCGATGCCCACGAATCCGTCCCCGTTCCCTACGGCGACGGTTATGCGGAACTTGACCCTCCGGCCCGAGTCGGTCATCCTCTGCACGATGTTGACGTCGATGACCTCGTCCTTCAGGTCCGGCAGGAGGACGTCGACGATCTCCGGCTCCCTCAGGGGGAGCTTGGTGGCAAGCGCCTGGCTCATGGTGGTGACCTCACCGGCCATGACCATCTTGCCCAATCTTGTCTTTGGGGTCCAATCCATTTAGTCCACCTCCATCCTGTTCTTGACCTCTTCCATCATCTTCTCCATCTCAGCGTTGATGTGCTTGCCCTTGACCCTGTCGGCGGAAGGGAGGATCTCCTTGGAATGGGGGATGTCCACTCCCGCGTCTAACAGGCCCTTGAGCGTGGCGAAGCACGCGGCCCCCTTGACCGGCTCCTTCAGGCCGATGTCCAGGACCGCCTCCTCCACGCCCTTCTTCTTGGCCCTCATGCCCGCCAGGTACCCGGTGAGGTAGGCGGCCGGCAGATTGCCCGTCGAGGCTTTCCAGCCCAGGTCCAGCAGCTCGCGGGAATGGGCGGTGGCGACCACGAAGTCGCCTTTGGCATCATAGGATACCAGCTGCACGCTGGTGTGCCTCAGGGAGGTGCGCACGACCGCCCGGGGTATCCTGGCGCGCAACAGCGCCGCCCTCTGGCGGAAATCGGTGCGGCCCTCGCGCCTGCGGCGGAAGGCCACCTTGTACCTAGGTCCGTTCGCCATCAGTTCCCCTCCTTGAGGTGCCCTGCCATCTGCAGGTGCGAGACCAGGTTCTTCCTGCTCTTGAACATGCCGCCCTTGGCCTTCATGTAGAACTCGCGGTAAACGGTCCGAGTGATCTTTCCGTTGTCTCGGAGATTCTTCAGCTCCTGCCTGAGGGGACGGATGGTCTGGATCCAGTCCGCCTTGGTGGGCGTCCTGGCGCCAGCCGTTCCCTTCCTGCTCCCCGGTCCGCGCCTTCTCCCCTTGCTGCGCTGGGCCAGTCTGTACCTGGTCCGGCCGCGGGATATTCCTTGCTTAGGGAGTGCGCGTATGGTCCCGGATGCGATCGCGGTCCTGATGTCCGCGCGAGTGATGGCGTCCGCGGCGTCCTCGATGCGGTTGGGGTCTATCCAGACCCTCGACTCTCCGCACTTGAGGATCTCCGACGCCATTCTCTTCTGGTTCTTCAGATCCATGATTATCCCGTCCTGTTGAGAACTCGGATGCCCAGCTCGTCGGCGCGCTTCTCGATGACGAGCTTCTTCTTGTAGCCCACGGTCCCGCCCACGCGGACGGCCTGGGTCTTAGGGTTTACCTGTTCCAGCTGGGAGGGGTTGTGCACCATGACCTCCTCGAAGCCGGATGAGTGGTAGCCTCGGACCTCCTTGGGCCCGCGGTAGCCGATGCTGACGATCGGGGCGCGGTAGCCGTAGTGCCGGCGCATCTTGCTGTGGATGCCGCGCGGCTTGCGCCATTTCTCGCCCAACCTCTGGAAGCGGAACCACTCCTGCCTGAGGAAGGCCGGCCTGCGGGAGTCGATCTCCTCCCTGACCGCCAACGCCTTCCTCTTCTTGTCGCTGAGCTCGGGCTTCTTCTTGACCACGTAGCCCTTACCCTCCACGACCTCGGCCTTGGGGGCCTCCTCGACGATCTCCGTCTTTGGGGCCTTCTCCTTCTTGGCCTCGGTCTCCTCGGCGGGCATGCTCTCCGCACCCTGGGCGAGGGCCTCCTCGATGACCTCTATCCAGTGGTCGGCGACCTTCTCGCCCACGCCCTTGAGCATCTTACCGCCCACGATCTCCTTGTACTTGGCCTCGTCGGTCAAGGCATCGAGGAGCTGCTCGAGGGTCTCGATGCCCATGTCCTTGAGGACCTGGCCATGCTCCTCCTTGTAATAGGGGAGGTCCGAGATCTCCTTGATCGCCTTCTTTCCCTTGCTCATGCCTTCACCTTCCTAGCCTTCTCCACGATGTATATGCCGTCCTGGAAGACGCGGGGGTCATAGCCCTTGATCTTGCAGGCACGCTCGATGTTGGCCGAGGTCTGGGATACATGCTCCAGCTCCACGCCCGAGACCACTACCTCCGCTCCCTTCACCATGATCTTCGTATGCCCGATGATGTTGGCGTAGCGCGGGGACTTCTCCCCGAGGAAGTTCTCGATGACGAACTTGTCTCCCTTTACCGTGGTCTTCATGGGGAAGTGCGAGAAGACCACCTTCATGTGGTACTCGAACCCGCCCTGCACACCGTCGATCATGTTCTGGATGTGCGAGGTGAACGTTCCCACCAAGGCCTTCTGCTTGACCTTGGGGTACTCGCAGCTGATGACGACATTGTCGTCCTGCACGCGCACCTTGATCATGGGGTCGTCGAAGCCGCGCTTCAGCTGCCCGGCCTTCCCGGACACGCTGACCTCGGTTCCCTTGATCGCGACCTTCACGCCCTGGGGGATGGGGACCTTCTCCTCGATCATGCCGGTGATGGTCATCTTTATCCCTCAGTAGACGTAGGCGAGCAGCTTGCCGCCCACTCCCAGCTCCTTGGCTTTGGTGTGCGTGATCACACCAGCGGTCGTTGTGAGGATGAGGACGCCGAAGTCCTGCGCGGGCAGGTACCTCGACTCCCACTTTTCCAGGTCCGTCTTCTTGACGGCGTAGCGGGGCTTGATGACGCCGCAGTTGTTGATCTTGCCCTGCAGCATCACCTTGAACTGCCCTGCCTTGCCGTCCTCGACGAACTCGAACTGGTTTATGTAGCCTGACTCTTCCATGACCTTGAGCACGCGCCCGATGAGCTTCGATGAGGGCTTGATGGTGCACTCCTTCTTGCCCACTACGGCAGCGTTCTTGATCATGGACATGGCGTCGTTTAGGGGGTCGTTTTGCATCTTTTATCACCTCACGAGTACTTCTTGAACCCTATCTGCGGCGCGATCTCGCGGAAGCACTGGCGGCATAGGTGCATGCCATACCTCCTCACGATGCCCCTCTTCCGACCGCAGCGGGTGCAGCCCACTGACCTGCCGAACAGCTTCTTTGGCTTCACTCGACCACCTCTGCGTTGAACTTCTGCCTCATGAAATCGACGGCTTCCTGACGTGTCATCCGGTGCTCCTTGGGCAGGCGACGCTTCATTATGCGGCGCTGCGACACGCGGTACCCAGGCCTCTGGATGACCACGCTGACGTCCATCCCGAAGATGCCGATCTCCGGGTCGTACCTCATGCCCGCGAAGTCCGTGTAATCGGGTATCCCGAAGGAAAGATTGCCCTCGGGGTCGAAGGAGTACCTGGCAATCCTCATCTCCCTGGTCAACAGGGCCCTTCCCAGGAACTCATCGGCCTCCTCGCCCCTCAGGGTGACCTTGCACCCGATGGGCATGCCCTGCCTCACGCCCAGGTCACGGTTGGTGACCTTGGCATGGGTCACCACAGGCTTGTGCTTGGTGATCATCTGCAGGACCTTCTGGGCCTTCTCCAGCCTTTCGCCCGCGTCGCCGACGCCGATGTTGACGACGACCTTCATCACGCGGGGCTTCCTCATGATCTCGCTCATAGCGCGCTCGCCTCCGGCAGCTCTATCTCGGGCCCCTTGGACCCGATGACGAAGACGTTGTCCTTGATGGTCAGCTTCCCGTCCCGGAACTTCACCAGGTTGGGAGCGGACGTCCTCTGCACGATGTACTCCTCGATGACCTCGAGCTGGCCCACGTTGGAACCGGAGGTGATGAGGGCGGTCGAGCCCTTGGCCAGCTTGTAGGTGTCCAATATCTTCTGCGAGGGCACCTCCAGCTTGACCACGTCCCCTACGGTGTAGGAGTCCTTGGGCACGAGCACGTTGCGGCCGTCATGCAGGTTCAGCTGGGTCTTGCCCCCGGGCACGGTCGTCTTGCCCTCGATGCGGCACAGCTTCCAGTTCTGCTTTCCCTCAAGCACCTGGACCAGTCGGAACTTCCCGTGGCGGTCGAGGAGCATGCGGTAGTGCTGGTTCATCTTGGGCATGGAGACGACGTCCATGAGCCCCACTGGGAACTCGTAGTCGCTCACCACGCGGCCGTCCACCAGGACGTCGCGGTTCCTGAGGATGCGCTTGACCTCCTTGGCGGTGTCAGCGACACCGAGGATGTCGCGCAGCACGACCACCAGGGGCATGCTCTCCTCGATGCCGTGGGAGCCGGGCGACGGCTTTGCGATCCAGACGTTGGTCTTCCTGGGCACCGGCCAAGAGCGCGGAGCCGTTATCCTCTTCATGTCTTTGCTCATGCGGAGCCCTCCTTGTAGCCCCCTAGCTTCTCCTTGCGCCAGGGGTCGGTGAGATTCAGCCTGGTGATGACCAGGTTGGAGGCGTGCAACGGCCTCGGCTTCAGGGTCCCATCCACCTTGGCGCTGGTCACTCCCTCCACCACGACCCTACCGGACTTGGTGTCCACGGAGGTAACCTTGCCCTCCGCGCCCTTCACCTTCTCGTCGCCTCGCATCACCTTGACGGTGTCGCCCACGATGACGAGGGCGGAACGAGTCTTGTACTGGTTCATCAGATCCTCGCTGAGGTGGGAGGCCACCATCTTGCGGCGGATGTGCGTAGGGGCGTTGTATTGCGCCTTGCGCTGCTTCCTCGCGTGCTTGCTTACCATTTCCCACACCTCATACGATCATAGATGCGGTGGCGGCGATGCGCGGCCACCTCTCCGCGGCCTCTCGGGCCACGGGTCCCTTGATATCTGTCCCCTTGGTCTCTCCCTCTTCCGTGGTGATCACCGCGGCGTTGTCCTCGAATGTCACCATCGTGCCGTCCGATCGGCGGAAGGGGCGCCTCTGCCTCACGATCACGGCGTGGACTACCTGGCGTCTCATCTCGGGGGTGCCCTTCTTCACCGAGGCGACGATGATGTCGCCCACGGCGGCAGCAGGCTGCCTCCGGTTCACGCCATGATAGCCAGGGACAGCGATGACAGATATGATCTTAGCACCGCTGTTGTCGATCACGTCCAGCATGGTGCCGGTCATGATGCCTCGGGTCTGTTTTCCCGCTAGTCCCTTCATCTTATTCACCTCTTCTCAACGATCACGAAGGACACCGTCTTGCTCAACGGGCGGCACTCCATCATGCGCACCTCATCGCCCTCCTTCACCTCGAGGCAGGGCGGGCAGTGCGCGGAGTAGCGCGAGGTCTTCTTCTCGTACCTCTCGTACTTCGTGTCGTACTTCAGGAAGTTTCGCTCCACCACCGCGGTGTTCGTCATCTTCTCGGAGACGACCACACCGTCGATGATCTGGCCGCGGACGGACAAGCTCCCATGGAATGGGCAGTGCTTGTCCTGGCACGCGGTCGTCGGAGCCTTGACATCGATACCTATGTCTCTGGCCTTGTTCTCCATAACATCACCTGATCTTCTTGATCCTATCCTCGGGACGGTGCTGGATCTCCGTGCCCTGCACGGCGATCCTCTCGTTCCCACATGTGAACTGGAACACGTTCGAGCGCTTGGGCACCATGACCTCCTTCCCCCTCGAGGAGATGGTCAGGGTGTTCTTGGTCTCGTCCACCACCTTACCGGACACGTCCTTGTACCCGGGGTGGGGGGACTCGATGACCTCTACCTCCAAGCCTATGAACTCCAGACGCATGAAATCCCTCTTCCTCATTCGCTCCTCATCTGACCTCAGTCTTGAAGCCCATCTCTTCCAAGGCCTTCTTCACCTTCTTCTTGTGCTCGCCCTGGAGCTCGATCTTGCCGTCCTTGGCGGTCCCGCCCGAGGCGCATTTCGTCTTCAGCTTGCGTGCCAGGTCGTCGATGTCGATGTCGTTGGGGTCGAACCCATCGACGATCGTCACCACCTTGCCGTAGCGGCGGGAGTCGGTGCTGATCTTGACGGTCTGCTGCTCACGTGCGATCTCCTCGCACATGCACAGCTCCTTAGGAAGTCCACACGTGGAGCAAATCTCTGCCATTACTTCTTCTCCTCCCTTTGGATGGTCAGTATGCGTGCGATGTTGGTCCTTATGGCCCTTATCCTGCCTGGGTTCGCGGGCGCGCCACCCATCGCCGCCGTTCCGCGCTCATGCATCAGCTCGTCGCGGAGCTCGCGCAGCCTCTTGCCCCTGTCCTCGACGGACAGGACCCTTATCTCCTTGGTCCTCAGGAGCGCCATTAGCTCGATGCCTCCTTCTTGTCATGGGGCTTCGGCTCTTCATTCGTCCCATCGGTGGGCTCGGCGTCCGTCTCTACGCGGACCGCGTCCGCCAGGGCGCTCTCCTCCTTGGGCCTTATCTTGTCCGCCATCTCCGGCATGATCTTGAGAGCCTCCTCGATGGACACGACATCGGTCTCGTCCGGAAGGCGCGCGTCCGGCGCCATGATCTCCACCTTGACGCCGATCACGCCCGGCTTCAGCTTGGCGACCGCGAAGCCCCGGCGCACGAACATGAGCTTGGGCTCGCCGCAGAACTTGATGTAGCCCTCCTTGAACTTCTCCGTGCGGTGGCGCTCCCCGGTCAGCTTGCCGGCGATGACCACGTGGCATCCGCGAGCGCCAGAGTCCATGACGCGGCGCACGGTCGAGTGACCTGCGCGCCGGAAGTGCCATCCGCGCTCCAGCGCGAAGGCCAGCTTCTCCGCCATGATCTGGGCGTTGAGGTTGGGGTTGTCTACCTCCTGCACCTCGACCTGCGGGTTGTCGAACTTGAAGTCCTTCTCGATGGCGTTGGTGAGCATCTTGATGGCCGCGCCGCGGCGCCCGATGACGATGCCCGGGCGCTCGGTGATGAGGGTGACACGCGTCCCCATGGGGGTGCGCTGCACCTCGACGCCGCCGAATCCCGCTCGGTCCACAGCCTTCATCAGGTACTCCTTGAGCAGCACCCGGCGAATGTTCTCAGTGATGAACTTCCTCTCGTTGGCCAATTCACTCGACCTCCTCAAGAATAACCTCGATGTTCACGGTCTGCTGGTTCCAGGGGCTGCTGCGCCCGTAGGCGCGGGGCATGTAGCCAGGTATGGTCCGCCCCAGGTGCGCCGCGACGACCCTGACGCGCATGTTCTCCGCGTCCAGGCCCTTGTACTCGGCGTTGGCCTTGGCGTGCTCCAGCACCTGGCGGATGGCCTTGGCGGCCTTCTTAGGGAACCGGCCCGGACCGACCCCCTTCTTATGGGCGATGCCCCTCTTGTAGCGGGTCATGGGAACGGCCCTCTTCAGGGCTTCGACCTCCTCCAGCATGGAGATGGCCACCGTAACGTTCTTCCCGCGCAATATGCGGCATATCTCTCGCGAGTCCTTGGGGGAGATGGGCATCTCCTTGCCGATGGCCCTCGCCGTCGTGTCCGGGTCCGTCTGTTGTGTGTATCCTGCCATGTCATCACACCTCACTTCAGCGGCAGGAACTTGGACGACCTGGTGGCACCGACGCCCGGTCCGCTGTGCGTGACCGACCTTCGGGTCATGGCGAACTCGCCCAGGTAGTGCCCGATCATCTCGGGCTTGATCTCAACTTCCTTGAACTCCTTGCCATTGTATATGGCGACCTTCTTGCCCACGAACGCCGGGACGACGGGGATGTCGCGGCGATGCGTGCGCACGACCTCCACTTCGCCCGAGACGATCTTGTCGAAGGTGACCTTTTGCTCCTCGTTGAGGCCGCGGTTGAAGGTGCGGCGGACCCTCGACGGCATAAGGCCGAGGATCTCGTCGAACGGCATCTCCAGGAGCTCCTCCATGGTGAAGCCGCGGTAGGTGAACTCCTTCTTGCGCCTCGCCTGGATCGCTCCCTTCTTCTTCCTCTGCTTCCTCCTCGAGGCCTTGGTCCCCGTGAGCGGTTTTTCCTCAGCCATCAGGATCACTTCTCCTTCTTCTTCTTTTGAGGCGAGAGCCGGCCGACCTTCCTTCCGGGCGGGGCGTTGCGGCCCACCGTGCTGGGCTTGCCAACATGCGGGTGGCCTCCACCGCCGTGCGGGTGGTTGACCGCGTTCATCGCGATACCTTTCACCTTGAAGTACGCCTTGCTCCTGGAGCGGTAGGCGTGGAATTTGTTGCCGGCCTTGCCGAAAGGCTTCTCCGTGTGCCCACCGCCCGCCACGGTCCCGATGGACGCGCGGCAGCGGGGGTCGAAGGTCTTGAACGCGCCGGAGGGCATGAGGACGATGACCTTCTCGCCCCTGCTGACCAGCGTGCCAGCGGAGCCCGAGGTCCGTATGAACTTCCCTCCGTCCCCGGGGCGCGCCTCGATGTTGTGCACCAAGGTCCCCTCAGGGAGGATCGCCAGGGGCAGGACGTTGCCGGAGGCCAGGGGCGCGTTGGCGCCGACCATGACCTCCTGTCCCACCATCATCCCTTCCGCGGCGATGAGGTTCTGCACCTTCCCGTCGAACTCGACCTGGGCCAATGGCCCGAGCCGTCCGGGGGCGTGCACTATGTCCAGGATCTTGCCGGTGATGTTGGCGCCCTCGGGGTGCTTTACGGCCCCAAGGTGCCTGTGGCTAGGGGACCTATAGACCGGTCCGCCCTTCCCGCGCCTTTGCTGTCTGAGTTGTTTTCCCATTCATCCCACCTCAGAACACTCCGACCCTCATGCCGACGTCCTCGGCCGAGTAGCCCTCTGCGAGCTTGATGATCGCGTGCTTTCCTTCCTTGTCAATCTTGGTCCACACGTGCGCGACCTTGACATCGAAGCGCCTCTCGAAGGCGGCCTTGATGTCGGCCTTGCTCGCTTCACGCCTCACGATGAACTCCAGGCGGTTCCCGTCCTTGAAGTCCTGGGTGGGCGTGCCGGTCATGTGGTTCATGGTCTTTTCCGTCACATACGGATGCAATAGTATCTGGTCTAGCCTGGACAAGCTCACCACTCTCCTATCATCTTGAGGGCCGCCTGGGAGAACACTGCTAGCCTTCCCGCGTCCCCGCCCGGTGCCAGGGTCCCCGGGTTTAGCTGGTCCGGTGCCATGATCTCCACTCCCGCCAGGTTCTTGGCGCCCTTGAAGATGGGCGCCTCCTTGTTGGAGACGACGATGAGCAAGGAGCGACACGACTTGTACCGGCGCCCGCGCATCTTGCCCTTGCCGGGGCGGACCTTCTTGCTGTCCTTGGCCCTGGTGACGTCGTCCTGCAGGCCCACGGACTCCAAGGCCTTCAAAACGTCCGCGGTGGTCTCGAGCTTCTCCACGGAGTCCTCGAAGACGACCGGCAGGGTCACCTCCTCGTTGAACCGGTGCCCGCGCTTCTTCACCATGTCATTGTCGGAGAGCGCCGCCAGTGCCGACCAGCGTGCCAGCGTCCTCTCCTTCCTGTTGACCTTCAGCTCCCAGGATTTTTCGACCATGGGGGGGAACGCGCGCCTGCCGCCCACGTTGTTGGGCGATTCGGCGCCCTTCGCGCCCTGGGACAGGCGCTGCACACGTGCCGCGCCGCGGCCCTTGCCCCATGTGGAGACGGCATGCCTCATGCCCGCTCCGGGCTTGGAGCCGTAGGGTTGCCTCTTGTTCGACTCCTCGGCGATGACCGCCTTCCTGATGACGTCAGGGCGATAGGAGGTCTTGAACTGGGAGGGAAGCTCCGCCTTTCCGACCACATCGCCCTTGACCGAGTAGACGTTGACATTCTTGTTTGTCATGTCCTATGCCCCCTGCTTGCTCTCGGTGGAGACGTACACGATGTTCGGGGCCTCCTTGAGCGGCGCGGACTTCCTCACTGGGTCTCGCAGGCGGACCAGACGCTTGGTCGGTCCGGGAACGGATCCGTGTATCAGAACGTAAGAGTTGACGACCTGCCCGTAGTGGAGGAAGCCGCCCTTGGGGTTGACCTCCTCTCCGGTCTGGCCGATCTTGATGATGCGCTTGTTCATCTCCGTCCTCTGGTGGTAGCCTACCTGA
>Ga0209254_10001725_pt1 | contig 19709 bp, 18 predicted proteins | sample FrelakmetDIP11DI_FD_187148 | JGI IMG/M metagenome (GOLD analysis project Ga0209254, IMG submission 187148) | Freshwater lake sediment microbial communities from the University of Notre Dame, USA, for methane emissions studies - DIP11 DI (SPAdes)... | ecosystem: Environmental > Aquatic >...
CTTCCGGTCTGACTGTCCCCGAAGCAATAACCTTTGCTGAATCGACAGGAATTCTTATGGTCCGCGATGGTATTACATCAAGAAGTTCTGTTGAGGATACCTGGAATTTGGTGGCTTTGTTATCGCTGCTTACATAATCTATAATAGTGGAAATATTAACCGGATCTTTAGTCTTCTCCACAATAAAAACCTGGTTATTTACGCCGTCGTAATATTTCTTTGCGGGAAGTGTGACAGGAAGAGGATCCGATTCATAGGTTTTCCTTTTCATCTGGTTTATGTACCAGTCGGTATTCAGAAGCATGAGGTTGCAGACTCGCACATCTGTCCTCTTGCCCTCAACCTCCTGGGCGTACCACAATGGGAAAGTATCATTATCCCCGTTTGTAAAGAGTATAGCCCCGGGTGCGCACGAATTCAGATAATTAAATGCTACGTCACGTGCAAGGTAACGACCTGACCTGTCATGATCATCCCAGTTTTCAGAACCCATTATCACAGGAACCGCAAAGAGGCATAAAGCACCTGCGACGGGAGCCGAGATCTTTTCTCCGGTAAGTTTTGAAAGCACTTCAAAAATGGCAAGTACTCCGAGGCCAATCCAGACAGCAAAGAAGTAAAATGAACCTACATAGGCATAATCTCTTTCCCTGGGCTGGTTTGGATACTGGTTCAGGTAAATGACAATTGCTGCTCCGGTCATAAGGAAAAGCAATACAATCACCCACCAGTTCTTATAATCCCTGTTCAGCTGGTAAAATAATCCAATAATCCCAAGAAGGAACGGCAGAAGAAAATAGACATTCCGGGAAGTGTCCTTCTTCATGGCAGCCGGCAGATCAGGAGATCCCACCCGTATTTCATCGAGGAACCTTATCCCGGTTATCCAGTTACCGTTAACAGCTCCGCCAGTCCCCTGAGTATCATTCTGCTTGCCTGAAAAGTTCCACATAAAATACCTGAAATACATGTACCCGAACTGATAGGTGAGCATAAACCTCATGTTCTCACTGAATTTGGGTTTCCTGATTATCTCCTTCTCTCCCTCCTGATTTGTTACACTTACAGGAACCCCTTTGATTTTACCCCATTCTTTGTAAACAGCCTCATGATCACTCTGATCGCTCCATATTCGCGGGAACAGGGTAATGAATCGCTGATCATATTCACGTTCAAGGTTATAGGCACTTATTTTATACTTTCCGTTTTCAAAAACATATTTAGGTTTTCCGTTCTTGTAGGCAGTCGTGGGAGCATTGTAATAGGGCCCTCTGAAAAGAGGACGTTCTCCATATTGCTCCCTGTTAAGAAAATAGAGCAGGCTGAATGGATTTTCGGGCTGGTTCTCATTCAAGGGTGGATTTGCCAAAGACCTGATGACAATGATTGCATTTGAGGAGTATCCTATCAGGATGACCATAACGGCAACAAGTACTGTGTTTAAGACTGCGCGGTTTTTTCCTGCAAGGTACCATATTAAACCTGCTACCGCTCCCAGAATCAGTATGTTAAGCAGGATTGAATCTGAAATCACCCATAATCCCGTCAGAAATATGGCCCCGCAGGCCAAGAGTGAGTTTTTAGTTTTTTCATTTGCAGAAAATGTCGATTTTACAGCCAGTATAAAGAACACAATCAATAGAATGAAATGGAAGATCATGCCGCTGTTTGGAGGAAGTCCGAGCCGGTTGACGAAAACCAGATCAAGCTTCGATGATATTTTTATAATACCGGGTATCATTCCAAACAATATCAAAGTGAGTATAATGACCGAAATCCCGAGGGAGATCAAAAACCCTTTCCAGTTGAACCTGTATTTCCTGAAATAATATACTAGTACAATAGCCGGGAGAGTAAGCAGGTTAAGCAGATGCACCCCTATTGAAAGTCCCATAAGAAAAGCAATAAGGATTATCCATCTGTCAGCAAATTTTTCATCAGCCACATCCTCCCATTTAAGTATTGCCCAGAAGACTGCTGCAGTAAAAAGTGACGACGAGGCATAGACCTCACCTTCAACAGCTGAAAACCAGAAAGAATCGGAGAAAGTGAAAGCCAGGGCACCAACTGTACCGGCAGAAATAACTGCAATAATCCTGGGAATACGCAAATCGTCATCCGACCTGATAATGATCTTCCGTGCAAGATGCGTCACCGTCCAGAAAAGAAAAAGTATGGTAAATGCACTTGCAAGAGCCGACATTGAATTAACCATTACCGCAACTCTTGAGGTATCACCTCCGGCAAACAGCGAAAAGAATCTTGCCATAACCATAAATACAGGATTGCCGGGAGGATGTCCCACCTCTAACTTATATGCTGAAGCGATGAATTCCCCGCAATCCCACAGGCTTGCAGTTGGCTCCGTGGTCATCAGATAGGTTATTGCAGCAATCGTAAAAACTACCCAGCCACTAATATTATTTATCAGTCTGAATCTTTTCATCATATAATGATTTTATTTCAAAGTATGGCAAAACCTTCATATAGCTGATTATTAAACTATTGTGTTTGCGAATTTTAATACAGGGAGGTTTCATCAGTTTTTCCTGTTCAGTCAAATATTACTACCGGAATATTGACCGGTGAAATTAGTAAATTTTTCAGACTATGGCTCAGGGTTGGGGTACTCACTTATTTTGCTATTTTTGATCAAACGATTTTGCATGAAATATCTTTCGTTTTGTTTCTCCTTCCTGCTCCTTTCGATTTTTTCAACCTCAAATGCCCAGTATTATAATACCGGGCAGGATCCAGGATCACTGAAATGGGTACAGATAAAAACTGACAGGCTTACAGTTGTCTATCCGGAAACTTACGGGAAGGCAGGTATAGATTTTGCATTCTCTCTCGACAGAGCATACTCAAAACTTTCGATGCTCTATCCCGGGAAGAAATTCAGGATCCCTGTTATAATCCATAATTATACAACCGAATCAAACGGTTATGTTGCCTTGGCACCCAGCAGGATGGAAATATATCCGACGCCTGAGCAGAATTCAATCCCCCTTGATCCAAACACGCAACTTGCAGTTCATGAACTGACACATGTACTGCAGATGGAATCCCTTAATAAAGGTTTCACAAAAGCAATGACATATATTTTAGGCCAGCAGTTCCCGGGAATTGTATCGGTCATGCTGCCCGTATGGTTCCTCGAAGGTGATGCGGTGTTTTCCGAATCGGTCCTCACGGAATCCGGACGGGGAAGAAATCCCTCTTTTCAGAAGCAGCTTAAAGCTCTGATGCTTGAAAAAGGCAGTCTTTACAAATATGATAAAATTGTTAACGGATCATTCAGGGATTTTGTCCCGGATAACTATCAGTCGGGATACCAGATGATGGCATGGTCATATTCGAAGTATGACCGGCAGCTATGGAAAAAAGCACTGGATTTGACTGCCGAAGCACCCTTTACTCTCAATCCTGTCAATCTTAGCCTCAGCAAATCTGCTTCTCTTACAAAAATAAAACTCTTCAGGGAGACTTTTGATACTCTAAGGACCTTATGGAGATCAGATGATTTAAAATCGGGAAAAGAAACCTATGCAACACTGAATCCCTCAAAAGGGAAGGAATATGTCAACTATCATTCTCCGGTACTTGCAGGGCCTGATAGTATTATTGCCATACGAACTTCACTCTCCGATCCTCCGTGCTTTGTTTTAATAAGGCCTTCGGAGAAAACCGAAAAAAAGATCCATACCCCCGGCTACACATATCCCTGGTTCATAACCTACGGGAAAGGGAAAATTGTGTGGGTTGAAACACATTCCGATCCGAGATGGGAAAACAGAACCTGGACAGTAATAAAAATTAAGGATCTCCGGGATAATATTACCCGCCAGCTATCGTCAAAAACAAGGTACATGTCAGCATCCGTTTCGAACGATGGCAACTTTATCGCAGCAACAGAAAACACTATTGATAACAGGAATAATCTTGTCATTCTGGATGCCTGGAACGGAAATATACTTGAAACTGTTCCTGCCCCGGAAAACTCTTCACTTCAGAGGCCACAATGGGATGGAACAGGAAATCTGCTTACTGTTATTTTCTTAACAGACAAAGGAGAAGGAATAATGTCGTACAACCTGAAGGCGAAAACCTGGGATATCCTGATTGATGCCGGTCACAGAGATATCCAGTCGGCATACATCAGAAATGACTCATTATTCTATGTGAGCTCCGGTTCAGGAACAGACAACATCTTTTTGCTGAAGCCCGATAAGTCTGTCGTTTCACTTACAAAGTCAAGATTCGGGATATCTGACCTGAATATAAATGGCCCTTTTTTGCTGTTTTCAGATTACTCATCATCAGGAAACAATATCTGTTATACAACCCTTTCGTCAGGCACCGGAAATGAAGAAACTTACAATGCACAATCCTCCTTCCTGATCAACAGGTTTGAACCTGACAGTCCGGCTTCAAAAGAGTATTCAGAAAAAATCTATGAACCCTTACCTTACAAAAAATGGCAGCATCTGTTCAGATTTCACAGCTGGATGCCGTTTTATGCAGATATAGAAAGAATCCGGAACGATCCTGCATCAATAAAGCCCGGCTTTACCCTTATGTCACAAAATAATCTGAGTACGCTGATTTCCACTTTTGGCTATGAATATTCCGACAGCAGGCATAAACTTCATACAAGAATTAACTGGCTTGGCTGGTATCTGGCCTTCGAATCACGTCTTGATTTCGGAAATCTCCCGGAAGTTGTAAAATTCAATCAGCCAGTGGATGATCCCGCAGATATTACAAATGGTGTTGAGTGGACAAACACAGTTTCTCTGCCCCTGTCATTCCAGGGCGGCCGGTTTACAAGATATCTGGATCTTTCAGCCTCTTCAAAATACAGAAACGACTACATATATTTAAAAGAGCAGGCATCATACGACAAGGGACAGAACCAGTTAACAGGCAGGATATATTTTTCAAATTATCAGAGGTCAGCATATCGCGATATCTATCCAAAATGGGCTCAGGTTCTGGATATCAGCTATTCTTTTCACCCCTTCGACAGCGATATTTACGGAGATATAATCACAACCAGAACTGCCTTCTATTTACCAGGACTCTTAAAGAATAACGGTCTCAGACTGCGTCTTGAGGCTGAAAAACAGAATCCGGAAAAATTCATTCTCGGAAACAGGACATCATTCTCCAGAAGCTACGATAATATTATCTCAAAAGAAATCCAGTTTTACTCAGCTGATTATTATATGCCGCTACTTTACCCCGATTTCAATATCTCAAGCCTGTTCTACATGACAAGGATCCGTTCGCAGTTTTTTTACGACATAACGGTTGGAACAGGGAACTATATATATACATCCGGGGAGCAGGGAAACACTACTGAATACCATGACTACATGGAATCATTCACATCGTTCGGGCTTGAGCTGATGTCGGATTTTTATTTATTCAGGATGCCTTTTATGGTATCGGCAGGAGTCCAGGCTTCATGGCGTAACCCCGGGGAAGTTCCCTATCTTAAATTTCTGTTTAACATAGATCTCTTTGGAATGAGTATAGGAAAGAAAAAGCTTTCGGGCGAAATGAATTAAAGTGTTCGTGCAGTTTCAATTATAAGATCCCACGCCTTTTCTACATGTTCCATTTTTACATTTGTCTGGCCTGTTACCATCCGCAGGGTATAGGTGCCATTTATTAAAGTATGTGTAAGGTAAATCTTCCCGGAGTCGTTAAGACGGTGATTTAGATTTTCATTGATTTTATTTATCTCCTCTTCAGATAATCCTTTCGGCCTGAACCGGAAACAAACAACATTTATTATTACAGAGGCCATGATTTCAAAATCATGTTCCCGTGCTATCATTTCTGAAAGTCGCGCTGCAAGTTTTATGTGATAACGTATTTTTTCGCGGAGTGCTTCAACGCCATACATCCTGATGACACTCCACAATTTCAGGGCACGGAATCTTCTGCCCAGCGGAACCCCCCAGTCGCGGTAATCATTCACACTGCCCCTTGTCCGCGTTTTCAAATACTCAGGAAGTATCTCAAAGGTCCTGATAAGTAGTCCGGGGTTCTTAACGAAATATGCCGAACAGTCAAAATTGGTGAACATCCATTTATGGGGATTGAACACAAATGAGTCGATATATTCCCTGCCATCGATCATCCATTGAAATTCAGGCAGTATAAGTGCTGTTCCGCCCATGGCTGCATCAATATGCAGCCATATGTCATTTTCAGAACAGATCTCGCCTATTTCCCTGACTGGATCAACTGCAGTGGTCCCTGTTGTACAGATGGTGGCAACGACACAGCATGGTTTGAATCCTTCTTTTATATCTCTTTCAACAGCCTTCCTGAGTCTGAAAGGGTCCATTGAAAAGTCATTTCTGACCGGAATCTTAACAAGGTTTTTCCTTCCTATCCCGCAAATCTTAACAGCTTTTTCGACCGATGAGTGCGTCTGTTCGGAGCAATAAATACGTAAAATCCTTTCATTGTACAGTCCTTCCTCATTAATCCGGTATTCAGTTGCTTTTTCCCTGGCCGTCAGTATTGCCGATAATGTGGCAGTTGAAGCTGTATCCTGAATTACTCCTTCAAACCCTGGCGGTAGGCCAATAAGATCCCTGAGCCAGATCATCATTTTCTCTTCCAGTTCTGCAGCCGCAGGCGATGTTTCCCATATCATGCACTGTGCGCTGATTGTTGAAATTATCATTTCAGCAAGGATCGACGGAGGACTTGTATTGGCAGGGAAGTACGCAAAGAAATTCGGGCTTTGCCAGTGCGTTATTCCAGGCATGATGATCTCTTCCAGATCCTTCATAAAGTCACTGAACGATTCAGGTGCAGAAGGCGGGTTTCCGGGGAGTCTGCTGAATATTTCTCCCGGCATTACGGCTGACTTAACCGGATACTTTTCTACATTTTCCATGTAACCGGTCATCCAGTCGACCAGTTCATGGGCATGTTTCCGGAATTCCTCGGGAGTCATTATTAAAAAGTCTATTTTACCGATTCGGCGAGCAGGATGATCTTGTTGGCCCTGACTTCAATTACTCCGCTGCTTATCTCATAAGTTGTTTCATTGTTTGCCTGGTCAACGATAATAACCGGGCCGGCATCAAGTGTGGAAATTATTGGTGCATGGTCTTTCAGGACCTGAAAGGAACCTTTCCTGCCGGGAACCCTGACAGATTTGATTTCTCCTTCAAAGACTTTCCTGTCGGGAGTTATAATTTCGATCTTCATTCTGAATAATTAACTAATGTTGCCGGTTGACGGATACCTGTTGTTTTTAACCAGTAACAAGTAACCTGCAACCAGTAACCGTATCATTTTGACTGTGCAAGTATTCTTTCCCCTTTTTCAATGGCCTCCTCTATTGTACCGACAAGCATAAAAGCCGATTCGGGATATTTGTCAACTTTACCTTCGAGTATCATATTGAATCCTTTGATGGTTTCCTCTATCGAAACCAGGGCCCCCTTTATGCCGGTAAACTGTTCGGCAACATGGAAGGGTTGTGACAGAAATCTTTGAACTCTTCTTGCCCGGTGAACAACAAGCTTATCATCTTCCGAAAGCTCATCCATTCCGAGAATTGCAATAATATCCTGAAGTTCGTTATATCTCTGAAGCAACTCCTTGACCTTCTGGGCACAATTATAGTGTGCTTCACCCACAATATCCGCAGTGAGGATTCTGGAAGTCGAATCAAGCGGATCGACAGCCGGATAGATACCGAGTTCAGAGATTTTACGGCTTAAAACGGTTGTTGCGTCAAGGTGTGCAAACGTTGTTGCAGGGGCAGGGTCAGTAAGGTCGTCAGCCGGGACATAAACTGCCTGCACAGAAGTAATTGATCCGTGACGGGTAGACGTAATCCTTTCCTGCATAATACCCATCTCAGAGGCAAGTGTAGGTTGATAACCCACAGCTGAGGGCATACGCCCCAGCAGGGCAGATACTTCAGAACCTGCCTGTGTAAAACGGAACACGTTATCCATAAAAAACAGGATATCCCTTCCTTTGCTTTTCCCGTCGCCATCCCTGAAATGTTCGGCAACCGAAAGTCCTGAAAGGGCAACTCTGGCCCTGGCCCCGGGCGGTTCATTCATCTGTCCGAAGACAAGGGCAAGCTTTGACTCTTTTAAAGCTTCGATATCTACTTTTGAGAGGTCCCATCCTCCCGATTTCATATTCTCAAGAAATTCCTTTCCATAATTTATTACGCCTGCTTCGATCATCTCGCGCAGAAGATCGTTTCCTTCTCTTGTTCTTTCCCCGACACCTGCAAAAACTGATAATCCCGAATACGATTTTGCAATATTGTTTATAAGCTCAAGGATTACAACAGTCTTGCCTACACCAGCCCCTCCGAAAAGTCCGATTTTCCCACCTTTTGAGTATGGTTCAATGAGGTCAATTACCTTGATACCTGTATAAAGGACTTCCTTTTCAGTCGAAAGCTCATCATATTTGGGGGGTTTACGATGTATGGGGTATCCTCCTTTCTTATCGAGCGCGCCAATACCATCAATTGCTTCACCGGTAACGTTCATCAGACGACCCTTGATCTGTTCACCGATAGGCATGGTGATAGGCAATCCTGTGGCAATTACCTCCAACCCTCTGCGCAAACCGTCGGTAGAGTCCATTGCTACTGTTCTGACTGTGTTCTCACCTATATGCTGCTGGCACTCCACAACGAGAGTTGAACCATCTTTCCTCTTTATTTCAAGAGCATCATAGATATCAGGCATATCCATTCCCTGTCTTTCAAACGTTACGTCAACCACTGGTCCGATAATCTGGCTGATCTTACCTGTATTCTTTGCCATAGATCCGAATTGTTTATAGAGGTTTATAATATTTGTTACTTTCTTTTCTTATCAGTTTCCGGTTTTTCATTTCGATTCTCAATGATCACGTCCCTCAAGTGAACTTGTCATTAGTATCAGTTCTTCCTTCCGTTCCTGCTGCACATTAACCTTTTTAAGGGAATTCAAAGCGGCCCTGAGATATTCATTTGACAGGTTTTCGGAGAAGTTTTTGACATTCAGCTGATTGTAGATTTCAGTCACCAGCTTTATCTTGGTTGAATGGTCGGTCGTTTCAGATGAATAAATGTCGTGAAGCTTTTTTCTCTGCTCAGGGGAGGCAATCTCGGATGCCTTTACATAAAGCATTGTTTTCTTCCCTGCAACTATATCTCCACCTGAACTCTTGCCGAATATTTTTACATCACCGTAGGTGTCAAGAATATCGTCCTGGATCTGAAATGCGAGTCCCAGGTTCCTGCCATACTCGTAAAGAGCTTCCGCTTCTTTTTCATCGGCACCTCCAAACATGGCTCCTATCTTTACTGATGCGGCAATCAAAACTGCGGTTTTAAGTTCAATCATCCTGAGGTACTCTTCATGCGACACAACCACTGCTTTCTCAAAATCCATATCGAGCTGCTGTCCAATGCATACATCAATTGCAGCTTTGTTGAAAACCCGGAATACCTTTTGCAGCAAATGCGCGGGTGACTGAAGGAAACAATCATTTGTAATAAATGCCATGACATCACCTGACAGAATTGCCTGGTTAGAGTTCCATTTGTTATGTACAGTCGGGAATCCCCGTCTGACAGTGGCTTTATCCATGATATCATCATGAACCAGGGTAAAATTATGGAAGATTTCAAGTCCCGTTACAGGTATTATGGCATCATCAATTTTATCGCTGAAAAGGTTATATGCCATCAGGGCGAGGACCGGCCGCAACCTTTTTCCTCCCATTGAAAGAATATACTTAACCGGATCAATAAGTTTCTCTGATTCAGTATTATAGGAAAGATTGACCAGTGCAGTATTAATTATTCTCTTAAGTCCCGATTGATTGTACATTTTTCTTTCAGCAATCTGTATTTAGGTTATCATCCTTTAAGTGCTTCGGCCCCGCATACAACCTCAAGAATCTGGTTTGTTATTGCAGCCTGCCGCGCCTTATTGTATTGAAGCGTCAGTTCCCGGATCATTGTTGTGGCATTATCTGTGGCTTTATGCATTGCTGTCATCCGTGCTCCGTTTTCTGCCACAAAAGAATCAAGCACTGCTTTATAAAACTGTATTTTAAGCGATTTAGGTATAAGTTCCTTTACAATGGCTTCCTCGTCAGGTTCATAAATATAATCTACAGGCACGAATGATTTTCCTGTTTCCGCAGGTTTTTCAACGGGCAGAAAAACTTCGGTAGTAAGCTGCTGCACTGCAGCATTTTTAAAATGGTTATAAATTATCTCAACCCTGTCGACCTCGCCGATGATAAAACTGTTCATTACATTTCCGGCAACAGCCGAGACTTTTTCAAATGTCACATCATTAAGAAGATCGTTGCTTTCGGCTGCTATATTCAGTTTCTGCTTTCTGAGATAATCAAAACCTTTTTTACCCACCGCGAGAAACTTTACATTGTTCTTTTTAAATTGTTCAAGATAGTTGTCTGCGATAACTCTTTTTGCCTCTTTTATAACATTTGAATTAAATGCACCGCAAAGACCTCTGTTTGATGTAATAATAACTATCAGGATTTTTTCGGGCGAAGCTGATCTGCTGAATACATTTTCCACTTCAGAATCGGCAATGCTTTGTGACAGGTTCAGAAGTATCTCCTGCAGCTTGTTTGCATAGGGTCGCAACCTGACAATCTTATCCTGTGCTTTTCTCAGCTTGGCAGCAGCTACCATCTTCATTGCCGAAGTAATCTGGCGGGTTGACTTCACTGAAGTGATCCGGATCCTTATAGCTTTTAAATTCGCCATTCAAGATTTTTTAGTTCAGTTATGACAGTCTCTTACATTTTGTATTTCTTCACAAGTTCAAGAGCTGTTTTTTCAAGGATGTTTGTAATGTCATTGTTCAGTATTCCGGCACCAAGCTGATCAAGAATATTCCTGTGGTTAAGATCGAGGTATTCGATGAATTCACTTTCAAATTCCCTTACTTTGTTTACAGGAACATCCTTAAGTAATCCTGAAGTCCCGCAATAAATTATTGCGATCTGTTTCTCCACCGGTACAGGAGCATATTGAGGCTGTTTAAGTATCTCAACATTCTTTGCACCCTTATTCAGGATTGCGAGTGTTGAAGCATCAAGATCGGACCCGAATTTCGAAAAAGCCTCAAGTTCACGGTACTGGGCCTGATCGACTTTCAGGGTTCCTGCAATTTTTTTCATTGCTTTCACCTGGGCATTGCCGCCGACTCTTGAAACCGAGATTCCGACATTGATTGCAGGTCGTACACCTGAGTTGAAGAGACTTGATTCGAGAAAGATCTGTCCATCGGTTATTGAGATCACGTTTGTCGGAATATATGCTGAGACGTCACCTGCCTGGGTTTCGATGATTGGCAAAGCTGTAAGTGATCCTCCTCCTTTTACAAGATGGCGTATCGATTCCGGAAGATCGTTCATCTGCCTGGCCACCTCATCCGATTCAATGATCTTGGCAGCTCTTTCAAGGAGTCTTGAATGGAGGTAGAAAACATCTCCGGGGTATGCTTCACGGCCTGGTGGCCGGCGAAGAAGAAGTGAAACCTCCCTGTAGGATACAGCCTGTTTTGAGAGGTCATCATAAATAATCAGTGCATCCCTTCCGGTATCGCGGAAGAATTCTCCGATAGCAGCTCCTGCAAAGGGAGCATAGAATTGAGAAGCGGCAGGATCGGAGGCTGTTGCAAGAACAATAACAGTATAATCAAGAGCCCCATTCTCCTCAAGGGTTCTTGCAATATTTGCAACTGTAGAGCCCTTCTGCCCGACCGCGACGTAAATACAGTATACCGGTTTTCCCTTTTCGAAATTACTTCGCTGATTTATTATGGTGTCAATTGCAATGGCTGTTTTGCCCGTCTGACGGTCTCCGATAATAAGTTCCCTCTGCCCCCTTCCAATAGGGATCATGGCATCGATGGCTTTAAGACCTGTCTGAAGAGGTTGTTTAACAGGCTGTCTGAATATTACACCAGGGGCTTTTCTTTCAAAAGGGAGCTCAAAGAGTTCTCCCTCAATAGGACCTTTGCCATCCAGGGGCTGGCCTGTGGGAGTAATTACCCGGCCAAGCAATCCCTCTCCTGCCATAATGGATGCAATCCTGCCGGTACGCTTAACAATATCCCCTTCATTAATTTCTTCGGTTGGTCCGAGCAGAACAGCCCCGATATTATCCTCTTCAAGATTGAGGACTATTGCTTTGATACCATTCTCGAACTCAATCAGCTCATTTGATTCGGCGTTCGAAAGTCCGTAAATCCGTGCAATTCCGTCTCCAACCTCAAGAACAGTGCCTACCTCTTCGAGCTGAACGCCGGTCTGAATACCTTCAAGCTGCTGTCTGAGGATTTTAGAAACTTCTGCTGGTTTAATGTTTGCCATATTGTGTAATACTTTAAAGATCTGATTATTAAGGTTAAAGCCTTTGCCATCTTGTTCAGGAAACAAGTTCCTTTCTTATTTTCCTGAGTTTATTCCTTATGCTGGCATCGATGTAACTATCATCTACCTTAAGGATAAATCCTCCGATAATAGTCTCATCTATATTTTCCTTAAGGTCAACTTTCGTTTTAAACAGATTTTCTATCAGGTCGGAAACCTGCTTTTTGATCACCGTATCAACTTTAACTGCAGTTGTAAGAAGAGTTTCGGTGATGCCGTTATATTTCATTGTCTCGTTGACGAATACTCTTGCTATTGCAGGTATATACCTTTCCCTTCCGTTCTTGACAACAATGTCGATGAAGGATAAGGAAAGTTTATGGAAATCGTTCTTAAGCAGATTATGAAGTATCTCCGATTTTTTTGAAGGCCTGATAACAGGATTGGTAAGGAGTTCTTTCATCTCGGGAAGGTGACAGATTTCATTAATAAGGATCATATCCCGGTTAATCCTGTCGAGAATCTTTTTATCGAGAGCTGACTGGAAAAGGGCTCTTGAGTACCTTACGGATATTCTGCTTTCGTTCATTATTTAAAAGCTGTCTAGTTTTTACTGAAATCAACTTCTTTCAGGTAGTTTTCGATAAGTTTTTGTTGCTCACCTGTTTGTTTAAGCTTTTCTCCAAGCAGTTTTGAGGCAATTTCAACCGAAAGGTTTGCCACCTGGTTGCGAATATCAGTAATAGCTAATGCCTTTTCCCTTTCGATGCCGGCTCTGGCTTTTTCAATAAGTTTCTCAGCTTCCTCCGATGCTTTGCCTTTTGCTTCCGCTATCAGTTTATCACGTATATCGCGGGCTTCTTTCAGGATCCCTTCTCGTTCTTCCCTTGCTTTTTTCAGAACAGCCTCATTATCGCTCTGAAGCTTTGCCATCTCTTTTCTTGCTTTTTCGGCTGATGCAAGTGATCCTTTTATCATTTCATCGCGGGCTTTCACAGCACTCAGAATCGGTTTCCAGGCGAATCTGGAGAGAAGAAGAAAGAATAATCCAAAAATAAGGACTGACCAGAAAACAAGACCAATCCCCGGCGAAGTAAGACTGTTAGCTAATATTACCATATCCTTAGAATTAAATCAGTTCATAATTAAATGAAGGCCTGCAACCAACCGTTGCAGGCTTCAAAATCTCTTCTCTTATTTTGTAATAAGAGCCACAACAATTGCGAACAGTGCTGCCCCTTCAATAAGAGCAGCAGCAATAATCATTGCGAGCTGGATCTTTGAATAGGCTTCCGGCTGACGTGCAATGGCATCCATTGCTGAGCCGCCTATCCTGCCAATACCAAGTCCTGCGCCTATTACTGCAAGTCCTGCGCCAATTGCTGCAAAAGTACTTCCTGTCATAATTAAAAAATTAGTTTAACAATTATTAATGATGTTCCGAAGGTATAGCCATACTAATAAAGAGAGATGACAACAGTGTGAAAATATATGCCTGAAGGAATGCCACCAGAAGTTCGAGGCAATCCATGAAGATCACAAATAATATCGAAATAGGTGCTACTGCAAGCGAATCAAAAATGAATATAAGGCATAGGAGGCTTAGAAGGATAATATGACCGGCTGTTATGTTTGCAAACAATCGGATCATCAGTGCAAAGGGTTTTGAAATGATCCCTATAATTTCCACGGGTATCATTACCGGTAAAAGCCAGAATGGGACACCCGGGGCGGCAATAATATGTCTCCAGTAGGTTTTGTTGCCACTGAACTGTGTAATCAGAAATGTACATAACGCAAGCACAAAAGTAAGGGCAATATTCCCTGTAACATTTGCTCCAAAAGGCGGAGGAAAAGGAATCAGACCCATCAGGTTGTTTATCAGAATAAAAAAGAAAACTGAAAGAAGATACGGCATATATTTTTCATACCTCTCCTCCCCGATATTTGGTATTGCAATATCATCACGGACAAACAGGACAGCAGGTTCGAGAAAGCTCTGTATCCCTTTTGGATGGCTTATCCCGGTTTTTCTATAGGAGCGGGAAAGCGAGATAAAAAGCCAAAGCCCGATAAGAGCGGCTGCCAGCATCCCTACCACAGTTTTTGTCATCGACAGATCGAGCGGCAGGTTTTTTTCGTCCACTTCTCCTGCTTCATGAACAGTAACAATTTTACCTTTCAGGTCGCCCTCCTCCTCAAGCTTATAACCTTTGTAGACATTCCCGTGAGCCAGCTTTCGTGAGGAAAAAACATCAAACCCTTTCTCTTTGGAATAAAGGATCACAGGAAGATAGAGCGCTATATTTCTGCCATCCTTCAGTGTAAGCAGGTGCCATTCGTGAGAATCGGCAATATGATCAAGGATAAAGGTGCTGGCATCAAATTCCGGTTTTTCCTTCTGATCCATATGTTCCTCCTGAGCCGAAAGGAATAATGGGTCCATCAGAATAAACAGACTGAAGAGAATACTTTTGGCAATTCGCATCATGAAATCAGTATAATAGTATTATAAAGATTTGCGTTTCAATGTGTTCAGCATAAAGATTATTGAATACAATGAGAATGCTAAATATAAGATAAAAAATATTAATAGTGTAAACGGGTAAGTTTTTTTTAACACCTGAAACCAGATAAGGGCAAAGACCATTTCAAGAAGCAGCTTAACTGTAATGGCTACCAGAATATGCATTGTCTGTGAGCCGGGGTCTTTATTTTCTCCCCTGCAAAAAACAAAAAGGGATATTCCTGCAATAACTGAATAACACATAGTCTGTATTACAATATCGCTGAATATAAGATTTAAGGCGGTGAAGGTTGTCAGGAAGTATCCTGTCAATAAAACAGCAAGGTCAAGAAGAAGCAATCCTGTTAAAACCTTTTTAAATGCCACAGGGATCAATGATCATTTTATAAAATCTTTGACGGCAATGTAGATACCTGCAAATACACCGAACAGAGACAGTACGATCGTAAAAACCGGTGTTGATAATCCAAGAAGTTTATCAAGCTTGATTCCGCCATATGTCATAACCAGGATAACTATTATCATCTGGAATGCCAGCGCTGAGTATTTTCCGAAATCCCCGAATCCTTTACTTTCCGGATTTTTCGGAGCTTTTTTCTGGTTCTTTTGGTCTTGTGAAAGATTCTCCTTCATTATTTTCGCTTTCACTCATTTTGCAGTTTCCGGTGAATTTTGCACCTGGTTCAATTGAAAGCTTGAAAGTAATTATATCCCCGGATATTTTTGAATCTGATTTAAGTGTAAGAAGCTGACTTACAGAGATCCTGCCTTCCACATTCCCCGAGACCTCTGAGTTTTTACAGAAAACCTCACCTTTGACTTTTCCGGTCGACCCAATCACAACCTTCCCTTTTGTTGTAAGGTTTCCGGTAAGAAATCCGTCAATTCGTATATCCCCGTTTGATTTTATATCTCCGGTTATTTCGGTTCCGTTACTGATAAGGTTGATTGTAGCGTTGTCAGTCTCGTTATATTTTCCCATTTTTTCCCAGAATTATATACAAACATAATAACTCACAAATATAAAAACTATTGCAATGAAAAATAATTTTGTTCCCTGTTAAATTCATCAGATGGGAGAGACGGCTAAAGAGGCTGTCAAAAAAGCACTCTTTTCACTTTTCACCCATGAATCCTACTGATTCTTCTGTCAGTACAAGCCTGAAGGGGACCGACCGTTAAGGAATTGTCCAGTGGGCAATTTAAGGGAGGTGCCAGCTTGCAGGGGCGGATTTAGTAATTACTATTTATTAAAGCCTTTTAGGCCTGCACTGACTGAAGTGTCAGCGGGGAAAGAGGGAAAAAAAGACAAAGTTATATAATGATGGATCAGGAATATTAATCCTGATCATATGCCCACTTGAGATACATAGCGCCCCAGGTAAATCCACCTCCGAAAGCAGCGAGTATGATCTTGTCTCCCTTATTAAGCTTTTTTTCATATTCCCACAGGCACAGGGGGATGGTGGCAGCAGTGGTATTACCGTAATTCTGAATATTTATCATAACCTTTTCGGGCGGCAATCCCATTCTTCTTCCAGTAGATTCGATAATCCTGAGATTTGCCTGATGAGGCACCAGCCAGGCGATATCTTCAGCTTTAAGATTATTACGTTCCATAATCTCTGCAGCTACATCGGCCATATTTACAACAGCAAATTTGAATACACTCTGGCCCTCCTGATAAACATAATGCTCCCTTGCATCAATTGTCTCATGCGAAGCAGGCTTTGCTGATCCTCCGGCTTTCAAATGAAGGAACTTGCGACCCGAGCCGTCAACATGAAAAATATAATCAATAATCCCGGAATCGCCGGTTGTAGGTTCCAGCAGAACTGCGCCTGCAGCATCCCCGAAAAGAGGGCAGGTTGTCCTGTCAGTGTAGTCGGTTATTGACGACATCTTATCAGCTCCCACTATCACTACTTTTTTATATTTGCCGGTTTCAATAAAAGCAGCACCTGTCTGAAGGGCAAAAATGAAACCCGAGCAGGCAGCTCCAAGGTCAAAGCTGAATGCGTTTTTTATCCCGACCTTATCGGAAATTATATTGGCTGTTGCCGGGAATTGCATATCGGGGGTAACCGTGGCGCATATAAGCAGATCAACCTCATCAGGTGAGGTTCTGGTCTTTTCCAGAAGCCCTCTTACAGCATTTTCACCAAGGTCAGAGGTTCCCTGGCCTTCACCTTTAAGGATCCTTCGTTCCCTTATTCCGACTCTCTGCATTATCCATTCGTCGGAAGTATCAACCAATTTTGAAAGTTCGAAATTGTTGAGCCTGTATTCCGGAACCCAGGCATGAATTCCGGTTATTGCAGCCCGCATATTTCCCATATTAAATTGCTTCTATAATCTTCTGCGACAGGCTCGCCTTAACAACGGCCCTCGTCTGAAGGATCATGTTCATCACGGCTTTTCTCTTTGAAATGCCATGCCCTATTACCACGTTGGCATTAATTCCCACGATCGGGGTTCCTCCAATATTTTCAAAATTGAAACGCTCAATAAACGGGTGAGAAATGTTAATTTTTTTTGAGATTGAATAAAAAGCTTCTGCCTGTTTAAGAACTATATTTCCGACAAAACCGTCGCATACCACCACATCAGTAATATTCTCATGGAAAAGAGCGTGACCCTCGACATTTCCTGTAAAATTTAAGCCGGGATGCTCCTTCATCAGTTCAAAAGCAGCCTTAACAGCTGAGGTCCCTTTCGTCTCCTCCTCACCGATATTCAGCAACCCGACTGAGGGATTACCGATGCCAAGGACAAACTTGGCATACAGGCTTCCAAGGATTCCGTATTGAAGCAGGACATCCGGTTTGCAGTCAGGATTTAGTCCGATATCAAGTATTACAGAATCACGTCCGTCAATACAGGGTAATATCGTTGCCAGAGCCGGCCTGAAGACTCCCGGGATGACATTTACCGTATAGCTGGCTCCGACAAGCATAGCTCCGGTATTACCTGCACTGCAAAAACCGTCAAGAAGATTATTTTTCAGCATCGCATATCCAACAGCAATGCTCGAATCTTTCTTCTGCGAAAACGCTTTTGCAGGATGATCGCCCATCTCGATAAACTGTGATGTCGGAACAATACTGAACAGCGACCGGGAGGTCTTCATTTCATCAAGCTTCGCCAGAATAGACCCTTCGTCACCCAGAAGAAAAAGTGTTTCATCAGCTGACAAATGCTTCAGTGTATCCACTGCACCTTCAATTATAGCATCAGGTGCAAAATCACCGCCCATTACATCAACGCCAATTTTCATATAGCCGAAATTTGATTAAGAAAATCAGGCTGTTGCCTTTTTCTCGACTGCAAGTTTTCCACGGTAGTAACCACACTCAGGACATACCCTGTGATACTGAACTGAAGATCCGCAGTTAGAGCAGGTTCCAACAGTAGGAGCTGTAGCTTTATAATGTGTTCTGCGCTTATCTCTTCTTGTCTTCGAATGTTTGTGTTTGGGATGTGCCATTTTACTCTTTATTAATTATCGTTCATAAGTTTTTTTAATTCGTCCCACCTGGGATCATTGCCTGTCTCCTCTTCAACCAGGTGTTCTTTCAGCTTCTCAAGCATAACGGGATCGCATGTGCTGATCCCTTCTGCATTATCGGGGTGAATTCTCCGGATCGGAAGTGCAAGATGAATAAATTCATAAATATACTGGTTAAGATCTAATTGGTGCTCATCGCGAGACATAGTTATTATTTCCGGATCACTTTCGTCCCTCTCATGACCAAACTTTACAAGCAGCCTGTTTTCACTTTTAACAGGGTGATCGAATCTCTCAAGACACCTGTCACAACAAATCCTGACCTTACCTGAAATTTCAAACTCCAGCTCCATATGTGTGGTGCTCCTGTTCACCTTTGTAACCACTGTAAGCTCACCCTCCTTTATCTCCGACTCTTCAAACAGTTCAAAAAACTCCATATCAACCTCAAATTCAAATATGTGATGTCCATCTTTAATTCCGCTTACTGGTATGGCAAATAATCGGGACATCTTGGAAAATTTTGGTTTGCAAAAATATAAATCCTTCTCCAATTAAAAAAATTATCAACAAAAAAGTAACATTAAATGCTTAAAAAGAGCATCTGCCGGTTTTTTACTGCATCTTACCGATTTTAATTTACCAATGATTATCTTCATTTGTATATTTGGAACAGAATAAAGTCAAAAGTCATGAAAAACAGGGATCATCTTTTTGAAAGACATAAAGAGCATCACCCTCAGGTAGGGGTTGGATTGTTTCTTATTGTTCTGGGGCTTGCACTCCTGGTTGCGACAAATGATCTGCTGCACCTGGGAAGCGTAAAAGATTATTTCACCTGGGAGACAGCACTTGTTTTCATTGGTGCTTTGCTTCTTCTGAACCTTCAGTTTACAGGCGGATTGGTTATGATTTCAATCGGAACCTGGTTTTTCATCGAAAACATGGACTACAAATTACCTGATATTGTCAGATCGATCTACTGGCCTGCAGTAATTGTTCTGATAGGACTCGGTTTTATAATCTCATCCCTCTTCAGGGGAAACAAAAAAACAATTAACTTCAAATAAAACTATAGTCATGGAAACACAAGAAGATTTCAGAGACGGACGCCGTCAGTTTAAAGAAGAGGATGGCAGGAAAGAACATGAAAATCGTATTCCTGCCAATAATAAGACTTTGATTGGAGTAGTACTTGTTCTGGCAGGTTTGTTTCTTGTAATAAGAAATACAGGATTCTTTCCGGAATTCATTGATAATGTT
>Ga0209254_10001726_pt1 | contig 19698 bp, 14 predicted proteins | sample FrelakmetDIP11DI_FD_187148 | JGI IMG/M metagenome (GOLD analysis project Ga0209254, IMG submission 187148) | Freshwater lake sediment microbial communities from the University of Notre Dame, USA, for methane emissions studies - DIP11 DI (SPAdes)... | ecosystem: Environmental > Aquatic >...
GAAGACTGGAAGGGGCGGGATCGACCAGACTGTGGTGCGCCCGGCCTGTCGGCAGGCAAGACTCTGCTGACAGCCGTTCTTGGTGTCTTTGTGCCTTTGTGGTGATGTTCAGCCGACGAGAAATCGGCCGGCTGCGGTCAGGTGTGGGGAGTCCAGCCGGCGAGCTCGCCGTCCTCGAGGGTGTCGCTGAAGATCACGTCGCGCGTCTTCTCGACGTGGACCGCGAACCCGAGGTCTTCCAGCCCGACGACCCCGTTGCCGTCGCGGTCGCCTTCGAAGGACTCCCGCGCGAGCGGGCTGGGAGGAGCCGTTGCCAAAGAGGTCTGCACGGCGCCGTGCTGATACCACAGCAGCCCCGCCCCGGCGGCCAGCGTCGCCGCGGCCGCGACCGGCAGCCACCGGGCCACCCGGCTGCTCGCCGGGGGCTGGAAGGAGGCGAAGGCTGTGCCGACCGCCTTGTCCACCGACGGGGCGGCTGCGCCCTCGAGCTGGGACCGCCACCACGCCGCACACTCCGGGCAGGACAGACGGGCGGCCTCGGCCGCAAAGGCCGATCGGTCATCCAGCCGGCCGAGCGCGAGGTCGAGCACGAGGCGTCCGTGGTCCGGGCAAGCGGGGGCTGGCATCATCATCTCCACCCCTAAGGACGCACCGGATGGTGAGCGGTAACGGCAACATGGGCCGAGCCCGGGCGGTGTCGGCCAGGGCTTGCCCACGTTCCCGCTTCCGCTCGTGTCACGGCGGAGTGACGGCGGAGCCCAACGGGCGAAGCCGCAAGCCGCAGGCGACTTGTCAGGGCGAAGTGCGAAGCACGAAGCCGGAAGCCGGATCCGCGCCCGCTTCCGGATTCGCGCGCGCACAGATCTTATTGAATTGAAATGACTTCACCGCTTCGACCGCCGCAGCTCCTCGAGCCGTTCGCGCAGCCGCTTGCGGGCCCGCATCAGCCGCATCTTGAGCGCGCCCTCGGACAGGCCGACTCGCACGGCCAGCGTCTCGACCGAGATCCCGTCGGCGCGGGCGACCAGCAGCTCCACCACCTCGGCGTCCTCCTCCTCGAGCGCCGCCAGCATGAGGCGCAGCTCGGCCCTCCGCTCGGCATCGGCGTGTGGGTCGTCGTCGCCGGCGAGCTCGAGCGCCTGCTCGAGCTCCTCCTCCCGCCGCACGGCGACGCGGCGCAGGTGGTCGCGGGCGGCATTGGCGGCGATCCTGCGGACCCAGGCGGTGAAGCTGCGCGGGTCCTCCAGGGTGGCGAGCCGCCGCCAGGCGCGAAGCGCCACCTCCTGGGCGAGGTCGCGAGCCGTCTCGTCAGAGCGGACGCCACAGGCGATCAGGGTCGAGCTGACCGCGGCGCGGTGGCTTTGCAGCAGCTCGCGGAAGGCGTCGGGGTCGCCGCCCTGCGCCGCCGTCACCAGCCGCGCCACCTCGTCCCAGTTCCGCGGGTCCGCCATCACGGCAAGCATACCCGGAGGTCGGCGCCGGTGGCGGCGGGTGGGCGCCACAATCCTGCCGAATCGCGGACAGCAAAGCCGGCGTTGCGATCACCGAAGGGGGTTGAGCCGGCGGGCGGCGGGCTGCCAGCGGACCACGCCGACGCTCACGCCCGGCGCTGGTCAGGTCAGGAGCTCGAGGCGGAACTCGGCGAGCAGGCGCGCATCGATCAGGTCCCAGCGGTTGCCCTCGAGCCGGAAGTGGTGGCGGCCGAGGACGAAGGCGCGCTCGAGCTCGCGGGTGAGCTCCTCCTGCGGGCGATTGAGGCGCAGCGTCATGCCGACCGGCAGGTAGGAGACGAAGCGGACGTCGTCGGCGGTGTCGTAAGCGCCGTCGACGCCGGCTGAGGTGATCTCGAGACGCAGCCAGTCGCGATCCGGGTTGAGCTCGCGCGGGCCCCACTCGAAGAACGACGACTGCAGTCCCGCCTCGAGGTCAGCGGCGAGCTCGCGGTCCTCGGCCCAGCGCGCGACCGCGCCGAGCTGGCGGGCGGCCACCCGGTAGGGGCGGCCCCATCCGTCGTCCGCTCGGACTTCGAAGAAGGTCTGCACGGAGGCCGGCGCCATGTCGGTGGTGGCGCCCCAGAAGAGCAGCGGCATCCAGCCGCGCACGTTCATCGTGGCGTAGGGCGCGAGCGTCGTCGCCCAGTCGCCCTCGAAGGAAGGGGCGGCGATCTGCTCGACCGCGAAGCGCGCCGCGGCGGTCGCGATCTCGTGCGCACGGTGGATGGTCACCAGCTCGGCGGCGCGGCCGTCGTCGCCGAAGGCCATCCAGCGCAGGGTGGTGGGGAGGTCGGGCCCGGGGCCGGTGATGCGCAGCCGCATCACGCCGACGACCGGAACGGCGAGGATGGCTCCGTACAGCACGACCCGCATCGCGGTCGAGGCGAGGAGCCGCAGCAGCGATCTGGGAGGATCGACCACGGCAATCGTGGCGTCCCAGCCACAGCCCGCGCAGATGGTGGCGTCCGTTGCGAGGGTCACTCCGCACTTCGGGCAGGAGTCGAAGGCCGTCATGGATCACAGCCTACCTGATACACGAGCAAAAGCAGAGCTTGCCAGGCGTCCCGGGCGCGGAAGCGGGCGCGGCCTGGAGACCGTCGGGAACGGGAACGGGGACGGGAACGGGGACGGAGATAGAAGCGGGAGGACGGCGGGCCCCAGATCATATTCCCTAGATCCCAGATCCTGCCCCATGCCTCCTGCCGGTTGTCGCGACCAGCCGCCTCGTCGGACCCGGCGCGATCGCCGCCATCAGGAAGAACAGCCGCAGCATGAAGGGATGTACGACCTCGCGGCGTGGCCGCCGCACGGTGCACAGGATGACCTCGGCGCAGCGCTCCGGCGTGATCGCCGGGATCAGCCGGCCGACCCCGGGCAGCTGATCGCGGGTGATCCGGTTGTGCTCGAAGTATGGGCTCGACACCTCGCCGAAGACCACGTGGCAGCTGCGCACGCCGGTGCCGATGAGGTCCTGGCAGAGCGCCTCGTGCAGCCCCCGCAGTGCCCACCGCATCGCGGTGTACGACGTGGCGGCGGGCCACGGGATCCGCGAGGCCGGGGAGCCGACGTGGACAAGGAGCCCGGCACGCCGCTCCAGCATGTCGGGCAGGAAGGCCCGGCTCAGGTTGGAGGCGGCGAGGTAGGGCGCGGCGACCATGGCCGCACTCTCCGCGGGCGGCGTGTCCTCGAGGAACTTCCAGGCCCCGACGCCGGCGCTGTTGACCAGCAGCGAGGGCGAGCCGTGCTCGCGACGCACGGTCTCGGCCATTGCGGCAACCTGGCTGCCGTCGGCCGCGTCGAGCGGGGCGACCACGGCGGCGCCGCCGCCGGCGGCAATCGACCGCTGGACTTCGTCGAGTGCAGGTCGACGCCGGGCGACCAGCACGACCTGCCAGCCCGCCCCGGCCAGCGCCTTCGCGGTGGCGGCGCCGATGCCGGAGGATGCGCCGGAGACGACGGCGAGCTCAGGATGCATGGGAGCGCTCCTTGGCCTCAGAGTATGCCACCTTCCGCGGGCCCGTGCCCGCTTCCGCGCCCGCTTCCGATGATGCTCGGGTTGATTCTGCAACGTCGGGCTCGGAAGCGGAAGCGGGATAATGGACGCGACGATGGAACAGACCCCGATCAGCGAGCAGCCGGTGGTTGCATCCAGAGGCTGGCGCTGGCTCCTGGCAACCCTGGCACTCGCGACGGCCCTGCACGCTCCACTGCTCGGTCTCGGCTTCGTCGGCGACGACTTCGAGTGGTGGCTGGCGGCACGTACCGCGCTCGACGAGCCGCAGCGGCTGATCCTGCCGTTCGGCGGCTTTCGCCCCGCGAACCTGTGGACGATCGCTCTCGATCAGATGCTGTACGGGACCGAGCCGACCGGCTACCACCTCACCAGCATCCTGCTCCACCTCGCAGGCGGGGCCGGGCTGTGGCTGGCGCTGCGTCGATTTGCCTTCGCAGCGCCGGCGGCGGCCGCGGTCGCCGCGCTGTGGATGTGCTCGCCCTACTCGCTGAAGCCGGTGGTGTCGCTGTGCGAGCGCTTCGAACCGATGCTGCTCACCGTCTGGCTCGCGATGCTGGTGCTGTGGCCGCGGCCGGGCGAAGGGTGGAGGCGCGGCCGGCTCGCCGCGGTCATCGTCCTCGCCGCGTTCAGCGCTTTGGTCAAGGAGTCGTGGGTGGTGCTCCCCGGCTTCGTGCTCTGCTTCGAGCTGGTGCTGCACCGGGTGCCGTGGGGCCGGGCTGTGCGGTCGGCCGCCATCGCCGCCGCCGGCGTGGCGGCCTACGTGGCCGCCTACCTCCTCGACCCGCCGATCGCCGGCAGCTACTACGCCGCATCCCTGGCGCCCGCCGCCAAGGTGCCGCACGCGTGGGCGGTGTTTCTCGGCTTGACCCGACTCGACCCCTCGTCGACCCAGCTCGGGCCGGCCGAGGCGGCGGCGACGATCACGCTGGTTGTGCTCGCGTGGTGGGGCTGGCGGCGCCGCTGTGCTGCGACCGCAGTTGGACTGGCGCTGTTCGTGCTGCCGCTGCTGCCGGTGCTGACCGTGCCGTTCCTGGTCACCCGTTACACCTACGTCCCGCTCGCCGGCTTCCTGGTGGTCATCGCCGCGGCGGTGCGGGCCGGCGTCGAGGGGCTGCCGCGGGCGCGGCGCCCGCTCGCCTCGGCGATCGTGGTGGCGGTCGCGGCCGCGTACCTCGGCTTTGGCTTGTGGCTCGTGCGCGGCGACCAGGCGGACGCGAGCCGCCGCGACGACGCCCACCGAAGGCTGCTGGCCGAGGCCACGGCCTTCGCACCGCAGCTCCCGCGTGACGGCCTGATTCTCGGCGTGCGGCTCGAGCGCGAGAGCGCCAACCGGGCGCTGCTCGACGAGGTGGAAGGAGTCCCCAAGGCGTACTACGAGCGAGCGCGCTACCCGTACGGCCTGATCCGCTGGGCGCCGCTCTTCAGCTACGCGCTCGACCCCGGTGGCGGCCCGCTGTACGAGGAGTGTGCCGTCGAGGAGGCCGGCCGCTGGTCGGCGGTCGGACACCGCTCCGGAGGTTTCGCCCTGCTCGCGACCGAGGCCGGGTCGGCGCCGCAGGAGGCGGCGCACTGGCGCGAGCGGGGCGCTTTCGTCGAGGGGTTCCGGCCGCTCGGCGCCCGCGATTGAAGCCTCGTCAGGGGTCGCCTGCCGGGTGGCGTCGAGGTCGGCGAGCGCGTCGGCCAGGATAGCGTGAACCCGGACCGGGTTTCAGCGGGGGCGGGTGGCCGATGCTATGCTCCGGCTTGCCCCATGAGACGATCGTTCGGCTGGCCGGGTCTGGTGGTGCTGCTCGCAGCGGTGTGGTCGGCAGCGTTGGCGATGGGCGCGGATGACGACGCCGGGCTGCAGCGACTGACTCTGCTCCACACCTCGGACCTGCACGGCCAGGTGCTGCCCTTTGACGACGCCCGCAACGAACCGGTCGGTGGCTCGCTGGTCCAGGTGGCGTCGATCGTTGCCGAGATCCGCCGCTCGGTCGACCACCCGGTGCTTCTGCTCGACAGCGGTGACACCATCCAGGGCACCCCGCTCGAGCAGTTCGTCCACGTCCGCTGGCGGGAGCCGAGCCCGACGATTGCCGCGATGAACCTCATAGGCTACGACGCGATGGCGGTCGGCAATCACGACTTCAACTTCGGGCTCGAGGTGCTCCGCCGCGCCGAGGCCCAGGCCGCGTTCCCGTTCCTGTCGGCCAACACCGTCGACGAGCGCTCCGGCGCTCCCGCCTTCCCGCCCTTCCGGGTGTTCGAGCTTGGGCCGCTGCGGGTCGGCGTGCTCGGGCTGATCACCTCCAACGTCCCGGGCTGGGAGAGCCCAGAGAACTACCGTGGCCTGCGCTTCGACGCGATGGCCGCCGCCGCCCGCCGTTGGGTGGGCGTGCTGCGCGAGCGGGAGCGCTGCGACCTCGTAGTGGTGCTGGCGCACACCGGATTCGAGCGCGATTCCGAGAGCGGGCAGACGGACGACACCGGCTACGAGAACTTCGCGTGGCGGCTGTCGGGCGTACCCGGCATCGACGTGCTGCTGGTCGGCCACAGCCATCGCGAGATTACCCCCCGCCGCATCAGCGGGGTGATCGTGGCGCAGCCGCTCGCCCGGGCGCGTTTGGTCACTCGGTTGGACCTCTGGCTGGAGCCGGACGGCGGCGGCTTCCGGATCGCGCGCTGGGAAGGGGCCAACCTGCCGGTGGCCGAGGCCGCCGTCGATGAGCAGCTCGCGGCGCGGTTCGAGCCGCTGCGGCAGCGCGTCGCCGAGGCGCTGGACGCGCCGGTCACCTCCGCCGCCGGGGCGGTGAGCGTGCGCGGCTGCCGGCTCGCCGACTGCGCCGCGCTCGACCTCATCCACGCGGTCCAGCTGGCCGCGTCAGGCGCCGACCTGTCGCTCGCCTCGCTGCTCTCCGACGGCACGCCGGACCTGGCCGCCGGACCGTTGACCTGGCGCTGGCTCCATGGCCTCTACGTCTATCCCAACACCCTGCAGTCGGTGGTGCTCACCGGCGCTCAGGTCAAGGACGTCCTGGAGCACGCCGCCCGCTACTACGACGGGCTCGAGTGCGCTGCCGACGGGGGCTGGGCGGTGTTGACCGATCCCGAGGTGCGGCACTATAACGTCGATACCATGGCTGGCCTCGACTACCGCATCGATCCGACCCGCCCCGAGGGGGATCGCATACGCGACCTCCGCTACCAGCGCCAGCCGCTCGATCTTCACGCCCGCTTCACCCTGGTCTGCAACAACTACCGGGCCGCCGGCGGCGGGGGCTACCCCCACCTGGCCGAGGCGGAGGTGGCCTGGAGGTCATCAAGCGAGGTCGCCGACCTGATCGGCGAGTACCTGGATCGTCTGGAGGAGTGGCAGCCGACGGTCGACGGCAACTGGTGGATCGCGCCGACGTCGCTGACCGAGATAACTTCGACCGCGGGCGGCGGGCAGTGAGCCCGGCATCGCGCGCGAGGGAATTTCATCACCCTGACGAAGGAAGGGGGACATCATGACGCGTTTGTGGAAGCGAGGTGGCGGTCTGGTGGTTGTCGCTTTGCTGGTGCTGGCGCCGGCCGCGGCGTGGGCTCAGTCGAGCGTCTCCACCGGTCAGATTCTCGGATCCATCGAGGATCCGGATGGCGCCGTGATGCCCGGCGTCGGCATCGAGGCCAGGAATGTCGACACCGGTTTTGCGCGGAACGCAGTCACCGACGCCAGCGGGTTCTTCCGGATCGACCTGCTGCCGTCCGGCACCTATGACGTGCGGGCCGACCTGCCCGGCTTCAAGAGCGAGGTGAGGCGCGGCGTGGTCGTGACGTTGGGCTCGTCGGTCGCCGTCGACTTCGCCCTCCAGGTGTCGGCCGTTGAAGAGGAGATCGTGGTCACGGCCGAGTCGCCGATCGTCGAGACGACCAACCCGAGCATGACCTCCGCGGTCTCGGACGAGGCGATCGCCAATCTGCCGCTCGACGGTCGCGATTTCACGAACTTCGTGCTGCTGACCCCGGGGGCGACCTACAGCGACGCCAACCAGGTGGAAGGCGGGCGTGGCGGACTCAACATCGGCGCCCGCGGCATCCAGAACTCCTTCAACATCGACGGTGCCAACTCGCAGTCGAGCTTCTTCGGCGAGGAGCGCGGCGGCACCCGCCCGCCGTTCACCTTCTCGCAGGCGGCGATCAAGGAGTTCCAGGTCCTGCGGTCGTCGTACAACCTGCAGTTCCAGGCCACCGGCGGCGTCATCAACGCCGTCACCAAGTCGGGCACCAACGAGTTCCACGGCGAGGTCTTCGGCTACTACACCGACGACAGCCTGAGCGAGGACTACGCCCTGCTCGAGGAGGGCGACGAGACGCCGCCTTCGGAGCAGCTCCAGTACGGCTTCGCGCTCGGCGGGCCGATCGTGCGCGACAAGCTGCACTTCTTCACGTCCCTCGACACGCAGGACTTCGAGACGCCGAAGTACACCGCCTTCAACAACTTCCCGGCAGGACGCGAGGCGGACTTCGAGGCCCTCACCGGCCTCGACTGGGACGCGGAGACGGCGAACTACCCGACCACCAACGACGCCCTCGTGATCCTGGCCAAGCTCGACTGGCAGCTCGGCGACAACCACCTGGCGTCGGCCCGCTACAACTACTCGGATCAGGAGGGGATCAACCAGACCTCGACCTTCTCCAACACCGGGCTGTCCAACAACGGCATCGAGGGCAACTCCTTCGACTCGCTGGTTTTCACCCTCAACTCGGTGGTCTCCGAGGACGCCTTCAACGAGGCCTTCGTCCAGTACGCTCTCGAGGAGCGGCCGCGGCTGGCGAACACCACCGCCATCCCCGAGGGCGGCATCTTCAGCTTCGCCGGCACCTGGGGCCAGAACAACTTCCTGCCCAACTGGCTCGACGAGGAGCGGATTCAGCTCGTCGACAACTTCACCTACTACTACGGCGACCACAGCTTGAAGGTCGGCGCCAACCTCGACTTCGTGAGCTACGACGACGGCTTCTTCCGCTACGGGGGCGGCTCCTACCTGTGGCGCACCTGGGAGGGTTCAACCGGCTTCCTCGATGGCGGCACGCCCAACACCTACACCCAGGCCTTCTCGGACTACAACGGCCAGGTCGTCTTCGACACCAACTACTACGCCTTCTACGCCCAGGACGACTGGCGCGCGAGCTCCAACTTCACCCTGACCTACGGCCTGCGCTACGACTTCCAGGACAACCCCACGCCGCAGGAGACCAACCCTCTGTGGCCGGACACCGGGCAGATCCCGAGCGACACCGACAACTGGTCGGCGCGCGTCGGCTTCGCCTGGGACCTCCGCGGAGACGGCAAGCAGGTGGTGCGCGGCGGCATGGGCCGTTTCTACGACAACACGCCGACCCTGCTGCTCGCCAACGCCCAGCTCTCGAACGGCGTCCGGGTCGTGACCTACTCGAGCAACTGCGAGGCCGGCGACCCGTGCCCCGAGTGGCCTGGCCGCTGGAACTCGCCGGCCGACGTCGCGGCGGCGAGACCCGACATCTTCGTGGTCGACCCCGCCTTCGAGAACCCGGAGACCAACCGGGTCTCGCTCGGCTACGAGGCCCAGGTCGTCACCAACCTGTCGCTCGGCGTCGACGTCATCTACTACGAGACGAAGAAGCTCCAGCGCAAGCAGGACCAGAACATCGCGCCCGACGGCGGCACCACGGTGGACGGCCGGCCGACCTACGACCGGCGCGTGGTGACCAACGATCTCGATCAGATCATGCAGTTCACCTCCGACGCCGAGGCCGAGTACACCGGCGTCGTGTTCAAGCTGAAGAAGCGCTTCGCCAACAACTGGTTCCTCGACGGCTCCTATACCTGGTCCGACGCCAAGGACAACGACTCCAACGAGCGCTCGGTGTCGTCCTCGACCGACTTCGCCGAGGACCAGTACAACCTCGACGGCGACTGGGGCCCGTCGGCCTTCGACGTCGAGCACCGCATCGTGGCCTCCTTCGGCTGGCAGCTGCCGCTCAACTTCATGGTGTCCGCGATCGGCAGCTACCAGACCGGATACCGCTTCACGGCGGGGGATGGCCGCGACAACAACGGCGACTTTTACTTCAACGACCGCGCGCTGGTCGAGACCTCACCGGGCGTGTACGACCACTACCCCCGCAACAGCTTCAAGCAACCCGATCGCAAGAACATCGACATGCGGTTGTCGTGGACCGCGCGATTCGGCGGCGACTTCGAGCTCGAGCTCATCGGCGAGGTCTTCAACCTCCTCAACGAAGAGAACTTCTGGTCGTCGGAAGACATCCTCGTGGAGCGTGACGGGACCATCAACCCGGACTTCAACGAGGTCACCAACGCCGGCCTGCCGCGGCGCTACCAGATCGGTGCGAAGCTGCGCTTCTAGAAGGTTCGATCCGCGACTTCGATGGGGCCCTTCGGGGCCCCGTTTCTTTCGTGCGCCAGTCATGTCACTTCGCGCCATGCCTGGCGCACGAAAGAACAAAGGCGGGCCGCGAGGGGCCCGCCCTGGGTTGTCAATGGGCCAGCGAAGCTACGGCACCATCGCGCTCCACATCGAGCAGTCCCCCGACTCGAATCCGTCCTGGAAGAGCATCGACGACCCGCCGCAGGGGAACGCCCCCTCGATCACCACGTCGTCCAGGTTCCACCCCGCGTACTCCCACGCGTAGTCGGTGGCTCCCTGAGTCCACCGGATCCGGACGTCGGCGTGCCCCGCCGCCTGCGCCGTCAGGTCGACGACCTCCTCCACCCAGGACCCGCCGTCCATCGTTTCAGTGTTCTCCCACACCGTCACCCATCCGCCGCCATCCACCGACACCTGCACCCGCGCATGGTCGTAGATCGGCTGCTCCACCCCCAGCCAACGCCGGTACCGGAGTAGCACCGACGTCGCCTCGCTCAGATCCATCGACGGCGCCGTCAGCTTGAGCTGGTCGGCAGTCAGGTTGGGGTCGTAGTCCCCCTGCAGGTTCACACCGTAGACGTTGCTCCCGGTGAAACCCGACGTCGGGTCCGGAGACCCGTACGCCCCGCCTCCCCCGCTCGGCTGGCCGAAGGCCCAGCCGTGGGCGTTGCCGCCGTTGTCGATCGTCCAGCCCGGATCGGCGTCGAAGGGCTCGGACAGGAACACCTGCCAGCCCATCGTCTGCACCCAGTAGTACGCCCCACCGTTGGTGTCCACCCCGACGTTGCCCAAAGCGTCCGCCGACTCCACCGCGACCCAGTAGTCCGTGCACGGATCCACCCCGTCGATCGTGATCTCGTGCGAGGTCGCGAGAGCCGTGTCCGATGCCACCAGCGCCGGCGGCGTCGTCGTGCCGTAGTGCACCACGGTCGTCCCCGGCTCGTCGGTTTCGAAGCGCACCGTCAGCGATGCGTTCGTCGCCTCGAGCTGCACCCCGCTGATGTCCGGCCCCACGCAGTCCAGCAGCGCGCTGTCGGTCTTGACCACGTTGACCCCGCCGGCGCCGTCATCGACGTCGATGTAGGTCGCGGTCAGCTGCTCGCCGTGGCCGGCCGTCAGGTCGCTGCCGAGGACGGCCGTGCCGCTGTACAGGTTGCGGTCCGCGGCGACCTCGGTCAGGGTGACCGTGGCGCTGTCGCCGGGGGCGGCCAGCGTGACCTGCAGGGAGTCGATGGTGGCCGGGCTCGAGCCCGGCACGTTGCTGTCGGAGACGCGGACCGTCACCGTGCCGCTGCAACCGTAGGCGTCGGCGTCGAGCGACACCCGGCCGTCCGGGCGCGCGGCGAGCTCGAAGTACTGCGGCAGCAGGTTCTGGCCGTGGATGTGGCAATGCGTCGGCTCGCCGGTGATCGTGGCGTGCACCACGCCGGCGTCGTCGATGAGCCCGGAGCCGACGAGCGTGAGCCCGCTGTCCAGGGTGTAGAAGGAGACGATGGCGGCGTTCGCCTTGGCCAGCGGCAGGCCGCCGACCGTGACCGTCAACGAGGCCACGCCGCCGCTCGACGAGAAGTCCATCGGCTCGTCCGGGATCTGAGGCGGCAGCGTGCGCATCCAGGTGGTGCAGGTGCCGAACAGGGTCGACTGCTCCATGAACTTGGTGCCCTCGTCGTAGTTGCCGGCGCCGTTGACGTCCATGCAGTAGAGCTTGCCGTTGACGTGCTCACCGCCGGTCGTGAAGGCGGTCTCCAGCCGCAGGCTGTCGATGATGCCGCGCTGCGCGTCACAGGGCGGCACCCAGGACTCGTTGGTGGTACCACCCTCGAAGGACACCGCGCCGCCGCCGGTCTTCTGCAGCCAGGCCTCGCCGAAGCAGTCGCCGCCGGAGTAGGCGAAGCGGCCGTTCAGACAGGCCACGCTCCAGATCACGGGCAGCATCTCGCCGTTGCTGAGCAGGCTGTTGACATTGTTGACATCGAAGCCGGAGGTCCCCCACCCCTGCTCCCAGCCGTGGCCGATGTAGAGGCCGAGCGAGCGGCCGTCGTTGACCGCCGCGGCCACCTGTGTCGGCGTGACGGACTCGTGGTAGAGCTGGCTGAACTCGGTGTAGGTGTAGGCGGGCTCCACGAGGTCCTCGCGCAGCCACTCCATGCGCTCCCAGTCGATGGCGCCGCCGCCCTCGGAGTCGCCGGCAACGCCGAAGGCCTTGGAGTACCAGACCGCGGCGCTGCCCTGGTCGGGGTAGCGCTCGTAGCTGAGGATCTTGTCGACCTGGACCGTCACGTCGGCGCCCGACTGCGCCGAGATCCGCGAGATCGACGCGTCGGGCCGGTTGTCGGCGCCCTCGAGCTTGGTGTAGCAGGGGTCGCAGTCGGCGCCCTCGTTGACGCCGATCAAGTACGGCACCTGGGCGGCGTCGCCGACCAGGATGATCCAGGTCAGCCCGTCGGGCTGGTTGTACAGGGACTGGATGTAGCCGTACACCTGGCTGGCGGTGGTGCCCACCGAGGACAGCGGGACCAGCATCGTCGGGTAGCCGACCTGGCGCTGCCAGTCGGCGAGCGGCTGGGCCTCGTCGACGAAGTCGTCGTAGGACAGGATGAGCAGCCGCCCGGCCTCGACGAAGGGCGTGTAGCGGCCGCGGACGAGGTCGTAGTTGACCATCCGGTGGCGGGCGAGCTGGTCGAAGAGGCCGGTCATCGGCGGCTCCGGACCGACGCGCGGGTTGGCGGCATTCGCAGTGTGAACGACGCGGAAGCGCGCCTCCTCGACGACGGTCAGCAGGTTGTCGCCGCTGTGCCAGGTCGCCACCGGGATGCGCGCCGACTGGCCGCGCAGGGGCCCGGCGATGAACGGATCGTCAATCCAGACGGTCGCGGCCGGGTAGCTCACGGCCGCGCTGTAGATCTTCGCGCTGAACTCATAGGGAACGGTCGCTGGGTCGATGTTGCGGTTGAAGTGGCCGCGCGAGGGCGCCACCCCGGCGAAGCCGCGGACCGTGAGGTCGATGTCGCGGGTGGTGGTGCCGATCAGCTCGAGCGCGATGCCACCGGTCCGCTCGAGCAGGTACTCGGTGGTCAGGAAGGGCAGCGCCGGCTCGCCCCGCACCATCAGACCGTGGCCGGCCGGCACCTGGACCACCGCCCACTGCAGGCCGCCGATCTCGACCGCGTCGAGCCGGACCTCGGAGACGGTCACGGTCAGCACCTCGGTGCCGTCTCCTGCCTGCTCGAGGGACACGGCGGTGGCTCCTGCCGCGAGGGGAATGACCTCCTCAGCGGGCGCAGTGATCGGAAGCAGCACACAGACGGCCAGGGTGACGAACGGGAAACGCAGACCTCGCATGGAAGCCCTCCTCCTCAAGCCCTCGACCCTACCACGCTATCACCCAAATGTACGTTTTCAAACCATTTAAGATCCAATCTCAGGAATGGCGGTGCGCCGGGGCAGCACGGTCGGCGGCCGGTACGGTTAGCTTGGAGGCGGGCGTGTGGTGACGGTGGCCGGCGATCGTTGGAGCTACGGCGTGGTCGTCGCTGGCGGGGCGCTGACGCGGCTCGGGGGCCTCCTCGACGAGCGGGTCAGCGCCGACGAGGTGCGAATGCTGCGTACCCGCCAGCTGGATGGAGGTGCTTGTCATTGGCGCGAGACACGCTAGGATGGGAATCCCCATGAGCACGTCGCCCACCGACCTGGTGATGCGCGCGGCGCCGGTCCCCGACCGGTTGCCCCATGAGCCCGACGCCGAGCGCGCGGTGCTGGCCGCGGTCCTCCTTGAGCGCAGCGCGCTGCTGATGATCCTCGAGAAGCTGCGCGGCGAGGAGTTCTACATCGAGGCGCACCGCATCATCTACCAGGCCTGCGTGCGCCTCCACGAGCGAGGGCACGCGGCCGACCTGGTGACGGTCACCAACCAGCTCCGCGAGCAGGGCGCGCTCGAGCGGGTCGGCGGCGCGAGCTACCTGGCGACCATGGTCGACGGTCTGCCCGACGTGGCCAACGTCGTCCACTACGCCGAGATCATCCGCGACAAGTTCGTCAAGCGGCAGCTGATCGCGGCCGCGAATCGGATCCTCAACACCTGCACGCTCGACCACGGCGCCGCTCGGGAAGCGGTCGAGGTCGCGCAGCGCGATGTCTACCGGATCGCCGAGGACACGCTGGGCGGGGGGCTGGTGCACATCCGCGGCCTGGCCGACCGGGAGATCACGCACCTCGAGGCGAGCCGGGGAACCCACGCCACACTGACCGGCGTCGACACCGGGTTCGTGAGGATCAACGAGCTCACCTCGGGCCTCCAGAGGAAGGACCTGATTCTGCTCGCCTCTCGGCCGTCGATGGGCAAGACCTCGCTGGCGATGAACATCTGCGCCCATGCTGCGCTGCGCTCCCGCAAGAAGGTCGGCGTGTTCTCGCTCGAGATGTCCGGCGAGCAACTGGTGCGTCGGCTGCTCGCCGCCGAGGCGCGGGTCGACCAGCGCCGGCTCGCCACCGGCTACCTGTCGAAGTCCGACTGGCCGAAGCTGACCATGGCGGCCCAGGCGCTGCAAGACGTCGACCTCTGGATCGACGACTCGCCCGGGTCCACCGTGCTCGAGGTCTCGGCCAAGGCCCGCCGGCTCAAGCACGAGTTCGGCCTCGACCTGGTGATGGTGGACTATCTCCAGCTGATGTCCGGCGGCGGCCGCTTCAACAACCGGCACGAGGAGGTTTCAGCGATCTCGCGCGGCCTCAAGGCGGTCGCCAAGGAGCTCGACGTGCCGATGCTCGTGCTGTCGCAGCTGTCGCGGCAGCCGGAGCGTCGCGGCGGCGAGCACCGTCCGCAGCTCTCCGACCTGCGCGATTCCGGGTCGCTCGAGCAGGACGCCGACGTCGTGATGTTCATCGTTCGGCCGTCGCTCTACGACGAGGAGACCGAGGACCCCCGCAAGGCGGAGCTGATCGTCGCCAAGCAGCGCAACGGGCCGACCGGCCAGATCGACCTCGTGTTCCAGCACGAGTACACCCGCTTCGAGAATGCGGACTTCACGCGCGACGAGGGCGAGGCGCCCTGGTAGGGGACGCGTGTGAGCATCCTCGGCTGGCTCGACCGCCGCTTCTACATCACCGACCACGTCTTCGTGCTCGCGGGCTGGGACGACCCGCTGTACGATCGGACCTCGTCGGTGCTGTTCGGGGGCGGCGTCGCGTGGACCGAGGACGAGCTCAAGTACAGCCTGGGGCTGGCCGCCTGCGCGATGAACTGATGGGCAACGACACACTCTACTTCTGCGCCCAGTGCGGGCACGAGACGGCCAAGTGGGTCGGCCGCTGCCCGGGCTGCGGGGAGTGGAACTCGCTCGCGGAACGACCGGCGGCCCGCCGCCAGAAGGCGTCGCGCGGCCCGCTGCGGCGCGGCAGCAAGGCGCAGTCGGTGTCGGCCGCGGCGGCGGAGCAGGTCGAGCGGACCTCGACCGGCGTCGAGGGCGTGGACCGCGTGCTCGGCGGGGGGCTGGTCCCCGGATCGCTGGTGCTCGTGGCCGGGGAGCCGGGGATCGGCAAGTCGACGCTGCTGCTCCAGGTGGCGGCGGCGATCGCCGGCGAGGGGGCGCCCGCGGTCTACATCAGCGGCGAGGAGTCGGCGCGGCAGGTCGCGCTGCGGGCGCAGCGGATCGGCGGGCTCAACCCGAACCTGCTGTTGCTGCCCGAGACCTCGTGCGAGGCCGTGCTCGCGGAGCTCGAGGATCTCGGGCCCGGCCTGGTGGTGGTCGACTCGGTGCAGACCATGGTGGTGGAGGAGGCCGAGGGCGTCGCCGGCTCGGTCGGCCAGGTGCGGCAGGTCGCTGCGCGCTTCCAGCACCTGGCGAAGACCACCGGCGTGCCGACCGTGCTCGTGGGCCACGTCACGAAGGACGGCGCGATCGCCGGGCCCAAGCTGCTCGAGCACCTGGTGGATGTCGTGATGTCGCTCGAGGGGGAGCCGGGGCACGACCTGCGGCTGCTGCGCGCGGCCAAGAACCGCTTCGGGACGGTGGCCGAGCTGGCGCTCTACTCGATGACCGACCACGGGATGGTGGCGGTGCGCAACCCGTCGGCCTGGCTGCTCGAGGACCGCCGGCCGGACGCCGCGGGATCGGCGGTGGCGGTGGCGCTCGAGGGGACCGCGCCGCTGCTGGTCGAGGTCCAGGCGCTGGTCGCCCCCTCGTCCCTGGGGACGCCGCGGCGGGTGACTCAAGGGTTCGACGGGCCGCGGCTCGCCCTCCTGCTTGCCGTGCTCGAGCGCCAGGCCGGGGTCTCGTTCGCCGACCGCGACGTGTTCGTGAACCTGGTGGGCGGCCTGTCGCTGCGCGAGCCCGCCCTCGACCTCGCGGTGGCGGCGGCGCTGCTGTCGTCGGCCGGCGACCGGCCGCTGCCGGCCGACGTCGTCGTGTTCGGAGAGATCGGGCTGCTCGGCGAGGTGCGGGCGGTGAGCCGCGCCGCGGACCGGGCGCGCGAGGCGGCCGCCCTCGGCTTCGGCCGGGTGGCGCTGCCGGAGCGCAACGCCAGCGGCGAGCTCGCCCTGCCGGCCGTGCCGATCGCATCGGTGAGTGATCTGCTGGCGCTGCTGGTGAGGGGCTAGGGATGAGGGGCTAGCCCCACCTCCCGTTCCCGTTCCCGTCCCCGTTCCCGTTCCCGACAACTGTTCGCCGAGTCCGAGCATCTCGTCGGGCACGGGCACGGAGATGGGCGGGAAGCCGTGCCTTCCGGCGGGCGGCCCCCTCTCCCGTCACCCTCTCGCCTTCTGAGCGCCGGTGAGGTTCAGGTAGGTCTTCGGAAACAGGCCATAGAAGGCCATCGCCGGCTCGAGCTGGGCGAGCGAGATCTGGTCGTTGACGGTGTGCGAGTGCACCTCGTCGGCGGGCCCGAAGCCGATGGTCGGGATGCCGAACATGCCGGCGGTCGCGCAACCGTGCGACGAAAAGGCGGAGCGGTGGAGGCGCGGCTGCCGCCCGAGCACCCGCTCGGCAGTCGCGAAGGCGGCCTCTACGGCCGGGCCGCCCTCGGCGGTCTCCCAGGCCGGGAACACCTTGTTCGTCGGGTAGGACAGCCCTCGCCACGACGGCGCGCTGTAGTGCAACAGGCGGACCTCGGCCGCGGCGGCCTGCACCTCGGGCAGGCCCCGGAGCTCGGCCAGTGCCTGCTCGGCACTCTCGCCGATCGTGAGGCGGCGGTCGATGTGGATCGTGCACTCGTCGGGGACGGCCGTGAGCGACGGCGAACGTGAGCTGACGGCGGTGACCGCGAGCGAGCCCTTCCCGAGCATCGGATGGGTCGCCTCCAGCGAAGCGTGGAGACGCGCGACGGCGCTGATGATCGGGCACATGCTGTAGACCGCGTTGGTGCCGCGCTCCGGCTGGGAGCCGTGGGTCGAGACCCCCGTGGCGGTGATCTCGATCTCGAGCCGGCCGCGCTGGCCGCGGCACACGCCGAGGTGCGACGGCATGGCGATGACCACGACCTCCGGGCGCAGCTTGGTCTCGTTGACGATGAACTGCCACGCCTGCCCGTCGCAGTCCTCGCTGTTCACCGACGCCACCACCCACAACGTCGCCTCGTCGGGCAGGCCGAGGCGGGAGGCCAGCGCCACGCCGTGCACGACCGCTGCCAGCCCGCCCTTCTGGTCCGAGGCGCCGCGCCCGAACAGGGTGCCGCCGGCGACCACTCCGCGGAACGGGTCATGTCGCCAGCGAGTCGGGCTGGTGATGCCGACGGTGTCGATGTGCGCGTCGAACGCGAGGACCCGCGGGCCGGCCCCGAACCTGCCGAGGACGTTGCCGAGCGCGTCGACGTGGACGTCCTGGTAGCCGAGCTGGCCCATCTCCCGGACCACCCGCTCGCAGGCGAGGCGCTCGCCCCGGCTCGGCGACGGGAGGGTCACCAGGTCGCGCAGGAAGTCGACGCAGGCGGAGTTGGCCTCAGCGGCGAGCCGAAACAGGTCGGCACCTGGCGCCGCGGCCGGCGAGTCATCGGTTGCCACGCTCTCCTCCTGTCCGTGCATCTTTTCACAAAGGCCCGGCGGCGACAAGGGTCGGGCGCGGAACCGTGGAGGCGTGATGGCGGAATCGTGCGCACCTTCCCGCACGCGTCTGCGTATTCGTGCCCGCTTGTCACGGCGCAGCCGGAGGCGAAGCCGGGTGCCCGAAGCGGCGTACAGGTCGGCAGGCCTTGGTCGGAGACGGAGACGGAGACGGAGACGGAGACGGGAACGGGAGGTGGGGCTAACCCCTCACCCCCCCAACCCCTAGCCCCTCTCTCCGAAGATCGCGGTGCCGACCCGGACCATGGTGGCGCCCTCGGCAATCGCCACCTCGAAGTCGAGGCTCATGCCGATCGACAGCTGTGGGAGGGCGCGGCCGAGGTCGTCGCGGAGACGGTCGCGTAGCTCGCGTAGGGCGCGGAAGTGGGGACGCGATGCCTCGGGGTCATCGCCGAAGGGAGGGATCGCCATCAGGCCGAGCAGCTCCAGCCGGCCGTGGCCGTGGATCGAGGTCGCGAGCACCCGTGCATCCTCGGGCAGGACGCCGGCCTTCTGCGGCTCGCGGCCGATGTTCACCTCCATGAGCACGCGCTGCCGCCGCCCCGGCCAGTCCCGCTCGAGGAGGAGCTGCAGCCGCTCGGCGATCTCGGCCCGGTCGACGGTGTGGATGACGTCGAAGCTCGCGAGCGCGGCACCCGCCTTGTTGCGCTGCAGGGGCCCGATGAGGTGCCACGTCGCCGGCGGCACGACCGGCCGCTTGGCAACTGCCTCCTGCACCCGGTTCTCGCCGAGGTCGGTCGCACCCGCGCGGACCGCCTGCGCCACCACCTCGGCCGGAAATGTCTTGCCGACGGCGATCAGGGTGATCTCGGCGGGGTCGCGCCGGGCCTTCTCAGCGGCAGCCTCGATCCGATGACGGACCTCGGCGAGCCGATCCTCGATACCGGCCCCCATCGCGTCAGCCGGAGGGCGCTTCGGCCGGCTCCCGTTCGATCGTGTCCGCCAGGTAGAGGATCCGGTAGCAGGACTCGCAGGTGATGATCTCCTGGCACCTGCGCAGCCGCTGCCTCAGGTGCGGCCGCACGGCGAAGTGGCAGACCGAGCACGAGCCGTCGACCACGGCCGCGATGGCCGTCCCCTTCTTGCTCTCGAGCAGCCGCAGGAAGCGCGCTCGGTTCTTCGGCTGGAGCGCGGTCTCGAGCTGCTGGGCCTCGGTCGAGAGCTGGTGGACGATCTCGAGCAGCTCGGACTTGCGGCGCTCCCAGCCCTCGACGACCTCGCGTTGGGCGGACTCCTCCTCGGGGCGCGCCTCGCGGCGTGCCGCGATGTCCTGGCGCAGCTGCGCGACCGAGGAGTCGAGCTCGGTGTGGCGCTGCCGGGCCTCGCTGAGCGCCTTGGTTGCGTAGTCGATCTCGGAGATCACCGCCGTGAACTCCCGCTCGTTGGTGACCGTGCTCTTCTGGCGCTGGAAGTGCTCCAGCTCGGTCTGCCACTCCTGCTCGCGCTTGTGGACCTGCTCGAGCTCGTCCTCGAGGCGGCTGACCTGCTCCTCGATCTGGTCGAGCTCGAGCTGGCGGCCGCGGTTGGCTTCCTGGAGCTGCTGGACTTCCGGGGGCGGGTTCTGACGGTCCTGGATCGCCTTCGCGATCCGGCCATAGATATCCTGCAGGCGGACAAACACAACGAGATCGTGATGGACGCTCTCCACCGCTCCTCCTGACCGCACACCCAGGACGGATGCGCTCGAACGCCTGCGGGCCGTTATCTTAGCGCGCTCAGGCTCTTCCGGCAAGCTGAGAGAGC